>Ga0183097_10211_pt1 | contig 180687 bp, 172 predicted proteins | sample BioMet8_FD_128883 | JGI IMG/M metagenome (GOLD analysis project Ga0183097, IMG submission 128883) | Microbial communities from bioreactor (seeded with sewage sludge) at Lawrence Berkeley National Lab, California, USA - Biofuel... | ecosystem: Engineered > Bioreactor > Anaerobic > Unclassified ... | reverse complement strand
ACCGCGGCTGCTGGCACGTAGTTAGCCGTGGCTTGTTTTCAGGGTACCGTCTTCTACTCTTCCCCTGTCAAAGAAGTTTACAACCCGAAAGCCTTCTTCCTTCACGCGGCGTTGCTGGGTCAGACTTGCGTCCATTGCCCAATATTCCCCACTGCTGCCTCCCGTAGGAGTCTGGGCCGTATCTCAGTCCCAATGTGGCCGGTCAACCTCTCAGTCCGGCTACCGATCGTCGACTTGGTGGGCCGTTACCTCACCAACTATCTAATCGGACGCGAGGCCATCTTTCAGCGATAAATCTTTGACGACTATGGGATGTCCCATTATCGTGTCATGCGGTATTAGCAGTCGTTTCCAACTGTTGTCCCCCTCTGAAAGGCAGGTTCCTCACGCGTTACTCACCAGTCCGCCACTAAGTAACTCAATCCTTTGGCCGAAACCTCATTCATGAGCACTTCGTTCGACTTGCATGTGTTAAGCACGCCGCCAGCGTTCGTCCTGAGCCAGGATCAAACTCTCTATAAAATGGTATTTAAACAGCCGTAGCTGCTCAAACCTTTAATAGAGCTATTTGTCATAGCTTCATTTTTATAGTTGCGTGTTCCCGTGAATTGACAACGCGGTACTTGCACAACTTTGGTCGCTCTCTGTGATTTCTCACAGGAGAGCTCTCCGTCTGGTGCTTTCTTTTCGTTACGTTGTTTAATTTACAAGGTACATGCCGCTCTCAGCGGAACATTGCTATTATACGAAATCCGCCGGCGTTTGTCAAGAACTTTTTTCAGAAGTTTCAGACTTGCGGGGGCCTCATCTTTCGTTTTCAGCAACTTTTATAGGTTACCACATCGGTTCCCTTTTGTCAACTGTTTTTTTCGGCCCTTTCGGGCTTCCTTCCAGTCGGCCGCCGCCCTGCCGGACAGCTTTGTTAGAATACCAGACATTTTGGGAGAAGTCAACCCCGTTTCCCTCTGTTTGTTGATTATTCCTTTTCATCTTCCAATTTCAGGAAAAATTCGTTCCGTAAGTCCACCTGAATTTATGAAATTTATATTATTCATAAGCTGTACTTATTTATAATCTTCCATTTTTATCCTTTTTTCGTCAAACTGTCCACCGGGGCACAAAAAAGGACAGCGGAGAGTGCTCTCCGCTGTCCAATTTTATTTATAATGTATGTCCGCTTTCTTTCCACATCTCATCGGCCACCGTCTTCCAATCTCGCGCAAAATCGCGGCAGCAGCCAGAAAGCTCCCGGATGTCGATGCTTGCGGGTGCGGTGCATACGGCTCCGGCATCCTCCACCAGCTTTACGATCCGCTCCGGGCTGTCCATCATGGGACAAGGGCGCAGAAGGTTGGCGTTGAAGGGCTGCTGCTCATGGAAGGACTTGCAGAAAGGAGACTGCAGTGCCTGAAGCAGCGTCTTTTCTCTGATGTTGGAATCCGAATAATGAACGTACAGGCAAGGCTCCACGTCTCCCCCCGCGTTGATATGCACATAACCGCGGCCTCCGGCCAGACAGCCGCCCATAAAGTCACCGTCGTTCCAATGATCGATGGTCATGAGAGACTTCGTCTTGCGGAATGCCTTCAGCTGGCGATGAAAATACGCCCTTTGCTCAGCGGAAAGCATCCATTCCCCATCTGTTCCGGAGCCCGTGGGCATATATGCAGAGAAGGAGGCAAACTTCGCACCCCAGTCGATGACCGTGTCAAAAAATGCCTCACTGCCGACGATCTCGCAATTCTGGCCGTTATAGCAGCATGAAATTCCGAAAAGGGCCTTCTCCTTTTTCAGGAGGTTCATGGCCTGGACAGCTTTGAAAAAGGCGCCCTCGCCCTCTCTTGCGTCCGTATCCTTCTGAAATCCGTCCACTGCGATCACAGGGATACAGTTGCGGACCCGAAGCAGATCGTGCGCCATCTCCGGATCGATTGCGGCGCCGCGGGTCAGGCACAGAAACACGCACTCAGAGTTTTTATTGCACAGTGCAATCAAGTTGTCGCGGCGTTCAAGCGGCTCGCTTCCGCAAAAAGCATACATATAAACGCCGAGGGCCTTTCCCTGCTCCACAAGACTGTCCAGCTCGTCAAAGCTCAGAGCCTCGTCCTTCAGGGAGCCGTCGGCATTTTCCGCCGGATCCAGATTGATCGTGACCGCCCACGGGATATTGCACTCATACTCTCTGCGGTTTTCCTCAAGCCTGCTGTTGTTCAGCACATCACCGTTGATCATGAAATTTGTAAAAAGGGTTTTACGAACTTCATCATCAACGTCATTCCACAGACTCAGCGCCAGCTTATACCAGTTATTGTCGGGATCGCTGGCGTATTTTTTGATCGTGGGCAGCTGACTGGCTACAAAGCCATTTTTATCCAGCTTTTCCAGCCAGTCCACCAGCTTTAAAAAGTTCTGTTCCGGATTCCGGTCCAGAAACTCATATGCCTTGCTAAACGCAATACGCTTGGCAACTTCAGACACGTTCATACAGGTTTCTCCTTTGCCATGGTTAACATAGCTATTGTACTGTCAATGAAGTCATTTGCATATAGGCAAATTATTTTATCTGTCTAACTTTGACCAAAAACAGAATCCCTATTTATGGTGCTCGCGCCCCAGATTGTCCAGCATCAGCTGAATCGCTCCGCTCATAGCGATCTTGAACTTGTCCATGGACCGCATATAGCTGTCGTCAACCCGCATCTGGTGCCCTACCCACCTGGTTACAAGGCCTGTGGCTGCCAGAGAAAAAATCTCTGTCACAAATTCAACATCCTCCGGAGAAACATCTTTCGTCTGCTCCGCCTGATGCTGGACGATCACTGCGCAGTAGGGCCGGAGCCCCTTTTCAATATAATCCGCAACGACCTCGTGATTGATGGAATTGTACGCGTTCAAAATCAGGACCCGATTGTCCTGCAGGAAACGGAACAGCCTCTCCAGTCCCGTGGTCCAATCGTTGTAATCCATGGTCCCCTCGTCAATATGGTCGGCGGCATCCTGAAAAATCCAGTCGATCAGATCATAAATATCGTGAAAATGATAGTAGAACGTCTGGCGGTTCACTCCGCAGTCCTCAACAATATCCTTCACTGTGATCTTATCGAAGCTGCGTTTGCTCAGCAGCCGTTCAAAGGAATCCGCCAAAGCGCGCTTCGTGGTCAGGGACATGAGATATCCCCCCCTTCTTCCAAATTCACCCTCAGGTTCGTTCGATAAATTCAAATTAGTATAGCATAAAGCCGTCCAAAATGGAAGGAAAATGTAGCTGCCTTCGGCATCGGATGCTCTGCGGCAAAGGATCGCCGCCCGTTTTCGGCGAGCGGCGGCCCTCCCTGCATCCCCACTTTTTTCTTGCACCCGAAGCTTCCCGGCTTATCGGCGCAACAGCAGCGGCTGCAGCTGCTTTCCCTGAAGCGCCTGATCGATGGTGGGAATCAGCTGTCCGAAATCCGCCATCAGGGAGCAGGGTTTTTTCTCGGGATCGTCCTGTCCGAAGGGCACGAAAAAGTATTGCTTGCGGACCAGCAGCTCCCCAATGTTTCTGGCGTTGGCCGACAGTCCGTCGTTGCTGGCCATGGCAATCACCACCGGTCTCCCGTTCCGCAGATGGGCCTTTGCCGCCATGGTAACGGAGGTATCCGTCACGCCGTTGGCCAGCTTGGCAATCGTATTGCCCGTGCAGGGAGCAATGACGAGAACGTCCAGCAGCTTTCCGGGCCCGATAGGCTCTGCGGACACGATGTCGTGCCGGACGGCTTCGCCCGTCAGCTCCTCCATCCGATGCAGCAAATCCTCCGCGGTGCCGAATCGGGTATCGGTGGCAGCCGCGGTCTCCGACGCGACGGGGATCACGGTCCGAAACTCCCGGGTCAGCTGGCGCAGTGATTCCAGCACCTTCTCGTGTGTACAAAAGGATCCGCAAAAAGCAAATCCAATGCGTTCCTCTCTCAAATGGAAGCACCTCGTTCTTTCAGAATATGATATATGGTATCTCTGATGGCCGCCGCCGCAGTCTCCGGCGCCATTCGCCCCGGCAGCCCCTTCGCCCACACCGTATGCAGCCCGATGTCCTTTGCGGCGGCAAAATCCACGCCGGGCTGCGAGGCAAGATCGATGCAGAGGCACTCCGCCGGCAATTCGCTCAGATTCTCCCGCGTCAGAACGGGCGCCGGAACGGTGTTGAAAACAAAGCGAAAACCGCCGAGCTGCCCGGAAAGCCGGTTCGTCTCAACCGCCCTCCAGCCATAGGCCCGTACCCATGCGCGGTCCGCGGCGCTCCGGGCGGAGACCGTCACCCGGGCTCCCATGCCGTTCAGCCGTGATGCCAGCAGTTTTCCGATCCGGCCATATCCGATAACCAGACACTCCGCATTCCAGAGAGTGACCGGGCTCTGCTCCATTGCCAGCTGGATCGCCCCCTCCGCCGTCGGGACAGCGTTGACCACCGCCAACTCCTCGTTCGCAAGGTAATCTATCAGCGTCAGCCCTGCCTTTCGCGCCGCCTCAGCGAGTTCGGCTGGCACCTTTCCGGCCAGAATCGTCTGTCCGGGGCGCAGCAGCTCCAGCAGCGCCGGAGCCTCGATCTCCCCTCCCGCACAGCTGAACCGGCCATCCTCCCTGCAAAGCGGCAGCACCAGCACATCCGCCTGTGCGGCCGCGGCCAGCGTTTCTTCCCCGCTCTGTCCCGTTCCGTAAGTACCGACGGAATATCCGTCACGGCGCAGCAGCTCTGCCAGAATTGCCTGCCGCCGGTCCCCTCCTGCTACTCCAAATGTCGTCTCCATCACTCTCCCCTCCTGCCGCATCCTATGTTTGAAGCGATTCGGGGGTGCCTGCCATTCGGGAAAAGCAGAGAGCGGGTCTGCCGCAGTTTCGGCAGACCCGCTCTCAAACTATTTTCCTTACGACTTTTCCGGGGCCGCGCAGGACAACTCCTCAGCGGCCGCAGCCAGCAGCGCACTGCGCTCGTTGGGCAGTTCGCCGTCCACCACGCGCAGCAAAAGACGATTCAGCATCTCACCGACAAGTTTTCCCTGCACGCCAATCCCTGTCAAGTCATTTCCATTGACGGCCATCTGGCGGAGTGTCACGCAGTCTCCCCGCCGGACGGCATCATCCAGCATTTGCTCCGCCCGGTCAATGTCCTGCTGGGTGCCGCGGAAGGCCGGTGCCTGTGCCAGATTGTCGGCGCGCTTAACCTCAAGCAAAAGCCGCTGGGTTCCCTCTCCGAAGGTCATCATTCCCCGGCGGATTCCCTTTTCCGTTCTGGGGATCAGCCGGTCGTGATTTTCCACCAGCGTCAGGATCAGCGCCTGACTGCGGCTGTCGAAGCGCAGCCGCCGCAGGGCCTCCGCCGCCAGCTTCCCGCTGATGGCCTGATGACCGCAGAAGTGGCCGTTCCCCTGACCGTCCAGGCAAAAGCTGGCAGGTTTTCCCAGATCATGAAGCAGCATCGCCATGCGCAGGGCGGGATCCGGCCGGATCGCCTCTACGCTGTAGACCGTATGCTCCCACACGTCCCAGCAATGGTGGCGGTTCCTCTGGTCGAAGCCCACCGACGGAGTGATCTCCGGAAGCACCACGCCCAGAACCTCCGGATAGGACAGCAGCACCTGCGCAACGTTTTTGCCGCACAGCAGCTTCAAAAGCTCTGCCTGCACCCGTTCGGGGGCGATCTCCCTCAGCAGCTCCCGGCTGCGCCGGAGGCTCTCGTCGGTCTCAGGCGCAACGGAAAAGCCAAGTACAGAGGAAAAACGCAGACAGCGCAGAATCCGCAGCGCATCCTCATTGAAGCGGGTATCCGGGTCGCCCACGCAGCGCAGGACTCCGTCCGTCAGATCCTTCTGTCCGAAAAACGGATCGATCAGGGTCCCATCCGGCGACAGGGCCATGGCGTTGACGGTGAAATCACGCCGCCGCAGATCCTCCTCCAGCGAGGCGGTAAAGCTGACGTGATCGGGATGGCGATGGTCCCCGTAATCCCCGTCGCAGCGATACGTCGTCACCTCCGTCTTTCCGCCTTCCATGCGGACGGTGACGGTTCCGTGCTTCAGGCCCGTGGGCAGGGCGTCGGCTCCAAACACCGCCATGGTCTCCTCCGGGAGCGCCGAGGTGGTCACATCCCAGTCGTCGGGGATTCGCCCCAGCAGCAGGTCGCGGACGCAGCCGCCCACGCACTGGGCAGAATATCCCGCCTGTTCCAAGGATTTCAGGACGCTGCGCACAAAAATCGGTATCTCCGGCGTCATAATTCTCTCCCACCCTCCGGTTGCATTTGAATGTTTCAGGTATTATAATAAGCTGTTAATGATTATACTATCAACGACAATATTTTGCAATCCGCGGCTTTGTCCGCAGCAAAGGAGCTATCTCCATGATGAATAATCCGAACCCCATTCGTGACTATATAAAGCCCGGCAAGCGCGCTCATCTTGTCGGAATCGGAGGCGTATCCATGTGCCCGCTGGCGGAGGTCCTGCACGGCATGGGCCTTGCCGTGCAGGGTTCCGACATGAGTGAGAGCGAATCCGTCCGGCATCTGCGCTCTTTGGGCATCGCGGTGGCCGTTGGCCACAACGCCGAAAATCTGGGCGACTGCGATCTGGTCATCCGCTCCGCCGCCATCCACGACGACAACCCGGAGATTTCCGGCGCCGTGGCCCGCGGCATCCCCGTCTACGAGCGGGCGCAGGCGTGGGGCGCCATCATGCAGAGCTATCCCAATGCCCTGTGCGTCTCCGGCACTCACGGCAAAACCACCACCACCTCCATGTGTACCCATATCTTTATGGCCGCTCAGAAGGATCCCACCGTGATGATCGGCGGAACGCTGCCGCTGCTGCACTCCGGCTACCGGGTGGGCAAGGGCGACACCATCATTCTGGAATCCTGCGAATACTGCAACAGCTTTCTTTACTTCTACCCCACGGTGGCCGTGATCCTGAACGTTGAGGCCGATCATCTGGACTTTTTCAAGGATCTGGCGGACATTGAACACTCTTTCCGCCGTTTCGCGGAGCTGGTGCCCCCCGCCGGACACATCATCGCCAATGCCGACGATTCCGGCGCCATGGACGCCCTGCGGGAATTCTCCCGTCCGGTATTCACCTTCGGGCTGGAACATCCGGCGGACTGCACCGCCGCCAACATCACCGATCACGACGGATTCCCGTCCTTTGACGTGGTGATCGCCGGAAAGGTCTACGCGCACGCCGCGCTGCACGTGCATGGCCGGCACAACATTCTCAATGCGCTGGCCGCCGCCTCCTCCGCATACGTGCTGGGTTTGCCCGGCGAGGCTGTGGAGCAGGGCCTGAGCACTTTCACCGGGGCCAACCGGCGCTTCGAGAAAAAGGGTTCCTATCACGGCGCCGACGTCTACGACGACTACGCCCACCATCCCGACGAGCTTCACGCTCTGCTGGATTCCGTCAGGGGACTGGGCTACAAGCGGGTGATCGTGGCCTTTCAGCCTCACACCTACACCCGGACGCAGAAGCTGTTCGACCGCTTTGTCGAGGAGCTGCAGGTGCCGGACATTGCCGTGCTGGTGGAGATCTACGCGGCGCGGGAAACCAACACCATCGGCATTTCCTCCTCGGACCTGTGCCGGAATATTCCCGGCTCCATCTACTGCTCCACGCTGGAAAAGGTGACGGATCAGCTGGCCCGGCTGGCACAGCCCGGCGACCTGATCCTGACGGTGGGCGCAGGAGACATCTACCGCGCCGGCGAAAAACTGCTGGAAATGGAGTAACGGATCATGCACATCGGCCCGCTTTGCCATAACACCCGCCCCGAAGGGACCCTGCTCTCGCAGGAAGCCGTAGCGTTTGATCTTCTGGAACAGCTGCGGATCGACTACGACCGCGTCTCCGGCGATCCCGCCGACAACATGGACAAGTGCGACGAGGTCAGCAGGGTTCTGGGGGTTCCCATCTGCAAGAACCTGTTCCTCTGCAACCGGCAGAAAACGGACTTTTATCTGTTGCTGATGCCGCCGCACAAGCCGTTCAAGACCAAGGACCTGAGCCATCAGATCGGCTCTGCCCGCCTCTCCTTCGCCTCAGAGGACGATCTTTGGGAGATGCTGCGGGTCACGCCCGGTTCCGCCACGGTTCTGGGTCTGATGAACGACCCGGATCACCGGGTGAAGCTGCTCATTGACCGGCCCGTGATCGAAGCGGAATACATCAGCTGCCACCCCTGCATCTGCACCAGCAGCTTAAAGCTGAAAACCGCCGACCTGCTGAACGTCTTCCTTCCTCACACCGGGCATGAACCGCAGATCGTGGATCTGCCGGACATCCCGGAGGGATAATTTTGTACCCATTCTGGCAGCGCGGCCGCGCGAAAAGGCGGCCGCGCTGCTTTTGGGCTGTGCCGCTCAGAGCACATCCTCAAGAGAAAAGCGATGCACCTCACCCGGCAGCTCAGGGCTGCGGGAGGCCACGCCGGCCACATAGCCCGAAAAGGTATCGACATAGCAAAAGCACTCGCCGGGCTGAAGCGGCGAGTCCGCCTCGCGCATGATCCCCACGCCCGTTCCGTCCCGCTTTGCTCTGGCCTCCCGGCGGACCCAGCTTTGAAAGAAAGCCCGCTCCGTCGACACGTCCGCAATGCGGCGCATGGCCCGCGGACTGACGGGCCGGATCTTTTCAATATCCACACCCAGCGGCTGGTCGGATAATCCCACCAGCACGGCGCCCCCCGTATGGCTCAGATTGAAGCGGACTGTGGGAAATTCCGGAAAATAGGGCTTTCCGGAAGAGGACAGCTCCACAGCGGGAAATTCCCGCCAGCGGTATTTTTCCCACAGGGCAAACCGGAGAAGGGCGTAAGCGCACAGCGGCTCCCGCCACCTCTCCCGCTGGCTCACCCGCTCCAGCCGCTCTCTCCGCGCGGGAGGCATCAGCGCCAGCAAGGGCGTTTCCTCCTGCTCTGTCAGCGGGCGCTCCAGTCGGGCCGCCCACAGTTCAATCGCCATTTCCCTGCCTCCCGTCCTTCACTGATCCGATTGTACCCCGAACGGGGCGGCGCTGTAAAGTGGCGGGACTTCGCAATTTTTTTGAAAAGTTTTTGAAAAAAAGAGGAATTTGCGAAAGTTTGGGGTATATCTAATATGACACGCGCTTTTCCGGCAGGAAAACGTATCAATCCGGCCAAAATCGGCAAAGCTTTCTGAAAGGAGGCCCTCTGATGCCCTTTCCCCAGAGTTTTCTGGACGAATTGATTGCCCGCAGCGATATTGTGGACGTGGTGGGCAGCTATGTCGGTCTCTCGCAAAAAGGCGCCAATCTCTTTGGCCTTTGTCCCTTCCACAACGAAAAAACGCCCTCCTTCTCCGTGGCGCCGGACAAGCAGATCTATTACTGCTTCGGCTGCAAGCGGGGCGGCGGCGTCATCAATTTCATTATGGAGGTGGAAAACCTCTCCTTTCCCGACGCCGTGCGCTTTTTGGCCAAGCGGGCCGGCATGGAGGTTCCCGAGGAAGACGGCGACCGGGATGCGGCCCGCCAGCGCCAGCGGCTGCTGGAGCTGAACCGCGAGGCCGCCCGCTTCTACTATCAGCTGCTGCAGCAGCCCGAGGGCCGGGCCGTGCAGGATTATCTGGAGCGCCGCAAAATCACCCGCAAGACGGCGATCCAGTTCGGCATGGGCGCTTCGCCGGACAGCTGGGACGTCCTGCTCACCGCCATGACGAAAAAGGGCTATTCCAAAGCGGAGCTGCTGTCCGCAGGTCTTGCGGTGCAGGGAAAAAACGGCCACCTGTACGACAAGTTCCGCAACCGGCTGATGCTGCCGGTGGTGGATGTCCGGGGCGACGTGGTCGCCTTCGGCAGCCGGGTTCTGGACAAGTCCGAGCCGAAATACATGAACTCGCCGGAGACTCCGGTGTACAGCAAGCGCCGGGTTCTGTACGGACTGAATCTGGCGAAAAAGACCAAGCGGCCCAATATCATCCTCTGCGAGGGCAATCTGGACATTGTCACGCTGCATCAGGCCGGCTTCGACAATGCGGTGGCCTCCATGGGCACGGCGCTGACCGTGGAGCAGACCCGCCTTCTCTCCCGCTACACAAAGGAGCTGGTGCTCTGCTACGACAACGACAACGCGGGAAAAATTGCCACTGAACGGGCGCTGCAGATTCTAAACAACTCTGAGTTCACCGTGCGGGTGCTGCAGCTGCCCCGCCGCCTGGAAAACGGCGAGTACGTCAAGCAGGACGCCGACGATTTCATCAAATATCAGGGGCCGGACGCCTTCGAGCGGCTGCTCAGCGGCAGTGAAAACGGCGTGGAGTTCCGAATGGCTCAGATCGCAGGGAAATACGATCTCCGGGAGGACGAGGCCCGCATCGCATACTGCGAGGAGGCCAGCGACCTGATCGCCGGCCTTTCCAACGCGGTGGAGCGCGAAATATATACCACGCGGGCGGCAGAGACCGCCAAGATCACGCCGGAGGCCATGCGGCTGGAGGTCGAACGGGCCGTCAAACGGCGCGGCGCCCGGGAGCGGAAGCTCCAGCAGCGGCGGGATCTGAATCCCGCGTCGGAGCTGCAGCCCAAAGAGCGTGGAATGAAGTATGAAAACCTGCGCTCTGCCCGGGCGGAGGAGGGTGTGATCCGCCTGCTGCTGCTGGACGAGAGCCTGTTCCCGGCGGAACCCCCTCTGGAGATTTCGCAGTTCTCCTCTCCCCTGCTGGGCAAGGTGTTCTCTCTGCTGTGGGAGGCCCGAAGCGCCGGTAAGCCCGTCGCCTTGGCTGCGCTGGCCGGCGGGCTGTCCCCTGAGGAGATGAGCCACATCACCGGAATCTGTCAGCAGCCGGAATCGCTGAAAAACAGCCGTCAGGCTCTGGCGGATTACATAGACATCATTCGGGAAGAAGCACAAAAACGCGCCGGACAGTCGGAGATTGATCCGCTTCTGGCAGCCACAGAAAAATATAAAAAACTGAAACAGGGTACTGGAGGAAAGCACCATGACTAAAAAGAAAGAACTGACCCCGGAGGAGCTGGAGCAGCAGGCGGACGCCATTCTGGCCGCCGCCGATGCGGATAAGGACAGCTCTCCCGCGGCCGATGCCGACAGCGCAGGTCAGGCCGACGCCGGAGATTCTTCCGCGGAGGGAAAGCCCTCCCACAACGCACTCCGGCTGGACGACAAGACCGTCGCCTCCCTGCCGGCCGCCGCTCTGATCCTCAGCAACGAGAAGCTGCGGGACCTGCTGGCGAAGGGCAAGAAAAAGGGCAAGCTGGACTCCGGCGAGCTGATGGAAACGCTGGACGATCTGAATCTGGAGAGCGATCAGATGGATCAGCTCTATGATTCTCTGGAGGCTCTGAACATCGACATCAGCGCCGACGAGGACATCCTGCCCGAGATTCCCGACGAGGAACCCGCGGACGAGGAAATTGCCGACGTGGAGGAGGAGGAGCTGGTCGACCCCAACACGCTGGTAAACAACTTCTCCATTGACGATCCCGTGCGGATGTACCTGAAGGAAATCGGCAAGGTGCCCCTGCTGTCCCCTGATGAAGAAATCGGTCTGGCGGAAGTGATGTCCGCCGGAAACGAGGCCAAGAAAAAGCTGGCCGAGGCGGATCGCCGCCGCGCCGCGGGCGAGGAGTTCGGACTCACCCCTGACGAGGAAAAGGAACTCCATCAGCAGGTGAACAAGGGCGAAGGCGCCAAGCAGAAGCTGGCCGAGGCCAACCTGCGTCTGGTGGTCTCCATCGCCAAGCGGTACGTGGGCCGCGGCATGCTGTTCCTTGATCTGATTCAGGAGGGCAATCTGGGACTCATCAAGGCCGTGGAAAAGTTCGACTATACAAAAGGCTATAAATTTTCCACCTACGCGACCTGGTGGATCCGGCAGGCCATCACCCGCGCCATTGCGGATCAGGCCCGCACGATCCGCATTCCCGTTCACATGGTCGAGACCATCAACAAGGTGATCCGCGTATCCCGCCAGCTGCTTCAGGAGCTGGGCCACGATCCCAGCCCCGCCGAAATCTCCAAGGAGATGGGAATGCCCGTCGAGAAGGTGCGGGAAATTCTGAAAATCGCCCAGGAGCCCGTGTCCCTTGAGACCCCCATCGGCGAGGAAGAGGACTCCCATCTGGGCGACTTCATTCCCGACGAGGGTGCGTCCGAGCCTTCCGAGGCCGCTTCCTTCACGCTCTTGAAGGAACAGCTGATGGATGTCCTGTCCACTCTGACTCCCCGCGAGGAAAAGGTTCTCAAGCTGCGGTTCGGCATTGAGGACGGCCGGACACGGACGCTGGAGGAGGTTGGCAAGGAGTTCAACGTCACCCGTGAGCGCATCCGTCAGATCGAAGCCAAGGCTCTGCGGAAGCTGCGCCATCCCAGCCGCAGCAAGAAGCTGAAGGATTTTCTCAACTGAGTACGATATTTATATTTTCCCTGAGGAAAACGGGAAAAAGGCTGAACACGGATTTTGTCCGTGTTCAGCCTTTTTTTGAAGCGCATCAGATCGCCCCCTTTCCGTCCCGGACCTCTTTTCTCTGCGGCACAGGCAGCGGAGGAGCGTTCGGGGCCTTCCGCTGCCTGGGGAAGAATATTCGTAAAAAAAAATATACAATGTTGCATAAACAACTTATTTTCAGGCGGGTATTCGATATACTGACGAAAGAAAGCAAAAAGAGCAACGCTTCTTTGTGGTTATTTACCGAAAGCTGCATCAACTTGGAATAAGGAGGAACGGTCATGATGTATCAAACCACTCCGGCACAGGAGGCTCTGAGGGCAAAGGTCCGTGAATTTGCCGAAGCGGAGGTCAAGCCGCTGGCGTTCACACTGGATCAGGGCAACGAATTCCCCCGTGACGCGGTCCGCAAAATGGGAAAGCTGGGGCTGATGGGCATTCCCTACGACAAAAAATATGGCGGCGCCGGTCTGGATGTACTCAGCTATGCCATCGCCGTGGAGGAGCTGGCCAGAGTAGACGGCGGCACCGGCGTCATTCTGTCCGCCCATACCTCCCTCGGCACGTGGCCCATCTACGCCTACGGCACGGAGGAGCAGAAGCAGAAATATCTGCCGGATCTGCTCAGCGGCAAAAAGGTCGGCGCCTTCGGCCTGACCGAGCCCAACGCCGGCTCCGACGCCGGCGGAACGGAGACTACCGCCGAGGACATGGGCGATCACTGGCTGCTCAACGGCAACAAAATCTTCATCACCAACGGCGGCGAGGCCGACACCTACGTTGTCTTTGCCGTGACAACGCCCGACATCGGCGTCAAGGGCATCTCCGCATTCATTGTTGAAAAGGGCTGGGACGGGTTCGTATTTGGCGACCACTACGACAAAATGGGCATCCGTTCCTCTGCCACCTGCGAGCTGATCTTCAACAACGTGAAGGTTCCCAAGGAAAACCTGCTGGGCAAGGAGGGCAAGGGCTTCAACATCGCCATGGCCACGCTGGACGGGGGCCGCATCGGCATCGCCGCGCAGGCGCTGGGCATTGCGCAGGGCGCCTATGAGGCGGCGGTGGAGTACTCCAAGGAGCGGATTCAGTTCGGCCGTCCCATCTGCCAGCAGCAGGCCATCGCCTTCAAGATCGCCGATATGGCCACCAAGCTCCGGGCCGCGCGGCTGCTGGTCTACAGCGCCGCCGATCTGAAGGAGGCCCACGAGCCCTACGGCATGGAATCCGCCATGGCCAAGCAGTATGCCTCCGACATCGCTCTGGAGGTCACCAACGACGCGCTGCAGATTTTCGGCGGCACCGGCTACCTCAAGGGCATGGAGGTGGAGCGGATGTACCGCGACGCCAAGATCACAACCATTTATGAAGGCACCAACGAGATTCAGCGGGTGGTCATTGCCTCCCATGTTCTGGGCAAGATCGCTAAGGCCGACCAGCCCGCGGCCACAGGCAAGCACGGCCCCGAAACCGGCGTGCGGAAGAAGCAGATTCTCTCCGACGGCACCGCACAGGAGCGGGTGGACGCGCTGGCAGCCGCACTGAAGAAGGATGGCTACGACTTTACCGTGGGCATCCCCATGGACACCCCCATCACGCAGGCAGAGCGCGTCGTCTCCGCCGGCAAGGGCATCGGCCCAAGGGAGAACATGAAGCTGGTGGAAGATCTGGCCAGAGCGGCCGGCGCCGCCATCGGCTCCAGCCGTCCTGTGGCGGAAACGCTGAAATATCTGCCGCTGAACCGGTACGTGGGTATGTCCGGCCAGAAGTTCAAGGGCAATCTGTACATCGCCTGCGGCATCTCCGGCGCAGGACAGCATCTCAAGGGCATCAAGGACGCCTCCACCATCGTGGCCATCAACATTGATCCCAACGCCAAGATCTTCAAGAATTGCGACTATGGCATCGTGGGCGATGTCAATGAAATTCTCCCCCTGCTGACCGCCGCATTGGACACGGGCGAAAAACAGCCGGCTCCTCCCATGGTGAAGATGAAGCGGGCTACGGCGAAAAAGGTCACGCAGCCCCGCAAGCTCTACCTCTGCAACGGCTGCGGCTACGAGTACGACATTCTCAAGGGCGACCCGGACAACGACGTTCGCCCCGGCACCGCATTCCGCGAACTGCCGGAGGGCTGGATGTGCCCCCACTGCGGCGAATCCATGGATCAGTTCATTGAGATTGATGTGTAACGCCCCATCGTATGTTTGATGAAGTATAGGAGGTACTGCCATGTATAATATCCGTGAAGTCACAAAGGACCTTTACTGGGTCGGCGCCAACGATCATCGCCTCGCCCTGTTTGAAAACATTCATCCGCTTTACCACGGCGTGTCCTACAACGCCTATCTCCTGCTGGACGAGCAAACCGTTCTCTTTGACACCGCCGACTGGTCTGTCGGCCGGCAGTTCATTGAAAATGTCACAGCCGCCCTCGGCGGCCGGACTCTGGACTATCTGGTCATCAACCACGTGGAGCCGGATCACGCCGCCTCCATTCAGGAAATTCTGCTCCGCTGGCCGGATGTGAAGATCATCACTACACCCAAGGCCGTGATCCTCCTGCATCAGTTCGGCTTCGGTCTGGGCGATCACGTGGAGGAGGTCCAGGAGGGCGACACGAAATGCTTCGGCAGGCACACCATCGCCTTTGTCAACGCGCCCATGGTTCACTGGCCGGAGGCCATGGTATCCTTCGACACCACCAACGGCGTCCTGTTCTCCGCCGATGCCTTCGGTTCCTTCCGGGCTCTGGACGGAAAGCTGTTTGCCGACGAGTTTAAATTCGACGCGGAATGGCTGGACGATGCCCGCCGCTACTACACCAACATTGTGGGCAAGTACGGTCCGCAGGTTCAGGTTCTTCTGAAAAAGGCCGGCGGTCTGGACATCAAGTACATCTGCCCCCTCCACGGTCCCGTGTGGCGGAAGGACATCGGCTACATTCTCGACAAATATATTCATTGGAGCACCTACGAGCCGGAGGAGAAGGGCGTCATGATCGTCTACGCCTCCATGTACGGCAACACGGAATCCGCCGCCGAGGTACTGGCCGCCAAGCTGGCGGAGCGAGGCGTCACCAACACGCGGCTCTATGACGTCAGCTCCACCCATGTCAGCTATCTGATCTCCGATCTGTTCAAGTACAGCCACCTGGTGCTGGCCTCCGTCACCTACAATCTGGGCATCTTCCCGCCCATGCACAACTTTCTGATGGACATGAAGGCCCTGAATCTTCAGAACCGCACCTGCGCCATTGTGGAAAACGGCTCCTGGGCTCCCCATTCCGGCGTTCTGATGCGGGAATGCCTGGAGTCTCTCAAGCACATCGACGTACTGGATGATTCCCTGACGCTGACCTCCTCCCTGCGGGAGGAGCATCTGCCCGAGATGGACGCCCTGGCGGACGCCATTGCCGCCTCCGTTCAGAAGTAACGCCCCACGGCTTTCTCTGTTTGAGTGAGCGGAGATCCGCCGGAAACCGGAATGGATTCCGGCGGATCTCCTTCCGTTCTCCGGCTTTCCACAGGCCGGATCCTCTCCGAAATCTTTTGCATAGTCCCGGGTTCGGAGCATTTGCAATTGACAAGTCCCCCCTTCCTGTCTATAATGCTCGTAAACAGGCCGGCCATGCCTATTGCACACTATCGGAATTGAAAGGATGAAATCACATGGACAAGAAAAACGATGTCGTTATCGCCGCCACTACCCCCATTCAGGTGGAACTGGAAGAAGGCAAGGAGTACACCTATTGCACCTGCGGCCTGTCCGGGAGTCAGCCCTTCTGTGATATGTCTCACTTCGGAACCACTCATGACGGCGGCATGAAATTCACAGCCGGCGCCACCGGCCCCGCCATGCTCTGCCGCTGCAAGCACACCAAGACGCCGCCCTACTGCGACGGCTCTCACAAGGAACTCGATCACTGATTTATTTTCAATAAAAGCGGGCCAGCCGAATTGCTTCGGCTGGCCCGCTTTTATTGCTTTTTCTTACTTTACGGTCAGGACTCCGTTGGACTCCGTCGCGGAGACGCCCAGCAGCTGTCCCAGCTGTGCCGCGGAGACGTAATTGTTGCGGCCCAGAGACAGGACTGTCATCTGCCTGGCGGTTCCGTTCACCGTGATCGTGATCGTCTTCATCACGGAGGCGGTATCTGCCGTGATCGCCAGAGGATCGGCGGCGTAGGCGGCCTTGGTGGTCACGACCACGCCGTTTTTCCACTCCACGTTGAAGGCCGCAGAGGTTCCCTTCAGGGCGACGGCCAGATCACGCAGGCGGTAATAGGTGGTGCCGTTGTTCTGCGCCGTGGCCACGGTGAAGCTCTTTCCGCCCACGGAGAGATTCTGATACATGGACAGCGCAGCCTTGCAGGCGGGCTCGGTGACGTTCAGACTGGTGTTGTAGGGCACAGCCAGCTGGCCGGCGTTCACCAGTGCAATCAGCTTTGCGCGCTCAGGGTTGGAGGTCTGCAGATCCACGCCGACGATCTTCCAGTTGTTGTCAACCACGGGAGAAATGCTGCCGCTCTTCTGAATGTAGGACACCAGCATATCACGGATGGAATTGGGGGACTCCCATTCCTTCGTCTCGGAAACCAGCTTGTACTGCTTCAGAGCGGAGGAATACCGATAGTTGTTGACAGCCAGCGTCAGTTGCTGATCATCCTTCAGCGGAGAGCCCTTGAAGGTGACGTTCTTGATGCGGCTGCCGGCGGGCTGGCTCAGATCGATCTCGTAGTTCACGCCCGCAAACATATCATACAGGTATCCCGGCATCTCGGGATTGAAGCTGATGGACAGATCGCCCGGCTTCCACTGGTTGTAGCAGGAGGCGGACCACTCCATGTACGCCTTCAGCTCCTTGCCGGTGATCTTCACACGGTACAGAGTGTTGTCGAACTTGTAGATGTTGAAGATGTCGCCGTAATTGATGTCGCCCTTTTCAATGTTGCTGGTATCCTTGAACAGTGCGGCCGCGGAGACGTCCGCGCCGGAATTCTCCAGCTGCACCTTGTTGATGAGATCCATGACGGCGGTATCCTGCAGCTTGCCGGCCGGAATGCCGCTGATCTCGTTGGCGGGCTGGAAGTTGGCGGTTGCCGTTCCGAACACGCCGCCGGAGGTTCCGTCGCTTCCGGTGCCGCCCTTGATAAAGGCGATGGTTTTCTGATGTGCTTCCTTGACGATTGGAATGTCGCGGATTGCCTGAGAAGGCGCGTAGTCCGCCATGTCCACCGTCTTGACGGAGCTGCTGACGACCTTGCCGGACTTATCCACCGTCAGGTCAAAGCGAGCCACGTCGCGGCCGCTGTTGCGGACGCCGCCGACCACCGTGTTGCCGTCCTTCTCGCTGACGGCGATGTGATAGTGGCCCACCTGCAGCACATCCACCTCGGGATTGTCCTTCAGGATCTGGGATGCGGCGTCGGTGCCGCCCTCTTCGTCAAATTCGCCGGTCAGGCCTGCGTGGCAGGAGACCATAATGACATCGGCCTTGTCGCCGATTTCCTTGATGCAGGCCTTCACCGTGGCGGAGAGGGCCGCAAACTTCACGGAATCAACCTTCTCGCCGTCCCATGTGGGCACGTTGGGGTTGGTGACGCCGATGATGGCAACCTTAACGCCGCCGCGATCCACGATGGTATAAGCCGCGCCGGTCAGCAGGGAGCCGTCGGATTTTTTGGTGGCATTGGCCGCCAGAACCGGGAACTTGGCCTGACCAACGATGCGGGAGATCAGACCGAGACCAAAGTTGAACTCATGGTTTCCGAGAGTCATCGCGTCATAACCCATGTAGTTCATGGCGGTAATCACAGGATGCTCGCCATCCTGCTTGTTGTAGATGTCGTCCGTCAGGATCGTGCCCTGCACGGTGTCGCCGCCATCCACCAGAATGGTGTTGGGATTTTCCTTGCGCACCTGCTGAACGTAGGTGTAGACACGGGCCATGCCGTTGTTGGTGGTCTCCTTGTCGTCCTCGTAGGAGTATCCCCAGATATTGCCGTGCATATCTGAGGTTCCCAGAATGGTGATCTGCGTGTCTCCGGTTCCTGCAGCAAACGCCGCAGGTGCCAGTGCGACCAGCATGATCACTGCCAGAAATACCGCAAGCAGGGATTTCAGACCGCGATTGTGTGTTTTCACTTAATCCACTTTCCTTTCTTCTCTCCGCACGCTGCGAATTTATAAGGATAGTTTAGACCTTTGTTCCATTCTCTGTCAAGGGAAGCAGAATACGCCATTCGATGGTTGACAGCAGCCTTTTGCTGAAAATACAGACAGTTTGCCGCCGAATAAATCTCATTTTCCTGTGCAGAACACACAATGTCAACAAATAAAAGCTTTGCTGCCAGAATTATATTTTGGATACGGTCCCCCGCTCTCGCCGCATCGTCTCCGCACAGCCCTGCCGCCGTCGCTTTTTTTTCAGTGCAAATACCTAAAAAATGGCGTTATCTCTCGTCGATCTGCCGGAATATTTGGCGGCTTTTCTATTGACAGGATAGTTAGTCTGTGCTAACATCAGTTCGTTAGATGATACTAACCGTTATAGGAGGCAGATTCATGACATTGGATCAGTTGCGGGTTGGCCAGGGGGCCACCATCAAAGCCGTCGGCGGAGCGGGTGCTCTGCGGTGCAGGTTACTGGATATGGGGCTGATTCCCCACACGCAGGTCACGCTGCAAAAGATCGCTCCCATGGGCGATCCCATCGAAATACAGGTTCGGGGCTACGAGCTGACGCTCCGTGTGGATGACGCCAGGCAAATTGAGGTTTCAGCGGGAGGTGCCGCGAAATGATTTTTGCGCTGGCCGGCAATCAAAACTGCGGAAAGACGACCCTGTTCAATGCCCTCACCGGCTCCAACCAGCACGTGGGCAATTTCCCGGGCGTCACCGTCGACCAGAAAATGGGCGACATCCGCGGACAGAAAAACTGCGCGGTGGTGGATCTGCCCGGTATATACTCCCTGCGTCCCTACACGCAGGAGGAGATCGTATCGCGGGACTTCATTCTTACGCAGAAGCCCGACGGCATCATCAATATTGTCGACGCAACGAATATCGAGCGAAACCTCTATCTAACTCTCCAGCTTCTTGAGCTGCGGGTTCCCATGGTGCTGGCTTTGAATATGATGGACGAGGTTCGGGCCAACGGCGGCACCGTCAATGTAAAAAAGATGAGCGAAGCGCTGGGCATTCCGGTGGTTCCCATCAGCGCCGCCAAGGGCGAGGGCGTCAGCGAACTGATCGCGCAGGCCGTTCAGACGGCAAAGAGCCGGACCTATCCCAAGGTGACGGACTTCTGCACCGAGGGCTCCTCCGTTCATCGCTGCATCCACGCGGTGGTGCATCTGATTCAGGATCACGCGGACCGGCTGGGCGTCCCCTCCCGGTTCTGCACCACCAAGCTGATTGAGGGCGATGCTGCGCTGGCTGACCAGCTGGAGCTGGATCGAAACGAACGGGACCTGCTGGAGCACTGCATCGTGGAGATGGAATCCGAAACCCAGCTGGACCGCAACGCGGCGCTGGCGGATATGCGTTACCGCTTCATTGAGGGCGTGGTCGCCTCCTCTGTGGTCAAGTGCCATGAGAGCAAAGAGCACCGTCGTTCCATGCAGATCGACCAGGTGCTGACGGGCAAGTATACGGCCCTCCCCGTATTCTTCGGGGTCATGTTTCTGGTTTTTTACCTGACGTTCAACGTCATTGGCTCCGGGCTCTCCGATTTGCTGTCGCTGGGCATCGACAAGCTCACGGCGCTGGCGGATGCCGGCCTGAACGCATACGGCATCAATCCCGTCGTTCACAGTCTCATCATTGACGGCGTCTTTGCGGGCGTGGGCAGCGTTCTCTCCTTCCTGCCCATCATCGTGACGCTGTTCTTCTTTCTCTCCATTCTGGAGGATACGGGCTATATGGCCCGGGTGGCCTTCGTCATGGACAAGGCCCTGCGAAAAATCGGCTTGTCCGGCCGGAGCTTCGTCCCCATGCTCATCGGCTTCGGCTGTTCCGTCCCGGCTATCATGGCAACCCGCACAGTGTCCTCCGACCGGGACCGCAAGATGACCATTCTGCTCACGCCGTACATGAGCTGCTCCGCAAAAATTCCCATTTATGCGGTATTCACCGCCGCCTTTTTCCCCCGGAACGGCGCGCTGGTCATGATCGCGCTCTACGCCACCGGCATCGTGCTGGGCATTCTGGTGGCGCTGGTTCTGCGGGGAACCGCCTTCAAGGGCCAGCCGGTTCCCTTTGTCATGGAGCTGCCCAACTACCGCCTGCCCTCCGCAAAAAGCGTGGCGCTGCTGCTGTGGGAAAAGGCGCGGGACTTTCTGGAGCGTGCCTTCACCATCATTTTTGTGGCCACCATCATCATCTGGTTCCTGCGAACCTTTGATACCCGGCTCAACGTGGTCGCCGACAGCGCCGACAGTCTGCTGGCCCTCATCGGCCAGTTCATCGCCCCTGTCTTTGCCCCTCTGGGCTTTGGGGACTGGCGGGTGGCCACGGCCCTGATCTCCGGCTTCACCGCCAAGGAGGCCGTGGTCTCCACCCTGTCCGTACTGCTGAACAGCGGCATGTCCAATCTGGGGAACGCGCTGTCCTCCCTGTTCACCCCCCTCTCCGCAGTCAGCTTTCTGGTGTTCACCCTGCTGTATACCCCCTGTGTGGCAGCGGTGGCAACCATCAAGCGGGAATTGGGCTCCCGCCTCTCCACCGCGGGCGTCGTCGTGATGCAGTGCGTGGTGGCGTGGCTGACCGCCTTCCTTGTCTTTCAGATCGGAGGTCTGCTGGTATGAATACGGGAGATTTTCTCCTTCTTGTGCTGGTCGCCGCGGGCGTGCTGCTGGCGCTGCGCTCCATACGGCGTCAGCGGAAACGCGGAGGCTGCTGCGGCAGCGGATGCAGCGGCTGCTGTTCTCAGTGTGCCCACGGCTGCGCGGAAAAAACGAGGGAAAAATAAACGGGCAGGGCCGTCTTGCGACGGCCCTGCTCATTTTTTCAGGGCGGCTCAGCACGACTCCATCCAGCTCAGCAGGCGGCTGGTTTCCACCGCCGCCAGCGCCCGTACGCCGTCGAAGTCCACATAGGGATTGTACACGACCTCCAGCTGATCGTGGGCGGTCTTGGCATCCTTCAGCGCCTCCGTTCCATCCTCCCGCAATTCCCGGGCCATCCGCAGATCGAAGCGCAGCCGCGCCCGATTTTCCGGGCGGGCCATGGCGTCCAGACGGATTCTGCGATACGGCTCGGCGCCCCGCTCCATCCCCGGACGGGCCGTCAAAAATCCGAGTCCCAGTCCCGGAATCAGCAGGTGCTCAATGCGGTCCGGCGCTTCCGGGCAGAGACAGGCGACGGTGTTCCACCCCTTCTCCTCCGCGGTATGGCGCAAAAGATCAAACAGCTCCCCGGCAAGGCCGTAATTGTCCTCAAACTCGTAGACCCTGGGGCATAGCGCGTCCACGGTGTCAAACCGCCACAGCGGGCCGCGGCAGGTGATGCTGCCCAGAAACCGGCGGGTCGTCACGCCCTTCTCCGGCCCTCTCCCGCGAAATTCCCGCGCAAGGATTCCCTGACACCGGCGCAGGGCGCGCCGGCGGTCGAAGGTCTCCCGTGCCGCGGTCTCCGCATCCAGTTCCAGCTGCCGTGCGGCCTTCAGGCTGCGGCAGGCTCTTATGTAGCTGCCGTGGTTTTCCTTTGTCCGGGCCACGATCTCCTCCCGGCCGGCCTTGGCTGCCGTCAGATCATAAAACCGTCCCAAATCCAGATACCGCTGAACTGCCGCCGGATATGTGGGTTCCAGCGCGTGAGGCGCCGTACCATCCACAAAGCCGCACCGGATCGCCGGAAACAGAACTCCGTCCAAAGAATCCGGGTCTCCGGAGCACCAAAGGTATTCCACCGGCGTCCCGGTTTTCTCCATGGCCCTGCCGATCTGCTTCATAAAGGTGGACTTGCCCACGCCGGGGCCGCCCTTCAGAATGGCGAGATCCCTCATGGTTTCGTCCTCGATCAGCTGTGGAAAGAGGTTTTGGAAACCGTCTCCGCTGTTTGCTCCCAAAAAGAAATTTGTTGCTGTCATGTCGTCTCCTCCAGTTCGTTTCTTACCTCAGGCTATGCGGGGCGGACGCCGCCTGACAGCCTTTATGATTAAAAAATCTGCGTTCCGCCGGCTGGCAGAACGCAGATTTTTCATGGTTAAAGTGTAAAGTCTTTTTCCTTTAAATCCGATGTGTCAAGGGAGGCCGGCCTGGGCGGCTCCCGTTTCAGCGGATCATAGCGGAACTGCCTGCAATGTTCCTCCGCCGGAACGATGCCCCGCTTGACGCAGGCAACCTCCCGCTCGTTGAGACGCGTGCCTCGTTCGCAGTAAGCGCAGCGGGGATCGATGTTTTGGCGAAAAATCTTCACAGCGAATCCTTTCTGTTACAGCGTATAAACCGCGATGGCGTCGTTCTCCACGGTTCCGCGGATCTGGGTGACCGGATGCTCATAATTGTCGATGATCCGGGTAGCCATGGGATCCTCCAGATCCTTCTGAATGGTACGCCGCAGATTGCGGGCTCCATAGGTGATGGAGTAGGATTTGTGCGTCAGCCAATCCACCAGCGCGTCGTCATAGGTGAAGGTGATGCCCTTCTCCTTTAAAGACGCGGCCAGCTCGTTGAGCATGATGCGGGCGATGCCCTTGAAATTCTCCTCCGTCAGCCGGTTAAAGCAGACGACCTCATCCACACGGTTGATGAATTCCGGGCGCAGGAACTGCTCCAGCGCCTTCATCGCCTTTTCCTTGTCCTGCTCGCTGACCGATCTGCCGAAGCCCACGGTTCCCTCCTTGGAGCCGCTGCCGGCGTTGGAGGTCATGACAATGATGGTGTTCTCGAAATTCACCTTGCGTCCGTGGGCATCGGTGATCTCGCCGTCGTCCAGAATCTGGAGCAAAATGTTCAGAACGTCGGGATGCGCCTTTTCGATCTCGTCGAACAGGATGACGGCATAGGGCTTGCGGCGGATCTTCTCCGTCAGCTGGCCCGCCTCGTCATAGCCCACGTAGCCGGGAGGCGACCCCACGATACGGGAGACGGAGTGCTTCTCCATAAACTCGGACATATCCAGCCGGATCAGGGAATCCGGTGTGTTGAACAAATCCGTGGCCAGCTGCTTCACCAGCTCCGTCTTGCCCACGCCGGTTGAGCCGACGAAAATGAAGCTGACGGGCTTATGCTTGGGGCTGATTCCCACGCGGCTGCGCCGAACGGCGGCGGCCACCGCGTCGATGGCCTGGTCCTGTCCGATGATGTGCTGTTTCAGACGCGCAGCCAGCTGTGACAGCCGCTGGAATTCCTGTTCCCGGATGCGGGAGGCCGGAATCTTGGTCCACAGCTCGATGACATGGGCCAGATTCTCCATGGACAGCTGCGGAGCCCCCTTCGCAATCAGGCCCTGCAGCTCTGTGTTGAGCTGCAGCTCCTTGCTCTTGAGGAAGGCCATGCGCTCATAGTCCATCTCAGCGCCGTTCTGGGCGGCGTTTTCCTCCAGAAGATTCCGCTCCTTTTCATAGTCGTCCAGCTCCCGCTGGACCTCCATGCGCCGGGAGATGTCCGGATCCTTGAGATTCAGGTCGGAGCAGGCCTCGTCGATCAGGTCGATGGCCTTGTCGGGCAGGAAGCGGTCTGTGATGTATCGCTCGGAGAGCAGCACCGCCTGCCGGATGATTCCCTCGGAAATGCTCACACCGTGGTACTTCTCGTAATACGGCGCGATGCCCTTGAGGATCAGAATGGAGTCCTCAACGGAGGGTTCGTTGACGGTCACCGGCTGGAAACGGCGTTCCAGAGCGGTGTCCTTCTCAATGGATTTGCGGTATTCGGTAAAGGTGGTGGCGCCGATGACCTGAATCTCGCCCCGCGAGAGGGCGGGCTTCAGAATATTGGCGGCGTTCATGCTGCCCTCGGCGTCGCCGGCGCCCACAATATTGTGGACCTCGTCGATCATCAGAATGATGTTGCCCAGACGTTTGACCTCGTCGATAAGGCCCTTCATCCGGGACTCAAACTGGCCCCGGAACTGAGTGCCCGCTACCAGCGCGGTCAGGTCCAGCAGATAAACCTCCTTGTCCCGCAGCTTGAAGGGCACGTCCCCCTTGGCGATGCGCTGGGCCAGGCCCTCCGCGATGGCGGTCTTGCCGACGCCGGGTTCGCCGATGAGACAGGGGTTGTTCTTCTGGCGCCGGTTCAGAATCTGCACCACGCGCTCGATCTCCTGCTCGCGGCCGATCACCGGGTCCAGCTTGCCCTCCTGCGCCTTCTGCGTCAGGTTCAGGCAGTAGCTTTCCAGATACTTGCGCTTGCCGTTTTTCTCGGCCTTGCGATCCTTCTCCCGGTTGGCGCGGGCGCTGCTGCCGGCGTCGTCCCCGGCAGGGGCCTCCCCGTTGTTGAAAAGCCGGTTCAGGAACGGAAAAGTGGCGGTGCTGCCGTCTTCCTCGTCCCCTTCTCCGTTCTCGTCCCCTCCGGGAAGATCCTCGATATTCTCCACGCCGTTGAATGCCTGCAGCATCTCGCTGTTCAGGTTATCCAGATCGTCGTCGGTGATGCCCATGCGCTTCATCATGTCGTCCACCTGAGGCAGTCCCAGCTGCCGCGCACATTTCAGGCACAGACCCTCATTGACCGTTTTGCCGTCTTCAATCTTGGAAATGAAAACCACGGCGAGATTTTTTTTGCATCTTGAACAAAGTGTTGGCTGCATAGTGTACCTCCAGAATCATAGACGGCTCAGGCCGTCATTAAAGAAACGACAGCGCGCTCAGCGGCGTGTGCGTCGTGAAAAAGCTCAGCAATACGGTGCTCTCCACCGTTTTTGTGTCAAAGGATACGCCAAACCGGCGCAGAATCCAGATGGCCAGAAAGAGAAGCAGCGCCCCCTCTGCGGCACCGAGAACGGCCCCTCCAAAGTGGTTGAGAAAGTGCAGGCCCGGCAACTTCAGTACGGCGTCGATGGCCTTGATCAGCAGCTTCAGAAGGATCATCAGCAGGAAAAACGCCGCGACGAACAGGATTACGTGCAGGATGGTCCCGGCCAGACTGTCCACCACCGCCGTCATCACGGACACGCCCGTATCCCGTACCTTTTCCTGTGCCTCCTGCGCAAGAGACGCGGACGGATCCTGATCCATTCCCAGCAGGCTCAGAAGCTGCCCGGCGTCCAGTCCCGTCTCGCCGGAGGCCGTCTCTCCCGAGGTGCCGGTTTCTCCCGACACGGCGGGCTTCTCGGCCTCTACGCCGCCGGTATCGGTCACGCCGCTCACCTCGGGCTCCGCTGCGGAGGAGGAGTCGCCGTTCCGGCTCAGAGCAGAGTCCACCCGCGCCTCCACCCGCTTTTCAAGAAAAGGCTGAACATATGCGGCAGCCTTGGGCGTCACGGCGGTGGCAAACATTCCCGCTCCCACCAGCGCAATCACCACGGCCAGCAGTCCCGCAAGTGAAAGGAACAGGCCGCGCCGCGCCCCGGCGATGAGAAAGCCGATCAGCACGGCGGCCACAATACAGTCTATTATAACAGCTGTGCTCAAATCTGCCTACCTCCCTGCCTGTAAAACTTTTGTGAACACTCTGCCCCGGATCACGGCAAAAACAGCTCTGCGCTGTCCGATGCGATCAGCAGCGCCGATCCGTCGGCACGCATCAGCACGCTTTTGGCATAGTCGGTGCCCTTCAGACTGGCATACTCCTGCAGGTCCTGGCTATAGATCACCAGGCTGTCCGCATACAGCACCGCGATATAGCGGCCTGCTGCGGACATACCGCGAACCTCGTCGTTGACGTCCAGCGATGCGATCTCCTTCCCGTCTGCCCCGACGGTGACCAGCCGCCCCACGCTGCCGGACTGATACCGTCCCAGCAGCAGGGCCGCATAATTCTCGCCGTCCAGTGAATATTCCCGCAGATACTCGTTGGAATAGTCATAGGTGGCACCGACCTTTCCGCTGACCTTTCCAAAGGTCAGGCAGCTGTCGCTGACGGTGGCAAGCTGGGCGGACTGCTCGCCGATGGCCAGCACCAGCCCGTTTTCCACATTATAATTTGCATAAGGATCGGTCTCGGACAGGTCGTACAGCACGATGTTGCTGACAAACACGCTGTCCTCCTGACCCAGTGTCACCGCGGCCAGATCCTTGCAGTCGTCCGTCACGTATGCGTCCGTTACGAATCGCTGTGAGGAATTGAAATCGAACACTTTCTTCATCTGATCGCTGTATACGCTGACGCAGCCCTTGTAATTCTTTTTCTCGGCGGTGATGGCCAGCCACCCCTTCTGGTTCAGGGTGGCGGAAATGTAGGGTTCGGTCTCCTCCGCCTTCAGCGTAAGCAAAACGCCATCCTGATTCACCACGAACAGCTGGGTGCCCCCCACGTCGTAGGCCACCGCACAGTCCCCGCCGCTGACCAGCGCCGGAGACGTCATGCTCACCGGCGTGGACCAGACCACGCCGCCCTTCCCGTCGAGAATCTGAAGTTCTGTGTTGGAGAGGACCACCAGCCGGTCTCCCAGCGCCGCAAAGCGGTTTTCCGCCGAGGTGTCATAGGTATAACTGACCTCGTCGCTGCCCTTTTCCGCGCTGCCATAGGCAAAGAAGCGGCGCAGCACGTCAAAGCCGGTGCCGTCCCGGTAAGCCGCGGCCACGACCACACCCAAAACGCCCGCCAGAATCAGCAGGAATACCAAGAAATGCCGCAGACGATGCTTTTTGGGCTTCTTCTCCGAAATTATTTCGTTGTCGTTTTCTTCCAAATCATCCATTGAGCCGCTCATCCTCATACCAAAGTCTTGTCAGGTACAGTCCGCCCGGAGGTACCGTGGGTCCGGCGGCCGTGCGATCCCCGCTCTCCAGAATGGCGGGAATGTCCGCGGGCAGGAATTTTCCCTCCGCCGCATACAGCACCGTGCCCGTGATCGCCCGCACCATATTGTAAAGGAAACCATCTGCACAGACCTTCAGCTCCAGCAATTCCCCGCTTCTGGTCACGTCGCAGTAATAGATCGTGCGAACCGTGGTGCGGGTCTCCGTACCGACGCTGCGCACCGCGCGGAAATCGTGGGTCCCCACGAACTGATGGGCCGCCTCATTGAGAAAGCCCTCGTCCAGCCGCTTGGGATAAAAATAGGCTCTGTTTACATAAAACGGATTCTTATAGGGGGAATTATAGATGCGATAGGTGTATTCCTTTTTCAGGCAGGAGCCGATGGCATTGAAGTCCTCGGCCACCTCCAGCGCCTCCTGCACCGCAATGTCCTCCGGCGTGTGGGTGTTGATGGCAAAGGGCAGCCGCTCTGCGGGAATCCGAGATTCGGTGCGGAAATTCGCCACATACCGCTCGGCGTGCACGCCGGCGTCCGTCCGCCCGCAGCCGGTGAGATGCACCGGGGCTCCCGTAATCATCTGGATGGCTTTTTGCAGCGTCTCGCAGACCGACACGGCATTTTTCTGCACCTGCCAGCCATGATAGGCCGTCCCGTTGTACATCAGCTTCAGCGCGATATTCCGCATCCGTTTCTCTCCTCCGTCAACTTCCGTCACAGACCCATCCGGGCCAGCACGATCACGCCGGCGGTGATCGCGCAGCCGAAGATCAGGCCCAGCACGTCTCTGCGCTCCATGTGCAGCACGTGGAGCCGGGTGCGGCCCTCGCCGCCGTGATAGCAGCGGCATTCCATGGCCACAGCAAGCTCGTCCGCCCGGCGGAAGGCGCTGATGAACAGCGGCACCAGCACGGGAATCAGCGCCTTCGCCCGCTGGAAAAGGTTTCCGCTCTCAAAGTCGGCGCCCCGCGCCTTCTGCGCGGACATGATCTTGTCCGTCTCCTCGATCAGCGTGGGGATAAACCGCAGGGCAATGGACATCATCATCGCCAGTTCGTGGACGGGTACCCGGAGCTTTTTCAGCGGACTCATCAGCTTCTCCAGCCCGTCGGTCAAACTGATGGGGCTGGTGGTATACGTCATCAAAAACGTCCCCATGATCAGCAGCATGATCCGCAAAACCATGAAAGCAGCCAGCCGCACCCCGGCGTCGGTGATGTGCAGCGGCCCCAGCTTCACCAGCTCACTGCCGGGCGTCAGAAACAAATTCAGCACGGCGGTGAAGAGAATGATAACCACCACCGGCTTCAGGCCGCGCACCAGCGCACTCAGTCCCACCCGCGAGATGCGGACACAGACCGCCAGCGTCAGAATGACGACGCCGTAGGACGCATAGGACTTGGCGCTGAACAGCGCCACAATGTAAAGCACCACCAGCAGGATTTTGGTGCGGGGATCCAGCCGGTGCGCCACGGTATTTCCGGGAAAAAACTGGCCCAGCGTAATATCCTTCAGCATGACGCACCGCCTCTCCGCAGAGCCAGCACTTCCCGCTGCAGCTCATCCACCGTGTAGACAGCCGGGTCGATGGGCACGCCCCGCTGCCGCAGGGCCATGGCCACCCGCGTGATCTGCGGCACATCCAAACCGGCAGCCAGCAGCTCCTCGCCCCGGGCGAATACCTCCTTCGGTGTGCCGTCCATGAGAATCCCGGCAGACTTCAGCACCAGAATCCGATCCACATTCTGGGCGATCTCGTCCATGCTGTGACTGACCAGAATCACTGTGCCGCCCTTATTGCGGTGATAATCGCGGATATTGGCCAGCAGATTCTCACGGCCGGCAGGATCGAGACCGGCGGTTGGCTCGTCCAGAATCAAAACCTGCGGCTCCATCGCCAGCACTCCCGCCAGCGCCACCCGGCGCTTTTGTCCGCCCGACAACTCAAAGGGGGATTTGTCCAGCATATCGTCCTGCAGGCCAACCAGACGGGCGGCCTCACGGATGCAGCGGTCCAGCTCACTCCCCGTTTTTCCCATATTGGCAGGGCCGAAGGCGATGTCCTTGTATACGGTCTCCTCAAACAGCTGGTATTCCGGGTATTGAAACACCAGTCCCACCCGGAAACGGACACTGCGAATCTTCTTCGGTTCGGCCCAGATGTCCTTTCCCTCCAGCAGCACCCGGCCCGAGGTAGGCCGGAGCAGGCCGTTGAGATGCTGGATCAGCGTGGATTTTCCCGAGCCGGTATGACCGATGATTCCAAGGAACTCCCCATCGTTAACTGTAAAGGATAAATCCTTTATAGCTGATCGTTCAAAAGGAGTTCCCGATCCATATGTATGTGTCAGATTTTCAACTTCCAGAATTGGTTTCAAACTATCCGTCCCTCTCGGTCAAATCAGCGGAGCGCGGCGGCCACCGCCTCCGCACACTCCTCCACAGTCAGGGCATCCAGCGGAACGTCCATGCCCTCCTGCTGCAGTCCATACAAAAGCGCCACGGTATCCGGCACGTTCAGGCCGATGCTCCGCAGCTCATCCACCCGCGGGAAAATCTCCCGCGGCCTGCCATCCATAACGACCGCTCCGTCGTCCATGACAACCACCCGGTCCGCATCCTCCGCCTCGTTCATATGGTGGGTGATGAGAATCACCGTGATCCCCTTCTCCCGGTTGAGACGGTGCACGGTGGACAGCACCTCCTGCCGGCCGACAGGATCCAGCATCGCCGTGGCCTCATCCAGCACGATGCACTCCGGCTCCATGGCAATGACGCCCGCAATGGCGATCCGCTGCTTCTGGCCGCCGGAGAGCAGGTGCGGCGCATGGCGCACAAACTCGCTCATCCCCACGTCGGCCAGCGCCTCATCCACCCGGCGGCGAATTTCCTCCGGAGGGACGCCCAGATTCTCCGGCGCAAAGGCTACGTCCTCCTCCACCACATTGGCGACAATCTGATTATCGGGGTTTTGAAACACCATGCCGACCTTCTGGCGAATGGCCAGCAGCAGCGATTCATCCGCCGTATCCATTCCCCGGACCCAGACACTGCCGCCTGACGGCAGCAGCACGGCGTTGAAGGTCTTGGCCAGTGTGGATTTGCCGGAGCCGTTGTGGCCCAGCACCACGACAAAGCTGCCCTTTTCAATGCTCAGGCTGACACCCCGGAGGGCAACCGTCTCTTTACCGTTTTCCTCTGCCGGAGCATAGCGGTACTGCAGGTCCCGCGTCTCGATCATTGTATCCATATCTCGGTCACTTTCTGTGAAGTATTATAGATTTACTCTGACTCCCATCGGCCTGTTGCGCCGCACGGAAGGGCCAGTCCAGTCTCCGTGACCGGCAGGCCCAGCTCATCCCACGTGCAGCGTCCGCCGTGCTTCTGGGCCACCAGCAGATGCAGCAGATAACCCAGCACGGAGGGCGCCAGACCGGTGGTATAGGAGTTCAGAATAACAAACAGCGGGTGATCCGACAGCACTCCCGCGCAGAGTTTGACGAACGGGTACAGATTGTCCTCCAGCTTCCAGACCTCTCCGGAGGGGCCCCGGCCGTAGGAGGGCGGGTCCATGATGATGGCATCGTAGCGGTGTCCGCGGCGGATCTCCCGCTCCACAAACTTGCCGCAGTCGTCCACGATCCAGCGGATCGGCGCGTCAGCCAGTCCGGACAGCCGTGCGTTGTCCTTGCCCCACGCCACCATACCCTTGGCGGCGTCCACATGGCAGACCTGCGCTCCGGCCCTGGCGCAGGCCACCGTGGCCGCGCCGGTGTAGGCAAACAGATTCAGCACGCTCACCGGACGTCCGGCGGAGCGAATCTTTTCCATGGCAAAATCCCAGTTCACCGCCTGTTCGGGAAACAGTCCGGTGTGCTTGAAGTTCATGGGCTTGACCTGAAAGGTCAGCTCTCCGTAGCGCATGGTCCAGCTCTCCGGCAGGGCTTTTTTCTCCCAGTGCCCGCCGCCGGTCTGTGACCGGAGATAGCGGGCGTCCGCTCTTTTCCACGCGGGGTTGCGGTGCGGCGTCTCCCAGATGGCCTGCGGATCGGGACGCACCAAAAACTGCCGGTCCCACCGCTCCAGCTTTTCACCGCCGCCGCAGTCGATCAGCTCATAATCCTGCCATTTGTCTGCAATCCACATACCCGTTCCTCCGCATTGCCGCCCGCCACCGCTGCCGAAGCAGTAAAATCCGGGGTTTCCGGCGACTGTATATCGAAATATTATACCCCCAAACGCACTACAGCGTCAACCGAATCCGCCGATTTTCACTCATACGGTCAAAAAAAGAACGCCCGCCCCGCTTTATGGGGCAGGCGTTCTCTGTTCTCAAAGGCATGGCGCAGGCCATGTCTGCCGGCTCACTCAGGAGACGCCGGCGGTCTCTTTTTTCTCCTGCGGAGCGGGCGTCTCCGTCTTTGCGTTCAGCCGCTCCCGCGCCACGGCCAGCATCAACTTGATGCGGTTCTCCTGATTGACGCGGGTGGCGCTGGGATCGTAATCGATGGAGGTAATGTTGGCCTGCGGGTAGACCTCCCGAATCTTATTGATCATGCCCTTGCCGCAGATGTGATTCGGCAGGCAGCCGAAGGGCTGTGCGCAGATGATGTTCTCATAGCCGGAGCGCACCAGCTCCACCATTTCCGCCGTCAGCAGCCAGCCCTCGCCCATTTTGTCGCCCATGCCGATGATGCCGTCCGGTAGCTTCGACAGTTCGTCAAAGGGCAGCGGAGCGTGAAAGCCGTTGTCCAGCAGGACCTTCCGCATGATCTTCTCCGTGCTGGAAAAATACTTGAGGACAACGTCGGACAGATGCTTTTCCCAGAAGGTGCCGCCATACAGCCGTGCGGTCTCCGAGGGATTGTAGGCGCAGTACTGCACGAAGCCCATCATTCCGGGCAGATTGACCTCACAGTCCTGCGTGGCCAAAAAGTTCTCCAGATCGTTGTTGCCCAGCGGAGAGTACTTGACGTAAATCTCCCCCACAACGCCGACCTTGACCTTGGGCACCCGATGCACCGGGATTTTTGCAAAGTCCGCCGCGATTTTCGGCATGGCTGCTCTGATCTCCCGATCCGAGACGCCCTTCCCCTGCCGCACCCAGTCACAGATGGTATCCAGCCACTGCTTCTGAAGCGCCGCGGCATCGCCGGAGCGGAGCTCGTAGGGCTGCGTCTGCGCCCGCAGAGCCACCAGCAGATCGCCGTAGTAGATGGCGGACAGGAGGCTCTTGACGAAGGGGATGTTCAGCGGGAGACTGCTGTCCTTCTCCAGTCCGGAGAAGTTCAGGCTCAGCACGGGAATGTTGCCGTAGCCGGCCTTATACAGCGCCTTCCTCAAAAGGAATATGTAATTGGAGGCGCGGCAGCCGCCGCCGGTCTGGGTAATCACCAGCGCGGTATGCTCCAGATCGTATTTTCCGGAATTCAGCGCGTCCAAAAACTGCCCGATCACCAGCAGTGCCGGGTAGCAGGTGTCGTTATGGACGTATTTCAGCCCCTGCTCCGCCACCTGACTTCCGCAGTTGCCGAGCAGCTCCACCTGATAGCCCTGATGCTCCATGGCCGCGGCCAGAATGTGAAACTGAACCGGCGCCATATTGGGGATCAGAACCTTATGGGTCTTTTTCATTTCCTCGGTAAACCGGGGATACTCGTATTCCATGGTACTTCCTTCTCAGTCCTTCTTGTTCTTCTCGTCTTTTTCATCCAGCGCGGCAAACAGGCTCCGCAGGCGGATGCGCACCGCGCCCAGATTGGTGATCTCGTCGATCTTCAGCTGGGTATACAGCTTTCCGCCGGCCTGCAGAATTTCCCGCGTCTCGTCGGTGGTGATGGCGTCCACGCCGCAGCCGAAGGAGACCAGCTGCACCAGATCCATGTCCGGCTGCGTGCAGCAATATTTTGCGGCGGCATACAGCCGCGAGTGGTACGTCCACTGATTCAGCACGGTGGTGGAGAATTTTTCCACTCGATTGGAAAGAGAATCCTCCGTGATCACGGCCGCGCCAAAGCGGGTAATCAGCGTATCAATGCCGTGATTGATCTCCGGGTCCACATGGTAGGGACGGCCGGCCAGCACAATGATCCGCCGGCCCTCCGCGCGGGCCTGCTCGATGATGCGTTCGCCCTCTGCGCGGACCTGAGCCATATGCTGCGCATACTCGGCGTAGGCAGCGTCCGCGGCCTCGCGGACCTCAGCCCGGGAAATACCCTCAAAGTATCTCCCCAGAATTTCGTACATCTTCCGGACAAAGTCCTTCGGCCGGTGAATCCCCACATAGTCATAGATGAACCGGGTCTGCTGCAGTTCGGGGCAGTTCCCCGCCAGCACCTCCGGATAATAAGCGACCACGGGGCAGTTGTAGTTGTTTTGTCCCAGACCCTCGTCGATGTTGTAGGTCATGCAGGGATAGAAAATGGCGTCCAGCTTCAGCTTGCTGAGAAAATGGATGTGCCCGTGGGACAGCTTCGCAGGGAAGCAGGCCGTGTCGGAGGGTATGGTTCCCTGCCCCTTCAGGTACAGGTCGCGGCTGGACAGCGGGCTGTGTACCACGCTGAAGCCCAACTTGGTGAAAAACGCGTACCAGAAGGGATAGAGTTCCCAGAAATTCAGGCACAGGGGCAGGCCGATCTTCCCCCGGCGGCCGGGCACCGGCTTGTAGGAAAGGATCAGCTTTCTCTTGAATTCGTAAAGGTTGCGCTCGCCGGTATCGGCTTTTCCGGTGACGGGCCGGTCGCAGCGGTTGCCGCTGATGAAGGTCTCACCGCCGGCGAAGGTATTGATGGTCAGCTGGCAGTTGTTGCCGCAGCGTCCGCAGACCTCGCTCCGCGTCTCCTGCGTGAAGGCCGCCAGCTCCGCCGCGCTCAGCAGGGTGCTGCTCTGTCCGGGAACCGCCTTTCCCCTTCCGTACAGCGCGGCGCCGTAGGCGCCCATCAGTCCCGCAATGTCGGGGCGGATAACGTTGACGCCCATCTCCTTTTCAAAAGCGCGGAGAACGGCCTCGTTGTAAAAGGTTCCGCCCTGCACCACGATGTTGCGGCCCAGTTCCTCCGGTGATGAGGCGCGGATCACCTTGTAGATGGCGTTTTTCACCACACTGATGGACAGCCCCGCCGAGATGTTCTCGATGGTGGCACCGTCCTTCTGCGCCTGCTTGACGCTGGAGTTCATGAACACGGTGCAGCGGCTGCCCAAATCCACGGGCCGATCCGCAAACAGCCCCAGCTTGGCAAACTCTCTGACGTCGTAACCCAGAGCCTGCGCAAAGGTCTGCAGAAAGCTGCCGCAGCCGGAGGAACACGCCTCGTTCAGAAAGATATTGCTGATGGCGCCGTCCTCGATCTTAAAGCACTTCATATCCTGCCCGCCGATGTCGATGATGAAGTCCACATTGGGCATGAAATGCCGGGCGGCAGAAAAATGCGCCACCGTCTCCACCACGCCGTAATCCGCGTGGAACGCCGCCTTGGCCAGATCTTCTCCGTAGCCCGTGGTGGTGACGGAGGCTATCTGGATGGCCGGGTGCTCACGGTAAATCTGCTCCAGCACCTTCCGGATCAGCGGAACGGGATTTCCCAGATTGGGCCGATAATCCGTGAACAGGATGCGGGCATCCTCATCCATGACCACCATCTTGACGGTGGTGGAGCCGGAGTCGATGCCGATGTGCACCGGAGCGGAGTAATCCGCGCCGAAGGGCACCCGCGGCACCGTCGCCTTCGCGTGGCGCGCACGGAACTCCTCGTATTCCTTCTCGTTGGCAAACAGGGGCGGCTGGCTGCGGTAATTCATGGTCGCGCCCCGCTGGCGCAGATGCTCCGCAACCTCCATCAAGTCGAATTCCGTATCGGAATAGAACGCGGCGCCCATGGCCACATACAGCAGGCTGTTCTCCGGGCAGGTGCCCTGGACGTTCAGCGTCCGGTCAAAGCTCTCCCGCAGGCAGCGGGAGAAGGTCAGGGGACCGCCCAGATACAGGACGCGGCCCCGGATGGGACGGCCCTGCGCCAGACCTGCGATGGTCTGGTTGACGACGGCCTGATAGATGCTGGCGGCAATGTCCTCCGCCCGTGCGCCCTGATTGATGAGGGGCTGCACGTCGGACTTGGCGAACACGCCGCACCGGGAGGCAATGGTGTAAATCTTCTGGGATTGCTGCGCCGCCGCGTCCATCTCGTCGGCGCTCATTTTCAGCAGCGTGGCCATCTGGTCGATGAACGCGCCGGTGCCGCCGGCGCAGCTGCCGTTCATTCGGACGTCGGTGCCGCCGGTCAGAAACAGGATCTTTGCGTCCTCTCCCCCCAGCTCAATGATGACGTCGGTGCCCGGCATCAGCCGGTTTGCCGCCACGCGAGTGGCGAACACCTCCTGCACAAAGGGAACGTTTACGCTCTCGGCCATGCCCATGCCGGCGCTGCCGGAAATGGAGAACAGGGCCTTTCCGCCGGGAACATACTGTTCCGCCATGCGGCGCAGCAGCTCCTCGGATTTTTCAAGAATGTGGCTGAAGTGTCTTTCATACGTACTGTATACAATTTGATCCGCGTCGTCCAGAACCACGCACTTGATGGTTGTGGAACCGACGTCCAATCCGACTTTCAACGGGGTATCCTCCTTGCTGCAAAGCAGCACCGCCCATTGGATCAAATCCAATCTGGCATATTTTAACTTTCTGTATCATACACGCTTTCGACGGAATGTGCAATCGACATTTAAAGCCAAACGTCCAATTGGAGGAAGCGCCTTTTTCCTTGAAAAACTGGACATTTGTTCAAAATATGATATACTTTTTCCATTCAGAAAATCCGAGGTGAATCATGAGACAGGTTTTGATGCACACCTGCTGCGCGCCCTGCTCTCTCAGCTGCATTGAGCCGCTGCGAAGCGAGGGGATCGAACCCGTGGCGTTCTGGTACAATCCAAACATACACCCATGGAAGGAGTATGAGGCGCGGCGGGACTGCCTGCTGGCCTATGCCCCCACCATCGGCATGGAGGTCCGCGTACAGGAGGACTACGGCCTGAGGGAGTTTGTCCGCAGCGTGGCAGACGATCTCGACCACCGCTGCACCTACTGCTACGAGCATCGGCTGGAGGGTGCCGCCCGCTATGCCGCCGAACACGGATTTGATGCGTTTACCTCCACCCTGCTGGCCAGTATCTATCAGCGCCACGAGCTGATCGCGGAGGCCGGGGAGCGGTTTGCCAGACAGTACAGCGTGGAATTTCTCTACCGGGATTTCCGCCCCAACTTCCGCTCCGGGAATCAGCGGGCGCGGGAACTGGGCTTCTATATGCAGAAGTACTGCGGCTGCGTCTTTTCCGAGGCGGAAAGGTATCAGAAGCAGATCGACCGGGACCGGGCAAAATTTGCGGAGCAGTAAAGGCGTCCATAAAAAAGCAGCCGCTTGCGCGGCTGCTTTTTTCATTGCATTTCAGTTTTTCAGACTGTGCAGAGGCGCCGGAATCCGCCCTCCTCTTGCGATGAACAGCTCGCTGGATTCGGGGTGTACCGGCATCACCGGCGCGCTGCCCAGCAGGCCGCCCATTTCCACACTGTCGCCAACCTGTTTTCCGGGGGCCGGGATCAGACGCACGGCGGTGGTCTTGCAGTTCACCATGCCGATGGCGGCCTCGTCCGCGATGATGGCGGAGATGGTGGCCGCGCTGGTGTCTCCGGGAACGGCGATCATGTCCAGTCCCACGGAACACACGCAGGTCATGGCCTCCAGCTTGTCCAGACAGAGGGTGCCGGCCTTGGCCGCGGCGATCATGCCCTCGTCCTCGCTGACGGGAATGAACGCGCCGGACAGGCCGCCCACGGAGGAGGACGCCATCACGCCGCCCTTCTTCACCGCATCGTTCAGCAGCGCCAGAGCGGCCGTTGTGCCGTGAGTGCCGCAGGTCTCCAGCCCCATCTCCTCCAGAATACGGGCCACGCTGTCGCCCACGGCGGGGGTGGGAGCCAGACTCAGGTCCACGATGCCGAAGGGGGTATCCAGCCGCTGGGAAGCCTCACGGGCCACCAGCTGACCCATCCGGGTGATGCGGAAGGCTGTTTTTTTCACCGTTTCGGCCACCACGTCAAAGGGCTGCCCCTTTACCGACTGGAGCGCATGATGCACCACGCCGGGGCCGGAGACGCCCACGTTGATGACCTTCTCGGCCTCGCCCACCCCGTGGAAAGCGCCCGCCATGAAGGGATTGTCCTCCACGGCGTTGCAGAACACCACCAGCTTCGCGCAGCCCAGCCCGTCCTGATCGGCAGTCAGCGCCGCCGTCTCCTTGATGATGGAGCCCATCAGCGCCACGGCGTCCATGTTGATGCCGGCGCGGGTGGAGCCCACGTTGACGGACGAGCAGACAAAGTCCGTCCGGGCCAGTGCCTCCGGGATGGAGCGGATCAGCTTTTCGTCCGCAAGGGTCATGCCCTTCTGCACCAGCGCGGAGTAGCCGCCAATGAAGTTGACGCCGCAGGTCTTGGCCGCCCGGTCCATGGCCAGCGCGAAGGGCACATAATCCGCCGTCTCGCTGGCACCGGCCACCAGAGCCATCGGCGTCACGGAAATGCGCTTGTGGACGATGGGAATGCCGAATTCCTTTTCAATGTCCTCTCCGGTTTTCACCAGATGCTCGGCATATCGGGTGATCTTGTCGTAAATCTTTGTGCAGGCCTTCTCCGGATCGGGATCACAGCAGCTGAGCAGCGAGATGCCCATGGTGATCGTCCGAATGTCCAGATGCAGCTGGTCGATCATCTCAATGGTGGAGAGAATGTCCTTTTGACTGAGCATACGTCCTCTCCCCCTCAGATGCGGTGCATGGCGTCGAAGATTTCCTCGCGCTGAATGCGGATGGAAATTTTCATCTTCTCGCCCAGCTGGTCCAGCTCTTTGGACAGATCCGCCAGCGGAAGCGTGGACTTGCTCAGATCCACGGCCATGACCATGGTGAACTTTCCCCGCAGGATGGTTTGGGTGATGTCCAGAATATTGACGTTCTTTTCCGCCAGAAGCGTGCAGACTGCTGCGATGATGCCCACCAGATCGTCGCCGATCACCGTGACAATAGCATTCATGGTATATCCTCCTCGGTAAAATGGCCCGGACGCCGGGGCGCCGGGCGCAGATGAAAGCGTGCGTTATTGTATCATATTTATCCGGCAATGTAAACGGCTTCGGCGCCGGAACTCCCCGAAATACGAAAGAGAGGGCGTACACCCCGTACGTCCTCTCAGATGCGGCTCAGGGCGCTTACAGCTCGTCGAAGAACTTGTCGTGAATGGCCTTGACCGCCTTATTGACGTCGTTCTCGTCCAGCAGGACGGAGACGCGGATCTCGGAGGTGTTGATCATCTGAATGTTGATGCCCGCCTCATAGAGCGCCTCGAACATTTTGGCAGCCACGCCGCTGTTGCTCATCAGGCCGGCGCCCACGATGGAGACCTTGCCGATCTTGTCGTCAGTCTCCAGATGATCGAACTTCAGAACGTCCTTGTGATCGTTCAGGATCTGCTCGGCCTCCTCGCGATCCTTCTTGTGGACGGTGAAGGTGATGTCCTTGCTGTCCTGACGTCCAATGGACTGCAGGATCACGTCCACGTTGATGTTGCTCTTGCTCAGCAGGTCAAACACCTGAAAGGCGACGCCGGGATTGTGCTGCAGCCCGATCAGGGCAATCCGCGCAATGCTGGTATCCTTTGCGACGCCTGCAATATTTGTCTTTTCCACTTTTACGACCTCCTTGACTTTTGTGCCCGGCTTGTCTTCAAGACTGGACAGCACTTCCAGATTCACGCGGAACTTCTTGGCCAGCTCCACACTGCGGTTATGGAGCACCTGCGCTCCCTGAGACGCCAGCTCCAGCATCTCGTCGTATGTGATCTCGTCCAGCTTCCTGGCGGTGGGAACGATGCGGGGATCGGTGGTGTAGACGCCGTCCACATCCGTGTAGATCTGGCACAAATCCGCATTGAACGCAGCTGCCAGCGCCACGGCACTGGTATCGGAGCCGCCGCGGCCCAGCGTGGTCACATCGCCGTTGCGGTCCACGCCCTGAAAGCCGGTGACCAGAATGATGCGGTGCTGATCCAGCTCCGCGCGGATGCGCTCGGAGTCGATCTTTTTGATGCGGGCATCCGAATGCACGGAGGTGGACTGGATGCCGACCTGCCACGCCGTCAGAGACACGCAGGGCAGGCCCATCTTCTCAATGGCCATGGCGCACAGCGCCACGGAGATCTGTTCTCCGGTGGAGAGCAGCATATCCATCTCCCGCTTGGAGGCGTGGGGATTGATTTCCTCGGCCTTGGTGATCAGGTCGTCGGTGGTGTCGCCCTGGGCCGAAAGGACGACGATCACATCGTTCCCGGCGAGGTAGGTATTGGCGATGGTGGCCGCCACATGGTTGACGCGGGCCGCGTCCCTGACCGAGCTGCCGCCGAATTTCTGTACAATCAAGCTCATCGTATTTCCCTCTTTACCTTGAATTGAGTGCCACGGTTTCCCTCAACACAGTTTACGCCGCCGCGGCGATTTGGTCTCAGCCCAGAACGCGCATACACGCCAGCATATTCAGGCTCCGGGACTGCTCCTCCGCGTCGTATCCGCTGATGCGGTCCGTGAGGAAGGCGGTCTCGCCGTCCTCTGAGAGAACCTCCACCTGTCCGAAGGCCATGGCGGCGTCAGTCAGGCTGCCCTCGATGCGGCAGTAGAAGCGGGTATGGAGCTCTCTCGCGTCCACAAAGCCGTCCTCGTCGGGGCTCCAGACCACTGCGTCCCGCCGGGGGCCGCTGGAAACGGCCTCCATCACATCGGAGACGCAGGCCGAGGCTGTAGGCATCTCCCCCGCTCCCTTGCCGTAAAACATAACCTCTCCGGTGGCATTGCCCCGGACCACAATGGCGTTGAACACATCCTCCACGTTGGCCATGGGGTGCTCTTCGGAGATGAGGTGGGGCGCCACATACGCCGTGCGGCCGCTGCCGGGCATGCGCACGGCCCGGCCCAGCAGCTTGATGCGGTATCCGGCCCGCTCCGCAATCTTCACGTCCCGGAGGGACAGCTTGGAAATGCCCTCCATCTCCACCAGCTCCGGCGGCACCTGATGGCCAAAAGCCAGATCGGCGAGGATACAGATTTTCCGCCCCGCGTCGATCCCCTGCACATCCGCTGTGGGATCGGCCTCGGCGTACCCCTTGGCCTGCGCCTCCCGCAGCGCGTCGGAGAAAAATGCGCCGGTCCGCACCATGCGGGTGAGGATATAGTTGGTGGTTCCGTTGAGGATGCCGTAAATCTCCTCGATCCGGTTGGCCGCCAGGCACTGTGTCAGGGGATGCAGAATGGGAATGCCGCCGCCGACGCTGGCTTCAAAGAGATAGCTGACGCCCTTTTTCTGCGCCAGCTCCAAAAGTTCACAGCCCTTCTCCGCCACCAGCTGCTTGTTGGCCGTCACAACGTGCTTGCCGGCACTCAGCGCCCGCTTGGTATACTCATAGGCGGCCTCGACTCCGCCGATGGTCTCCACCACCACGCGGATCTCAGGATCGGCTTCGATTTTGGAAAAATCGTCCGTCATCAGCTGACGATAGGGGCCGTCCTTATACCGCCGCACCAGGATTGTCTTCACCTGCAGGGCCTCGCCCAGCCGGTGTTCGATCTGCTTGGCGTTTTCCGATACCACCTTGGCCACGCCGGTTCCCACCGTTCCGAGGCCCATAATCGCGATCTTGATCATTCTGTTTCCTCTCTCATCCCGCCATGATGTCGAAGCGAACCACCCCGTCCACGCCGGACGCCTGCGCCAGCAGCGCCACCAGCGTCATGTTCATCTCCGAGGTCTCCGCAGAAACCGTCACCGCCGCGCAGCCGTTGGTGGGGATGCTCTGGTTGATGGTCAGGATGTTGGCGCCGGAGTTGGCCAGCACCGACAGAACGTGGGACAGCACGCCGGGATTGTCCTTCAGCATCCCGTAAAAGGTGATGATGTGCTCCGCCCGGATGTCGTTAAAGGGCTGCACCGAGTCCTTGTACTTGTAGAACGCACTTCTGCTGATTCCCGCCAGCTTGGTAGCCGCGCCCACGGTGCTGACCTCTCCGGTCTGCATCATGCGCTTAGCCTCGGCAACCTTGACGAAGATTTCAGGCAATGCATCCGCAGCCACAATGTAGTATTTGATTTCTCTGCTCATTCCGTCCGCCTCCCACGGTCATTTGTCCTTGAATATAAATCATCTTACCATACTTCGACAGCAGTTGCAATTTCAAAATAAGTGAAAGTTTTTGAGTCGTACTCACGGATATTTGGTGATTTTGTCCGTAACCGGCGGGCAAGATGCTTTCCAAGACGGATATTTCCGGTTTTTGCAAGAAAAGAGCGTCCCTGCAAATCCAGCAGGGACGCTCTTTTGGACTGTTTTCAGTTTCCGCCCCAGAGATCGTTCCACCAGGTCTGATCGTCCGTACCCCCGGTCGAAGGAGTCTCCGGCGTGGCAGTCCCGCCGGTTCCGCCGCCGGTCTCCGTGCCTGATCCCGTGGTACCCGACCCCGTGGTGCCTGATCCCGTAGTGCCCGATCCGGTTCCCGTCCCCGACGATCCGGGTGTGGTGGTCCCGGTCTCCCCGGTGCCGTCGCCGGTGGTTTCGCCGGGCTGGGCCGTCTCCGCATTGTGAACCGGGCAGGGCCCCACAGCCTCGATGGAGCTGAGCAGATATCCGCTGTCATCCGCGTAGATGCCCCCATAAGACGTGCGGCTGTAATCCAGCACAGCCACCTGTTCCACGCTCGTCTCCGGGCAGAACTCTCCTGCGATGCACTTGCCGTCTGCGCAGTAGTCAATCATCTTGTGCAGATTGCAGGACTCTGTGGGGGCCGTTCCCGTGGCCACCTCCACCGTGTGGATCCGGCTGCCGCGCAGATCCGCGCCGCAGGCGTCCGTGGCCCGCAGGCCGCTGTCCATGCAGACTGAGACGGTGGTGATACCGGAGGACGGCTTGTCAAAGCTCTTGTTCTCAAGCCCCTTGTGAAGCTGGCTCATAACCTTTTTCCACATGGTGATGGAGGGGTTTCCGGAATAGGAAATCTTTTCGTTGTTCTTATAGCCGGTCCACACCGCCGCGCAGTAGTACGGCGAGTAACCTACGAAATAGCGGTCATAGTTCTCGCTGGTGGTGCCGGTCTTGCCAGCCAGTGTCATGCCGCCGAAGTTGGCCGAGGTGCCGGTGCCGTGATCCACGACGCCCTCCAGCAGCTTGTTCATGAAGTAGGCGGTGGTCTCCTTCATGGCCACGTGGCTCTCGCCCTCGTTGTCCAGAACGGTTTTGCCGTCGGCATCCTCCACCTTCGTGTAGAGACGGGGGGAGTTGAATACGCCGTCATTGGCAAAGGACGCGTAGGCCGCGGCCATTTCCTCAGTGGTCACGCCCTCCTCCAGGCCGCCCAGACCCAGTGCGCCCTCCTGAATTTTGTCCTGCTCCGTCAGCGTGGTGAAGCCCAGCTTCTGGGTCGCAAATTCATAGGAGCTGGAAAGGCCCAGCTTTTCAATCGTCCGCACCGCCACCGTGTTGATGGAGTTGGCGACGCCGGTTGCCAGTGTGGTCAGGCCGGTATAGCCCTGCGGCGAGTTTTTCGGCCACGGATTGCCGTTCAGCAGCCGGACCGGATAGTTGTCGAAGGTGGAGGCCATGGTGATGACCCCGGCGTCCAGCGCCGGCGCATACACCGTCAGCGGCTTGATGGAGGAACCGCACTGCTGCAGATCGGTGGCATAGTTCCAGACCATGTCGCCTTCCTTCTGTCCGACTCCGCCCACCATGGCCACCACGTTGCCGTTGGTCACATCCACGATGGTAATGCCGGACTGCAGCTGCTGCCCGCTCTTGGAGGTCACATCCAGATTGCCGCGATCCTCATAGACGGACTCAGCAATCTGCTGGACGCTCGGGTCGATGGTCGTATAAATATTGTAGCCGCCGTAGTAAATCTTGTCGTGGGCGGCCTTCTCGGAGATGCCCAGCTTCTTCTCCATATCGCTGGTCACGTCACGGATGACCTGATCCACAAAGTAGGAATTGTACTGGCTGGTTCCCGCAGCCGCGTCAGAGCCGTTGGCCTCGGCCACCAGCTCCGCGGCGCTCTTGGAGCCGTCGGTGAAATGAAGCTCCTCCGCCACGGCGCTGTTATAGGTTGACTCGTCGATATAGCCCTGTTCCCACATGGCTTTCAGAATATTCTCCTGCCGGGCCTTGTTGTTGGCGCGGGTCTTGTCGGAGATCAGCGGGTTGTACAGGGACGGGTTGTTGGTAATGCCCACCAGAGCCGCGCACTCCGCCAGATCCAGTTCGGATACGTCCTTGCCGAAGTAGTACTGCGACGCGGTCTGGACGCCGTAGCACTTTCCGCCCAAAAAGATCGTGTTCAGGTACATCTCCAGAATTTCCTGCTTGGAATATTTTTTCTCGAACTCCAGAGCGCGGAAAATCTCCGTAACCTTGCGCTTGACCGTTCCCTCGTTGTCGCCGGTCATGTTTTTCAGCAGCTGCTGGGTGATGGTGGAGCCGCCGTAGGTGTTTTTCATGCCCAGAAACATATTGCCGGCAGCCGTGATGGTGCGGCTCCAGTCCACGCCATGATGCTCAAAGAACCGCTTGTCCTCGATGGCCACCGCAGCCTGCCAGAGCGCCTTGGGCATCTGGTCGTAATCCACCCAGATGCGGTTCTCCGTCCCGTGGAGCGTCTGCAGCTCCTTCCACTCTCCGGTCGTCTTATCCTGATAGTAGAGAATGGAACTCAAATCCATGGTGTACTCGCTGGCGTCCACGCTCAGGTTCGGAGCCAGCGTCGTCTTGACATAGATCGCAAAGAGGCCCAGAATCATGCTGCAGGTCAGAAAAAATACCAGCAGAATCGTTCCGAGCACAAACCATATGCTGTGATGTTCTTTTCTGGTGCTCTGACGCTGCCTGTGTTCCCGGCGCCGGGAGCCGCTGTTTTCCGCTTCCTCGCGCTTTCCGTGTTCCATTGCAGGGCACCTCCTTTTTCTAAGATTCCGTATGAATTGATGATTCATGATACGCCATAATAAACTATATTGTATCACGGCCTGTCAATATTTAAAATGTCGCTTTTGCGGAAAGAAAAGTTCCCGTTCTTTTTGAATTGTTCCGCTTTTATCGTTTGCTATCCCCGCAGCAGGCGTACTTTCCCGCTTTTGGCAGCGTCAGCCCACTTGCATTTTCCTGAAAAGGCGGATAGAATACAGGTATAGTACAGACAAGGAGGCTTCCATCATGAGCGAGGAATTTGGCCCCACTTTTGTGACGGTTACCGATGAGGACGGGCAGGAGCTGGTTCTGGAGTATGTGGCTTCAGCGGAGCTGAACGGCTGCGAATACCGGGCTTTCTTTCCCACCGAATCCGAGGACGAGGATGTGGAAAACCCCGACAACGGCCTGATTATTCTGAAGGTAATTCTGGAAAACGGTGATGAGCTGCTCTCGACCTGCGATTCCGAGGAAGAGCTGGATGCGGCCTACGACGCGTTCATGGAGCTTTTGTTCGACGACGAGGACGAGGGGATCTGAGCCGGTAAAATTTTCAGGCGGAAATCCCGGTTTTCTGATTGCTTTGCCGGATAAAACGTGTTATTTATAATATAGCCCTGCGCGGTGCGTGATAGATCTTTTTTTAACCCACATTTCGTTATACGGGATGCCAGATCGGTTTGCGGTTTGCAGGCCTCCCGGCTGCTGTCTGCGGTCGGAAGTTGGAAGCGATAAAGCAAATCGGAGGCAACCCACCTGCAGATCAAGGTGCAGGTTATAACGGGTCTACACGGCCGGGCGGGGTGCATTTTAGGAGCAGCCTGTCCTGCTCCTTTTTTACGGCCGCTTTTTCTCCGGCCGCTTTCTTTTTTCAGAAACAGTTCAGCTTTTCGTGAGAAGATGGCTGTGCCGTAAATTTCTCTTGCAGAACACCACAAAATCAGGTATAATATGCAAGTGTATTTTGTGGTTTTGCAAAAAGCCTGGTTATACACCATCCCTGAAACTTTGAGAGGACTGAAACAAATGAGCGCATCGAAAGAAAAGAAGACCCGTCAGGATCTGGCGGCAGCCAGCTCCTCGGACCCCAAAACCGCCCGTGAAGCAAAGCAGCGCCGGGAGGAAAAGAGGAACAATCGCATTTACATTCTGATCGCGGTGGTCTTTGTCGTGGTTGCCGTTGTCTCCATCACCTGGAAATCCGGCATTGTGCAGCGGAAAGCCACTGCCGCCACCATCAACGGCGAAAACTACTCCTCCGCCGAAGTTCTGTACTATTACAAGACAGCTTATCAGAATTTCATCAGCAACTACAGCAGCTATCTCAGCTACTTTAATCTGGACACCTCCAAGGATCTGAAGTCCCAGACGTGCGGACTGGATTCCGACGGCGGTACCTGGTATGACTATTTCCTTAAGCAGGGCCTGACCACCATGTCCGCCGTCCACGCGCTCTCCGATGCCGCCGCCAAGGACGACTATACGTGGAACGACGACATGCAGAAGAGTCTGGACGATACGCTCTCCTCCGTCGAATCCAACGCCAAGAACTACGGCTATACGCTGGAGCAGTACCTGAAGGCCTCCTATGGCTCCATCATGACCAAGAGCGTCTATGAGGCACAGCTGAAGCTGGGCATTCTGGCTCAGAGCTACTCCACCAACTATACCGACGGCCTGAAGTACACTACAGACGATCTGAAGGCGGCCTACGCAAAGGATCCCAACTCTTACGACGTCGTGGATTATCAGAGTGTGAAGATCGACGGCGCTCCCGCCGCCAAGACCGACAGCGACGGCAACACAGTGGATGCCACGGATGCGGAAAAGACCGCCGCCATGACTGCTGCGGAAAAGACCGCCAACACCATCTACACCGATTTCAAGGCCGGCGGCGACCTGTCCACACTGGCTGACAAGTATGATACCGCCACCTACACCGACGGCAAGGCCGGCACCTATTCTGACACGGTTCTGATGAACTGGCTGTTCTCTGACACCCGCAAGGCCGGCGACTACACCCTTCTGACCGACAAGGACGGTTCCGCATACTATGTGGTGAAGTTCACCAGCCGCTATCGGTACGATTACAACACCGTGGACGTCCGTCAGATTCTCATTCAGCCCGAGACCGGCACCAAGCAGGAGGGCGACGACGGCTACGATGCCGAGCAGACTCAGCTGAAGGCAGCAGCCAAGACCAAGGCCGAGGATCTGCTGGCCCAGTGGAAGGCCGGCGAGGCCACCGAGGATTCCTTCGCAACGCTGGCCACCAGCAATTCCTCCGACACCGGTTCCGCCTCCAACGGCGGCCTGTACACGCAGGTCTATCAGGGCCAGATGGTGCAGAGCTTCAACGACTGGTGCTTTGACTCCTCCCGCAAGACCGGCGACACCGGCATTGTCGAGAGCGATTACGGTTACCACATCATCTACTTTGTGGGCGAGGACCTCCCCTATTGGCAGGTTCAGGTCACCAACACTCTGAAGTCCAACGACTACAACGACTGGTACAGCGGCATCACCAAGGATTATACCGCCACTCAGCACAGCTTCGGCCTGAAGTTTGTCGGCTGATCGGACAAAACTGAGCGGGGGCTGGCAATAAAGCCAGCCCCCGTTTTTAATAGGGAGGATCTATGGACGAACTGTTTTTAAGAAACCGGATGCTTTGGGGTGACGACGCGCAGGATCGCCTTGCCGCCTCCCACGTGATCCTCTTTGGCTTGGGCGGCGTCGGCAGCTACACCGCTGAATGTCTGGCCCGCTCCGGGCTTGGAGAACTGACGCTGGTGGATCAGGACACGGTCAGCCTCTCCAACCGCAACCGCCAGCTGGAGGCTCTGGAATCCACTGTCGGCCTGCAAAAGGCCGACGCCGTGGCGGCCCGGCTTCGCGACATCCACCCGGCCCTGAAGCTGCACCCCATCAGCGCCACTTACGACACCCTGCACCGAGACTTATTCTTCCCCGACGGCTGCCGCTATGATTACATCGTGGACGCCATCGATCTTGTCTCCTGCAAGCTGGATCTGGCGGAAACGGCTCTGCGGCTGAACATTCCCCTGATCGCAGCTTTGGGTACGGGAAACAAGCTGGACCCCTCCCTGCTGCGCATTGCGGACATCTCAGAGACCTACGGCTGCCCTCTGGCGCGGGTAATGCGCAAGGAGCTGCGGGCCAGAGGCATCCGTCACCTGAAGGTCGTATTCAGCCCGGAGGAACCCCATGCCTGCGGATCGTGCTTGCAGCAGGAACTTCCGCCGCCCGGCCGGCGCAGCATCCCCGCCAGCAGCCCATGGGTTCCCGCCACGGCGGGTCTGCTTCTGGGCAGCGCCGTCGTACGGGACCTGATCGCAAAGGGGGGCTCTCCATGCTGACAGGAACGCTGGTCAACGCCGCAACCGTACTGGCCGGCTCTCTTATCGGCCTGCTGCTGGGCAAGGGAATTCCCAGCCGTCTCAGCGACACCATTATGAAGGGGCTTGGGCTGATCACCGTTTACATCGGCATCACCGGAATGCTGGATGGAAAAAATGCGCTGATCACCATTCTTTCCATTGTGATCGGCGCCGTCATTGGCGAGTTGTGCGATCTGGACGGTCTTTTGATCAAATTCAGCCAAAAGCTGGAGGCCCGCTTCAACAAGGGCGATCAGAAGGTCTCCGTCGCAGAGGGCTTTACCTCGGCCTCCCTCCTGTTCTGCGTAGGTGCCATGACAATCGTGGGCGCGCTGCAGGACGGGCTCAGCGGCAATCACACGCTGCTGTTCACGAAGGCCACCATGGACTTCGTCTCCTCCATCATTTTTGCCTCCACCCTCGGCTTCGGTGTTCTGCTGGCCGCCGGCTCCGTTCTGGTGATCGAGGGCGGGATCGCCCTGCTGGCCAATCTGCTCTCCCCCGTTCTCAATCAGGGCAACACCATCACGGAGATGGCCGTGGTGGGCTCAGTTCTGATTCTGGGGTTGGGGCTGAACATACTGGGCGTCACCAAACTGAAGGTCATGAACTACGTTCCCGCCATCTTTCTGCCCATCCTGTTCTGTCATTTTATGTAAAAAAAGAGGAGCGTTCCAATGGAACGTTCCTCTTTTTTTGTGCGGAAATGATCTTACTTCAGCTCGACCTTGCCGCCGGCCTCTTCGACCTGCTTCTTCAGCTCCTCGGCGTCTGCCTTGGCAACGCCCTCCTTCAGAGTCTTGGGAGCACCCTCGACGGTAGCCTTGGCCTCGGCCAGGCCCTGGCCGGTGATCTCGCGGACAACCTTGATGACCTTGATCTTGGCAGCGGCATCAAAGCCGGTCAGAACCACGTCGAAGGAAGTCTTCTCCTCAGCGGGAGCAGCAGCAGCGCCGCCGGCAGCGGGAGCGGCCATAGCGGCAGCGGAAACACCAAACTCTTCCTCCAGAGCATGAACCAGCTCGCTCAGCTCCAGAACAGTCAGACCCTTGATCTCTTCGATCATAGCGGTAACTTTCTCAGACATTGTATTAGCCTCCTAATAGTTGATTTGTTAAAATTTCAGTGCGGCTGAATTATTCAGCGGCAGGGGCGGGAGCAGCCTCTTCAGCAGGGGCGTCCTGCTTTTCGGCGATCTGCTTCAGGACGACAGCCAGACCAGTGATGGGCGCCAGCATGGTGCCCAGAACCTGAGCCTGCAGAACGGGCAGAGCGGGAATGGAAGCCAGGGCCTTGATCGTGTCCAGAGACACGGCCTTGCCGTCCATAAAGCCGCCCTTGATCTCGAACTTTCCTTCCAGCTTCTTTGCGTAATCAGACATTACGCGGGCCGGTGCAACAACATCGCTGTCGCACAGAGCCAGAGAGGTCGTTCCGTTCAGCAGATCGTCCAGCTCGTTGAGGCCGAGGTTGTTGAAAGCGAAGCGCAGCAGGGTATTTTTGACGACGGAATAATCAATGGCGTTTTCACGGCACTCTTTGCGCAGAGCGGTATCCTGCTCGACCGTGATGCCCTTGTAATCCACCAGCACACCTGCGGTAGCCTTCTGAACCTTTTCGGTCAGCTCGGCCACAATCGCCTGCTTCTCGCTGAGAACTTTTGCGTTAGGCATTCTTGATTTCACCTCCGATGGATTTGTAGGTGCGTTCAAAAAGAAACCGTCCCTGTGCAAAGACACAAGGACGGTTAGCAATCATGAATGATTTGCTGTCCTCGGCAGGAATTACGAGGTTTCCCTCCCCTGCTGTCTCTGGAACGCATCTGTTATTATATCAAACCGCCCGCATTTGTCAACAGCAAATATGGGACGATCGGATATTGGAGTTATGCGAAGATCAGACCATCTTCGCGGCGCTCATCTTGACGCCGGGGCCCATGGTGGAAGCCACCACGCAACTTCTGATATACTGGCCCTTGGCGGAGGCGGGCTTCGCCTTGATGATGGCGTTCATGATAGCGTTGAAGTTCTCCGCCAGCTTCTCGGGGCCGAAGGAGACCTTGCCGATGGGGCAGTGGATGATGTTGGTCTTGTCCAGACGATACTCGATCTTGCCGGCCTTAACCTCCTGAACAGCCTTGGCCACGTCGGGAGTGACGGTGCCGGCCTTGGGAGAGGGCATCAAGCCCTTGGGGCCCAGAACTTTACCGAGACGGCCAACCACGCCCATCATATCCGGGCTGGCAACCACCACGTCAAAGTCAAACCAGTTTTCCTTCTGGATCTTCTCGACCATATCCATCTCGCCCACATAGTCTGCGCCGGCGGCCTTGGCAGCCTCGGCCTTGTCGCCCTTGGCGAACACCAGCACGCGGACAGTCTTGCCGGTGCCGTGGGGCAGAACGATGGCGCCGCGAACCTGCTGGTCGGCGTGGCGGGAATCGACACCCAGCTTCACATGGAGCTCCACGGTCTCGTCAAACTTTGCGCTGGCGGCCTTGCAGAGCAGATCCATGCCCTCGTTGGCGTCGTACTGTGTATTTCGATCGATCAGCTTAGCGCTGTCCTTATACTTTTTGCCTCTAAACAATGTTACTTCCTCCTCATAGTGGTTATTCGGAATAAATCCTCCCACTGTCTGCAGCGGCCCAGGGCCGCTCAGGTGAAATCGTTATTCTTCGACGATAACGCCCATGCTGCGGCAGGTGCCGGCGATCATGCTCATGGCGGACTCGATATTGGCCGCGTTCAGGTCCCGCATCTTGATCTCGGCGATCTTCTGCAGAGAGGCCTTGGTGATCTTGGCAACCTTGGTCTTGTTGGGAACGCCGGAGCCGGACTCGATGTTGCATTCCTTCTTGATCAGAACTGCCGCAGGGGGGGTCTTGGTGATGAAGGAGAAAGAACGGTCTGCATACACGGTGATGACGACGGGGATAATCATGCCCATATCGTTCTTCGTGCGCTCGTTGAACTCCTTGGTGAACGCCGCAATGTTCACGCCGTGCTGGCCCAGAGCAGGGCCGACGGGGGGTGCGGGAGTTGCCTTGCCTGCAGGAATCTGCAGCTTAATATAGCCAGTAATTTTCTGTGCCACGGAGTAGCACCTCCTAAATCAAATAAATGTGGTGACGGCCGTCCCGGTGACGATCCGTTTTTGGCGGGACATACGTCCCTCCCACTTGCACCGGCTGCGCCGGTTACTTGACTACTTCCACCTGGTCCAATTCCAGTTCTACGGGAGTTTCCCGTCCGAACATGGAGACCATGACGGAAACGCGGTTCTTTTCGGGCTCGATCTCCTCCACCACGCCGGTGAAGCTGGAGAGCGGGCCGTCCACAATTTTGACGTGATCGCCCACCGCGTAATTGACGATAATCTCGTGCTTTTCCATTCCCAGAGAGAGAACCTCGTCCTCCGTCAGAGGAATGGCTTTGTTCGCGGAACCGACAAAGCCGGTGACGCCGCGGACATTCCGCACCAGATGCCAGGTGTCGTCTGTCATAACCATCTTGACCAGCACGTAGCCCGGAAACACCTTCCGCTCCACCTCTTTTGAGGCGCCGGAATCGGTGATCTCGGTCACGGTCTCCAGAGGGATCTCGATCCGCAGGATCTTATCCTCCATGCCGCGACCGTTCACGAACTTTTCAATGCTGGACTTGACGGCGTTTTCATAGCCGGAATAGGTATGGACAACATACCACTTCGCGCTGTCTGACATATCGTACCCCTTAGCCGCCCAGTACGGAGATGAGCATCTGGATGGCGCTCACCGCCACGTAGTCAAAAATCCAAATGCAGGCACCGATGGCCAGAGAGCAAAGCAGCACCGTGCCGGTATTCTTTGCGACGGTCTTCTTGTCGGGCCATACGATCTTTTTCAATTCGCTTTTCATCTCGCGGAACCAACGGCCGCGGTCCTTCTTCTTTTTGGCCTTCGCTTCTTCTGCCATGCTTACACGCCCTTTCTCAATCGTTCTGCCAATTATTTGGTTTCCGTGTGGAGCGTGTGCTTTCTGCAGAAGGGGCAATACTTGTTGAGCTCCAGCTTGTCCGGTGTGTTCTTCTTGTTTTTCATCGTATTGTAGTTTCTGTTCTTGCACTCGTTGCATCTCAAAGTGACCTTAACGCGCATCTAACGGCACCTCCTTATTATTGGTATCCTGTCCGGCTTCAGCCGGGGATACCGACTGCCTCCCTGCTTTGGGAAAAGCGGCTGCCTCATGCCTGAAAAGCGAAAATGTGCATGACAACAAAGCCCTTTTCCACAGGTAAATATGATTTTATCATATGAAAAGCCTCAGGTCAATCATTTTTTTGAGTTTTTTCGCAAAATTTGTTGCTTGCCCTTCCCGGCTTTTCAGGCTATGATGAACAGTGAACATTACCGGCGGAAGCGCCGTTCAGGAGGAATCATATGCGCATCATGGCCATCGACTACGGCGACGCACACACCGGGATCGCCATTTCCGATCCCACCGGTTTTCTCACAGGCTTCAGCACGACGATCCACGCATACCGGCCGGAGATCGTGGCCCAGCAGGCTGCGGCGCTGGCAACCGAATACGGCGTGGAGGAGCTGGTGCTGGGGTATCCGAAGAACATGGACGGAACGCTGGGGCCGCGGGCGGAAAAGGCCGCCGCCTTTGCGGAGCTGCTGCGTCAGGTCACGTCCCTCCCCGTGGTTTTGTGGGACGAGCGCCGGACCACCATCGACGCCCACCAGATCCTCATGACCAACGGCAAGGATGCCCGAAAACGCAAGAAAACCGTCGATGCGGTGGCCGCCTCCCTGATTCTGGAGGGCTACCTCACCTTTCGAAAAAGCCGGGGATAAGCCTCGGTTTTTTTCATTTCAGGCGTTGAAAAGGAAAAGCACTTGACATTTTTCTCCGCCTCTGATACCCTGTATATAATTTCATATAAAAGAACCGTCGATGCGGCAAACGCATAGAAGGGCTTTTAAGTATTATTACTGTGAGGTAAGCGTATGGACAAAGCCGCTTCTGTTTTTTTACGCACCGACCTGCAGCCTGCGGATGTGCGGCACATCGCGGGCTGGCTGCAGGATCGTCAGGTCACACGCTATCTGAACGAGGGCCGAAACACCGCCGGGGAACTGGACCGCCTTCTGCGGGAGACTCCCCCTCCCCTTCTGACCTGCCGCTTTAACCGGGACGGACGGTTTCTGCTGGTCTGCCGGGACACAGCCGGCTCCATCGGCTTCGTCAAGCTCCGGGAGGACGGCACACCGGGCTGCTACGAGCTGGTGTTTGCCATCGGCGAATCCTCCCTTTGGGGAAACGGATATGGAACGCAGGCGGTCCGCGCCGCAGAAAACCACATCTTTCTGGAGCGCCGGGCCCGCCTGCTCACCGCCCGTATTTATCACGGGAACCAGCGGTCCGTAAATACCGTGCTCCGGTGCGGATTCCGGCTGGTTCAGGAATATGAGCGTCTGAGCTGCTATTGCATCACCATGGAGGAATATCTGGATTTTGTGACCCGGAGCACCCTCTCCTGATAAAAGTCCCCGAAGCCTGTGCTTCGGGGACTTTTCAGTCGTTCAGCGAACGCTGTCGGCCAGCTTTCTGGCCCGTCTCTGGATTTCCTCGCGGGACAGCGGAGACGGCTCCGCCTCTTTTCTGCGGCGACGCTCTCTCACCGCCAGAGCCCAGACTGCGATCAAAACCGTCAAAAAAGACCCGGTCAGCCGCACGGCATCGGCAAATTTCTCATAGCCGGACCAGAAATACGGCGCCGCCGTATCGAAAATCCCCACCGCGCAGACGCCCGCGAGGATTCCCAGTATGTTGCGTTTGCACAGAATCTTTTTCATGGGCAGGCCGGGAAACATGGCCTTGGCAGTCAGGGCCAGCACGCCGATCAGCAGGGCCGCCAGACACGCCCATCCGGCAATGGTGCCCGCCACGGGAGAGAGCACCGAACCCCACAGGGCTCCCAGTCCCGTGAGGATCACCCATCCCACGCACCACAGGGGAAGTCCCACCAGCGCGCGGACGCCCACCGGCAGACGCAGAATCCACTGGCGGATAGCGGAGCCGCTCCGGCGCCGATCCTCCTGATCGCTGCCGCCGTCTGCATCCTGCACGGACACGGTGGTATGCGCCGGCGTCTGGGGCTGGCCCAGCAGATCTGCCGGCGTGGAAAAGAGGCCGCCCACCAGTACGCTGGCCGAAGCCACCGCCGTCACCGCCGCTGCCGCGGCCTTCTTCTTTGTCTTTTTATTCACGGTCCCGCCGCCTCTCTCCATAGCTCCGCGCCGCTTTCAGGCTGACTGCCTGTCCTGTTTTCTGTGCATATTGTACTCTTTCCCCATAAAAAAGGCAAGTACCCGCGGGTACTTGCCTTTAAAAAGTTCAGTCAGTCCACCACGATGTGGTTTTCGGCAAAAGCCTTCAGCAGCAGATTCATGTCGGAGGGGATGGTGATGGGCTCACCGCAGGCCTTGATGGCGTTTGCCACGTCCTTGAGGCCGTTGCCGGTGACGACGGACACCACCGTATCGTTCTTCCCAAGGATGCCCTGCTCGCACAGCTTCTTCACGCCGGCGGTTCCGGTGACGCCGGCGGGCTCGCCGAACACACCGCAGGTGCGGCCCAGCAGCTTCTGTGCCGCCATGATCTCCTCGTCGGAGACGTTGACCACGATGCCGTTGGACTCCCGAATCGCCATCAGCGCCTTGTCCGCGTTCCGGGGCACGCCCACGGCGATGGAATCTGCCAGCGTGTTCTCCTCCATGGGATGCCACGGCTTGTTCTCCGCAATGGCGCGGTTCAGGGGGCAGCAGCCCTCCGCCTGCGCGGAAATCAGCCGGGGCAGCTTGTCGATGAAGCCGATGGCGTACAGGTCCTTAAGGCCCTTCCACGTGCCGGCGATGGTGCATCCGTCGCCCACGGAGATGGCCAGATAGTCCGGCATCTTCCACTGAAGCTGCTCCGCGATCTCCAGCGAGACCGTCTTTTTGCCCTCGGAGAGATAGGGGTTGATGGCCGCGTTGCGGTTGTACCAGCCCCACTTTTCGATGGCCTGCTTGGACAGCTCGAAGGTGTCCTCATAGCTGCCCTGCACGGAGATGACGGTGGCGCCGAAGGTCATCAGCTGGGCCACCTTGCCCTTGGGGGCGCGGGAGGGCACGAAGATATACGTTTTCAGCCCCGCCGCCGCGGCGTTGCCCGCCAGAGAGGACGCGGCGTTGCCGGTGGAGGAGCAGGCGATCACTTTTGCGCCGGCCTCCCGGGCCTTGGCCACCGCCATGGCGGAGGCACGGTCCTTCAGAGACGCCGTGGGGTTCTGGCCGTCGTCCTTGACCCACAGCTGTTTCAGGCCCAGCAGCTCCGCCAGACGGGGCTCCTCGTACAGCGGGCTCCAGCCCACCCGCAGCGGCGTGGGCTCCGTGGTATCCTCAATGGGCAGCAGCTCCCGGTACCGCCACATATCATGGGGCCGGGCGGCCAGCTTTTCCTTGGTCATGTTGGCTCTGATCCAGTCGTAGTCGTAGATGATGTCCAGAATGCCGCCGCACTCGCAGTTGGTCAGATTCGGCGCAGCCTCATAGATTTTCCCGCATTTGACGCACTTGGCGTACTTCACGTTTTTCATGGTGTCGTCTCCTTTACAATCAGCGGAGGGGCGGGCGAATGCCCGCCCCTCCAGCGTCGGTTATGAAAGCTGCTTACAGGGACTTCAGCAGGCCGGTGGCGTCGTTGAACGCGTTGATGAGCTCGTCGAGGTCCTTGGCCTGAGCGTGCACGGCGTCCCATGTGCCCTTGGTATCGTACCACAGGGCGTTGAGCTCCTGCACGGTCTTGCCCTGCTGCTCCACCCACGTATAGTACTTCAGGTTGTGGATGCGCTTGCGGTCCACATACGTCAGCTCCAGCATGTTGTCGGTCTTGAGGTTCAGCATGTGGACATTGTGGTCAACCTCGGCCTCGGTGGCGTTATAGGCGCCGTGGAGGTCGTTGAGCTCCTGAATCCGGCTGCCGTACATCACGGCGGAGTCGGTCAGAACGGTGCCCACCACATCATGCTCGGTGAACTCATAGTACTTGGCCATCTTGATGCAGCACAGCAGGTTGGCAATGCCGGAGATGCCCAGCCAGGTCAGCTTCTCGATGGTCTCGTCGTCCAGATGCAGGACGTTCTTCAGATAGGCCTGGCCGTCCGGAGTATTGAACAGGCGCAGCAGGCGCTGAGAATCCTCGTCGTCGATGGCAATGGCCATGTCGCTGTTTTTCACGTTGTGAATCCAGGGAATGTGCTTGTCGCCGATGCCCTCGATGCGGTGGCCGCCGAAGCCGTTCTCCAGAATGGTCGGGCACTGCAGCGCCTCGCCCACGCCCAGCTTCAGGTGGGGATACAGCTCCTTCAGACGGTCGCCGGTGGACATGGTGCCCGCGGAGCCGGAGGTGAAGCAGGCGCCGGCAAAGCTGTCGCCGGGACGCTTGACGGCCTCGAACACGTCGGCCAGCGCGTTGCCGGTGACATTGTAGTGCCACAGGGGATTGCCCATTTCCTCAAACTGGTTGAAGATCATGTACTGGGGATCCTGCTTGAGCTCGTTGGTCTTGTCGAAGATCTCCTTGACGTTGGACTCGCAGCCCGGAGTGGCAATTACTTCCGCGCCGATCTCGTGCAGCCAGTCAAACCGCTCCTGGCTCATCTCGGCAGGCAGAATGGCCACGCCCTGAGCGCCCAGCAGCCGGGAATTGAAGGCGCCGCCGCGGCAGTAGTTGCCGGTGGAGGGCCACACGGCCTTATGCACGTTCACGTCGAACTGGCCGGTCACCAGACGGGGAGCCAGACAGCCGAAGGAGGCACCGACCTTATGGCAGCCGGTGGGGAACCACTTGCCCACCATGGCAATGATGCGGCAGGGCACGCCGGTCAGCTCGGAGGGGAACTCAATATAGTTGGGCACGGACTGGAACAGACCGCCAAACTCCTTGGCCTCGTTCTTCCACGTGATGCGGAACAGGTTCAGGGGGTTGACGTCCCAGAGGCCCACTTTCTTCAGCTGATCCTGGATCTTGCCGGGAATCGTCTCAGGATGCTGCATCTGCGCAATTGTGGGGATGATGATGTGGTTTTCCTTGGCCTTGGCCAGATTGTGCTCCAGCCCCGTCTTGTTGATGGTCAAATCGATCATGACTTATTTGTCCTCCTGTAGTTTATTGGATTGTTTGGTGTCAATGTAGGAATACAGAGTGTACTTCGAGATACCGAAGTAGCGGGCGACCTTATCGCCGGATTTGGTGACCAGAAACGCACCGTTTTGATTGAGAAACCGGATGGCCTTCACCTTGTCGTCCTTGTTCATCAGCGCCACCGGCTTGCCCACCAGCGTCACCGACTGCTGAATCAGATCGTCCAGCAGATCGTTGATGTTGACGATCTTCTCGGGTTCGGCCGGAACAGGCTCGCCTGTGGAGACCAGCTCGTTCACCGCGCTCTCCACCATCAGCAGCTTCGAGATGTCGTAGTTGATGGAGAGAATGGCGCAGACCTTTCCCTTGCTGTTTCGGATATACATGCTGGAGGATTTGAGAATCTTGCCGTCCGGCGTCCGCGTCAGATAGCAGAGATGATCCTTCGGCTGCGTATCCTGATTCTGCAGCTGTTCGATGACCACATGAGACGCTCCGTCCCCGACCTTGCGGCCGGTAACCCCGCCGTTTTCGACGGCGACGATGGAGTGGTCCGGATGACGGCTCAAATCGTGAACCACAACCTCACAGCCGCTTCCGAACTGTGCGGCGATTCCCGCCGCGATCTGCTTCAGCAGTTCCAGTTTTCCGGTTTCCGTGCGGTATCCCTCCTCTTTTGGAGCCTTTTTTCCGTGGAAAACTCCTAATGTTCTATGCTCATCATACCATACTTTTAGGATAAATCAATGACTTTCTCAAAAAAATTTTTAGGTTTTCTTATTTTTTGTTTGACATCTTGTTTTCTTATGCTATGATAGGGATAGAAATAAAGGCAGCAACCAGAAACCGGCACAATCTTATACATATAATTAGGAGGCAGCGACATGAATTTTGATGCGATCAAATCTGCGGCCAAGGGCTATGAAGCCGATATGACCAAGTTCCTGCGGGACCTGATTGCCATTCCCAGTGAAAGCTGTGAGGAGGAGGGCGTCATCAAGCGCATCGCCGCCGAAATGGAAAAGGTCGGCTTCGACAAGGTCGAGATCGATCCCGAGGGCAACGTGCTGGGCTGGATGGGCCACGGCTCCAAGATCTACGCCTATGACGCCCACATCGATACCGTCGGTATCGGCAACAAGGACAACTGGACCTTCGACCCCTATCAGGGCTACGAGACGGACACCGAGATCGGCGGCCGCGGCGGCTCCGATCAGGAGGGCGGCATCGTCTCCGCCGTCTATGGCGCGAAGATCATGAAGGATATGAGCCTGATCCCCGAGGACGTGACCATTCTCGTCACCGGCACCGTTCAGGAGGAGGACTGCGACGGCCTGTGCTGGCAGTACATCCACAATGAGGACAAGGTGACGCCCGAGTTCGTCATCTCCACCGAGCCCACCGACGGCGGCATCTACCGCGGCCACCGCGGCCGCATGGAGATCCGCGTGGATGTTCACGGCGTCTCCTGCCACGGCTCCGCCCCCGAGCGCGGCGACAACGCCATCTACAAGATGGCCGACATCATCCGCGACATCCGCTCTCTCAACGAGAACGGCGACGGCGATTCCTACGAGATCAAGGGTCTGGTCAAGATGCTGAATCCCGCGTACAACCCCGACCACTACGAGGATGCCCAGTTCCTTGGCCGCGGCACCTGCACTGTCTCTCAGATCTTCTACACCTCTCCCTCCCGCTGCGCCGTGGCGGACTCCTGCGCCGTCTCCATCGACCGCCGCATGACCGCCGGAGAAACGTGGGATTCCTGCCTGAAGGAAATCGAGAACCTGCCCTCCTGCAAGAAGTACGCCAAGGACGTCAAGGTTTCCATGTATATGTACGACCGTCCGGCATGGACCGGCCTGAAGTATGAGACCGAGTGCTACTTCCCCACCTGGATCAACAAGGAGACTGCTCCTCACGTGCAGGCTCTGGTGGATGCCCACAAGGCTCTGTACGGCGAGCAGCGCGTTGGCACCCCCTCCGCTCCCGAGGCCATTGCCAAGCGGAAGGCTCCCCTGATCGACAAGTGGACCTTCTCCACCAACGGCGTCTCCATTCAGGGCCGCTACGGCATCCCCTGCGTGGGCTTCGGCCCCGGCGCCGAGTCTCAGGCCCACGCTCCCAACGAGGTCACGTGGAAGGAAGATCTGGTTTCCTGCGCCGCCGTTTACGCCGCCGTTCCCTCCCTCTACAAGGGCAAGGGCGACGAGGATGTCTGCGAGTACCGGGGCGGCAAGACCAACAACGACATTAAGTAAAACCGCTTCAGCGGAATTTCAGGATCCCGTCTCATACTGCTATTAAATTCCGGCCAACGGCCAAAAGGAGTACTGATATGTCTAAGACGATTGAACTCGCCAAGCACCTGGAAACCCTGCACATCAACAATATGTATAAGAACGACTTCTACTGGACCTGGGACAAGACCGACGAAGAGCTGGAGGCAATCTTCACCGTGGCCGACGCCCTGCGCGATCTGCGCGAGCGGAATCTCTCCACCCGGATCTTTGATTCCGGCCTCGGCATCTCCATCTTCCGCGACAACTCCACCCGTACCCGGTTCTCCTTCGCCTCCGCCTGCAATCTGCTGGGCCTGACGGTGCAGGATCTGGACGAGAAGAAGTCTCAGATCGCCCACGGCGAGACCGTCCGCGAGACCGCCAACATGGTGTCCTTCATGGCCGACGTCATCGGCATCCGGGACGATATGTTCATCGGTGAGGGCCACAAGTATCAGAAAACCTTTATGGACGCCGTGGCCGAGGGCTATCGCGACGGCATTCTGGAGCAGCAGCCCACTCTGGTGAACCTGCAGTGCGACGTGGACCATCCCACCCAGTGCATGGCCGATATGCTGCACGTCATCCATCAGTTCGGCGGCGTGGAGAATCTCAAGGGCAAGAAGGTCGCCATGACCTGGGCCTACTCTCCCTCCTACGGCAAGCCGCTGTCCGTTCCGCAGGGCGTCATCGGCCTGTTCACCCGCTTCGGCATGGATGTGACGCTGGCTCATCCCGAGGGCTATGACGTGATGCCCGAGGTGGAGGACATCGCCCGCAAGAACGCCGCCGCCACCGGCGGCTCCTTCAGGAAGGTCTCCACCATGGAAGAGGCCTTCCAGGATGCGGACATCGTGTATCCCAAGTCCTGGGCGCCCTTCGCCGCCATGGAGCAGCGCACCAAGCTGTATCAGGCCGGCGACAAGGACGGCATCGACGCTCTGGAAAAGCAGCTTCTCGCTCAGAACGCCCAGCACAAGGACTGGACCTGCTCCGAGGAGATGATGAAAAAGACCCGCGACGGCAAGGCTCTGTACCTGCACTGCCTGCCCGCCGACATCTCCGGCCTCAGCTGCCCCGAGGGCGAAGTGGACAACTCCGTGTTTGACCGCTATCTGGTGCCTCTGTACAAGCAGGCCAGCTTCAAGCCCTATGTCATCGCCGCCATGATCATGATGTCCAAGGTGAAGGACCCCGCCAGCGCCCTGATGACGCTGGACCGCGAGGGCAGCAAGCGCAAGGCATTCTGAGTTCGGCTCTAAAAAATTCAGTTTTGGCGGGAATATGCTTTCATGTTCCCGCCAAAACTATTCGTCGGAATCCGCCATCACTATCAACACAAAGAGGGGTAACCTGAATTATGGGGAAACGAATTGTCATTGCTCTGGGCGGCAACGCGCTGGGCAAAAACCTGCCGGAACAGATGGCCGCCGTGAAAGAGACGGCCAAGGCCATCGTGGATTTGATTGAAGAGGGTCACGAGGTGGTCGTCGCCCACGGCAACGGCCCGCAGGTGGGCATGATCAACGTGGCTATGACGACCCTCTCCCGTGAGGACCCGACCCATCCCATGGCCCCCATGTCCGTATGCACGGCCATGAGTCAGGGCTATATCGGCTACGACCTGCAGAACTCTCTGCGGGAGGAGCTGCTGAACCGCGGTATTCACAAGCCCGTCGCCACCATTCTGACGCAGGTGGAGGTTGACCCCAAAGACCCGGCGTTTCAGCATCCCTCCAAGCCCATCGGCACGTTCATGACCGAAGCTGAGGCGGAGGAAATGCGCCGCCGCGGCAATGCGGTCATGGAGGATGCCGGCCGGGGCTGGCGCCGCTGCGTGGCCTCTCCCAAGCCCAAGTCCATCATTGAAATTGAGACGGTGAAGGCCCTTCTGGACGCCGGTCAGGTGGCCGTGGCCTGCGGCGGCGGCGGCATTCCCGTCTACCGCACCGAGGGCAATCACCTCAAGGGCGCCGGCGCAGTCATCGACAAGGACTTCGCCTCCGAGCTACTGGCCGAGGAACTGGACGCCGACGCGCTCATCATCCTCACCGCAGTGGAAAAGGTGGCCATCAACTTTGGCAAGCCCGACCAGAAGTGGCTCAGCGAGCTGACGCCGGAGGAGGCGGAGCATTACGAGGCCGAGGGCCAGTTCGCGCCCGGCTCCATGCTGCCCAAGGTGCAGGCAGCGGTCAAATTTGCCTCCTCCAAACCCGGACGCACCGCGCTCATCACCCTGCTGGAAAAGGCAAAGGACGGCATCGCCGGAAAGACCGGCACCTCCATTCATCAGTGACCGGCAGCCTGTTCACCGGAGGGGTTTCCCGTTGGGAAATCCCTCCGGTTTCTTTATGGTCAAAAATAGGTCGATCTGTCAATCTTCGCCCATAAATCCGGCATATTTGCTTATTTTTTTGTGTCGGATTTTTCAGATTTGTAGATTTCCCCGAAAAACTTCTTTTGGCCTAACAAATTTTCTTTACAGAAATTTCATTTTTAAGTTGAATTTTCAAAGGTCAACCTGTATGATGTAAGCAGACAGGAAGAATACTTGTCTGACTGCAAGCCCCATATTTTAAAGGAGGAATAACAGAATGAAGAAGTTTCTTGCACTGCTGCTGGCGGCCCTGATGTCTCTCAGCCTCGCTGCCTGCGGCAACTCCGGCAACACCTCCAGCGCCACCTCCGCCTCCGGCTCCGCCGCTGCCGGCTCTGCGGCTCCCTCCGATCTGAAGATCGGCATCATCCTTGTGGGTGATGAAAACGAAGGTTACTCCTATGCCCACATCGAGGGCATCGAAGCCGCCAAGAAGTCCCTGGGCCTGTCCGACGATCAGGTGATCTACAAGTACAGCATTCCCGAGGATGAGACCTGCTATGACACCGCCTGCGATCTGGCTGACAGCGGCTGCTCTCTCATCATTTCCAACAGCTATTCTCACCAGTCCTACATGGTGCAGGCTGCCTCCGAGTTCCCCGACGTGACCTTCGTGGCCTGCACGGGCGACACGGCTGCCGTCTGCGGTCTGGACAACGTGAAGAATGCCTTCCCCCACACCTATGAGGCCCGTTACGTCTCCGGCGTGGTCGCCGGCCTGAAGCTGAAGGCTCTGATGGATGCCGGCACCGTGACCGATCCCCACATCGGCTACGTGGGCGCCTATCCCTATGCCGAGGTGGTTTCCGGCTACACCGCTTTCTTCCTGGGCATCCGTTCCATCGTTCCCACCGCTCACATGGACGTCATGTACACCAACTCCTGGTTTGACATGAATGCCGAGTCCGAGGCCGCCAACGCTCTGATGGCCAAGGGCTGCGTTATCATCGGCCAGCACGCCGACTCCACCGGCGCTCCCTCCGCTGTTGAGGCTGCGTTCAAGGCCGGCAAGACCGTTTTCTCCGTTGGCTACAACGTGGATATGCTGTCTGTTGCTCCCGATGTGGCACTGACCTCCGCCCAGAACAACTGGGGCGCCTTCTATACTTACGCATTTAAGTGCGCCATGGACGGCGAAGAGATCGCCACCGACTGGTCTCAGGGCCACAAGGACGGCGCCAATATGATCTCCACTCTGGGCTCTGCCTGCGCTCCCGGCACTCAGGAAGCGGTTGACAAGGTCTGGGCCGGCATCGATGATGGCAGCCTGCAGGTCTTTGACACCAGCACCTTCACCGTGGACGGCAAGACCCTGACCTCCTCCACCTTCGACTTCTCCACCATGAACGCCGACTATTCCGCCGTTCAGTACGCCGGACCCACCAAGGAGTGCATTGTCAACGGTGCCTTCCAGGAGTCCGTGTTCCGTTCCGCTCCTTACTTCGCTCTGCACATCGACGGCATCACCGAGCTGAGCTGAGTATTTTTTCCCGAATCCCAATGGGGGGGCTGCTTTTGAGCAGTCCCCCCTCTTTTTTGTTCGTCCCGCACAGGCACGGCTGCCTCTTCACTTTTTTGTAAAATAGGTCAACCTCACATATTTTCATCAAAAAATTTGTGTGCAATACTAACAGTTTTTTTGCGGTTTTCAATTTACATCTGTCTGGATTCATGATATACTCCAAAGTATCTTCTACCGGGATCGGTCAACCCATCCGAACCGGTTTTCCCCGCAGGGTACCAAATATGGAGCCACTTCTGGCAGGAAAGGATGGTCTTTCTTGGAAAGTGTAAGCGCAGTCCAACTGAAGAACGTCACCAAACGCTTTGGTGACGTTGTGGCCAACAATAAGGTCAATCTGGAGCTGAAGCGCGGTGAAATTCTCTCCCTTCTGGGAGAAAATGGCAGCGGCAAGACCACGTTGATGAATATGCTGGCTGGCATCTACTACCCCGACGACGGCCAGATTCTGGTCAACGGAAAGGAAGTCACCATCCGTTCCCCGAAGGATGCCTTCGATCTGGGCATTGGCATGATCCATCAGCACTTCAAGCTGGTGGACGTCTTTACGGCGGCGGAAAACATCGTCCTCGGCCTGAACGAATCCGGCAAGCTGGATCGGAAGGCCATCGCGGAAAAGGTCAGGGAGATCAGTGATCGCTATGGTTTCGACATTGATCCGAATCAGAAAATCTACGATATGACCGTTTCCCAGAAGCAGACGGTGGAGATCGTCAAGGTTCTCTACCGCGGCGCGGACATCCTGATTCTGGATGAGCCTACCGCCGTGCTGACCCCTCAGGAAACCAACAAGCTCTTTGCCGTCATGCGCAATATGAAGGCCGACGGAAAGGCACTGGTCATCATCACCCACAAGCTCCACGAGGTTATGGACGTGTCCGACCGGGTGGCGGTGCTGCGCAAGGGCGAGTACATCGGGGACGTTGCCACCAAGGACACCGATCCCCAGAAGCTGACCGACATGATGGTCGGCCATGCGGTCACGCTGAACATCGACCGTCCCAAGGCGGATCATCTGACGGAGCGCATCGAGGTCCAGCATCTGACCGTCAAGGACAAGGACGGCGTCAATCGTCTGTCGGATGTGAACTTTACCGCCTACGGCGGCGAAATCCTCGGCATTGCCGGCATCTCCGGTTCCGGCCAGAAGCAGCTGCTGGAGGCCATTGCCGGACTGCAGCCCGCCGAGGAGGGCAGCCACATCCTCTACAAGGACGAGGGCGGCATCGAGCACGAGCTGCTGGGCAAGAATCCGCTGGATATTGCCAGGCTGGGCGTGGCGCTCTCCTTCGTGCCGGAGGATCGCCTTGGCATGGGCCTTGTGGGCAACATGGATCTGACCGACAATATGCTGCTGCGCAGCTATCTGACGGGCCGCGGCATCTTTGCCGACAGAAAGAAGCCCAAAAAGCTGGCGGAGACCGTGGTGGATGAGCTGGAGGTCGTCACGCCCAGCATTTCCACGCCGGTTCGGAAGCTCTCCGGCGGCAACGTGCAAAAGGTTCTGGTGGGCCGTGAAATCGCGCTGAATCCCACCGTGCTGATGTCCGCATACGCGGTTCGCGGTCTGGACATCAATACCTCCTACACCATCTACAACCTGATGACGGAACAGAAAATGAAGGGCGTCGCCGTGATCTATGTCGGCGAGGATTTGGATGTTCTGCTGGAACTGTGCGATCGGATTCTCGTCCTCTGCGGCGGACAGGTCAGCGGCGTCGTGGACGGCCGCTCCGCCACCAAAGAGGGCATCGGCCTGATGATGACGCAGCTTCAGGGTAAGGAGGAGCAGGCATGAGCGCACAGATTGAACACAAGGAGCCCCTGATCCGCATTTCCAAGCGCACCGGGATCTCCACCGGAAAGGCGTGGGGCATCCGCGCCATCGCCATTGTGCTGGCTCTGGCTGTCGCCGGTCTGGTGATTTTCGCCATTGTCAAGCTGAACCCCGTCAAGGTCTACCAGACCATGTTTGACGGCGCCTTCGGTACCTCCCGCCGTGCATGGATCACCATTCGCGATACCATGCTGCTGCTGTGCATCGGCATCGGACTTGCTCCGGCATTCAAAATGAAGTTCTGGAACATCGGAGCCGAGGGACAGATTCTGGTGGGCGGCATCGCCACCGCAGCCTGCATGATCTATTTCGGCAATCTTCCCACGCCGCTCCTGTTTCTGGTCATGATTGTGGGCTCCATTGTGGCGGGCGGCATCTGGGGCATCATCCCCGGCATCTTCAAGGCCAAGTGGAACACCAACGAAACGCTGTTCACGCTGATGATGAACTACGTGGCCATCCAGCTGACCAGCTACTGCGTGGCCAAGTGGGAGCATCCCGCCGGTTCCAACTCGGTGGGCATTATCAACTCCAGCACGAAGGTCGGCTGGCTCCCCTCCCTGTTCGGGCAGCCGTATCTGCTGAACGTCATCATCGTGATGGCTCTGGCCGTCGCCATGTATGTCTATCTGAAGTACTCCAAGCACGGCTATGAAATCGCCGTGGTGGGCGATTCCGAGAACACGGCCCGCTACGCCGGCATCAACGTCCGCAAGGTCTTTATCCGCACCATGGCCATGTCCGGCGCCATCTGCGGTCTGGCCGGTTTCCTGGCAGTCTCCGGCGTGTCCCACACCATCTCCACCTCCACCGCCGGCGGCCGCGGCTTTACCGCGATCATCGTTGCCTGGCTGGCGAAGTTCAACACCTTCGTTATGATCCTGATCTCCCTGCTGCTGGTCTTTCTGGAAAAAGGTGCCATCGAAATTGCCTCTCAGTTCCAGCTGAACGACTATGCCTCCCAGATCATCACAGGCATCATCCTGTTCTTCATTCTGGGCAGCGAGTTCTTCATCAACTACAAGGTCAACTTCCGGCACAAGCACAACTGAGGGAGGGAGAACGATTATGACACAACTGATTGCTCTGTTTCAGGCAGCCGTCGTGTTTGGCACCGTCATTCTGTTCGGCGCCACCGGCGAGATCCTGACGGAAAAATCCGGCAACCTGAATCTGGGCGTGCCCGGCATCATGTATCTGGGCGGCATTGCCGGCCTGACCTCCGCGTTCTTCTATGAATTGAACGCAGCCAACCCCAGTCCCGTTGTTGCGGTGCTGCTCTCGCTGCTCTGCTCATTCGCCGTCTCGGCGCTGGGCGGCCTGCTGTTCAGTTTTCTGACCATCTCCCTCCGCGCCAACCAGAACGTCACGGGCCTGACCCTGACGATCTTCGGCGGCGGCGTTGCCAACTTCTTCGGCGGAAGCCTGAACAAGCTGGCAGGCGGCGTTGGCCAGATCTCCGTGGCGGTGGCCTCCGGCGCCTATCGCGCCACCACCCCGCTGGAAAATCTGGGCTTCATCGGCAAGCTGTTCTTCTCGTACGGCTTCCTGACCTACATCGCCATCATCGTGGCCGTGGCCGTTCAGTACTTTCTGAACAAATCCCGCAAAGGCCTGAACCTGCGGGCCGTGGGCGAGAATCCCGGTACGGCGGATGCCGCGGGCATCAATGTCACCAAAAACAAGTATCTGGCCACCTGCATCGGCGCAGGTATCTCCGGCATGGGCGGCCTCTACTACGTGATGGACTACACCAAGGGCACCTGGGCCAACGACGGCAGCATTGAGGGACTGGGCTGGCTGGCCGTGGCGCTGGTCATCTTCGCCACATGGAAATCCGTCAACGCCATCTGGGGCGCTTACCTGTTCGGTCTGCTGTCGTGGATGTACTTCTACGTTCCCAATCTAACCCGGAGTTCTCAGGAGCTGTTCAAAATGCTCCCCTACGTGGTCACCATCATTGTGCTGATCGCGGTCTCTCTCCGCAACCGGAAAGAAAACCAGCCCCCCGCGAGTCTGGGTCTGGCCTACTTCCGAGAGGAGCGGTAAACGCAGAAAAACAGCACTCCCGGAGACCTCCGGGAGTGCTGTTTCCTTTTTCTGCTTATCTCATGCGCTCCTGCATCTTCTCTTTTATCTCCTGCCCAAAGGGGGTGGCGGCCAGACCGCCCAAAGCGGTCTCCCGGAACTCCACCGGCAGGCGGCGGCCCACATCCCCCATGCAGTCGATCACCTGATCCACCGGGATGCGGCTCTCCACGCCTGCCATCGCCATATCCGCACAACTGACGGCATTCACGGCGCCGACCACATTGCGCTTGATGCAGGGAACCTCCACAAGGCCGGCCACGGGATCGCAGATAAGACCCATCAGGTTTTTCAGCGCCATCGCCACGGCATGGCCGATCTGAGCGGGCGTGCCCCCCTGTACGGCGGTCAGCGCGCCTGCCGCCATAGCCGAGGCCGTGCCGATCTCCGCCTGGCAGCCGCCGGAGGCGCCGGCGATGCAGGCCCGGTAGCCGATGACCGCGCCGATGCCGGCCGAGACATAGAGCGCCTCAATGATCCGCTCCTCCGAAACCTTCCGCTGATGCCACAGCGGGATCAGTACCGCGGGCAAGACGCCGCAGGCGCCCGCCGTGGGCGCCGCCACAATACGCCGCATGCAGGCGTTGGACTCGCCCGTGCGCAGGGCAACGGCGATGACCTCGCTGATGTAATCACCGGAGAGGCCTTTGCCGGACTCCGCATACTCCCGCATCCGCTGGCCGTCTCCGCCGACCAGTCCGCTGACGGAGCGGCGATCTGCGCGGTAGGTGTCGTCCGTCTCCAGCATGGCGCGCCATGTCCCACGCATCTTCTCGTAGGACTGCTCCGGCGTCACCTGCCGCTCCTCCACGTCCGTATCCAGCACAACCTGCCAGAACTCACGCTGTCTGGCTTCGATCTTCCCAAAGATCTCCTCCATGGAATCCAGTGCCATCTCAGTCAGCCTCCTTTTCGTAGCAGGTCAGGGCATTGACGCCCGGCAGCTCTCCAATGAGCGCGCGAACCGCCGGCGGAACCGGCTGGTCGGTCTCTATGACCATCAGCACCTGTCCGCCGCGTCTGGCCCGGCACAGGTTCATGTTCGCAATATTGATCCGGGCCTCCGACAGCTGGCGCGTCACCTCGGCCAGAACGCCCGAAAGATCGGTGCTGTGGATAATCAGGGTGTTGTAGATCCCGGTAAAGCCAACCGCGATGTCGTCCAGCTTGTCCACGCAGATGCGCCCGCCGCCAACGGAGGACGCCTGCATTTTAAGAAAATGCCCTTCCCCGTCCGAAATTTCCAGCACGGCGGTATTGGGGTGGGCCTCCCGCAGCTGGATCGTTTCAAAGTCAAAGACAAGGCCCCTTTTCCGGGCCAGCTCAAAGCTGTTGGGAATTTCCAGATTGTCAGGCTTCATGCCCAGCAGTCCCGCGACCAGCGCCCGGTCCGTGCCGTGTCCCGGCCCCGTCTCGGCAAAGGAGCCATGAAGCTGAATGTGTGCCACCTTCGGCTCCCTCCCCAGCAGCGTCCGTGCCATATTGCCGATCCGCACGGCCCCGGCGGTATGGGAACTTGAAGGTCCTACCATAATGGGTCCCAGGATTTCATAAATGTCCAGCATATTTCTGCCCTTCCCTTCCCGGATGATACAGTCACAGAGTACCATATCGGTGCCGTTACCGCAAGGATAATTCGCGAAATTTTCCCCGTTTTTCAATGCTTTTGTCCATTTTATCCGCCGGACGCGAAAAAGCCCCGGCGCATCTTGAAAGGAGCTGTTTTTCATGCTCTCTCTTCTGGTAAAAAATCTTTCCTCCGTAATCACCTGCGATGATCAGGATGCCGTTTTCAATAAGGTCGATCTATATTGTGAGGACGGCGTCATCCGCGGACTGGCTCCCAATTTGCCGCAGACCGCCGACACGGTGCTGGACGGCACGAATTTTCTGTGCTACCCCGGTCTCGTCAACACGCATCATCATCTCTATCAGGTATTCTCCCGGAATCTGCCGCAGGTTCAGAATCTGGAGCTGTTCGACTGGCTGACCGCGCTCTACGAAATCTGGAAGGGCCTGGATACGGAAGTCGTCCGCCTGTCCACTCTGACCGGCTGCGGAGAACTGCTGAAGCACGGCTGCACCACCTGCTTTGACCACCATTATGTCTTCCCCCGGAATGCCGGCGACCTCATCGGCGCACAGCTGGCCGCGGCCGAGGAACTGGGCATTCGCTTCCACGCATCCCGCGGCAGCATGGATCTGTCCAAAAAGGACGGCGGACTGCCGCCGGACAGCGTTGTACAGACCGTCGATGAGATCATAGCGGACTCCATCCGCTGCATCGAGGCTTACCATGACCCCTCCTTCGGCTCCATGCATCAGGTTGCGCTGGCGCCCTGCTCCCCCTTCTCCGTCACCGGCGAGCTGCTCCGCCAAAGCGCCCTTCTGGCCCGGCAATATCACGTCCGGCTCCACACCCATGTGGCGGAAACCAAAGACGAGGAACGCTTCACGTTGGAAAAATACGGCGTCCGCCCGTTGGAATACATGGCCTCGCTGGGCTGGACGGGCCCCGACGTCTGGTATGCCCACGGGATCCACTTCAACGACGAGGAACTGCGGGAGCTGGCACGCACCGGCACAGGCGTGGCCCATTGCCCCATCTCCAACATGAAGCTGGCCTCCGGTGTGGCCCGCGTCCCGGAAATGCTGAAGCTGGGCGTACCGGTAGGACTGGCCGTGGACGGCTCCGCCTCCAACGACGGCTCCTCCCTTATGGAGGAGTTGCGGGTGTGCTATCTGCTGCACCGTCTCCAATCCAGCGCGGCGGCCCCCTCCGGCTACGATGTGCTGAAGATGGCGACCCGCGGCAGTGCCCGCCTGCTGGGCCGGGAGGACATCGGCCAGCTGGCCGTTGGAAAATGCGCCGATTTCTTCCTGGTGGACCGCCGGCGTCTGGAGCTGGTGGGCGCGCTGTACGATCCGAAATCGGTGCTGGGCACCGTCGGCCTGCGCGGCCCCGTGGACTGTACGGTGGTCAACGGCAGAATCGTCGTCCGGGAAGGACACCTCGTCCGGGTGGACGAATCCACCATGGCGGAGGCGGCCCGGAAAAAGTGCGCCTCCTATCTGGCGCAGAATTGAGAGGTGAAGAGCTTGGCTCGTTTTGAAATCATCGTCGGAGATATCACGCAGTCGGACGCGGACGCCATCGTCAACGCCGCCAATGAAACGCTTCTGGGCGGAGGCGGCGTAGACGGGGCCATCCATCTCGCCGCCGGTCCGGAGCTTCTGCGGGAGTGCCGGACGCTGGGCGGCTGCCCCACAGGTCAGGCAAAGCTGACCGGCGGCTACCGGCTGAAGGCCCGGTATATCCTGCACACCGTCGGCCCCATCTGGCAGGGCGGCGAACACGGTGAGGCGGCCCTGCTGGCCTCCTGCTACCGCTCCTGCCTCACGCTGGCATCGGCCCACCATCTGCGCACCGTGGATTTTTCTTCCATCTCCACCGGCGTGTTCGGCTACCCGCTGGCGCAGGCTGCGACGGTGGCGGAAAAGGCGATCATGGATTACCTCGCGGAGCACTCCGATTTGCAGCGGGTACGCATGGTCTGCCATAGTGAAAAGGCCGCCGAGGTCTATCGGCAGACCTTCAACCTCTGGTATGCAGAGGAAAAATCACAGCGCCTGTAAGAAAAAGAGCGCGTCTCAGAGTGCATGACTCTGAGGCGCGCGCTCTGTTTTACGGTTCAACCAGCCGCCGCATATCCTCCGGCAGCGGGGAAAGCAGGTGAATTTTCTCTCCGGTGACAGGATGGGTCAGCCACAGTTCCGCGGAGTGCAGCGCCGGCCGGGGAATGAGCTCCGGGTTCTCGATGCCGTAAAGCCAGTCGCCCGCCAGCGGATGACCGATGGCGGCACAGTGCACCCGCAGCTGATGGGTCCGGCCTGTGACCGGGATCAGCTCCAGCAGAGACAGCCCGCCGCAGGACTTCAGAACCCGGTAGTGGGAAACGGAGGGCGCGCCGTCGGGGCGAACCTCCCGCGCGACGATGGACCCCTCCGCCCGGCCGATGGGCAGGTCAATGACGCCGCTCTCCGGCTCCGGACATCCCAGACAGATACCCCGGTAGCCCCGGTGAAATTCCTGCGAGTGCAGAAGCTGACGCAGGAGATTGTGGGTATAGCCGTTTTTGGCCGCCACCATCAGCCCGGTGGTGCCCTTGTCCAGTCGGTTGACAATGTGAAACGGCACCTGCGTTCCGTAGCGATAAGCCAGCGCCCCCGGCACAGAGGGCGTCTCCGGACGGGTGGCGGAGGCAAGCGAAACCATCCCCGCCGGCTTGTCCACCACGATCAGATAGTCGTCCTCATAGACCACATCCAGCGGACAGTCGCAGGGCAGAATGGTTTCACTGGGCGGTCTGCGATCCCCCACCTGCACCTGCAGGACATCCCCGACCTGCAGGGTGATGTTGTACAGGGGCCGCGAGCCGTTGACCAGTATGCCGTCGGCAGTGTGGGTCAGCCCCCCGATGGCATGGGACGAGAGGCCCAGTTTATGTTTCAGAACGCTGCGGACTTTGTGTCCGGCTTCCTGCGGTGTGATGGTTATGGCAATCGTTTGCATGGATACCCCCGTCAGACTTGATTTTTTTCAGAATACCACAAATCCGGGGAAAAGCATAGCATCTCTGTCGGGTTTATGATAAAATAAAATCGTTATCCATAGAACACAGGAGGCCATTATGCTGTTATCAGCGGAGCATCTATCCATCAACTTCGGCAGCCGCCAGCTGCTGACGGATGTCAATTTTTATTTAAACCCCGGCGACAAGGTGGGAATCATCGGCATCAACGGCACCGGAAAGTCCACGCTGCTGAAGGTCCTTTCCGGACGGCAGGAACCCGATGGCGGCGCCGTCGCCCGCGACCCCAATGTACAGGTGAGCTATCTGCCCCAAAATCCGGATATGCGAGACGACGCGACGGTTTTGGAGCAGGTGTTTCTCAGCTTTCCGGCGGAGTTCCGCACGCTCAACGAATATGAGGCCAAGGCCATGCTGGGCAAGCTGGGCATCGACGACGTCACCCGGAAAATCGGCGAGCTTTCGGGCGGTCAGCGGAAGCGGGTGGCTCTGGCCGCCGCTCTGATTCATCCCGCCGACGTGCTGATTCTGGACGAACCCACCAACCATTTGGACACTCAGAGCGTAACGTGGCTGGAGGATCGGCTGAAAAAGTTCCGGGGCGGACTCATCATGGTAACCCATGACCGGTATTTTCTGGAACGCGTGGTCAACCACATCACCGAGCTGTCCAGAGGACAGCTGTATCATTACGAAGCCAACTATTCCAGGTATCTGGAACTGAAAACCGAGCGGCAGGAGATGGCGGAGTCCTCCGAACGGAAACGCCAGTCCATTCTGCGGACCGAGCGGGAGTGGATCATGCGGGGCTGCCGCGCCCGCACCACCAAGAGCAAGGATCGCATCGAGCGATATGAGACACTGAAGGCCCGCTCCGGCCCGGAGACGGACGAGCAGGTGTCTCTGGCGGCTGCGTCCAGCCGTCTGGGAAAGAAGATCATCGAACTGACCGACGTCTCAAAGGCCTTCGGCGATCAGTGTGTGCTGTCGCATTTTTCCTACGGCGTGCTGCGCAGCGATCGCATCGGGATCGTCGGACACAACGGCGTGGGAAAATCGACGCTGCTGAAAATCCTCGCCGGAGAACTGGAGCCGGATTCGGGAACGGTGGAAATCGGCTCCACGGTGAAAATCGGCCACTTTTCTCAGGAGGGACGGGAAATGGACCTGCAGCAGCGGGTCTATGACTTTATCCACGACATCGCCGACGAGGTGCGGACCGACGAAGGCACCTTCAGCGCCAATCAGATGATGGAGCGGTTCCTGTTTCCCGGCGATCTGCAGGCCCAGCCCATCGGCCGCCTCTCCGGCGGAGAGCGGCGGAGGCTGTATCTGCTCTCCATTCTTATGGGCGCCCCCAACGTGCTGCTGCTGGACGAGCCGACCAACGATCTGGACGTGACCACGCTGGCCATTCTGGAGGATTATCTGCAAAGCTTTCCCGGCCCGGTCATCGCCGTGTCCCACGACCGATTCTTTCTGGACAAGCTGGCCGACTTCATTTTTGAGGTGCGGGACGGCGGTGAGGTACAGCGGTGGACCGGCAACTGGTCCGACTGGGCGGAGAAGTGCCGGCAGGAGGAAACGCCCCGCGAGTCTGAGGATCGTCCCCGCCCGCAGGCGGCGCGTCCGCGGGAGAAGAAGCTGAAGTTTACCTTCCGGGAGCAGCAGGAATTTGACGGCATCGACGGCGAACTGGCCCGTCTGGAGGAAGAACTTCAGAACGGCGAGCGGGAGATGATGGCCTGTGGAAGCGACTATCAGAAACTGCAGGAGCTGACGGAGCGCCAGAACGCTCTGAAGGCCGAACTGGAGGAAAAGACGGAGCGCTGGGTCTATCTCAACGAGTTAAACGAAAAAATCGAGTCGCAAAAGTAACAGTAAAGGCTTTTTACTTTTCAGGTTATTTGCCCTCTTCCCCTAAATCAGGCAGAATTTCAGGAAAGGGAGGTGGTTTGGTGCAGTTCTCAGAGACCGGAAAGCAGCCTCATCAAAATGTTGAGACGATCAAACGGGAATACCAGCGTCTGGACTCCAAATGGCTGCGGACGGAATACCAGCTGCACATCTGGGTGGTGCTGCTGACCACGGTTTTTGAGCTGGCCATGTTCTTCATACTCCACGGTTTGGACATGATCGGCATTCCGGCTCAGAGATACCTGATCAAGTATCTCCTGGTCCCGTTTACCGCAAATCTGCTGATCCTGCTGGGCTCCTTTTTTGCGATGCGCAGCAGTTCCCGGTCCGAGCGAGCGAAGATCTACACAATCTCCCTGAACATCAGCCTCTGCGCCTTCGTGATCTACACGGTTCACATTGCCTTTTCGGCGCTGTATCTCATCTTTGCGGTTCCCATGATCCTCAGCGTGATCTATGCGGACAGGAGACTGACCCTGCTGGTGTCCTCCAGCTGTATTGCCGAAAAGCTGGCGGCAGACCTGCTGATCAACTGGGATCCCGCCCGCGTAAGCGTCTGGGAAAATAAGCTCACCACCGTCAATTTTGTCCTCTCCCTGCTGATCCTCGTGATTTTCTCCGCGATCTGTCTGGTCATGCTGGTGATCGAACGGAAAAAAATCAACTTCAGCATTGAACTGGAACAGCAGCGGGAGGAGGTTGACCGGCAAGCCCACACCGACGCGCTGACCGGGATCGGCAATCGCCAGTCCTTGCGGGAGGCATTAAGTCAGGTGGAGCAGAATGCCGGCCAGGCTTATGCGCTGGCCATGCTGGATCTCGATCACTTCAAGGCGCTGAACGATCATTATGGTCATCCCTGCGGTGATCGGTACCTGACGACGCTGGGAACCGTGCTGCGGGAGGTTTGCGGAACGACGGCACAGCCGTTTCGGTTTGGCGGAGACGAGTTCTGCATCCTGTTTCCGATGCCCGCCGACAGCGAGGCGGTGCGATCCGCCTGCCGCGAGATACAGGATCGCTTTTCGCGGGAGCAGCCCGCGCTGCCTGACGGCAGCAGAGGGATCACGCTGAGCATCGGTGTGGCGGAATACCGGAGCGGCGAACAGCTCTCGCGGATGGTGGAGCGGGCCGACGCGGCACTCTATCAGGCCAAGGCGAAACGGGACGAGGTCTGCATCCGCGCAAAAGAGGTTTAAAAGAGGAGAGCGCCGAACGGCTTTGGCCGTTCGGCGCTCTCCTCTCATCGGCGGCACCGCTGTTTATCGCTGCGGAACGCCCGCCCTGTTTTCTTCACAGCTCACTGCCCTGCTCCAGATCGTCCCGCAGAAAGGCCTCCCGCAAGTCCTGCAGCACCCGCTTCTTATCGGCGCTCCAAAGCGGCGAAAGCAAGTCCCGCTTGGCCCCGTCGCCCGTCAGCCGGTGCAGCACCATTTCCCGGGGAATGCGGCGGATGCACCCTTCCAGCGCAGAGATATACGCTTCCTCCGTCATGGCGGGGACCTCGTCCCGGCGCCAAAGCGTTTCCAGATCGGTCCCGCGCAAGACGTGCAGAAGGTGAAATTTAACGCCGTCCGCCCCGCTGGCCCCAATATACCGGGCCGTTTGGGCCATCTGCTCAGGCGTCTCGCCGGGAATTCCCAGAATTTGATGGACCACAACCTCCGCCCCAGCCGCCTTCAGCTGCTCCACCGCCCTGTCAAACACCGGCAACTCATATCCGCGGCGAAGCCAGCGAGCCGAGGCGGGATGGATGGTCTGCAAGCCCAGCTCCACCCAAACGGGCTTCTGCCTGGCCAGTTGTCCCAGCAGCTCCAGAATCTCCGGGGGCAGGCAATCCGGGCGGGTCGCAACCGAGATTGCCACCACGTCCTCCGGCTCCATCGCAGCTTCAAACAGCGGACGCAGCACCGCCGCCGGGGCGTAGGTGTTGGTAAAGGACTGAAAGTACGCGATGTATCCGGCTTTCGGCCCGGCCTTGAAGGCCACGCGCCGCCGGGCCTCCTCCAGCTGTCGGGCGATGGAGCCGGATGCGGCAAAGGCTCCCGCTCCGTCGCAGAAAATGCAGCCGCGATCCCCCAGCGTACCATCCCGGTTGGGGCAGGTACAGCCGGTGGACAGCGCCAGTTTATAGACCCGGCGGCCAAAACGTGCCCGCAGCCACGGACTCAATGTGTTAATGTACATTCCTTTACAGAGTTTGAATGGAAACGACTTCTTTCATTTCGTGTTCCAGCCCCTCATAAAAATGGGCGACATGAACACCGTCCACCAGCGCATGGTGAGCCAGCAGCGTCACCGGGAGCATCAGCCGTCCCTCTCTGCTCTCGTACCGCCCCCATGTGATGCGGGGATTGCTGTCCGACGGGCCAAGCGTGGGCTGGATCAGGGCCGTATAGGACAGCCACGGGAGGCAGGAAACAAACAGCAGGCTCTCCGCATCCTCTCCGTCGTCCAGCGTGGAGTGATGCCGCGCCCGCTCCTGCTCCGCAGCGGCATAGGGCAGATACTCCGGGAATGACCGGTCCGCCCGCAGGGCACAGTAGCCATATGTTCCGTCCGGCAGGGCCAGCGTGTGGGAACTGGGACACCAGTCATACTCCACCGCTCCGCCATTCCGCAGTCTCCGCCGCAGCTCCGGCACACCGTTGGCGGCCCGTTCCGCACAGTAGAGGAAGGGCAGAAAAAAGCCCAGTCCCATCCGCCTGCGCCAGCGATTCAGCTCCGTTACATCTACCGGGACGGTGACGCCCATCTGGGGGTTGGGAAAGGTCTGGAAATAGGCGAACTGCTCCCGCCGCGGATCCTTGCTCATATCGATTTCATGAATGCTCATGCTGCTTCACCTCCCGGTTATTTTAGCAAATTTTCTCCCCGCTCTCAAGGGAATTTCCCGTTTTTCTTGCCTTTTCAGTCCATCTATGGTAAAGTTGTCTCCGCGCCGTGGTCGGAACGTGCCCCTGCCGATCAAACCGCCGCGGCCTGACACTTTTGGAAGGGATCTGACTTGATTTGAGCACCGAGGAAATGTATGAACAGCTGGGAGTCTCCCGTGCTGTCTGCGCATATGGAGAGGCGGTTCTGGACACTTTGCGGGACCGGTTTTCACAAATCGACCGAACCGCGGAGTACAACCAGTGCAAGGTTCTGTACGCCATGCAGAAAAACCGCGTCAACGCCACTCACTTTGCCGCCACCACCGGCTATGGATACGACGACGAAGGCCGCGATAATCTGGAACGCGTCTATGCGGATGTATTCCACACGGAGGCCGCGCTGGTGCGCCCGCAGATCACCTGCGGCACCCACGCGCTGACGGTGGCGCTCTCCGCCAATCTGCTGCCGGGAGATGAACTGCTCTCCCCTGTCGGCGCCCCTTACGACACACTGGAGGAGGTCATCGGCATCCGGGAGAGCAAATGCTCCCTGAAGGAGTACGGCGTCACATACGCGCAGGCCGATCTGAAGCCCGACGGCACCTTTGACTACGACGCCATCCGCGCCGCCATCAACGACCGCACCAAGCTCATCACCATTCAGCGCTCCAAGGGCTACGCCACGCGGCCGTCCTTCTCCGTGGAGCAGATTGGGGAACTCATTGCTTTCTGCAAATCCGTGAAACCCGATGTGAAGTGCATGGTAGACAACTGCTACGGCGAGTTTGTGGAGCTGCGGGAGCCCTCTGACGCAGGTGCCGACATGGTGGTGGGCTCCCTCATCAAGAACCCCGGCGGCGGCCTCGCTCCCATCGGCGGCTACATCTGCGGAACCAGAGAGTGCATCGAGCGGTGCGCCTACCGCCTCTCTGCCCCCGGACTGGGTCAGGAGGTCGGCGCAAACCTCGGCCTGATGCCGGCGTTTTATCAGGGGCTGTTCCTGTCCCCCACGGTGGTTTCCGGCGCGCTGAAGGGCGCGGTGTTTGCCGCCAGCATTTATGAAAAGCTGGGCTTTCCCTGCGTCCCCTCCGCCGGCGAGGACCGCCACGACATCATTCAGGCGGTGACACTGGGCAGCAAGGAGGGCATGGAGGCCTTCTGCAAGGGCATTCAGGCCGCCGCTCCCGTGGACAGCTACGTCACGCCGGAGCCGTGGGCCATGCCCGGCTACGACTCGGACGTCATCATGGCTGCCGGCGCGTTTGTGCAGGGCAGCTCCATTGAGCTTTCCGCCGACGGGCCTATCCGTCCCCCCTATGCCGTCTATTTTCAGGGCGGACTGACGTGGTATCACGCCAAGCTGGGCATTCTGATGAGCCTGCAAAAGCTGGTGGACGCGGGCCTCACGTCCCTGTAAGCGCCGTCTCACCGCGGGAGGCCTTTTGTATGTGGTTCTGGCTATCACTGGCCGCACTGCTCTGCTGGAGCGGCAGCGACCTCTTTTCCAAACTCGGCTGCCGGGACGGCCGCGACCGCTATGCGCATCTGAAAATGGTCATTGCGGTGGGCGCGGTCATGGGGATTCATGCGGCCTACGAGCTTTTCTTCGGCGGAGTTGTCATCAGCGGCGCCATCCTGCTGACCTATCTGCCGGTATCGCTGCTGTACATCCTTTCCATGACCATCGGCTATCTGGGACTGCGGTATATCGAGCTGTCCATTTCCTCGCCCATCTGCAATTCCTCCGGCGCGCTGGTAGCGGTGCTGTGCCTCATCACCGGCGGTATCCGCTCCGTCAGCGGCTGGCAGCTGCTGGCGGTGGCTCTTGTCTGCGTCGGTGTGGTGGGCCTCGGCATCGCCGAGGCGAGCGAGGACGACGACCTGCGGCTTGCCCGCCAGCAGGCCGGCAATTACCGCTACGCCAAATCCGCTCTGGCCCTGCTGCTGCCTGTGATCTACTGCCTGCTGGACGCGCTGGGCACCTTCGCCGATTCACTGGTGCTGCGGACCCTGAATGAGGACTCTGCCAATGTGGCCTATGAGCTGACTTTTCTGCTCTGCGGGATTTTCTGCTTCGTCTACGTGGTGCTCATTCGGAGAGACCGGCTGGTGCCCCGCATGGAAGCGCCCAAGTATCTGGGCGCGGTCTGCGAGACGGCAGGGCAGTTCGCTTATATTTACGCCATCGGGGATGAGGCTCACGTGATGCTGGCCGCCCCCATGATTTCCGCCTACTGTGTCGCCTCCGTACTCTGGAGCCGGATCTTTCTGCGGGAAAAGCTCTCCCGCAGGCACTATCTGGCCATCGCAGCCGTCGTCGCCGGCATCGTCGTCCTGGGTCTTTTCGATGTGTGACGACTAAAAAAACCGTTCTCCGCCTGTGGGCGGAGAACGGTTTTTTTCTGTTGCTCAGGTGCCGGAGGAATCCGCGGAGGACGCGGCAGCCGCAGTTTCGGCGGCCGCCCGCTCATAGAAATTGGCGGTCAGCGTCACCGTCACCGGGACCCTGGTGATGTCCTGCCCGTCCTCGCCGCTAAGCGCAGAGACGCTGATCGCGTCCAGCCGGCAGCGGTAGATGCAGTCGCTCAGGTTCTTCATGACCGCCTTGGCAGCGGCATAATTTGCGCAGGTGAAGGTCATCTGCACCGGTCGGATCATCAGATTCCCCTGTGCCTCGACCTGCGGGAAGGAAAGATCATAATCGCTGGCGGCGGAGAGAATGGCGTCCAGCTGGGTCATGACATTCTGGAGATTGTCGTAATCGGGAATGCGGGAGCCGCTCTCCGTCTTGTCCAGCTGCGCCAGATCCTCCTTCATTTTTTTAAGCTGCTGGGCCTTGACCGTTTCCACCTGCAGCTGATCCAGCGCGTCGGACTGCTGAGCCTGCGCGTCGGAGATGTGGGTCTGGAGCGGCGACAGGAAAAACGCCGAGTAGCCGGAAATCAGCAGGATCACTATTAAAACCAGCAGAAGGGCCTTTTCCCGTGAGGTAAATTCACGTTTCATCCCTCGCTCCCCCCTTCCGCAGCGCCTGCTGTCGTCTCCGTCATGGTCATGAGGATGTTCAGCGTGGCGGTAGTCGTGGAGTTTTGCTCCATCGTGCTGGCTGTATAGACCTGCACGCTGTCCACCAGCTGGCTGTCGTCAAACTGGCGGCAGATGGCGGAAATCTGATTCAGGGTCACGCCGGAAATCTTCACGGTCATCACGCCGTCGGCCAGACTGAAGCTCTCCACCCGCGCGGAGGGCATCAGATTCGTTTCCAGCAGTGTCAGGCACTCCATGGGCGTTGCGGTCATCTGACTGCCGCCCGCAGTCTCATCCGCGCTGCGGCTCTGGTACTCCTCCAGCACCTGATCGTAGTCTGCGTCGGCCATCTGCACCTCGGCCAGCTGCTCCTGCGCCCGGGCGGCGGCATTCTCGGCCTGCGTCAGGGTATTGAGCCGATCAATGACGCCGAATTTGCAGAACAGGCCCACCACCAGCGCCAGCGCGATCGCCGCAGGCACCACCGCGCCCAGATGCAGCGGCTTGCGCTCCCGCACGGCCAGATTCACGGTCTGCTTGGTGGGGTAGCGGACGGCCTTTTTACCTACCGGTTGGTTCCATTTCATTTTCCCCACTCCTCCGATCACTGCATGGTGGCGCCTACGGCTGCGGGCGTCAGCACCGCCACCGTCTGCTCCGCCGGATCGATGGCGGGCATCAGCTCGGTAATCAGGTGCAGCCGGGCATCCTTCAGCGTGGAGCGGATGGTCTCCGTCAGCGGGGCCACGTTGGTCAGTCCGCCGCAGAGGTAAACGTCCTCCAGCGCGCTGTCCGGATTGTTGTAGCGGTAGAAATTGAGCGCGCGCATGATCTCCACACCGATTTTTCCGTAAAGCTCCCGGCAGATGGGTGCGTTCTGCACGTCCTCATAATTGGCGTATTTGTATTTGGCTGCCACGTGGAGGTCCACGTGCTTCTCGTCCGCAATCAGCGCATCCAGCGCCGCGCCGCCGTATTCGATGGCGCGGGTGGTCTCGTAGACAGGCCCGGTGTACAGGTGAACCCGGCTGCCGGTGTGCCCCAGATCCACAATGCAGTACTCGCCCGGATGGCCGGGCGTCCGCGCCTCGTAATCCCGCAGAAGATTGCAGTAGGCGAAGTTTTCCGGCACGGCGGTTCTCATCCGGAAGCCGGCTTTTCCCAGTGTCCTGCGGTGATCGGCAATGGTCTCGCGCCGGACAGCGGCGATCATCAGGTCCAGCCGCTGGGGCTTGCCGTTCTCGTCCTTTTCCGTGCTGGCCACGGCATAGTCGTACAGGTATTGATCCATGTCCTTGGGAATGTAGTCGTGAAACTCATAGGGCAGATTCAGCTTCAGCTCGTCCACCGTCATGTAGGGAACCGTGGTTCGGCGGGTGAAGGTTTCCTCCAGAGACAGCACCACCGCCGCGTCCTTCTCGGAAATATGATATTTCCGTGCAGCCGAGCGCAGCTCATCCGACAGGGCCTCCGGCGAAAGAATCTGTCCGTCACGGACCAGATTTTCAGGCAGCGGCTCCGCCGCCAGCTGGACAATCTGCCCTCCGGCCATCACCGCGATGCGGAGACTGCTGGTTCCGATGCAGATGCCCACACAACTCTTGGTCATAGTGTTCCTCCTCTTTGACTGGATGATCTATCGGGATACCGCGCATCAGCGCAGAGAGTTTCCATATTAAAACAGGCTCAGGTAAGCCGAGACGATCGGCTCCGCCGCGATCAGGCCCACCACGGCCGCCGCCGCAATGGAGGGGCCGAAGGGAAACGCGCCGGGATTTTCGGGATCGCCGGTGCGGACATTCCGGAACACCAGCGCGAACAGGATGCCCAGCAGGCACGACAGCAGCAGCACGAACAGCCCCTGCGTCCACGGGAAAAAAAGGCCTGTGGCAAAGTAGAGCTTGATGTCGCCGCCGCCCATGCTCTCTTTTTTCAGCACCCGATCCATTACCAGTGAGAGCAGCAGGACAGGCCCCGCCAGCAGCAGACCGGTCAGGACGCCGCGCCCCAGCGCACGCCACCATGCGCCGCCGCCCAGCACGGTGAACAGGGCGAAGTCCGCGCCCATGGCGATGAGCAGCCCGTCGGGAATCAGGCCGGTGGACAGGTCCACCAGCGAGACGGCCAGCAGCAGAACAATGAGAATCCATGCCTCCGCCGTGCGGAGGGAAACGTCGTAACGCCAGAGCACTGCGGTGAACGCCGCGCCGCAGAGCAGCTCCGTCACGGGGCAAAGCGCGGGAATTTTCGCGCCGCAGTAGCGGCAGCGGCCCCGCAGGCAAAGCCATGAGACCACCGGCACCAGATCCAGCGGCGAAAGTACGTGTCCGCAGGCGTCGCAATGGCTGCGGCCCCGGACAAAGTCCTCTCCGGCGGCGAGACGCGCCGCCATGCAGCCGGAGAAGCTGCCCATCACCATTCCCAGCAGGGCGGCCAGAATCAGGAAATACGCCGTCAGTCCGGGCGTGAGATGCAGCATGTCGGTTCCTCCGAACAGTTAGATTTTGGGGTATGCCTGCCCCCGCCCTTTCAGGCGGAGGCAGGCATGCTTGCAGCCCCTGTGCTTATACGTTTCCCAGGCCGGCACAACCGCAACCCGACGGCGTGCTGATGACCCGGTACTCGGGCTGAACCCCCGGCTTGCGCCGGAGTTCACAGTCGATGAAAAATTCCTTTTTTATCGATTGAAATGAACTACGTTTCCCAGGAAGGCGCGATTCCGCAACCCGACGGCGCGGCCTTCCCGGTACTCGGGTTGATGTTCAGGCAGAGGAAATCTGCGTGAAACGAGACGGAAATGCTTAACTATTAATCGTCACTTTTTCTGCTGTAACAGCAGCCTTTAACGCCGTTCCTTCTGTCGTACCAGTCCAGTTGCCCGTCTTGGGAACAGTGATTCTAGCATAATACTGCAGATTCGGACCGCCAATGTTGGTCCATGCAGTCACGACATCAGTCGCACTTGCCTGTCCAACAGGATCCGTAGAATCGGCATTTGTCATCTGCGTAACCTGAAACTGCGCGTAGGCAGCACGGATGTTGGCATCGTCGGCGGCCTTCTTGGCCTTGCTCAGCGAGCTGTTAAAGGTCGGGATGGCGATGGCAACCAGAATCGCAATAATGGCGACTACGATCAGCATTTCCATCAGGGTAAAGCCCTTCTTGGAGCTCTTCTTGGCTTTCAGGGAATTCATAGTGGTAGTTAACATAATTTTCATCCTCCTTATTTTTCATCGGGTTGTTCGGGTTTGCAAGCATATATCAAGCAGGGCGGGTTCCCCGCGAGATACCAAAGAAAATCAGGGGTCAGCCAATACCGCCGTACAGCTGGAACATGGGCAGGTAGACCGACAGCAGCAGGAAACAGACGATAACGGCCAGAATACAGATGATGATGGGCTCCATCAGAGCCACCGCCTTGGCGGAGGCCAGCTCCGTCTCGTTGTCATAATACAGGCCCACCGTCTCCAGCGTGGATTCCAGCGTGCCGGTATCCTCGCCCACGGCAGTCATTTCCACCAGCATCTCCGGAAGGTACGGACACTTGCGCAGGCAGGAGCCCAGCGACTGTCCTTCCTCCAGTTTGGGCACGGTGTTGAGAATCTGACGCCCCAGAAAAGCGTTGTCCACCACCTTGCCCACAATGGACACGGACTGAATGATGGGCAGTCCCGCCGCCACCAGCGTACAGAGAGTATTGGCAATCTGGGCGGCGCTCTTCATCAGAGTGATCTTTCCCAGCACGGGGAATTTCAGCTGCAGCTCCGCCAATCGCAGGCGGCCCTGCTCCTGCCGGCCGTACAGCTTGACAAAGCCGACAGCCGCCGCGATCACCGCGGCCAGAATCATCCAGTAATTCGTAAAGAAGTTTGAGATGGCAATAAGGGCCTTGGTCACTCCGGGGAGCGACTCGCCCATATCCGCAAAGCCCGCGGTAAAGGCCGGCACCGCCACCACCATAATGATGATCACCACGATCACTGCGACGATCAGCGTAAAGGTGGGGTAGATCATGGCGCTTTTGACCTTTCCCTTGAGGCGGGAGGATTTGTTGTAATAGTCATGGAGGCGGCGGAAGGACTGCTCCAGCGTGCCGGACTGCTCGCCGGAGCGAACGGTCTCGATGAAGGTGGTGGGCAGCTGCCGTCCCTTGTCCTCAAAACTCTTGGCGAGGCTGAAGCCTTCACCCACATCAGAGGCCACAGCGGTGAGAATTTTCTTCAGCGTCTTGTCCGTGGTCTGCCCGGCGATGAGCTCCACTGCCCGAAGCACCGGCAGACCCGCGCTGAGGATGATGGCGAACTGGGAACACAGCAGGGCCAAATTCTTCTCCTTGATTTTGCCCTCCGCAGCACCCCGCTCCCTGACGCCGCCCTGCACCTCGGAAATTTTAGTGACGACGGAGCAGGTCTCCTTGATCTTGGCTACGGCGGCATACTCGTCAAATGCCTCTACGATGCCGTTGACCTCGGCGCCGTTCCGGGAAACGGCGCGGTATTGAAAGGTACGCATGGGATTCTCTCCCCTTCCGCAAGTATCAGTAGGCCAGATTCTTTCTGACAAAGTCCGGATCATGGGCCGCGCGCTTCGCCGTCTCGGGAAGGATTTTTCGATCCCGCACCAGCTTCAGCAGAGCGTTGTCCATGGTGATGGCGCCCTCCTGCGCGGAGGTAGCGATGACGTTGGCAATCTGAGGCGTCTTGCCCTCGCGGATCAGATTCCGCACCGCCGCGTTCACCAGCATCAGTTCGCAGGCCGCCACCCGGCCCGCGCCCTCGCGGTCCGGCAGCAGCTGCTGGGACAGCACCGCCTGCAGTGTCTGGGACAGCTGCATCCGAATCTGACGCTGCCGGGCCTCTGGAAAGACGTCCACCATCCGGTCCACCGCGTCGGCGGCGGAGCCGGTGTGCAGCGTCGCCAGCACCAGATGCCCTGTCTCGGCAGCCGTAAGCGCCGTCTCAATGGTGTCGAGGTCCCGCATCTCGCCGATCAGGATGATGTCCGGATCCTCCCGCAGAGCCGCCCGCAAACCGTTGGCATAGCTCTGCGTATCCCGTCCGATCTCCCGCTGGTTGAAGATGCAGCGATCCGGGGTATAGACGTATTCGATGGGGTCCTCCAGCGTAATGACGTGCTCCGCACGGGAGTGGTTGATCCGGTCGATCATCGCAGCCAGCGTGGTGGATTTGCCTGAGCCGGTGACGCCCGTCACCACGATGATGCCGCGGCGCAGGCTTGTCAGCTCCTCCACCGCCGGGGGCAGCCCCAGCGAGGACAACTCGGGAATGCGATCCGACAGCAGGCGGAGCGCGGCAGAGGTATGCTCCTGCTGGCGAAAGAGATTGATGCGGACGCGCACGCCTTCGATGGTGTCGGCGCGGTCCAGCTCCCCTATCCGCAGCAGCTCGTCATAGCCGCCGGCGGCCAGTTCGCGGGCCAGCGTCTCGCACTCCTCGCCGGAGAGCGGCTCCCCCGCCATCGGCTGGAGCGTTCCCCGCAGCCGGCAGATGGGCGGCTGTCCAAACAGCAGATGAATGTCCGAGGCATCCTGCTTTCGGGCCTCCCGAACCAATTCGTCAATCCTCATACTCATAGTCGGAAGAATTCGTGATTCTTCTTGCCTCCTCCACGGTGGTAACGCCCTCCAGCACCAGCCGGCGGCAGTTCTCCGCCAGAGTGGTCAGGCGGTGGCCCTCCCGCGCCAGCGCCGCGATCTTCTCGCGGCCGGCGCCGTCCTCCACCGCATTTTTCAGCGCCGGATCCAATGTAAGAATCTCAAACGCGCCGATTCTGCCGCGATACCCCGTCCCAAAGCAGGCGGAGCAGCCCGCTCCGCGATAAAAGCGATGGTTCCCGCCTTCCCGCAGACCGATGGCGGACAGCTCCTCGGAGGTGGGGCTGTACTCCTCCCGGCAGTTGGGGCAGATGCGCCGCACCAGCCGCTGAGAAATCACGCCGTTGAGGGCGCTGGCAATGAGATACGGCTCCACGCCGATGTCCATGAGACGGTCCAGCGTGGCCAGCGAACTGTTGGTATGGATGGTGGACAGCACCAGATGTCCGGTAATGGCGGCCCGCATGGCGATCCGCGCGGTCTCGCCGTCCCGGATCTCGCCTACGGCGATGATGTCCGGGTCCTGACGGAGAATGGAGCGCAGGCCGCTGGCAAAGGTCATGCCGGTCTTTTCGTTGATCTGAACCTGATTGATGCCGTCGATGTTATACTCGACCGGGTCCTCCAGCGTCACCAGATTGATCCGCTCCGTGTTCAGCTCCCGGATCATGGTGTACATGGTGGAGGACTTGCCGCTGCCGGTAGGGCCGGCGATCAGAATGACGCCGCCGCCGCGCATATCCAGCAGGGCGTTGTATTTTTTCAGGTCCTCGCCGGTCAGGCCGATTTTCTCCTTGCTGAACAGCTCCATATTCTTGTCCAGCAGACGGATGACGAACTTCTCTCCGTAGATGGTGGGGAGCGTGGACATACGCAGGTCGATTTCCTCCTGCTTCACCCGAATGGCGGCGCGGCCATCCTGCGGAATCTTCCGCTCGGTGATGTCCATGCCGCCCATAATTTTCAGGCGGGAGATCACGGAGGCCTGCAGGTCCTTGGGAACAGTCATGATCTTCTGCATCACGCCGTCCACACGGATACGCACCCGCACTTCGTTTTCAAAGGGCTCCAGATGGATGTCGCTGGCCCGCTCGGCCACCGCGCGCTCAATCAGTGAATTGACCAGCCGAACCGTAGGCGCCGACTGGGCGTCGTCTCCGATCTCATTGGCCACAAAGGAATCCGCCGTGCGCAGGTTGGCAGTGTCCTCCATCTCCCGGCGCATTTCCTCGATGGCCCGGGCGGCGCCCTCGTTGCCATACAGGGTGGCGATGGTGCGGTCGATGGCCTCGGAGGTGGCGATCATGGGGACCACCCGTTTCCGGCTGGCGTTCTTGACCTCTTCGATGGCCATGAAGTTCAGCGGATCGCTCATGGCGATATACAGCATATTGCCGCTGAGCCGCACGGGAACCAAATTGTACTTTTTTGCGATATTCTTTGGCAGAACCGACACCAGCTGCGGCGATACGGTAACCTGCGAAAGGTCGATGAACTCCACGCCCAGCTGCATCTGCAATGCCTCGATCAGCTGGCTCTCGGTGATCACGCCCTCCTCGATCAGCTCTTTGCCCAGGCGATTTTTGGTCGTTTTTTGTTTTTCAAGGGCGGTCTTCAGCTGCTCCTGCGAGATCAGCCCTGCCGCCAGCAGTAAATCGCCCAGTCTTGTATAGGTCATGCTCGTAATTCTCCTTTATCGGCGCTGAGGCGGCTCATCCTGCGTTGACCGCCTGAAATCGAAAGGTTTCTGTCTGCTGCGCACCGGCGCTGCCGCTGGAAATCGTGTAGCTTCCCGAATAAGCCCCATCCTCGTAGGTCAGGGTAAAATCCGTCAGCTTTTTCCCGGCATATACGCCCTTTGAAAGCAGCAGCACCGGGGTTCCGCCCTGTGTCTGCTCCAGCTCCAGTCGACCGTCACTGCTGCACAGGATTGTGCCGCCGGAAACGCTGTAATTCGCATTGTCAAAGCGAACCGTGCCGTTATCCACTGTCGGATCGGTGGCGTAGCGCAGCACATCGGACAGCGCCGTATCCACGGAATCCGCCAGCAACCCACTCTCCGACACAAAGACAGCCTTGTGGTAAACCTGCGTGGCCGCCCCGGTTCCAGTGACGACGGCCAGCGTCAGAAGGTTCAGAATCAGGATGCACACCAGCGCCTCCACCAGCGTGAAGCCCGCTCTGCGGCGGGGTATCCGGCGCTTCATCATGAGCCCGCCTCCATTCGATAGGAGGTCAGCGCCCCATCGCCGCCCGCGGAATACAGCACCGAATAGCTGCCCAGCGAGGCGCCCCCGGCGTCCCTCAGCGTCACGGTGCCGCTCTCGGAGCGCGTACCGGTTTCAGCGTTTTCCAGCTCCTGGCGGAAGGCGCTGTCCTTCTCCCGCGCCGCAGCGTTGATGCGGACGGAGCCCGTCGTCACAGTGGCCAGCAGCAGAGCGGAGAGGGTAATAACCAGAATGGCCACCAGCGTTTCGATCAGGGTTTCGCCCCGACGATGATTCTTACGCATCGCTGTCGCCTCCCTTGGAGATCACCGGCGTATTCCATGTGAGATCCACCGTATGGACGGTGAACGCCGTGTTGAACACCGCCGTAGAGGTAACGTCCGTTTTGGAAACGGTATCGTAATAGGTATAGGTATGCTGACAGGTCAGTTGGTGCGTCAGATCCTCTCTGGTGGCCTCCGTCGGATTGACGCCGGTGTATGTATTGCTTTGCTGCGCAATGGCGCAGCGGAAGGTCAGCGTCATGACGTAATCGTCCGCCGCCTCGGTGCTGCCGGCCCGCAGCGTAATGGTCAGCTGCCCGTCCCGCGCCATGGTCAGCTTGCCCTTCACGGAGTAAAGGTCTTTGCCGCTCTCAGGCTCCACGGTGAACTGCGCCGTGTACGGCGTCGTGCCGAATCCCTTGTGAATTGCGGAATACTGGCAATTCTCCAGAAATACCCGGTCAGCACCGGCCCGCAGCAGCTGAGCCGCCGCGCCGCCGCTGACCACGCCTGCGGTGGTATCGTACTGGGTAGGCTCGCAGCTGTCTGTGAAGGACCCCTGATACGGACTCTCCCAGCAGGAATAGTACAGCTCCGTCTCAGACCGCTCATACTGCGCGGAGCCGACGGCCTCCTTCAGCAGATTTGCCGCAGAGGACACCGAAAGATAGGCCTTCTGCTCGTTCCGGCGCTGCGTAATCTTCCCCGCATTGGCTGTGGCGGAGGTCAGGATCACGGAGGCCACCATCATGCACAGCAGCAGAAACACCAGTGCCAGAAGGATCGACGCACCGCGGCGGCTGTTCAGTTTTTCTCTGAGCACGCTCATCGCGGCACTCCTCTCCTCTCAGCTGCGGGGCGTATAGGTGAAGGTCCCGTAGCCGGAGTTGTACTGATAGGCGAAGGTATACACATCCGCAGCATTCTTCTTGCTGGTGATGGTCACAGTGTTCAGCCGCTTTCCCGTTCCATTCGAGGTGAAAGGCGTCGAACTCCCAAAATCGTAGTAATAGACCGTATATCCATCCGTATTGCCGATCCCGGAAACCGCCGTCATGGTCAGCGTTCCGGTCTGTCCCCCCGCGTTCATCTGATATGCCACCGTGTAATCGGAGATGCTCAGGTCATTTGTCAATAGGACAAACAGATAATTCTGCGGTACATAATACGAACTGCTCCCGGCCAGCGGAACACCGTCCAGTCCGGGGTGCATACAGTCGGCCACCTGTCCTCTGGCATACCAGCCAGAGAGAGAAGAATAGCTCACGGCCACGCCGATCCGGCTGTTCCCGAAGGGGCCGTAGTGCATTCCCACATTGGCGGTGCTGCCGTCCAGCTGCCAGACAAGATACGGATAGGGATAGATCTTTCCGCTGGATGCAAACAGCGCCGTATGGCTGCCGTCGGTATCCTTGGCCCACGCGCTGCCCAGCGCGGCGGCGCGGCTTTGCAGCGCCGCGTCCGTGATGGGAGCCAGCCAGCCGTAGCTGCTCAGGCCGCTCACGTTCACCCAGCAGCAGTTGGTCAGACCGCTGGAGCTATAGCTGAAACCGTAAGGATACGCTCCGCTGATCCAGGCCGCCGCATAACTGTTGGAAATGCTGCCCCAGTTCATGTCGATGAACCCCGCGGCATAGCCGTTGGCGCAGATCGCCGCGCCCAGCGCATAGCAGTTTTGGATGGTGCCGTTGTTGCTGAGCGCCAGTCCGGACGCCGAAGTGTAATTTCCGCCGGAGATAACGGTGCAGTTGGCATAGCTGCCGATGATGGCCGAATCATTCTTGAGCACCAGTCCGGCAGCATTTTCCGTCCCCTTTACCGAGCCCACGGCACAGCAATTCTGAACGGTTCCCCCATTACTCCCCAGCAGCAGGGGTGCCGCCGGCCCGGTGACGTCGATCGCCACATCCAGCAGACGAATATTTTTCAGGGTGCCGCCGTTGCCGCTGCCAAACAGCGGCACAGTCAGTCCGGTAATGGTATGTCCGTTCCCGTCATAGACCCAGTTCCAGTAGTTCGTCAGGCTGGCTGCAAAACCGCTCAGGGAAATATTGTGAGTCTGGCGGAAGGTCTGAATGCTGTCACCGTTGTAGCCGGACAGATTTTCCAGCTGCTTCTGTGTCCGGATCTGCACCTCGGTCGGATAGTTGTCCGGTGAAACGGCGACAAATTTGGGCGCAACCCAGACGCTTCGGCTTGTCCCGCCCTCCGTCAGCGTCAGTTCGCTGCACGCGGCGGCCGTCCATCCGACGGTGGCCGTTATGCTGCTCTGCAGCGCCGTACTGAACGGATAGAGTGTATAGCTCTGCCCCTCGATCTGGATCCCGGTCTGCAGAGCCGCGCCGTGGGCCGCTGCGCCTGTGGCCGCGGAACCCGAAGCCTGCGTTGCAGCTGTGAAATCATCACTCCGGCAGAGAAGTCCATATCCCGGAGCATACGTTCCGCTGGTGATGATGGTCTTTGCGTTCGTCGTATCCAGCGTATTGTAGACCACCGGCGCACCGTCCTGCGTATCTGAGGTGTAATAACCCACCGTGCGGTTTTCGTCTGTTCCGTAAAACTCATAGTAGGCCACATAGGCGGCACGGCCGGATTTGCTGATGGGCCAGTCACCATAGTGGACATAGTCGCCCGTCCCACTGATCCCTGATTTCACAGATGCAGGGAAGGGATATGCCTTGCCGGTCAGTTGTGTACTGTACGGGTGACTGTTGGCGGCGGATGCCTTCCCGAATCCGGAGATGGTCAGGGCTGCAAGCTGGGAATAGGTCTTACCGCTCACACCGGTCAGCGCCGTGCCGCCCAGCGTCACCCCGGCGGCCGTTCCGGTGAGGTAATAGCAGTTGGTGATGGTCAGTGTCACGCCGGAGGTCTGGCGCGCCACTGCGCAGGCATCGGCGCCGTTTACGCCCGCAGCGGTCCAGTCGGCATAGGTATAGCAATTCTGGATTGTCTGCTTGCGCTGTCCGGCGTTGGTCTGTCCGTAGCCGTAAATGTTTTCGAATCCGCCGGCAATGCCGCCGGCATAGTTGCCGCTGCCGCTCTGGAATTTTACGGCAGCGCTGCTGTAGCTGTTGACAATGGAGCCCAGTCCGTTGAGTGAGCCGGCAATGCCGCCCACATAGCAGCCGTTGCGGCCATCCACCGTGGCCAGCGTCGTATTCGTCACGGAACAGCCGCGAATGATGCCGAAGGAATACCCGGCAATACCGCCCATGGCAGAATACAGGATTGCGCTGCCCGGAGTGGTGCTGGAGGAGGTATAGTCATAGTAGCTCGCGCTGGTATCATAGCCGGCGCAGCGCACCGTATAGCCGGAAACAACGCAGTTTTCCACCAGCGTGGAGTTGTTTCCCGCGCCGCCGGGCTCCGCATACAGCAGCCCCACCAGCGCACCTACGCCCGGATGAAAACGCTTGTCCTTTTTGTTGTTGGCGAAGAACTGGGTTTCCACATAGCCGCTGCTGTTGGCGGGATCAGAGGCGCGAAGAATGACGTTTTTGATCGTGGCGTTCTTGATCTCTCCGAACAGTCCGGTAAACTGATACCCGCCCTTGACTCCGCCGGACGTCTCAGAATAAGTGACACAGCAGTAGTCGATGATCTGGCGGCCTCCGCCGTCATAGGTATTGGTAAACTGCGAGGGCTGGTAAGTCGTGCCGTTGGGCCGGGTGAAGGTCTGGCCTGCCGGGCGGCCGATGGGCACATTGCGATATATGTTGGAGGACGATGTGTCCATCAGGTTGAAGGTCTGGCCGCAGTATGTCTTGACATACTTCCCGAAGTCGATGTCGTCGGTCTGCTTGAAGTAGAAATTTCCGCCGCCGTTGCCGGCATTCCAGTAGTAGCCGGCCCGTCCCAGAGCGTTGACCTGCCGGGCAGAACGCACGTAGATGGGATTGGCGCTGCCTGCCGGGTCCGCCGGGCACACGGCCTTTGCCGCCCCCTCCGACAGATCGGGATTGATGGCGTTCATGGCAAAATCCGGGCAGTAGAAGAAGGTATAGGTCAGGCCGTCCAAAACGTCGTGGGCCCCCACCGCAGCGCCGAGAATTTCCAACTGGTCGTAAAAACGGGCCGCCTTGTTGCGCTCCGTCATCTGAAGGGCAAAGGGCAGGCGGAACGCATGGGCATTGGCGACGGTATAGGTCTGCTCTCCGCTGCGGAAGACCAGCGACACACGGCTGGACAGCTCGTCCATGGTACTGACAGTCACGGCGGCAACCTTGCTGTTCAGGTCGTAGTTGAGCCGGTACTGATAGCTGGTCAGCGGGTACGGCGTCAGCAGCGCATAGCCGTCCTCCACGCAGACCTGATCCTGCAGGGTATTGACGGTCCATGCATTGGCGCTGCCCTCCGTCTCGCTTCCGGTGCCGTTGGTCAGACTGGTCAGGGCATAATAGCCGACGGTCCCGTCAGCGTACTTCTCATAGTAGGCCAGGGTGGTCTGCAGCTGCACCTCCACCGGCCAGTCGCCGTAGTGATCCAGAATATGGGCGTTTCCCTCCCCGTCTGTCCAGCGGATCAGATTGAAGGGAAATGCGCTCTGATACAGGCTGGCGGCATATGGGTGGCTGTTGTCCACGGAGTTGGACGCGTCGGCGGCCAGAGAGGCAAAGGAGGCACTGCTGACGTTGGTATAGGTGCCGGAAAACGCATTGTAGGATCCCTGCGTCAGATAAAACACCGTGTTGGAGGAACCGCTTTTCAGGCAGGTGGCGCTGCCCGTTCCGATCACGGGCCCGAAGGTGGACGGAAGGGACCCGGTGCTGCCGCGCAGGCGTCCGAGGATCCGGGTATCGCTCACCGTCAGCCCGGCGGCCTTGCCCGCCACACCGCCGGCATAGGAGGTGCCGGTGACATTGGAAGTCATATAGGAGCCGGAAACCTTGTTGCCCATCCCGCTGGCGACTCCCAGCAGGCCGCCCAGATAGGACGTGCCGGTTACCGCGCCGGAGGCATAGGAATCCTCCACCGTAACGCCGGAGGACGTGCCGATCAGGCCGCCCGCCGCCGTGATCCCCCTGACGTCCGCGGCACCGAAGCAGCGAACCAGCGAAGCGCCGCTGGCCGTGCCGAACAGCGCGCCGGCGCTGGTGCCCGATGCGGTTACGGTGCAGGTGGAAACACGGCTCTCCATGGTTTCGTAGTTGCTGCTGAGGTAGACGCCGCAGTCCTGCGCAGTGCCGCTGAAGGCGCCCGCCAGCATACCGGTGGAATCGCCGCCGGAAGCGGCGCAGTCCACCATCCGCACGTTGGCCATACTGCCCGTAAACCCGCCGAACAGGCCGGTGCGATCGGTTCCGGTAATGGAAAAGTTCTGGATCAGGTGGTTCTGGCCGTCCAGCTCCCACCTGCTGACCTGTGCATTTTCAATGGCGGAAAAGGTTTTCAGCGGATTTCCGGTTCCCGCGCTCTCCAGCCGCTCCCCATGTGTCCATGTGGTTCCGTCAAAGTTCAGATCGGCGGTCTGAAGAACCTGGACCGTCTTTCCGGAAAGCGCCAGCCTGCGCAGGTTGCTCAGATGCCGTACAGCCGAAACCTGTACGGTCACGGAGCCGTCGGCATTGTCGGTCCGGCTCTCAAAGCTGCTGTTCACCGTCAGCCCGGTGAGTTCGCCGTTGATGCTTGTCTTGTCTTTTTGATAGGTCAGCCTGGCGCTGATGGTCAGATCATCGCCCGGCGTCAGGCTGCCTGCGCCGGTAAAGCCCTGATAGGCCTTGGCGGCGTCGATGCTGTCCAGCAGGACGGGAACGGCGATCTGTCCCACCCTCGAGGTGGTGAACGAAGCGCCGTTGACGACGCGCACGGCGGAATGGCCGTGGGCGTCCTCCACCGTCACCGTCAGATCCATATGGTCAATGTACCGCCGCAGTTCACCCCGGATGCCCGAACAGGTGAACACCATGTACAGATCCTCTTTATTGACGATCTCCGGCGTGTCCAGTTTAAATTCGGCAGGCAGCGCGGCGGAGGCCGACAGTTCGGCGCTGCCGCAGTAATAGCCCAGCGCGACGCCGTTCACGTCCCTGCGGTCCCCGCGATCACGGCTGCCTATGGTGTCGTCCAGATAGGCAATCTGCTCCCGCCCGAACGACTGCTCGGCATAAAAAACGCTGTAAACGTCTCCGGTGGTGGGGTTTATCTCCAGCATATAGCTGGCGCCGTTCTTCAGGCAGCTGACCAGCACGGAATCCTCCTCCAGCAGATACGTCTGCGCCGCTGCGTCTCCGGAGGAGAGGTAGTACAGGGAGGTCCAGTTCTCGTCGCCGCTTTCATAATCCGCCGGAGCGGGCGAAACTTTCTGATCTGAGAAGTCCGTATCCATCTCGTCCTGAAAATCAGACAGCCGGCCGGAGGCCTTCATGGCGGTCATCCGATTCTGCGCAGCCAGATAAATCTGCCGGGCGGTATCGTCCAGCTCCTTCATATGCAGATTGCTGCGGATTGCAAGGACAGAGGGGATAGCGACAGCCATCAGTATGACAATGATGGCAACCACCGTCAGTGTCTCAGCCATGGTAAAACCGACGCTATTCAGTTTTCCCGTGACTCGCTTCATACAGCCTCCGAAACAGAAAATGGCTGTCGTCCGGGACGACAGCCATCAATGACGAACCCTCTTCGGTCCATCCAATTCGGTAGCTGGCTATCGTAAAATTGACGATCCTATAGCTTTGCGCCGCCGGCTTTCACCGGGTTTGCCATTTTCAGTCCTATTTGATTGTTGAAAATTCCGGAACCGTGTCGGAATATCTGTATTCACACTACCATGTTTTTCCTAAAATAGCAAGTCAATTTTAATGTCCCATGCGGTTTTTCGCCGTTTATTCCCTTGCATTCAGACGACTGTCCAGCCGACTGAGAAAATAGGCCAGCAGAAATCCCCCCACGCAGCACACAGCGGACAGTGCGGCCTCCCCGCCGCTGCGGTACGCCGTAGGCACGATCACCAGCGTGGATGCCAGCACAATTCCGAAAATGCCGTGGAATGCCTGCGGATACCACCGCCGGAACAGCCAGCTGACCAGATGGGCAAGAGCCGCAACGGTGATCGCCATTCCCGGCAAGGTGGTGGCCAGTACAGGAAAATTCAGGTCGGAAAGCCCCTGCATCAAGGGGCGGTACAGATCCAGCGCCATCAGAATGGAGGAGGACGTCATGCCAGGGATGACGACGCTGGCTCCCCAGAGCGCCCCGCAGAAGGTATACCAGCCAAAGTCCGGCTCAACGTGGACCGCGGCGACCCGGCTGATATAAAAGAGGCCCGCAAACATGGCCGTGCCGCACAGAATCATGCTGACCCACGCGCTGCGGGGCCGCCCCTCCCGGCCGGCCTCCCGGAACAGAGAGGGCACCGTTCCCACGATCAGGCCGATGAACAGCCACGTGGTCACGGCGGCGGAGCGGTCCAGCGCCAGCGCGATGCCCTTGGCAAACCCCATGAAGCCCACGGCCCAGCCCAGTGCCAGCGGGGGGATCCAGCTCCAGTATTTGGGAAAGGCACGGATGGGGTGGGTCAGCAGCTCCATCATGGGCCGGTAGATGTCGAACACGACGGCCAGCACGCCGCCGGAAACGCCCGGCAGGATGGCGCCCGCACCGATCAATATTCCGCAGAGCAGATTCCGCAGCCAACGGAGCAATCGATTCCGATCCTGCATGGCTCTCCCCTTCCGGCGGCCTTCCGCCGCAGTTCTGATGAGCTCTATCATAGCAGTTTTGCCCCAAAGATACAATCCGATACGCTTTCAAGGTCATTTGCCAAGGGAATCGCGGGAATTATGCACAAATAAACCGCCGTTTTTTCGGCTTCGGATTGGCTGAATTCACGGTTGACAAACCGCCGCTTTTCCCGTAAACTGCAAACTAACAACTAAACACCGCAAAGACGATGAAGAGAAGAGTACGCAGGTCGATACGGCAAAGAGAGTCCCGGCTGGTGAAAAGGGACACGGAAGGCCCTGCTGAACATGGTCTCGGAGTTGCGCACCGAGGGCGATCTGCCTTAGGCTGCGACGGGAGCGCCCGTCATCGCGCAGGAGTGTGACTGCACTCTCAAAGGCCGATTCCGTGAGGGATCGTGCGAAACAAGGTGGTACCACGGCGTGATTCACGTTCGTCCTTGATGCGGCAGCATCAGGGGCGTTTTTTATTTCCTGAGAGCCGAAATTTTCAGGCGTTTGGTTGCTGTTTTTTTATGATCATAAAAAAAACGCCCCCTGCGGGCAAAGGAGATCTGTGCAGCTGTGAGTACACCCATCATTCAGATCGAACATCTGACAAAAACCTTCGGCTCCGGCCCTGCGGCCGTAACCGCGCTGGAGGACATCAGCCTGACGGTCGACAGCGGAGAAATCTACGGGATCATCGGCCTTTCCGGCGCCGGAAAGAGTACGCTGGTCCGGTGCATGAATCTGCTGGAGCGGCCCACCGCCGGCAGCGTTCTGGTCGACGGCGCGGAAATGACCACGCTGCCGGACAGCGAGCTCCGCAAGGCCCGCCAGTCCATCGGAATGATCTTTCAGGGCTTTAATCTGCTGATGCAGCGCAACGCTCTGGGGAATATCTGTTTTCCGCTGGAGCTGTCCGGCTGGAAAAAGCCCGAGGCGGTCAAGCGGGCGCGGGAGCTTTTGAAGCTGGTGGGGCTGGAGGACCGCGAAAACGCCTATCCCGCCCAGATGTCCGGCGGACAGAAGCAGCGCATCGCCATTGCCCGCGCTCTGGCCACCAATCCCAAGGTTCTGCTCTGCGACGAGGCCACCTCCGCTCTGGATCCCGAGACCACGCTCTCCATTTTGAACCTGCTGAAGGAGCTCAATGAAAAGCTGGGCGTCACCGTGGTGGTCATCACCCACGAGATGCGCGTGGTGGAGCAGATCTGCAACCGCGTGGCCATCATCGCGGACAGCCACATCGTGGAGAGCGGAAACGTCAGCGACGTGTTCCGCCACCCAAAGACCGACGCGGCCCGCCGGCTCATCACCCCCAATGTGGGAGCGGCCCGGAAGTTCAGCGGAAAAGGCAAGCTGTACCGCATCACCTTCGACGGCACCACCTCCTCTCAGCCGGTGGTGGCCGGGATGGTGCTGGCCTGCGGGGAACCGGTGAACATCTGGTTCGCCGACACCAAGGACATCGACGGCAAGGCCTACGGCCATATGCTGCTGCAGCTGCCGGAAAATCCCGTCTCCGCCGGGCGGATGCTCTCCTATCTGGACTCCCAGAACGTTTCCTATACAGAGGAGGTGCTTGACAAATGACTGTTGCTGAATGGCTGCCCGTGGTGGGTCAGGGCATTCTGGAAACGCTGTACATGACGCTGGTTTCCACTCTGTTCGCCTACGTGATCGGCCTCCCGCTCGGCCTCTGGCTGGTGGTCACCAATCCCGACGGCATCCGCCCCAACGCGGCGGTGAACCGGATCGCCGGCGGCATCGTCAACGCGCTGCGCTCGGCCCCGTTTCTGATCCTGCTGATGGCTCTGATCCCTCTGACCCGGTTCATCACCGGCACCTCCATCGGGTCCACCGCCATGATTCCCCCGCTGGTCATCGCCGCATTCCCCTTTGTGGCCCGCATGGTGGAATCCTCCGCAAAGGAGGTGGATCGGGGCGTCATCGAGGCGGCCCTCTCCATGGGCGCCTCTCCCCTTCAGGTGGTGACCAAGGTCATTCTGCCGGAGGCGAAGCCCTCCCTGATCACCGGCGCCACCATCGCCGTCACCACGATCATGGGGTATACCGCCATGGCCGGTGTCTGCGGCGCAGGCGGCCTAGGCTCCATCGCCATCAACTACGGCTACTACCGTTTCCAGCCCGGTGTCATGTGGGCCATGGTGATCCTGCTGATTATCATTGTCCAGATCTTCCAGGAGGTCGGAAACCGGCTGGCATTGAAATCCGACCGCCGCATTCGCTGAGTTCCATTGATTGCTTCATATATGATAAAAAGGAGATTGTAAAGATGAAAAAGGTATTTGCATTGGTTCTGTCCCTCGCGTTTGTTCTGTCCGCTCTGGCCGGCTGCGGCTCTTCCGGCAGCACTGCCGCGGCAGGCTCCGCGGCGGCCTCCGGCTCCGCCGCTGCCTCCTCCGGCACCGTCACTCTGAAGGTCGGCGCCTCCCCCACCCCCCACGCTGAAATCCTCAAGCAGTGCATCGAGCCGCTGAAGGCCGAGGGCGTGGATCTGCAGGTCGTGGAATTCACCGACTATGTCCAGCCCAACACCGCCGTGGAGGACGGCAGCCTTGACGCCAACTACTTCCAGCACGTCCCTTATCTGGATGACTTCAACAAGAAGAACGGCACACATCTGGTCTCCGTCGCGCAGGAGCACTATGAGCCCATGGGCATTTACGCCGGCAAGAGCTCCTCTCTGGACTCCATCGCCGACGGCGCCTCCATCGCCGTGCCCAACGACACCACCAACGAGGCCCGCGCTCTGCTGCTGCTGCAGGCCAACAACATCATCAAGCTGAAGGACGGCGTGGGTCTTGAGGCCACCAAGCTGGACATCGCCGAGAATCCCCACAATGTTCAGATCGTCGAGGTTGAGGCCGCTCAGATCCCCGGCAAGCTGCCCGATGTGGACTTCGGCGTCATCAACGCCAACTACGCCCTGCAGGGCGGCCTGAAGCCCGCCAGCGACGCTCTGGCCATCGAGGCCTCCGACTCCGACGCCGCCCAGACCTACGCCAATGTGCTGGTGGTCAAGGAAGGCAACGAGGACAACGAGGCCATCCAGAAGCTCATCAAGGTCATGCACTCCGATGCCATCCGCGACTACATCACCAACACCTATAACGGTGCTGTGGTGGCCCTGTTCTGAGCATCTGCCGAAATACAAAAAAGGAAGCCGACAAGGGTTAAGCCCCATAGGTACACATTGTGACCTATGGGGCTTAACGTCGGTACGGAGTAAAAAGAACAGCCGCACGAAAAACACATTTCGTGCGGCTGTTGCCATCCATGTCTAAAGGTAACAAAGAATATTTGCTCTGTCAACGTGTGGAATTTTATCCGCGGCACAGTCACACCTCAATTCTTGAATATCGAGTATATATTTTTTAACTACATGCTCGATATTCGAGAATGTCAACAGCAAAAGAGGCGCCGACATCAGCCGCCGCCTCCACGCAGCATATAGCTATTCTTCTGCCGCCTAAGCGTTACCCGCTTTCAGCGACCGCCATAGGGAGAATAACACAGCTCAACGCATATCCACAGAGCCACAATCAGATTGACAATGATGAAAAAATCAACAGGCTTTCGGAATTTGCTGGCTATAAAATGAATGAGAATAAATTATTGTCAAAGATGATTCCAATACCTGCACCTCCATAGAAAAAAATCAGAAAGGAGCGACGGGAATTTTCATTCATGTAACTGACGATAATTTCAGAGGTATTTGGTTGAAATCCCCCTTGCCTTGACTCTACTTGGGAATTCGTATATGTCTGCGTACAAAATAGTGGAACGCCGAAACAAACAAGGGTGTAATAGTTAAATATAGTAGAATATTTCTCAAGGAGTAGTTTATAGAGATTGACCATTCTCCATATTCTATTAGATAATGTATAGCAAGTCCGACCGCAGTTAGCAGAGCTGTTTCAAGATAGACTAAGACACTTTTAACTCGAGAATTAAGACCAATAAACCAAATTGCGACCATACCATAGGATGCAATATACAGCAGGCTTTTGGATATAAAAAGGGAGAAAAATGAAACATTCCACTCAAGAGGAAAAAGACAATATCCACAAACCATAATGTAGCAACAGAGCAAAAATTTCAAGAATCCCCTACTCATTTTAATTCCCCCAGACGGCTATTCTTATAATCAATTAAAAATATGGAATAAATATCTAATAACAGAGTATGATTTTATGCAAAGGTGGTTTGGACATTTCCAAACCACCTTTGCATAACGAATTAGGTAGTGTAAAACAGTTCAATCCAAGTTGTATTGCAAGTATCGATAGATTTCGAAAGAGCATAGGCTGCAGAAGCAGCACCAGTAACGCCGATGCTCTCTAACACAGATGTAATTCCTGCAACAAGCTCGGGAAGTGGAATCATTCCTTCACTTCCAAGATATGCGGCGACCGCAAGGGCTCCAGTGACTCCGATAATGGCTTCCTCCCTATTGATATCATTGACTGCACTAACGTAAGTGTCAATTCGCGTACTGTAGACAGATCCATCAATAGGATTTTCATAGACACTTCTTTCATCAGGATCATCACAAGGATTCCTCAACCACCAAAACACTCCTGGATAGCCAGTAAACGTATACTCTTCCCATTCATAATTTGTAAATGTATGTTCATACCCGATACGAGTACCATCATCCTTTCCGATGCCAAGCAGTCCGTTAGATTTCACATTGTTTATATTAAGACTGATCTCGGTAGTATCAACAACAACCCCATTTTGAGATTCGGTAACCGTCACCGTGTTATTTTGCTTGTCATAAACTGCAACGAACGTCTTTCCGTTAACTTCTGTGGTGGCCGTGCGGAATTCCTCGGTATCAACTGTGTCCCGCATACTGACACCACAAGGAAGAAGCGTACCCGTATCATTTGCCGCAAACGCCGGGATGCACAAGGACAAGCATAAAACCAATGCCAGAGCCAGACTTGTCAACTTCTTTTTCATGTTATACCTCATTCCTTATTTTGTAAAGTTTTGTAAAGGATTTGCCGGAATAAAGACGTCTAAAATGTCTATGTTTTGACTCTTACAGCATCGGCCCGCTCCTTTCGTACCCCCGGTGGTGTGGGATCGTCGGTTTCGGTTTCCTTTCATGATAATAGTGTCTTGGAAACCCAAAAAGGCGACATTATTTTTCAAAAATTTTCTAATTTTTTTATAAGGGACGCTTTTATATGTTATACTGGGGGCGGAAACAATTCGGAATTCTGCGGATGGGAGGCAATCCCTGTGGATGTCAATCAAAAGAGAACGCTTGTTGAGCAATGGTATCGGCAATATTCAAAACTGCTATTTCACGCTGCCTGTCTGCTGGATACTCCTAACGCGGCGGAGGAAATTGTGCAAGAGACATTCCGCATTGTGATGGAAGCGGAGAATTTGGATCAAGTGGAATACCCTAAAACTTGGCTGCGGAAAATCGTTTATAACGTTGTGCGAAATCGGCAGCGAAGTCAGGAAAAGTTTGCACTTGTGTCGATTGACGCGAAGGGAATTCCTATTGAGAAAATAGGGAACGTCGAAGACGAGCCGGATATAGAACTTGAATACGGCGGAATCGTTTCTAAGGCGGACATGAGGCTGCTTCGGCTTTCTATAGTAGATCAACGTACATATGCGGAGATCGCAAAAGAACTGGGCATCTCCGTCAAGTCTTGCCAAAAGCGAGCGGAACGGGCAAAAAAGGAAATGCGCCGAAAATTAGAGGAAGATGAGAACTGAAAAATATTTTTTTCTTTTGTCGGCTTTTTTGATTTACCAGACACTATTATAGCAAGGAGGTTTCAATATGCCTGACCTCGTTGGTAAGAAAAGCGATCAATACCAATTTCTCGAACAGATGAGTACTGAGAAATTGAAGAGTATTGTCCACGCCGATTTCGAATCCGGAGATTCCGAAGACGCAGCCAATGACGAATTTATCACCCGCGTGATGGAGGTGATTGCACAGCGGGAAGAGGAAGATCCCTCCGCGCTGCATTTTGATGTGGAGGCGGGTTGGAAAGACTTCCAAGAGAATTATTGTCCAACGGAGGAAAAATCGATCCATGTATATAGCGATGATCAGCAAGACGAACTTGTCCACGAAAACAAAATTGAGGAACAGGCTGATTTGAAATATCCCCAGCCCAAACGGGCGGGTCATAGATTCCTGCGAGTCATTACAATTGCCGCTGTCGTGATGTGTATGTGTGCGGTCGTTGCAAACGCGTTTGAACTCAACATTTTCAAAATGATCGCACATTGGACGCAGGATATTTTCCAATTTCATACTGAAGAAGTCTCATCCCAGGGAGCGGAGTATACCACCGGCACTGAACTGGATAAAAGCCAGACACTGCAGGGCGCTTTGACGGAAGCGGACATTACACAGCCCGTTTCGCCAAAGTGGATTCCGGAAGGTTTTGCTTTCTCCGGCGTGAAATCCTATCTGGACATTGGGGAACCCATGTATACCGCGCTTTATGAAGATGAAACGACAGACCGCACTGTTATTGTATCGGTGGTCGTACATGAACACCCACAAGCTGCCATACAAGAAAAAGATAACAGCCAAGTTACTGTATATCAATTTGGTGGTGTAGATCATTACATTATGCAGAATGAAGACGCTTTGGTTGCTACTTGGTTCGTAGATAATCTTGAATGCAGCATTACGGGGAACATAACAGAGCCAGAGATGGAGACTATGATCAATTCTATTTATAGGGAGTAAATTGAATTGAAAAAAATTTTTTCAGGGGGAGTGTCCCTTCTTTTGGTTTTGTCCTTTTTGTTTAGTCTCTGCATCCCCGCCATGGCAAAAGAAATGTCAATTCAATCCAGCCAGTACCTCAGCAAATATGACGGTGTGGTTACAGCAGAGGGCGGCGGGACAATTAAGATTTCTTTTCTCGTAATCGGCACACGTGTCATTGATGAAATCGGAGCAAGCCAGATCGTTGTGGAAAAGCAGAGTGGAAATTACTGGATTCCTGTGAAAACGTACAATAATACAAAGAATCCTGAGCTTTCTACTACGAACGATTATTCTTATGCCAACTATGTCCTGTACAACGGAGTAGCCGGCACCGTCTATCGCGCTGAAATCACAGTGTTCGGGAATACAGATTCCCGAACATTTATAACAGCATCTCAGTACGCTTAATCATCTTGGAGTAAGACGCTCAGGCTTTTGGCCTGGGCGTCTTATTTTTTTCCCAAAACCACCCTATTTTCAATATGGTAAATATAGAGAGTGAGCGTTTCTATTGAGTGCTTGTTTTCGTTCTTTTACAATGGAAGATAACTGTCCTGATCAATATGAATTTGCTTGGCGTAGCCGAGTCGGCTGTCCAACCAGGAAAGATAATCCGCTTTGGCCTGTTCGTACTTCTGGCGATCCGCCCAGCTTTTTTTCTCTGCCTTATTCAGCGCCTCCCACGCGGAGCGGAATTGCTCCTGATGAGAATAGTTCTCCTCATAAAACTGCCGCAGCACCTCGCGCGGCTTCACCACGGCTCCGCCGTCCAGGCAATACTGGCGGCGGAGCTCTTTTTGCTTTTTATCTTTGGCGGAGAGATTGGCGACGATACGTTTGTACGCCGCGCTGACTTCTTTCTCGCCGCAGAAGCCGTCCAGATTCCGTTGCTTGCTGGCACACGCCGGCGAGCAGTATTGCCTGGTGCTGCGCCGGGGAATGAAAAACCGGCCGCAGAATTCGCACTTTTTAATGTGCTTGTCCGATAGAATCGTATCCCGCAGCAGATACATCACCAGCTCCTGCGGCTCCTCAAACCGTGCCATGGTTCCGCGGGGAATCCGGAGATTATATTCTCTTAGCGTTTTACAGGCAGCCTCAAAATCAGCCTCACGCCGCGTTCCCATATTCCGGCGCTTATTTTGCCCGGAATATTTTCCGAAGGCTTCGTCCGCAGGAGCATGATTGTGCAGTACTTTCCAAAAGCAGGAATACTCCTGCTCCCGCGCTTCTACGGAGAAAAGCGTTCGGTCGAAGGTAAGATATATCCACAGCCGCTGGCTCGGAGGTAGCGCGTTCACGTCGGCGGACTCGGAAAAATAGAGCTGTCCAATCAGATTCGTGATCCGCTCCCGGTCATAAGTGGTCAGCCACTCGTAAAACTGCGGAGCGTCCGTCAACTCCATATTGAGCAGATCCCTCGTCGTGATCAGCCGAAGATAATCCCCATTGAGAAATACCGTCAGCAGCTCCTGTGGGGACTCAAATTTCTCCACCAGCATTCCCAGCGCGTCCCGCCACTTGATTGTGAGGATGCAGCCGTCCTCCTCCAGCGAGAGGGTGAGCGGTGCCGCGAACTCATCAGCGGTCGATTTCTGTCTATCCATGTGCCCCTCCAAAATATATACGATAATTTTATTTTACATGTTATATGTTATCACGCTCAAACGGCGACGGCAAGAGGGAAAGTCGCTACACTGACGATAGAACCAAGAGTCTCTCAATTCTCAAAAGAAAGGAAGGATCAGGAATGTCAATTACCAAAGAACCGGCAGCTACGGTGAACCAACACAGGCTGGACGCCATAGACGGCGAAACCCTGATGACCACGCCGCTGCCGCCGATCCGCTTCACCATCGGCGGGCTTCTACCACAGGGACTGCACATCCTCGCCGGCGCGCCAAAGGTGGGAAAATCGTGGCTGGCGTTGTGGCTGTGCCTCTGTGTAGCAAAAGGCGAAGCCGTGTGGGAGTTCCCGTCTACGCAGGGCGATGTGTTGTACCTCTGCCTGGAAGACAGCTATTCCCGCATCCAAAACCGGCTGCTGGATATCACAGACGAAGCACCGGACAACCTATTCTTTTCCACCATGTCGGAAAAGCTCCGTGGCGGTCTGGAGCAGCAGATCGAGCGCTTCCTCACAGAGCACCCCGGCACCGCGCTCATTGTCATTGACACGCTCCAGCGCATCCGCAGTATTGCAAATGATGTCAATCCCTACGCCAGCAACTACCGCGACCTCGGCATCCTGAAGGAGCTGGCAGACAGGCATCGCATCGCTATTCTGCTCATCCACCACCTGCGGAAGATGAATGACGACGATCCCATGAACATGATTTCCGGTACTACGGGGATCAGTGGCGCGACGGACTCCAATTTTGTTCTCCGCAAGGACAAGCGTGGCGGCAGCACTGCAACGCTCTACTGTACCGGGCGAGACATCGAGTACCGGGAGCTGACGTTGGAGTTCGACGCCGACACGCATATCTGGAACCTGCTCTCGGACAGTATCACCACGGAACCAAATCCACAGGATGAGCTCACTATTTTTCTCTCTGAATTTCTCAGCGAGCGTAAATCGTTCACCGGCACAGCCACGGAGCTGGCGGAAACGCTGGAGAGACGGAGCGGCGAACCACTTGTTCCCGCCGCACTGACCAAGCGGCTGATCCGCTGCCGGGACGAGTTGGCGGCGCGCGGAATCAAGTTTGAGACCCACCGTACCCGCGACCGCCGGGTGCTGCGTCTGGTTCTTGTCGGTGACGGCAGTGACGGGAATGACGGGAAAACCGATACAGGTCCAGTACCGAATCTGCTGTCACAGCCGTCACACCTGTCACGGGAGGATGCGTAGATGCCCGGCGGGGGATTTCCCTCCTTTCGGAGGGAGCCAGCATCGCATTTGTCTGGACGTCGGCCACAGCCGCCGCCCTGCCAAACGCCCAGTTTGCGGGCAGAAGCCCGCGCCCACTTTAAGTTGCGAGCACTTCTGCGGAAGTGCTGTTACCGCCTTCGGCGGCGCAACTTCGAAGGGGAACCAGTTCCCCTTCGGCCTTCCCCTCCGCTCTCCGAGGGGACGAGAGTTTTGAAAGGACCGATCTTATGAAAGACACCACGTTCAGCATCCGGATCGCGTCTGACGATCTGGATACCATCAAGCGAAAAGCAAAACAGGCGCGGCTCTCCCAGAGCAACTACGTCACACGCTGCTGCCTCGGCAGGCAGGTGGTGGTCGTGGAGGATCTGAAGGAAGTCCTGAAACAGCAGCGCGCCATCGGCAACAACCTCAACCAGCTCACGGTGTTGGCCAACATGGGCAGAGTGTCGGTTGCCAATCTCGGTGAAACGGCGCAGGCGCTGAAAGCGATCAGCGAGACGCTGCGGGAGATTGCCGAACGAGGGAGGTGGACGAAATAGCCATCATCAGTTTTACAAATTACCCCAGGGGGCAGAACCGCCCCTGCATGGCGGCGGTCATGGAGTACACGAAGCGGGATGAGAAAACGCTGTGGCAGGGACAGTCTCTGGTCAGCGGAATTAACTGTCGGCCCGAGAGCGTTTATGACGATTTTCTCAGCACGAAGCTTCTCTACCACAAGGATGACAAAATTCTGTTCTTCCACATGGTGCAGTCATTCCCCAAGGGCGCTGACGTCGATCCAGTCACGGCGCACGCGGCAGCGATGGAGCTTGGCAAGTATTTCGAGGGCCGCGAGGTGCTGGTCTGTACCCATACCGACCGTGGCCATGTCCACTCGCACTTTATTATCAACAGCGTCTCGCTGGAGGATGGGCGCAAGCTCCACATCAGTGAGCCGGAGTTGGTCGAGCTCAGGCAGCGCAACGATCAGGTGTGCGAAATGTTCGGCCTGCCGGTATTTCAGAAAGGGCAGAAAAGGAAAAAAGTGAAATCCATGTCCACGGCGGAGTACCATGCCGCGGCACGGGGCGAGAGCTGGAAGTTCCGGCTCATGGACACCATCGACGAGTGCATGCGCTACGCCGGAACCCGCGAGGAGTTCATTACCCTGATGCGCACCGAGGGTTACGATGTCCGCTGGCAGGATTCCAGAAAAAATATCACCTACACGATCCCTGGCGGAATGAAGTGCCGGGATGACCGGCTGCACGACGAACGATATCTGAAGGAGGCGATGGAACGTGAGTTCCGAATCCGCGCGGGAATTGTCCATGGAGGAATTGAAGCGGCTGAACCATCCGCAGAGTTCACTGGAACAGCAAACGCCGGTGCCAGCACAGCCAGAGCCGCATCCGACGCAGGCGGAGTGGGCAGAACTGATGAGTACAATGATCTCGCTGGAGCACCGCGTGGCCGCGCAGGCGGCCCTTGTACGGGAGCTTTCCCAGAGGCCGAGAACGTACCCAACCCAGGAACAGATTACGGCGCTGGCGCGGGATGTGGCGGCGGTGCGGGAGATGATGCAACAGGCTGGGAAGCGGAGAGAGCGGCGTATCTCTCTCCCTCGGCTGCATCTGCACATTCCACATCTCAGCCCGGCGTGGCTGTTAATTCCGGTGATCTTACTGGTGCTCTGGGCAATGTGGCACAGCTGGGACATGCTCTGGAACGGACTCAGGACGATGTTCCCGTGAAGGACGCCACGACCACGAATCCGTACACAGACCGGAAGGTGCGCTCCAAGGAGCGCGAAAAGGAAATTGCCCTCGGCCATAAGGCGGATGACCATGAGGACGAGCAAAGCTGGCAACAGACTATTAATTGAAGATGCAAAAATTTCATGACTACAAAGAGAGGAAGGGAGTTCTATGAGAACAGAATACGAGGAATATAGAGATACCGGAATGCTGGGCGGTTACTGTCCGGAACACGCTATACTGCGGGATGGCGGGGACGGCACGGTTACCACAAGCTTCCGAGACGCTGCCTACTGGCAGAGAGATGGTCACATGGTCAGCGAGCGGGATATGCTCATCGGCGGAAAGGCCTTTCATGTGACCTCTGTATTTCCGGGAGAGGTGAGTGTTACGCCCATGGATAAGTTGCTTTCCCTCATCGACGCCGACCTTGCAAAAACTGCCCACGGCGCCTGAGATTTCAATAGACTTGGCCGAGCCGGTGCGGTATACTGTGCGTACCCCGTACCGGCTTGCCCCAACGATAAGGAGGTCAAAATTTATGGCAAGCCAAAAATACAATATACTCTACGGAAGACTCAGTCAGGAGGACGAGCGGCAGGGCGAGTCCAACTCCATTCACAACCAAAAATTATTTCTTGAAAAGTACGCGGAGGACAATGGCTTTGACAACACCATCTTCCTCGCTGATGATGGCTACTCCGGCACCAACTTCGAGCGGCCCTCTTGGAAAAAGATTATGGCCATGATTGAGCGTGACGAGGTGTCCACATTGATCGTAAAGGATCTCAGTCGTCTGGGACGCGAATATTTACAGGTGGGTCAGTTCACGGAGATCTACTTCCCGGAAAAAGGTGTGCGCTTTATTGCGGTCAATGACGGTGTGGATTCTCTGGTAGCCAGCAGCAATGACTTCAACCCCATTCGCAACTGGGCAAACGAGCTTCACGCCAAGGACACCAGCAAGAAGGTACGCGCCATCAAAAAGATGCAGGCGGAGCGCGGCGAACGTTTGGGTGGGAAACCACCCTACGGCTACAAGAAGCGCGACGCACAGTCCAAGGAGATCGTACCAGATGATGAATCCGCGCCCGTGGTGCGGCGCATCTTCGATCTGTGTGCTGGCGGAAAAGGCCCAAATCAGATTGCGCGAATCTTGACCGGAGAGCAGGTGCTCAATCCCACCAACCAGTATTATCAGGCGACAGGCGCTACCTGCACCAATCTGGACACCACTCGTCCCTGCGTCTGGTGTGGGAAAACGGTAGCTGACATGTTGGAAAATAAAGTTTATATCGGTCATACGCTCGCCATGCGGACAACGACACTCTCTTACAAGAACAAGAAAACAATTCAGAATCCGGAGAGCGAACAAATCCTCGTGGAAAACACGCATGAGCCGCTCATCTCGCAGGAAATCTGGGAAATTGTGCAGGACGTGCGCAAGCACAAACGCAGAGCGCCAAAGCTCATGAACGAACCCAACCTGTTCTCTGGATTGGTCTACTGCGCTGACTGCGGCAAGTATCTGGTGCTCTGCAGAACCCAAACCATGCAGGAGGATCAGTATTACTTCCGCTGCTCCACCTACGGAAAGCGAGGAAAAACCGCCTGCTCACCGCACCAGATTCGGGAATCCGATCTCAAGCAGATTGTGTTGGATGACCTACGTCGGGTCACGCACTTTGCGCGGATGAAGGAGCGGCAGTTTGCCGAGTACATCAACCAGAAGAACACGCTGGAGCTGCGTCGGGAGATCAACACGGTGCAGAAGGAGCTGGATGCCATGCGCCGGAGAAGCGGTGAGCTGTCCGCACTCTTCAAGCGGCTCTATGAGGACAACGTCCTCGGGCGGATCACCAACGAACAGTTTCGGATGCTCTCCGCTGACTACAATACAGAGCAGAAGTTCTTGGAGATTGCCATTCCGGAGAAGGAGTCTCGGCTGAAAAAGCTGAAAGCGTCAGCAGCCAATGTGGATGCATTCATCGACAAGGCGAAGCAGTACACCACCATTGACGAGCTGACACCGGAGCTGCTGCGACTGTTTATCCAGCGCATCGAGATTGGAGAGAGAAGTAAGAAGCACTCGCACTCTGCGTCGCAGAGCATTCGCATTGTGTATCGGGACATCGGCACGATAGACAGTCCAATGAGAGAAGAATCGCCGGCACCACATTTAGCACCGGCGATCTCAAGCAAAGAAGAATTGATGAAATTGTTGGCATAAAGCACAGAGGCGGACGGCTTCCGCCGCCCGCCTCTGTGCTTGATAGTTCAGATGTGTCACAAAAAGTACCTATGAGAACCATCAGAAGTCGGCTTCCTTTTTTTCGTTCACATCTGATTGAAAAAGAACACGCCCACGCCGCCGATGCCCAGATGGACTCCCAGCACCGCGCCGATCTCCTCGATGAGAAAATCGCACTCCGGAAGGCGCTCGTGCAGCAGTTCCCGCATCTTCTCCGCCGCGGGCAGATCATCCGCATGGGTGATGCCGATGGTCTGGCACGGGCAGCCCGCCGCGCGGCGCGCCGTGATGTCCGCCACGCGCTTCATGGAATTCAGCCGCCCCCGAACCTTCTGGATGACCTCCATCTCGCCGTCCCGGACATCCAGCACCGGCTTGATGTCCAGCAGGTTGGCCGTATAGCCCATGGTCTTGGAAATGCGGCCGCCGCGGATCATCCAGTTCAGATCGCTGATGACAAAGACGTGCTCCACATGGTCGATCAGAAAACGGCAGCGCTCCGCAAGCTGATCGAAGGACATTCCGGCTTCGGCCGCCCGTGCCGCCTCCATGGCGATGAGGCCCGTGGCAAAGGAACCGCCCCGGGAGTCCAGCGTACAGAAGCGCCGCTGGGGATACAGCTCTCCCAGCTCCTCCATCACATGGCCCACCAGCCCGCAGGCGCCGGACATCCGCCCTGAAAAGGCCAGGTAAAGCAGATCGTCCCCCTCCGCCGCCAGCGCCGCCAGCGTGTCGTAGGTGTCCGTCATGCTGACCTGGGAGGTCCCCGGCATCACGCCCTGCCGCATCAGGTCGTAAACCTGATCCGTGGTGATGGTCACTCCGTCCAGATATTCCGTCCCATTCACCAGCACGTGGAGGGGCAGAGTCACAATGCCATGCTTCTCCGCAAAGGACCGGGGCAGGTCGCAGGTGCTGTCCACGATGATTCGTATCATTCCGTTCTCCTTCTCCGCGTATCGATTCGCCTCAAAAGCAAGCGGCCCCCGCTCCTGCGGAGGCCGTCCGCCTATCTACCTTGCAGGAATAACCTCGATCCAGTACCCATCCGGGTCTGTGACAAAATAGATGCCCATGGCGGGATTCTCAAAGCAGATGCAGCCCATCTCCTGATGGCGGCGATGTTCCGCCTCAAAATCGTCAGCCCGCAGCGCCAGATGAAACTCGCACTCGCCCAGATCGTATTTTCCGGGATGGTCCCGAAGCCACGTCAGTTCCAGCCGGAAATCCGTCTTTCCGTCCCCCAGAAACACGATCACGAAGCTGCCGTCGGCAGCTTCTTTCCGCTCCCCCACGGGGGTCAGGCCCAGCGCCTCCCTGTAAAACTTCAAAGAGGCCTCCAGATCGGTCACATTGAAATTAAAATGATTGAATGTCAGCATGATAGTATCACCTCGCGGCCATTATAACACACTGCCCAGCGGCCGGGCAAGGAAAAGCACGTATTTGCGCATTCTTTGCCGTCAGAACCACCTGCGCTTCTTGAAATACAGGATCAGGCAGAGCGCCGTAACCACGCTGATGCCGATGACCACCGGATAGCCGTAGGCCCACTGGAGCTCCGGCATCTGAAAATTCATGCCGTACCAGCCCACCAGCAGCGTCAGCGGCATAAAGACCGCCGTCACCACGGTGAACACCTTCATCAGCTCGTTCTGCTGGATGTCGATCTGGGCCTGATACGCCTCCCGCATCTGCGCCACATACTCACGGAGATTGGCAACTCCCGTGAGGTACCGCTCCGCCCGGGAGGTCAGAATGGTGAACCGCCGCACCGTGTCCCGGCTCAGCAGCTCGTTGTCGTTGGCGGCCAGTTCGTCAAAAATGGAGGACATCTGCTCATAGTACCGCTTCAGGCGCAGGAGTTCCCGGCGATAGTCCAGAATCTCGTCCAGAAATCCCTTCCGCGACCCGGACAGCACCTCGCTCTCCGTATCTGTGATCTCCGTCTCCAGCTGATCCAGACGGGCCACGTCGCCCTTCAGGAAATGTCCGAAGAACCGGTAGAGCGCCTGCCCGTTGGTCACATTCTCCCCCGTGATCTCCTGCAGAATGGAGGCGCACCGCCGCTCCGCCTCCGGCGTCTCGCAGAAAAAGAACAGATCCTCCCGATCCAGATAAATCAGAATCTGGGGACAGTCCTGCGCGCCGCTCTCCACGTCGTACCAGTCAAAGGCCATGATGTCAAAATCCGAAAAGCTCTCGAAGGTCTGAATCTGGCCCTCGTTGATATAACTCAGCACCTTGGCGTCCATATAGGGCTCCGCCTCCCTCATGCGGGAGAAGTGCAGTACACGCTGCATAATTGTCACCTCATCGTTTTTTTCGCCCTGCGCCGGGCGCCCGCGCAGGACTGCGCGGCAAAATTATCTTACCATCTTCGGAGCTGTTTGTAAAAGGGCAGGATGAATCGCGCAAAAAAAAGGACGGCTGCCCGCCGTCCCTGCCTCCTGAGTTTTTCTCCCGGACCGATCGGTGGAACGATTCAGGGAACCGCGTGCGTCCGAAAAAAAGCCGCCCATCCATTCGGATGAGCGGCCATTTTCCGGGAGCGGAGTTCGCTCCTGAGATGGTGCGCGAGGCGGGATTTGAACCCGCACGCCCTTGCGAGCACTGGCACCTGAAGCCAGCGAGTCTGCCAGTTCCACCACTCGCGCATATTCAGTCTTTCCGTCCGCATCCATGTAGATCACCCCGAAGGGGTTCCCATCGGAGAAATTTTCTCCGATGGGATTGGTGCGCGAGGCGGGATTTGAACCCGCACGCCCTTGCGAGCACTGGCACCTGAAGCCAGCGAGTCTGCCAGTTCCACCACTCGCGCACATCTATCAAAAAATTGGAAAAACATGGTGCGGCTGACGGGATTTGAACCCACACGTCGATTCGGACACCAGCACCTCAAGCTGGCCTGTCTACCAGTTCCAGCACAGCCGCAAATCATTGTCCCAGAGGAAAGACTGCTTGATTATTATAGCCAGAACAGGGCCGTTTGTCAACCTTAAATTTCCGCATTTTTCTTGGGAAAAGTCCGTCCTCCGCGAGAGGGCCCGCGAAGGACGGATTCTCCTAATTTCAGGCAGGTTTCAGAACAATTTTCGGTTTTTTATCTGCGCTCATCCATAGGCGTATAGCCGCGATGCTCCTCCACGCACTCGTAGCGGGGCCGGATCAGCTTGCCGCCGGCAGTGAGTTCCTCCATCCGGTGAGCGCTCCAGCCGGCGATGCGGGCCACGGTGAACAGCGGGGTGTACAACTCCTCCGGCAGGCCCAGCATCTCATAGACAAAGCCGCTGTAGAAGTCGATGTTGGTGGACAGCGCGTCCTTGTGGCGGCGCTCCATCAGCAGCTCCTTGCCGATCCGCTCCACGTTGGTGTACAGGGCCAGCTCCCGCTGAAAGCCGCGCTCCTCGGAGAGCTGGTTCACATAGCCGCGGAAAACCTCGCAGCGGGGATCGCTCTTGGTGTAGACCGCGTGGCCCAGACCGTAGATCAGGCCGCTGCCGTCAAAGGCCTGCTTGTCCAGAATCTTGATCAGATAGTCCCGCACGTCGGTGCCGTTCTCCCAGTCCAGCACATGGGTCTTGATGTCGTCCATCATCTCCATGACCTTGCTGTTGGCTCCGCCGTGGCGGGGGCCCTTCAGGGACGCCATGGACGCCACAATGGCGGAATAGGTGTCCGTTCCGGAGGAAGTGACCACGTGGTTGGTAAAGGTGGAGTTGTTGCCGCCGCCGTTGTCGGCGTGGAGCACCAGCGCCACATCCAGCGTCCGGGCCTCCAGCTCCGTATAGCTCCGGTCCTCCCGCAGCATCCGCAGGAAGTTTTCCGCGGTGGACAGCTCCGGCAGGGGCCGGTGGATGAACAGGCTCTCGCCCCGGTTGTACCGGTAGGCCTGATAGGCGTAAATCGCCAGCACAGGCATATTGGCCATGATCTGCAGGCTCTGGCGCAGAACATTGGTCAGGCTGATGTCGTTGGGCTTGTCGTCATAGCAGAACAGCGTCAGGATGCCGCGCTGCATGGTATTCATCAGATCCTTGGGAGGAGCCTTCATGATGACGTCCCGGAAAAAGTTGGTGGGCAGCGTCCGATAGGACGCCAGCTGAACGCAGAAGTCCTTCAGCTGCTGGTCATCCGGCAGCTCGCCGAACAGGAGAAGGTACGCGGTCTCCTCAAAGGCAAAGCGGCGGCCTGCGGAGCCCTTGACCAGCTCCCGGCAGTCGATGCCGCGGTAGTACAGCACGCCGTCCATAGGGACAACTTTTTCGCCCTGCGTCACGTTGTAGGACTGAATTTCGCCTACGCGGGTCAGTCCCGTCAGCACGCCGCGTCCGTCCTCGTTGCGAAGGCCGCGCTTGACATTGTACTGTTTGTAAAGGTCGGGATCAATGTAGTTTTTCTTCTCCCACTGTTCCCTCAGCGCCATAATTGCGGGTGTGATCTCGCAATACTCATTCTCCTGATTCTCATTCCAGATCATCGTCTTCTGCACTCCTTTCAATAGGGGCTTTTCCCGTCTGTTCGCCATCATATCACCCATATTTCGCAGTTTCAACCGCTTTTTATGGAAACCATAAAATTGTTTTTTCAACTTCGCCATAATACAGTAAAAGCCCGGTGTTTTCACTCTGTTTTTTGTCAAAAAGGCACCATCCTGAATGGATGGCGCCTTTTATGATGCCTGTTTCCGCAGGTCCTCCGGCACTCAGATCTGGGCCAGCGTCTCCCCGATGGGATCGGCAATGACCAGGTCCGCCTGCAGGTCCTGCGCCACGGCGGTTTTGTTGATGAGCACCAGCTTGTGTCCGCTGTAATAGCGGATCAGGCCCGCCGCCGGATAGACGTTCAGGGACGTGCCGCCGATGATGAGCATATCCGCACGGGAGATGGCCCGCAGCGCGCGGTTCATCACGGCCTCGTCCAGTCCCTCCTCATAGAGAACCACGTCCGGCTTCACCCGCCCTCCGCAAGCGGGGCAGCGGGGCACGCCCTCAGTCTTGAGAATGTAATCCAGCCCGTAGAAATGACCGCACCGCTCGCAGTGATTGCGATGGACGCTGCCGTGCAGCTCCAGCACGTTGACGCTGCCAGCGGCCTGATGCAGCCCGTCGATATTTTGGGTCACGACAGCCTTCAGCTTTCCCAGCTTCTCCAGCTCCGCCAGCTTGCGGTGGGCCGCGTTGGGCTTCGCGTCCGGAGCCAGCAGCTTCGCCCGGTAGAAGCGGAAAAATTCCTCGGGGTTGCTTTCATAGAAGGTATGGCTTAAAATGACCTCAGGCGGATATTTCCACTCCTGATGATACAGCCCCCCCGTGCTGCGGAAGTCGGGGATGCCGCTCTCTGTGGACACGCCGGCTCCTCCGAAAAACACGATATTGTCGCTGCCGTCCACCAGTTCCTTCAGCTTTGCAACGGATTCTTTCATAAGAAAACGCCTCTTTTCGCGGAATACCGCGGGATTCCATCCATGGAGTAAAGGAGAACCAACATGAACATTCAGATTTTCGGCTCCTCCAAGTCCTTCGACAGCAAGAAGGCCGAACGCTGGTTCAAGGAGCGCCGCATCAAATATCAGTATATTGATCTTCCCTCAAAAGGATTATCGCCCCGCGAGTACCTCTCCGTCAAGAAAAAAGTTGGCTTTGAGGCTCTCGTCAACACAAAATGCCGGGCTTACGAGGATTTGTACATGGCCTATGTGACCCCGGAGGCACAGGAGGAAAAGCTGCTGGAGCATCCGGAGCTGTTCAGCGTGCCTGTGGTCCGCAACGGGAAGGACGCCACGGTGGGGTATCATCCGGAGATCTGGGAGACATGGGAATAAACAAGAGGCCGCCCGCCGGGCGGCCTCTCTCCGTTTCTCAGGTATAGGACTTTTCCACGTTGACCACGGCGTAATAGTTGCCGTCCAGCGTACGCACGGCGGTCTCGATCTTCTCCTCCACCTCCGCGTCGCTCAGCCGGAATTTGAAGGGAACCACCGCGTCGAAAATGACGTTGGTATGGGTGGGGCCGGCCACCATGCGGAAATCGTGAATGTTGATCTGATCGTCAATGCAGTGAACCAGAGCGGCCACCTTTTTGCGGGTTTCCTCCGTCACGCCGTCGTCCGTCACGATGGGGTCCATGTGAATGACCGCCTCGCAGCCCAGCTTTTCCCGCAGCTCTTTCTCCACGTTGTCGATCTCGTCGTGGAGCTCCAGCACGTTCTCGCTGGCGGATACCTCCGCATGGAGCGAGATCATCACCCGCCCCGGGCCATAGTCGTGAACGATGAGGTCGTGGATGCCCAGCACCTTGGGGTGGGCCATCACGATGCATTTGATGCCCTGGACAAAATCGCGGGAGGGCGGCTGTCCCAGCAGCGGGTCCAGCGTCTCCTTCCCCGCGGTAAAGCCGGAGTAGAGAATGAAGCAGGCCACCAGAATACCGCACCAGCCATCGATGCACAGGCCGGTGAATCTTCCCACCAGCGTGGCGACGAGGACGGCGGAGGTAGCCACGCAGTCGGAAAAGCTGTCCATAGCCGTGGCCTGCATGGCGGGAGAGGCAAATTTCTTTCCCACCCGGCGGTTATAGGTGAACATATACAGCTTCACCCCGATGGATGCGCAGAGGATCAGCAGCACCAGCGCCGAGGACTCCACCGGCTGGGGATTGCGGATCTTGGCCAGCGAGGATTTGGCCAGCTCGAAGCCCATGAGAATAATCAGCATGGCAACCATCAGCCCGGAGAGGTACTCGATCCGCCCATGGCCGAAGGGATGCTCCCGGTCGGCCTTCTGGCCGCCCAGCTGAAAGCCCAGCAGCGTCACCGCCGAGGAGCCCGCATCCGACAGGTTGTTGAAGGCGTCCGCCGTGATGGCGATGGAGCCGGAGACGGTGCCGGCGAAGAATTTGCCGGCGAAAAGCAGTACATTCAGGAAAATCCCCACCGCGCCGCACAAAATGCCGTAGGCCTTGCGCACCGCGGCGGATTCCGTGTTTTCGCGATTTTTGATGAAAAGACGCGACAGCAATGAGATCATGGCAAAGATGTCCTTTCCAGGGCACCTACGTACGGGCCCTTGCGCCGCTCCATGCGGGCGCAAAAAACTTTTTGGTAAACAGATAGCAAAGCGGAATCAGATACAGCAGCGCGGTAAAGAGAATGGCCGAGCTGTCGGCATCCAGCATCCGCAGCGGAACGGAGACGGAAATGCTCCACGGAATCAGGCTGGCGATCAGGACACCTGAGTTGGAGATGTCCATGGCCCGCTCCAGCCGGGAGGCGCCCCGGCGCTCGTAGCTCTCGGCCATCAGCTGTTCATCCATGATGACCGCAACGCTCTGATTGCAGAACACTGCCACCACCAGCGTACTGACCGCCGCCATGGCGGGAAACAGGCCGATCCGGGCGGTCAGCCGCTCCGCGGCGGCCCTGACGGGCGACAGTGCGTCGATCCCCTCCAGAATTCCGGAGTAAAGGCTGGTGACGAAAACGATCAGGGATGCCGGGACCATGGAACACAGGCCTCCGCCCGACAGAATTCCCGCCAGCTCGGGCTGCGGAGGCACATATCCGGCGACGGCCGCCCACAGCGCCTCGGCGATGGGCAGGCGCTGCACCAGCACCGTCACCGCAAGAGCGGTGCAGGACGAGGCCGCCATCGCCCACTTCACCGGCACCCGCAGCAGCGGCAGCGCCAGCATCAGGGCCGCCGGCAGCAGAACCGGCCAGCAGAGGCGGAATCCGCCGCGCAGCGTCTCCAGCACCTGCGGGTTCACCTCGGCGATGGGGCTGCGGACGGACAGGACGGCGTAGAACACCGCCGTCAGCACCGTGGGCAGCGCCGCCGTCCTCAGCATCTCCCGCACGTTGCGGTAAAATTCCGTCCGGGTGCACAGCGCCACCAGCGCGGCGCAGGAGGACATGGGCGAGCAGCGGTCTCCGAAGTAGGCTCCGGAGAGGACCGCCCCCGCCGTCATCGCAGCGGGCACTCCGCCGGACCGGGCCAGCGTCATCAGGACGACGCCGGCGGTTCCCGTTACGCCGTAAGAGGTTCCCAGCGCAAAGGACAGGGCGGCGGTCAGCAGGAAGGCCGCCAGCAGAAACCACCGGTGGGGAATCCCGCCGAGGCCGTAATAAAGGAAGAAGGCGATGGTTCCCGATGCCCGCCACAGCGCCGTCACGGTGCCGATCAGGAGAAACACGGGAATGATGACCAGCGCCTCTCTCCCCTTTTTCCATGCCATGGACCACAGCGCGGCGGGACGGTATCCCCGGCGGAGTCCCAGCAGGAAAAAAATCACCAGTCCCAGCAGAATGGCCCAGAGCACGCTTTTCCCCAGCGCGACGGAGCAAATCACCGCCGCCAGGAACAGCGAAAAGGCGGAGATCATGCCTTGCCGGGGATCACCAGCCGGATATGGCAGCACAGATCGTCCAGATCATCGTCCGTGGCCGCGGGGATGCGCAGCTTGGCGCCGCAGTCCCGGCAGATCAGATCCACGGCGCTGCGGCGGATCTCCATGCCGTAGCGATGGCTGCCGCAGCCGCAGGTGATGCCGTTCTCCCGCGCGGCGATCTCCTTCAGCTCGGAGAGAACCTCGTACATCACCACGCTGTCGGCAAATGCCTCCGGGTTCTGCTGGTCCTGCTGCTTCTCTTTCTCGGCCAGCACCTCCAGCTCCCGCAGATTCTTTTCCACGGTCCCCTCGTCGCCCACAAAGCAGCAGAACTGCCCCGTCTTGGCGCAGGAGAGGCCGATGCCGCTCCCATGCAGAAGGCGCTCCGGCGTGCACCGGGCCTCATGGGTCTCGCCGCAGATGCCGCAGGGAACATAGAGGTGGTATACTTCACCATCGAATTCCACGCGGAGCGCGGAGGCCCCGCATTCGCACTCCACCTCGGCATTGGACGCCTCCAGCGCGAAAACGCTGCGGGAGGCCATCACCGGCTTGCCGCACTGGGGGCAGAGGTAGCCGAAGGTTCTCATTTCCTCGCTCATTGGTACTCGCTCCTATTTCATCCGGAAATTTTTCTCAATTAGGTGATATTATACCACCTCCTGTTATACGTGTACAGCATTTTCCAAAATGTTAGGAGCCGCTAACAGTTGATATTATTGGTTTTTCGGGGCAAACTGTGAAAAATTTCTCCAATGAGAGGTGGTTTATTTGACGAAGCGAATGGGCCGTCAGACCGTCGTTCTCGCCTCCCCGCCCTCCGTGCTGTCCTACGCCAGCATCGGAGGAAAATTCGAGTCCCGCGGGCCGCTGGCCCCCTATTTTGACGAGCTCAGCAGCGACGCTTTTTTCGGTGAGAAAACATGGGAGCAGGGAGAATCCGCCATGCAGAAGCGGGTCCTCTACAGCGCCCTCACCAAGGCGAAGCTGAAGGCCGGGCAACTGGATTATATTCTGGCCGGCGATCTTCTGAACCAGTGTATCGGCTCCTCCTTCAGCCTCCGGGATTCCCGCATTCCCTTCTGGGGCCTGTACGGGGCCTGTTCCACCATGGGCGAGGGGCTGGCGCTGGCCGCCATGCTCATCGACGGCGGCTTCGCCTCGCTGACAGCGGCCATGACTTCCTCACACTTCTGCACGGCAGAGCGGCAGTACCGGATGCCGGTTCCCTACGGCAGCCAGCGAACGCCCACCGCACAGTGGACCGCAACCGCCGCAGGCTGCACCATTCTCGCCAGGGACGGCCCCGGGCCCTATATCACCCACGTCACCTGCGGGCAGATCGCGGACAAGGGCATCACCGACGCCGCCAACATGGGCGCAGCCATGGCTCCGGCGGCCTACGGCACCCTGTCCGCCTTCTTTCGGGAGACAGGCACCTCTCCCTGCGACTACGGCCGCATCGTCACCGGCGATCTGGGCGAGGTGGGACGTTCGATCCTGCTGGACCTTTTCCGCAGGGACGGCATAGATCTCTCCGGCCGCTGCGAGGACTGCGGCCTGCTGCTCTACGACCGCCGGCAGCAGGATATGCACGCCGGCGGCTCGGGCTGCGGCTGCTCCGCCGCCGTGCTCAACGGCTACCTGCTCTCCCAGCTGCGGGCCGGCGTCTGGAGACGAATCGTCTTTGCGCCCACTGGCGCTCTGCTCTCCCCCACCTCCAGCTTTCAGGGGGAATCCATTCCCGGCATCTGCCATGCGATTTGTTTCTCAGGCGAAAAAAATTGTTTTTGAGTGAGAAACACTCTTGATCACACCGTAAATTGCACAAAGGTTTTTTTGTGAAAACTGCTGGTTTTGGCGGGTGTGCCGAAATTCGCGCAGAGGTTCTTCCGCGTTGTCGAAAAACGTTGACAGTCCTCTTTTTTCAGTGCTATCATTCATAAAAGAGAGCAAGGGCGCTTTCTTGAGGTGTCCTTGCGCTCTTTTTTTAGAAATATGGTATGTCAATTTAAATCGTTAAATTGCCGAACGGCAGATTTTCCAAGGCCGAAAGGAGACTGTGGATTCATGGGCAAGTATACCAAGGAGGACATCCTCCGCATGGTGCAGGAGGAGGACATTCAATTCATCCGAATGCAGTTCACCGACATTTTCGGACAGCTGAAAAACGTGGCCATCACAGCCTCGCAGGCGGAGAAGGCAGTCAACAATGAGATCATGCTGGATGGCAGCTCCATTGAGGGCTTCGTGCGGATCGAGGAATCCGATCAGTACCTCTGGCCGGATCTGGACACCTTTGCCATCCTTCCCTGGCGGCCTCAGTACGGCAAGGTGGCGCGGCTGATCTGCGACGTTCATTATCCGGACGGCTCCCCCTTCGTGGGAGACCCGCGGCACGTGCTGAAGCAGGAGCTGCAGCGGGCCGCCAGGCTGGGCCTGACCTTCCACGTTGGGCCGGAGTGTGAATTCTTCCTGTTCCAGACGGACGACGAGGGCCGTCCCACCACCAAAACCAGCGACGAGGCAAGCTACTTCGATCTGGGCCCCCTCGATCACGGGGAGAGCACCCGCCGGGAAATCTGCCTGAGTCTGGAGGAGATGGGCTTTGAGATCGAGGCCTCCCACCACGAGGTGGCGGGCGGACAGCACGAAATCGATTTCAAATACACCGAGGCGCTGACCGCGGCGGACAACATCATGACCTTCAAGCTGGCCGTCAAAACGCTGGCACAGAAAAACGGGCTCCACGCCACGTTCATGCCGAAGCCTGTCTGCGGAGTGGCCGGCTCCGGAATGCACATCAATATGTCGCTGTTCCGGGACGGGCAGAACGCCTTTTACGACGAGCAGGACCCGCGGAAGCTCTCCGCGCTGGCGTACAGCTTTATCGCAGGACTGCTGGCCCATGTAAAGGGCCTGTGCGCAGTGACCAATCCGCTGGTCAATTCCTACAAGCGGCTGGTGCCGGGCTTTGAGGCCCCCTGCTATCTCGCATGGAGCGCCTCCAACCGCTCGGCGCTGATCCGAATTCCCGTCACCCGCGGTCAGGGCACCCGGCTGGAGCTGCGCTGCCCGGATCCCTCCTGCAATCCGTATCTGGCGTTTACCGCCTGTCTGGCGGCCGGTCTGGACGGCATTGAACGGAACCTGACACCCCCGGCGGAAATCCGGGAAAACATCTATGAGATGGACGACGAGGCTCTCCGGTCCCACGGGATCGAGGCCCTGCCCGCCACACTGGAGGACGCCGTGGGCGCCATGCTGGCCGACGGTGTGATCACGGAGGCGCTGGGCGATCACATCGTCACCCACTACGCCGCCGGCAAGCGGAAGGAGTGGACGGATTACCGCACGCAGGTCTCTCAGTGGGAGGTAGACCGCTACCTCATCGCCTACTGACAGCCTGAACGGCACTCCGCCGGAAAGGAGGGGCTCTCTTGGACAGGGACAGAATCGTGGTTGCGTTCGCCAGCGAGGAAGCGCAGCGCCGCATCGTGCGGCTTCTGGAGTCCGAGGGTTTCTCTCCCGCGAGAAGCTGCTTCACCGGAGCCGAGGTCATCCGCACGGTCCACAAGCTGGGCTCCGCCGCCGTCATCTGCGGCTTCAAGCTCCGGGATATGACCGTCGGGGATCTGGCCGCCTCCCTGCGGGGCTCCGCCGTGGTTCTGGCCGTAACCACGCCGGTCTATCTGGATATGTGTGAAGGAGAAAACCTTTTCAAGCTTCCCACCCCAATGTCCCGATCCGATTTCTTTGCCTCGCTGGAGCTGCTCCGGCAGACGGAGGAAAAAACGCTGCGTCCCCCGGTGGTCCGGCAGCGGGCCACGGAGCAGCAGCTCATCAGCCGGGCCAAGGCCGTTCTGATGGATACCAACCGCATGACGGAGAGCGAGGCCCATCGCTTCCTGCAGAAGCGAAGCATGGACACCGGCCTGCGCATGGCGGAAACCGCGCAAATCATTCTCAATTCCTATTCGCGCTGAAAGCGCGGATGATAAAAGGAGCTGCTCAACTATGCAACAGAGTCAACCGCAGGGGCAACACCCCCAACTGTATTCCCCGGATTTTGAACACGATGCCTGCGGCATCGGCGCCGTGGTCAGCATCCACGGCATCAAGACCCACGCGACCGTGGACAATGCCCTGAAAATTGTCGAAAAGCTGGAACACCGGGCCGGCAAGGACGCCTCCGGCGAGACCGGCGACGGCGTCGGCCTGATGCTGCAGATTCCCCACCGGCTGATGGTCCGCGCCGCTGCGGAATGCGGCATCGAGCTGGGCGGCGAGCGGGAGTACGGCGTGGGAATGTTTTTCTTCCCCACCGACCGGCTCAAGCGCGCGCAGGCGCAGAAGATGCTGGAGATCATCGTCGCCAAGGAGGGCATGGAATTTCTGGGCTGGCGGGAGGTTCCCACCCGGCCCGAGGTTCTGGGAGAGAAAGCCCGGTCGTGTATGCCGGTCATCTGCCAGTGCTTTGTGCGGCGGCCGGACGACGTGGAACCCGGCCTGCCCTTTGACCGGAAGCTGTACGTGGCTCGCCGCGTCTTTGAGCAGTCAAATGTCAACACTTATATTCCCTCTTTTTCCAGTCGTACCATTGTCTATAAAGGAATGTTCCTTGTCAGCCAGCTGCGCAAATTCTATCCCGATCTGGACGCCGAGGACTGCGAGAGCGCCATCGCTCTGGTTCACTCCCGCTTCTCCACCAATACCAATCCCAGCTGGGAACGCGCACATCCCAACCGCTACATCCTCCACAACGGCGAAATCAACACCATCCGCGGCAACGTGGACCGGATGCTGGCGCGGGAGGAGACCATGCGCTCCGCCGTTCTGGACGAGGATATGGACAAAATTCTGCCGGTGGTGGATACCAACGGCTCCGATTCCTCCATGCTGGACAACACCCTGGAATTTTTGATGATGAACGGCATCGAGCTGCCCCAGGCCGTCATGATGACCATACCCGAGCCGTGGGCCAACGACCACCGCATGGGCCGCGAAAAGCGGGATTTTTACCATTACTACGCCACCATGATGGAGCCGTGGGACGGCCCCGCCGCCATCGTTTTCTCCGACGGCGACAGCGTGGGCGCCGTTCTGGACCGCAACGGCCTGCGCCCCTGCCGCTGGTATATCACCGACGACGACTATCTGATTCTTTCCTCCGAGGTGGGCGTTCTGGACATCGCCCCGGAGCACATTGTAAAAAAGTCCCGGCTGCAGCCCGGACGGATGCTGCTGGTGGACACCCTCCGGCAGCAGCTCATCGACGACGACGAGCTCAAGCGCACCTATGCCCACCAGCAGCCGTACGGCGAGTGGCTGGACGCGCATCTGGTGTACCTCAAGGATCTGAGCATCCCCAACATGCGGGTGCAGAAGCACTCGCAGGACATCCGCGACCGCCTGTACAAAGCCTTCGGCTATACCTACGAGGAGGTCAAGGACGCCATCCTTCCCATGGCGCGGGATGGGGCGGAGCCTACGGCCGCCATGGGCGTGGACACGCCTCTGGCGGTGCTGAGCGAGAAGCATCAGCCGCTGTTCAACTACTTCAAGCAGCTCTTCGCGCAGGTGACCAATCCCCCCATGGACGCCATCCGTGAGGAAATCGTCACCGATACCACCGTCTACGTGGGCTCCAGCGGCAATCTGCTGCAGGAGCGTCCGGAAAACTGCACGGTGCTGCAGATCCACAACCCCATTCTCACCTCCGTGGATCTGATGAAGATCCGTTACATGAAGGAACCGGGTTTCCGCGTGGAGACCGTCTCCCTGCTGTATTACAAGGGCTCCCCGCTGGAAAACGCCGTGGAGCGCCTGTTCGTCACCTGCGACCGCGCCTACCGCAACGGCGCCAACATCCTGATTCTCTCCGACCGGGGCGTGGACGAAAACCACGTTGCCATTCCTTCGCTGTTAGCGGTTTCCGCTTTACAGCAATATCTGGTGCGCACCAAGAAGCGCACCGCCGTTTCCCTGATTCTGGAGAGTGCGGAGCCCCGGGACGTTCACCATTTTGCGACTCTGCTGGGCTACGGCGCACAGGCCATCAACCCCTATCTGGCGCAGGAGTGCGTGGAGGAGCTGGTGACCATCGGCCTGCTGGACAAGGACCCCGGCGCGGCTGTCGACGACTACAACAACGCCATTCTTCACGGCATCGTGAAGATCGCGTCGAAAATGGGCATCTCCACCATCCAGTCCTACCAGTCCGCACAGATTTTTGAGTGCGTGGGCATCAACCATCAGGTCATCGACCGCTACTTCACCAACACGGTCAGCCGGGTGGAGGGCGTCGGCCTGCAGGAGATCGGCGAGGGCGTGGAGTGGAACCACAATCAGGCCTTCGATCCGCTGGGACTGGGGTACGACACCACCCTCAACTCCATGGGCGTCCACTCCCTGCGCTCCGGCCCGGACAAAGAGGACCACATGTACAGCCCCCAGACCATCCTGCTGCTGCAGAAGGCCGCCCGCGAGGGCAGCTACGAGGCCTTCAAGGAGTACACCGCTCTGGTGGACTTTGCGGACAAGCCGCATACGCTGCGTGGTCTGCTCGGATTCCGGTTCGACGAAAACGGCGGCATCCCGCTGGACGAGGTGGAGAGCGCGGAATCCATCGTCAAACGCTTCAAGACCGGCGCCATGAGTTACGGCTCCATCTCGGAGGAGGCGCACGAGTGCATGGCCATCGCCATGAACCGCATCGGCGGCAAGTCCAACTCCGGCGAGGGCGGCGAGAGCGCGGAGCGCCTCCATGACGAGCGCTGCTCGGCCATCAAGCAGGTCGCTTCGGGCCGCTTCGGCGTCACCAGCGAGTACCTGAACAGCGCCGCTGAAATCCAGATCAAAATGGCGCAGGGCGCCAAGCCCGGCGAGGGCGGGCACCTGCCCGGCACCAAGGTCTATCCCTGGATCGCCCGGACGCGCTGCTCAACGCCCGGCGTAACGCTGATCTCTCCTCCGCCTCACCATGATATTTACTCCATTGAGGATCTGGCGCAGCTGATCTACGATCTGAAAAACGCCAACCGCTACGCGCGCATCAGCGTCAAGCTGGTGTCCGAGGCGGGGGTCGGCACCATTGCCGCAGGCGTCGCCAAGGCCGGCGCGCAGGTGGTGCTGATCTCCGGATACGACGGCGGCACCGGCGCCGCGCCCCGCACCTCCATCCACAACGCCGGTCTTCCCTGGGAGCTGGGCGTGGCGGAGGCCCATCGGGCGCTGATCCAGAACGGCCTGCGCTCTCAGGTGGTCATCGAGACCGACGGCAAGCTGATGACCGGCCGGGATGTGGCCATCGCCTGCATGCTGGGCGCCGAGGAATTCGGCTTTGCCACGGCGCCGCTGGTGACCATGGGCTGCTGCATGATGCGGGTTTGCAATCTGGATACCTGCCCCGCCGGCATCGCCACTCAGAATCCGCAGCTGCGCAAGCGGTTTGCAGGCAAGCCGGAATACGTCATCAACTTCATGATGTTTGTCGCGCAGGAGCTGCGGGAATTCATGGCCAGGCTGGGCATCCGCACGGTGGACGAGCTGGTGGGCCGCAGCGATCTGCTGCGGGTCCGGGAAAAGCTGGTCACACACCGGGCCGAAACGCTGGACCTGTCCTCCATTCTGCAGAACCCCTACGGAACGCACGTCCCCCACTTCGATCCCAGCGCCGTCTACGACTTCCATCTGGAGCGGACCGCCGACATGAGCACTCTGCTGGAAAAGCTGGGCAAGAGTCTGCGGAGCAAAAAGTCCGGACGGCTGGAGCTGAACGTCTCCTCCACGGACCGCACCTTCGGCGCCCTCTTCGGCTCGGAGATCACCCGTCAGTGCGGCGATTCCCTGCCTGAAGACAGCTACGTCATCACCTGCCACGGAGGCGGCGGCCAATCCTTTGGCGCGTTCATCCCCAAGGGCCTCACTCTGAAGCTGGAGGGCGACTCCAACGACGGCTTCGGCAAGGGTCTCTCCGGCGGAAAGCTGATCCTCTACCCGCCCAAGGGCAGTCCCTTCGATGCCGGCGAAAATATCATCGTGGGCAACGTGGCCCTGTACGGCGCCACCTCCGGCAAGGCATTCATCAACGGCTGCGCCGGCGAACGCTTCTGCGTCCGGAACTCCGGCGCCATGGCCGTGGTGGAGGGCGTGGGCGATCACGGCTGCGAATACATGACCGGCGGCCGCTGCGTCATCCTTGGGCCTACCGGCAAAAACTTTGCGGCGGGCATGTCCGGCGGCATCGCCTATGTTCTGGACGAGCACCACGACCTCTATATGCGTCTCAACAAGGAGCAGGTCCTCATCGACACGCTGACGGAGCACCACGACATTGAGGAGCTGCGGGCGCTGATCGAGGAGCATGTGGCTGCCACCGGCTCCGTCAAGGGCAAGAAGATTCTGGCCGCCTTCAAGAGCTATATCCCCTGCTTCAAAAAGATCATGCCCCGCGACTACGACCGGATGCTCCGGTCCATCGGGCAGCTGGAGGAAAAGGGCCTGAACCGCGATCAGGCCGAGATTGAGGCGTTTTACGCCAATACGAGAGGCTGAGAAAGGAGCGTATGCCGTCATGGGAAAAAAGACCGGATTTTTGGAATATACCCGCAAGCAGGACTCTGAACGCTCCCCCGCTCAGCGCGTCAGGGACTGGAATGAATTTCACATTGCCCTGCCTGCCGCCGCACGGCAGCAGCAGGGCGCCCGCTGCATGAACTGCGGCGTCCCCTTCTGCCAGACGGGCATGATGTGGGAGGGCAAAACCTTCGGCTGCCCCCTGCACAACCTGATCCCCGAGTGGAACGATATGATCTATGCGGGCAACCGGGGTCACGCCCTGAGCCGCCTGCTGAAAACCAACAACTTTCCTGAGTTTACGGGCCGGGTCTGCCCCGCCCCCTGCGAACGGGCCTGCATCTGCGGCATCTACTGCGGCTCCGTCACCATCCGGGACAATGAACGCTGCATCATTGAGGACGCCTACCGCGAAAAACGCCTCCGGCCGCGCCATCCGCCTCAGTACTCCGGCAAGAAGGTCTGCGTGGTGGGCTCCGGCCCCGCGGGTCTGGCCGCGGCCGATCAGCTCAATCACCGGGGACATTTCGTCACGGTGATCGAGCGAAACGCGCGTCCCGGCGGCCTCCTGACCTACGGCATCCCCAATATGAAGCTGCCCAAGACCGTAGTGCAGCGCCGCATCGACCTGATGAGCCAGGAGGGCGTCACCTTCGTCACCGGGTCCGACGCTTCCGATCCGGCGCTGGCAGCCCGCCTGCTGGCGGAATACGACGCCGTGATCCTCTGCTGCGGCGCGGGCCGTCCCCGGCCTCTGGGCGTGGAGGACGACGGAATCTCCGGCGTCTGCTACGGCACCCAGTACCTGAAGGCCGCCGTGGAACGGGCCCAGTTCGGGCAGGAGCCCGAGCTGTCCTCCGCCGCCGGAAAGCATGTGATCGTCATCGGCACCGGCGACACCGCCTCCGACTGCGTGGCCACGGCCCTCCGTCAGAAATGCGCCTCCGTCACCCAGTTGGTGCGCCGGAAGCGGGAGGACTATCTGGATGCCAGCGGCGCTCTGCCCGCAGACTATGCCCACGAGGAAGCCCTCGCGGTGTTCGGCGAGGATCCCCGCCGCTTCGGCGTACAGGTGAAGTCGCTGACCGCAGAGGAAGGCGTGCTCACCGGCGTGGTAACTACAGCGGACGAAACCCTCCCCTGCGATCTGCTCATCGGAGCCACCGGCTTCGCCGGCTGCGAGCCGGACGTGTGCCGCGCCTTCGGCGTGGAGGAAAACGGAAAAGTCGTCACCGCGGAGGGCCATTACGCCACCAACGTGCCCAAGGTATTCGCCGCCGGCGATATGCGGCGGGGACAGTCGCTGGTGGTCTGGGCCATTGCGGAGGGCCGCGCGGCCGCCGCAGAGGTGGACACTTTCCTGATCGGCTATACAAATCTTGTGTAAGTGCACAAATCCTGCACAATTTTTTGTCCGATCACCCAACTTTCTTGTAAAATCTTCCACTTGATCACCATGATCACCCGTGCTATCATACAAGATAAGAAAAGGCAAGGACGCCTGAGAGAGTGATGACCTCTCCGGCGGCCCTGCCTTTTCGTTTTGCAGCTCCTGTTCTGTCCACGCAGAACAGGCCCGCGACACACCTCCGCCAAACTCCTCGGATCGAAATCTCCTGCGCAAAGTTTCCACTCTTCCCTGAAAAGACGGGACGGCTGCTCCCACAGCTGCCCCGTCTTTTCCTCCTTCCTACGCATAATTTTCGTCGGAGCGGGCATCCTGTGGGCATAGCAGTTCAGAAGCGGAGGTCTCTCATGGAATATCTGCGTGCATTCGTCTGCGGCGGCATTCTGTGCGCCGTTGGTCAAATTCTGATTGATCGCACCCGCCTGACTCCGGCCCGGATCCTCACCGGCTACGTTGTGGCCGGCGTGCTGCTGGGCGCCGCGGGGCTTTACGAGCCCATCGTGCGCTGGGGCGGCGCCGGCGCCACCGTGCCCCTCACCGGGTTCGGCTACGCGCTGGCCTGCGGCGTGCGGGAGGCAGTGGCGCAGAAGGGGTGGCTGGGCGTCTTTACCGGCGGTCTCGGCGCCGCGGCGGGAGGGATCGCCGCAGCCGTGATCTTCGCATCTCTCATGGCGCTTCTCTGCCGCCCCGGCGACAAGCGGTAAACCGGACTCCGGGCAAGAAAACGGCGGGAGGGCCTTGCGCCGTTCCCACCGTTTCTCTTTCTCAGAACAGGTTCTGAAAATTTTTCACGACATCCTCCGCATTGCTGCCGCAGATCAGCAGCACATACCGGCCGTTTGCAGCAATCTGTGCGCTGTTCTGCCACGCCTCCACCGTTGCAGGGTAGAAGGCGCCCTGCTGAATCTGGTAATCGATGCGGCTCTGAAAGATGTCCCTGACCGCCTGCGCACCGTCGGCAGAGGCGGCCTCCACCAGCGCAATCTCATAGGCCACGGCGGAGATCATCGGCATATACACGAGACACTGCTTCGGCTTCAGATCACTGAGTCCCGCGTACAGGCTGTCCAGCGCCTCGCCGGTCAGCTGGGTCAGCGCAGGAAAATCCGGATCGGCGCTGAGCGTGCCGTAAAAAGCGGACAGGTCCTTGCTTCCGCTCTCGGCAGAGCCGCCGGAGCCGCTGTCCGCGGAGCTGCCGCCCGACGGCGCAGACCCCGCGGGCCCGGAGGGCGTATTCCCGCCGGAGGGCTTGGAACCGGAGGGCCTGGACGGAGCGGAACCTGACTCCGGCGGCCGGGAGGATGGGTTCTCCTGCTGGGGCTTCTCCGGCTGCTTTGCAGCGTCGGCATCCGGCGTTTCCTCCGGTGCGGAGACGCTGCCGTCCGGCAGGAGAGGCTCCGCCTCCTGCGAGGCATCCGGCTGCGTCACAGCCGATGAGGAGGCTCCTCCCGTTTCGCCGGAGGCAGAGGAATCGGCGGCTTGGGAGCCGCAGGCCGTCAGGGACAGGGCCAGCAGCGCCGCCGCCAGCAGGGCAGTCAGTTTTCTGGTCATGGTATTCTCCTTTTCAAATCGTCGTTCTGTTCCCGCTCAGAACAGACGGCGGCGACCCGAAAAAAGTTCCCATCCCCGGTCAGTCCTCCTCCGCCGGGATCGGCAGATCCACGATGTTCAGCCCCCGGCGCAGGGCATATTGGATCGTGTACTGGGTCCCGCCCTGGGTACCGTCGTAGGCGGCGATCAGCAGCGAGGCGTGATCCACCATGTAGCGATCCCGCCGCTGCATACAGTCCGGGGTGTATTGCTCAGCCACCACCGTCTCATAGTCGCAGGCGTTCACCAGCATCCGGTAGCGGATTTGCTCCTGCTCCGGCCATCCGTCAGCCTGCGTGGGACAGGGTACCGCGGCCTCCACGGTCACGTCGCTGCGGCGGCTCCGCAGGGCCAGCGCACATTCGCAGAAATACAGATCGCAGCCCATGGCCATTCCGCAGAGGAAATGGCGGTAGCCCTCCTCGTAGGCCGCCTCCACCGCGTCCATCATCTGGCGCTTCAGCCGCTGACAGCGCGGATCCTGTTCGTTGTATCGCCACGGCAACTTGCCCGGCCTGTGGCCGGTGAAGCAGCAGGCGGACTGTCTCCCCCGCATTTGCACATCCCCTCTCCTCATCATGAAAATCATTATAGAACATCTGTTCTTTTTTGTAAAGTCATGATTTAGGGGTTGCAATTTCATCAAACATATCGTATACTATCACGCAGAAAAACAACTGGATACTTGGTCTTCAGGGCGGGGTGCAAATCCCCACCGGCGGTACAGTCCGCGACCGGGCACGCATCTGCGTGTCCGCTGACCCGGTGGAACTCCGGGACCGACAGTGACAGTCTGGATGGAAGAAGATGTACGCGGCAAAGGGCTCCTTTGTTGCTTGTTCACCTTGTGGAGGCAAAGCATCACAAGGCGTTTTTCAAGCAATAAAAAGGAGTGTTTTTATTATGTCAGATCCCAATGCCCGCATCGTGTCCCGCACCTCCACCCGCAGCAAGACCCACAAGCTCACCGTTACCGCCATGCTCTCTGCCGTCGCCACCGTCCTCATGTTCGTGGACTTCTCTGTTCCCTTCATGCCCAGCTTCATCAAGCTGGATGTGTCGGAGCTGCCGGCGCTGCTGGCCGCCTTCGGACTGGGCCCGTGGTACGGCGTAGCCGTCTGCTTCATCAAGAACCTCATCAACTGCCTGCGCACTACCACCGGCTGCGTGGGCGAGCTGTGCAACTTCATGCTGGGCGCCATCTTCGTGTTCTCGGCAGGCTTCATTTATCAGCAGTTCCGCCATCACAAGAGCCGCCAGGGCGCTGTGATCGGCTCCATCGTGGGCGCGGCAGCCATGGCGCTGCTCAGCGTGCCGGTGAACTATTTCATCACGTATCCCATCTACATGAAATTTATGCCTCTGGACGCCATCATTGGTCTCTATCAGGCGATCCGGCCCTCTGCCAACGGCCTTCTGGACTGTCTGGTAACCTTCAATATGCCCTTCACCTTTATCAAGGGGATGCTGGACGTGGGCCTGTGCTTCCTGATTTACAAGCCTCTGTCTCCCCTGCTGCACAAATAAACGGTTCGTTTCTGTACGGCAGGCGCTGGATGCGTCTGCCGTACTGTTTTTTTACGGGTACGCCCCGTCATCCCTCTGCACCTGCTTTTGAAAGGAGGCGGTCCCCGTGGATCCAGAAAATTCCTTCACTCCCGGCCCGGACGACTCTTCTGAGTCCGCCGGACTCCCCCCGCAGGAGACCCGGCCTCCCCGCAGGCGCCTTCCCGGCTGGCTGACCAATCCGGAGAACGCCTCCCGCGCCGTCTTTCTGCTGGGACCGTGGGCCTCCTACCTGATGGTGGAGTACCTGAACAACAACAGCCCCTTCGACAGCCTTACCGCCGAACAGGTGGCGCTGAATCTGATCTGGTACTACGTGATCTACTGGGTGACGCGGATGCTCGTCGGACGCAAGGGCGTCGCCGCCGCCGCGGCCTCGGGGTTTTGCTTTGCCTTCGGTCTGATAAACCATTACGTGCTGACCTTCCGGGGGCGGGTGATTTTTCCCTGCGACGTTCTCACCATTCGCACGGCGCTGAACGTGGCGGGCGACTTTGATTACACGCCGGACAAAAATGTCTGGCTGGCCGCAGGACTTCTGGCCGCCTACTGGGGACTGATCCTGCTCTCCCATCTGATCTACCGGCGCAGGGGGCGGCAGCGTCTCCGCCGCAGAACCGTGTTCGGCTCCTGCGCCCTCATCGCGGTCTTCTGCTACGTGTTCTTCTTCACCGGCCTGCTGCCGGCCATCGGCATCTATGCCCAGCAGTGGAAAACCCAGGCCAACGGCTTTCTCCTGAACTTTACCACCGCCCTGCGCTACAGCTTCGTGGAAAAGCCCGAAAACTACTCCGCCGAGGCCGCGCAGTCCATCGCGGACCGCTATCAGTCGGACGACGGAACCTTCGATGATGCGCAGCAGCCCACCAACCTCATCGTCATCATGAACGAATCCTTCGCCGATCTGGCTGCCTCGTTTCCCAACCTGGAGCTCTCTCAGGACCCGCTGTCCTTCTACCACTCCATGACGGAAAACACCGTCAAGGGCATGATGGTCTCCCCTGTCACCGGCGGCGGCACCGCCAACGTGGAATTCGAGTATCTCACCGGCGACTCGCTGGCGTTCCTGCCTTCCTCCACGGTGGCCTATCAGCTTTATCTGTACAACGGGGCCCCCTCTCTCGTGTCCTCTCTCAAGTCACTTGGATACGCGGCCTCCGCCTTTCATCCCTATCTGGCCTCCGGCTGGAACCGCACCTCCGTCTATCCGTGGCTGGGCTTCGAGAACTCCTATTTCATCGACGATGTGAAAAGCCCGCGCTACATCCGTCAGTATGTCAGCGACTCCAGCGATTACGACCAGCTGTACCGCTGGACGGACGGAACGGACGGGCCCACCTTCCTGTTCAACGTCACCATGCAGAACCACAGCGGCTACGCGCAGGGCTGGAACAATCTGGATCGTTCGGTGGAGGTCGCGAACGCATCTCTGGGGAGCAACAGCATCGACGCCCAGTATTTCTCCCTGATCAAGGAGAGCGACGACGCCATTCAGGAGCTGATCGCGCATTACTCCAAGAGCAGCGAGCGCACCATGATCGTCTTCTTCGGCGATCATCAGCCGCCGCTGGGCAACAGCTTCTACGAAAAGCTCTATGGCAAGGCTCTGGATGACCGCACCACGGCGGAGGTCCTGCAGCAGTATGAGGTGCCCTTCTTCATCTGGGCCAACTACGACATTCCGGAGAAAACCAATCTGCGCATCTCCTCCAACTTCCTCAGCGTGCTGACCGAGCAGCTGGCCAACCTTCCCATGAGCGGCTACGACAAGCTGCGGGCCGAACTGTCGGACGTGCTTCCCGTCGCCACCACGGTGGGCTTCGTCACCGCCGACGGCACCGTGACGGATCGGGAGAGCGCCCTTCCGGAGAGTACGCAGAAGCTCTATGAGGACTACCGCATCATGGCATACAACCACCTGTTCGACAAGCGCCATCACCCCGACGGCTTCTACCGATAAGCCCCCGCCGAATGACAAGGAGGCCCCATGAACAGCCCGGAAAACCGCATCATTCTGCACTGCGATCTGAACTGCTTTTATGCCTCCGTGGAGCTGCTGTCCCATCAGGATCTGCGGGGCATTCCCATGGCCGTCTGCGGCGATCCCGCCTCCCGGCACGGCATCATACTGGCAAAAAACGAACCTGCCAAGCGGCGCGGCATCCAAACCGCCGAAACCATCTGGCAGGCCAAGAAAAAGTGCCCGGAGCTGGTGCTGCTGCCGCCGCACCACGACCTTTACCGGGCATACTCCCACCGGGTCAACGCCATCTACAGCCAGTACACCGATCTGGTGGAGCCCTTCGGCATTGATGAAAGCTGGCTGGATCTGACACACACCGCCCATCTGTTCGGCGGCGACGCCTCCGCCATTGCGGACGACATCCGCCGCCGCATCCGGGAGGAGCTGGGACTCACCGCGTCGGTGGGCGTATCGTTCAACAAAGTCTTTGCCAAGCTGGGCAGCGACTATAAAAAGCCCGACGCCACCACGGTGATCTCCCGGGACAACTGGCAGGACATCGTCTGGCCGCTGCCGGTGGGCGCCCTGCTGTTTGTCGGCCCCGCCGTGCGGAAGCTGCTGGAGCAGTACGGCATCAGAACCATCGGACAGCTGGCGGCCTGCAAGCCGGAGACGCTGGAATCCCTGATGGGGCGGCAGGGGCTGCAGCTCTCGGACTACGCCCGCGGACTGGAGCACGAGCCTGTCCGCTCCCGGGACGACCGGGAACCGGTAAAATCCGTGGGCAACGGCACCACCTTCCGCCGGGATCTGACCACCCGCGAGCAGGTGCGCACCGGCATTGATCTGCTGGCAGACAGCGTGGCCATGCGGCTGCGGGCTGCCGGTCTCTATGCGGGCGGCGTACAGGTGACGCTGCGGACTCCGGATTTCAAAAACAGGAACCGTCAAAAGCAGTTCCCGGCGCCCACGCACCTGATGCGGGATCTGAGCGCCGGCGCTCTGGAGCTGATCGACTCCATCTGGAAACCGCCCGCGCCCATTCGAATGCTGACGGTCACCGCCATCAGCATCACCGGCGAACAGCAGGCCTTTCAGCAGGTCGACCTGTTTGGGCAGGAGGCGGACGCCCGCCGGGATCGGCAGGAAAAGCTGGAGCAGACCATAGACGTCATCCGGGGAAAATTCGGAATGGACGCCATTCAGTTCGGAAAACCGGGCAAAAACGAGGAGGAGCTCTCATGACCAAGACAGAGGAAAAGGTTCGCCTGCGCTCCGCGCTCCGCGCCGCGGAACGCACGCTGAGCGCAGGCTATCGGCGGCATACGGACCGCTCCATCGCGGAGCGGCTGATGGCCATGCCGGAATATCAGTCCGCAGAGGCCGTGTTCTGTTTTGTGGGCACCCGCGGAGAGGTGGATACCCGCCCCATTCTGGAGGATGCCATCCGCCGCGGCAAGACCCTCTGCGTACCCCTCTGCACCGGCGACGGAATCATGGAGCTGCGGCAGATCACCTCCCTTGACCAGCTGTCCCCCGGCGCCTACGGAATTCCGGAGCCCTCTCCCGCCGCGCCCGCGGTGGGACCGGACGAGGTGGATTTTGCCGTGATCCCCTGCGTTTCCTGCGACCGGGAGGGCCGGCGCCTTGGCCGGGGCGGCGGATATTACGACAGATTCCTCTCCGGCTATCGTTCCACGGCGGTGCTGGTCTGCCGGGAGGAGCTGCTGCGGGATGAAATCCCCATGGAGCCTCACGATCACGTTATCCACTGGGTCATCACCGAGCGCGGACTTTACGAGGACGGCACCCCCGCCCGTCCCGAGTGACGCCCCGCTGTCAAATATGCAGAAAACCGCTGGTACTCCGGCGGTTTTTTTGTATGGGTATGACCTATTTCCACCTTGACACCTGTCCCCCGTTTTGTTAGTCTATGGATAGAAAAACAGGGCCTTCGACAAGTTTATACAATCCGGCAAACCCGGATTCCTGCCGAAAGTCCTTACAGGCGCTGCTTTTTTCGGGTATAGCAGAGACGTCGGGAGTTTTTGGAAAAAACGATCCTAAGCCTCTGTATTTTTATGTGCAGTTTTCAGAGCTGCAAGGAGGAGTGTCCCATGATTCAGGAAACCATGGATTTCATCAGCCGCTACGACCCCGAGGTCGGAGCCTCCATTCAGGAGGAGTTTGCCCGCGAACGCCGCAACATCGAATTGATCGCCTCCGAAAATATCGTCAGCGAAGCCGTGATGCTGACCATGGGCACCTGCCTCACCAACAAGTACGCCGAGGGCTACCCCGGACACCGTTACTACGGCGGCTGCTACGCCGTGGACGTCACGGAGGAGCTGGCCCGCACCCGCGCCTGCCAGCTGTTCGGCTGCAATCACGCCAACGTGCAGCCCCACTCCGGCGCCAACGCGAATCTGGCCGCTTTCATGGCCCTGCTGCAGCCCGGCGATACCGTTCTGGGCATGAGCCTGCCCGCCGGCGGCCATCTCAGCCACGGCACCCCCATGAACGTCTCCGGAAAAATGTTCCACGCCGTTCAGTATGGCCTGAATCCCGAAACTGAGCTGATCGACTACGATCAGCTGTACGATATGGCTCAGGAGAACAAGCCCCGGCTGATCGTCGCCGGCGCCTCCGCCTACCCCCGCGTCATCGACTTCAAGAAATTCCGGGAGATCGCCGATTCCGTCGGCGCCTACCTGATGGTGGACATGGCCCACATCGCCGGACTGGTGGCCACGGGCCTGCACCCCTCCCCCATGCCCTACGCGGACATCGTGACCACCACCACCCACAAGACCCTCCGGGGCCCCCGCGGCGGCCTGATTCTGTGCAACGACGACGACATCTTCAAGAAGATCAATTCCGCCGTGTTCCCCGGCTCTCAGGGCGGCCCTCTGGAGCATATCATCGCCGCCAAGGCCGTCTGCTTCGGCGAGGCGCTGAAGCCTGAGTTCAAGACCTATCAGGAGCAGGTGGTGAAGAACGCCGCCGCCCTGGCCGAGGAGCTGAAGAAGCAGGGATTCCGTCTCGTCTCCGGCGGCACCGACAATCATCTCATGCTGGTGGACGTGCGGAATTTCCACATCACCGGCAAGGAGATGGAGCGCCGTCTGGACGAGGTGTATATCACCGTCAACAAGAACGCCATCCCCAACGACCCGGAGAAGCCCTTTGTCACCAGCGGCATCCGCGTGGGAACGCCTGCGGCCACCACCCGCGGCTTCCGCGAGCCGGAAATGGTCAAAATCGGCCAGCTGATGGGCATGGTCGCCCAGGACTTTGAAGGCTCCGCCGATGCCGTCCGCAGTCAGGTAAACGAGCTGTGCGGCCGGTTCCCCCTCTACGCGTGATCCTGTAAAAATGTGATGTCCCCGAAGCCGGATAGTCTGTCCGGCCCCGGGGGCATCGTTTTCTTTTCCGCGGATGTCCGTTCTCCTCCGTCAGCACTCCTGCCCCCGGCTCTGCCGGGAAACCGGAACGCCTCCGCCAGCCGGACGGAACAGCTGCGGCTCCCGCCGCCAGCCGGGCGCTCCGGGATGAAACCGGCGGAAGCACAGGCCCCAGAACACATTCATCAGGCACCAGCCGACGCCGGTGGCCACCGCCACAGCGTTGAGGCCCATGGAACCGACCAGCAGCCAGGAGAGCACCACCCGCACCGTGATGTGGCCCACGGCCCCGGCAAGGGGGATGGACACCCTTCCGCAGCCGTCAAAATATCCTGCCAGCGTGTTGCCGACAAAGCAGAGGGTATAGAAAAGCGCCACTGTTTTCATATAGCTCACCGACTGCGCAAAGGCCGGCCCGCTGTCCGCCCCCAGCATCAGGCTCACCGCAGGCTCCGCCGTGGCGTACATCACCAGCGTGGAGGCCAGTCCCATGAGAAACAGGAGCAGCAGGCTGCACCGGAAGGACTGGCGCACCCGCTCGTCCTTGCCTGCCCCGTAGTTCTGGGCCACCAAAACGGAGGTGGCCGCAGCGCCGCTGTCGCCGAAGGAATTGGCAAAGCCCTCGATGCGGGTGGCGGCGGTATAGGCCGAGATGATCTCGGTGCCCCCGGTATTCACGGCGCCCTGTACCAGAAGCTTCCCGATGTACAGGCCCGACTGGTGCAGGCCGGTCGTCAGGCCAAAGCGGGCCGTGCGCCGCAGCAGGGCCGCATCCATGCGGCAGTCCTCCCGGTGAAACAGCAGCTGCGGCGTCACCCTACGCAGATATATCCCGCACAGCAGGGCGGAAAGGCACTCGGAGGCCACCGTCGCCCACGCTGCACCGCGCACGCCCATGCCCAATCCCGCCACCAGAAGCAGGTCCAGCCCCAGATTGGTTCCCGCGGACAGCGCCAGCGCCAGAAGCACCGCCCGTGTCCTGCCCACGGCCCGCAGCAGGGCGCTGTACAGGTTATAAACAAAGGCCGCAGGCAGACCCGCCAGCACGATGGACAGGTAGTCGGCGGCATAGCCCGCCACATTGCCGGGTGTGCGGATCAGCTCCAGCAGCACCGGCACCGCCGCGATTCCCGCCGCGCTGCCCAGCGCCGCACAGAGCGTCCCCGCTGTCAGGGACAGGAAATGCTCCCGGCGCAGGGATGGCAGATCTCCCGCCCCGCAGAACTGGGCGAACAGCACGGAAATGCCCGTGCAGGCACCCACAACGGCAAAGAGAAACAGATTCATCACCGAGCCGGCCACGCCCACGGCGGCAAACTCCAGCTCTCCCGCATACCGCCCGATCACGAAGGCGTCCACCGCATTGTACAGTTGCTGCAGAATATTTCCCAGCAGCAGCGGCGCGGCCAGCCAAACCAACTGCGCTGCGGGGCTGCCGGTGGTCAGATCTCTTGTATCGCCCATATTCTACCAACTCTCTTTTGGATTGACTTCAGTATAGTTTGGGTGTATCTTGCAGTAAAGCGAATGTTAGTAATACTTTCCTTGACAAATACTCAAAGAAAGGGGTATGGCTGTGGAGCTGGAACGATACCGGGCGCTGCTGTGCGCCATCGAGACTGGCAGCCTCTCTGCCGCAGCGGAGAAGCTGGGATATACGCCCTCCGGTGTCAGCCGGATGATGGCGTCGCTGGAGGACGAGATGGGTTTTCCTCTGCTGCTGCGGGGGCGGGAGGGCGTTCTCCCCACCGGCGAGTGCCGGCAAATGCTGCCGGCGATCCGGGAGCTGCTGTTCAGCGGCGAGACCTGCCAGCAGCTGGCCTCAAAGATCCGTGGGCTGGACATCGGCACCGTGACCATCGGCGCCGCCTACAGCGCCTATTACGGCTGGCTGTCCCGCGTGACCTCCGCTTTTCACGAGCGGTATCCGGGCATCCGGATTCAGCTGCGCAGCGGCTCCAGCACGGAACTGCTGCGCCTGATGGACCGGCACGAGGCGGATCTCTGCTTCATCAGCCAGCGGGAGGGCGGCCACGTATGGACGCCCCTGCAGCGGGACCCGCTGATGGCATGGGTGCCGGGAACACATCCGCTGGCCGCGGGCGCCTCCGTGCCAGTCTCCGCCTTTTCCTCGGAGCCGTACATCGACATCTATCCGGGGCAGGACAGCGACAATGCCCGGCTGTTCCGGCAGCTGGGGCTGCATCCCAACACGGTCTTTTCCACCATGGACAGCTATGCGGCCTATGCCATGGTAGAGGCCGGCCTCGGCATCTCCATGAACAACCACCTGACGCCCGTTCTGCCGGGAAGCGTCGCCGTCCTTCCGCTGGACCCGCCCCAGAGCGTAACCATCGGTCTGGCTGTCCCGGAGGTCACGGGCCCGGCCACGGACACCTTTCTCTCCTTTCTCCAGCCGTATCTGGCGGAGCTGCAGCCCGCGACATAATTGGTATTGCATAAGGAAACGCCCCGGACAAATGTGGACTGCCCCAGTTTGAGCAGACAGCACAAAAACACCCCTATGTAGGAAATATTTAGTTTTAAGCGGAGTGGCGCTGCATCAGCGGCGCCACTCCCGTTTTTGTCTGGATGCGTTCATGGTTGTAAAAGAAGATGTAGTCATCAATCATATTGTTGGCTTCTTCAAAGGAAGATGGCCTGTGACGGTAAATGCACTCCGTTTTCAGAATGGAGAAGAAATTTTCTGCCATTGCATTGTCATACGGATTTCCTTTTCTTGACATTGACGGCGTTATGCCATAAGATTGTGTTAGCTTGAAGTATGCTTGCGAGGTGTATTGAAAGCCTTGGTCGCTGTGGAGCTGTAACTCTACAGCGGCCCTCTTTTTCTCCCTTTTCATGGCTAAGTGGATTGTATCCAGAACAAGGTTCACCGTTTGCTGGCTTGAGGTCTTGTATGCCACGATGCTGCTGTCATACAGATCGCGGATTACGGACAGATAGAGCGCACCTTCTTTTGCCTGAATATAAGAAATGTCTGTAACCCATTTGCTGTTGGGCTTGTCCGAGCAGAACTGCCGATCTAACAGATTCTGATACCGGTGCGTCTGCTGTCCGAGGTTCTGCCACTTCCTTTTTCTCCGTATTTCGGACAGTATTCCATACTTTTTCATTACTCGAAGTATTGTTTTCGGATTATGATGGATCCCCTGACTTTCCAGCCAAAGCTGCATCCTGCGATATCCATAGGTCCGGAAGCAGTGCTCCTGCTGTACCTTGAGTTTCTCTGCCAACAGAGAATCTTTTTCGGGCTGCCCCGCGCGCTTCACGTAGTCATAATAACCGCTTCTTGACACGCCAAAGAACAGACACATAACAGATACGGAATATGCTGCCCGGTGTTGGCAGATCACCTGGTATTTGAACTTTGGTCTCACTTCCTTTCTGTGAGCGAGAGAAAATCCCGCAATAGTTTGTTCTCCATTTTCAGACGCTTATTCTCATACTTGAAGTCCTGTAAAGTTTTCGCTGGTTTCCTTCCTCGCGCCTTTGGAATTCCTTGCACTTCCTTCTTCCACTCTCTCATCAGCAAATAGTGTACCGGCCTATGTCCGGTTAGTCCCAACGCATTTTCCACCTCTTTTTGCGTCATGCCTGATTCAAGCATTGCCTTAATCTGCGGCAGAAGTTCTTGACTGTGCTGATATTTCCTCGTCATATACAAATACCCCCTCATGTAGTTATTGTCCTACATGAGGGGGTGTTTTGTCTATTGTCCGTTTTTACTGGTTCGGTTCAAATGTCCGGGGCGTTTCCTTCAGCTGGCCTCCGCGGCCTTCGCAGTGAGGATAAAGCGGTTTTTCTCCACCTCCAGCAAGCCGTCCCGCTGCATTTTGCTCAGCTCGTTGGACAGTGCGCTGCGGTCCACGTTCAGGTAATCCGCCATCTGCTGGCGGTTAAAGGGCACCGTGACGGCGCTGCTGCCCTGCCGGGCCGCCAGAAACGCCAGATAGGAGAGGATGCGGCCCCGGATGGATTTAGGTGCCGTATGCTGGATGCGCCGGGACAGGTGCAGATTCTTCTGCGCCGTGACGGACAGCAGGTTCCGGCCCAGTCTGGTATGAAAAGCGCAGGCCGACGAGCAGGGCTGCAGGATGCGCTGCACCTCCAGCCAGAGTACCTCCGTGGGTTCGTCCGCGGCAACGCTGACCATCAGCGGCTCTCCGGGGATGCAGGCATATGTCTCGGCGAAAATCTGTCCGGGATCGATGTGCTCCAGAATACTCCGATTTCCCCAGAGGTCGTCGCTCTCCACATTGGCGCCGCCGGAGAGGATCACTCCCAGAGACTGGATGGCGTCGCCGGCCCGGCAGAGATATTCTCCCTTTTTATAACGGCTGCGGCGCGCCCGCAGGCAGCGGAGCATATCCTCGATCTCTCCGGGGCTTATGCCCTGAAAGAGCATGGTTTTTGACAAAAACGCCAGGTCCATAATTTTTTCTCCTTTTGTTGTCGTAACAACAGATTCGTTTTTCTGATTGTAGTATGCTTCAAACATAAAATCAAGAGGACAAGAGGAGGAATCCCTATGATCCGTAAAATTATTCACATCGACGAAGAAAAGTGCAACGGCTGCGGCGCCTGTGCCAACGCCTGCCACGAGGGCGCCATCGGCATGGTGGACGGAAAGGCAAAGCTGCTGCGGGACGATTACTGCGACGGGCTGGGCGACTGTCTGCCCGGCTGCCCCACCGGCGCCATCACCTTTACCGAACGCGAAGCCGCCGGATACGACCACGCCGCGGTTTTGGCGCACAAGGCTGAAAAGCTGCGCGCCCCCGGCGGAGAAGCCCCCATGTTCCACGGCTGCCCCGGCAGTCAGGCCCGCCAGCTCCGGCATGACGACGCGCCGCAGGCGGCTCCCGCCGCAGCTCCGACGTCCCAGCTGCGCCAGTGGCCCGTGCAGATCAAGCTGGCGCCCGTCAACGCCCCCTATTTCAGCGGCGCCAAGCTGCTGATCGCGGCGGACTGCACCGCCTATGCCTACGCAAACTTCCATCAGGAGTTCATCCGCGGCAAGATCACCCTCATCGGCTGCCCCAAGCTGGACAGCGTGGATTACAGCGAAAAGCTGACGGAAATCCTCGCCAACAACGACATTCAGAGCATCACCGTCGTCCGCATGGAGGTTCCCTGCTGCGGCGGCATCGAGCAGGCCGCCGTCACGGCTCTGAAGAACAGCGGAAAGTTCATCCCCTGGCAGGTGGTCACCATCTCCACCGACGGGCGGATTCTGGACTGAGCGTACAAAGAATCAACCATTGTGGCAGCCGCCTTCGTGCGGCGGAAAGGAGTTACCCATGAAGTTTCATGTCAACGAGGGCTGTATCGGCTGCGGTCTCTGCGCCAGCCTCTGCCCTGAGGTATTCACTCTGACGGATGCAGGCGTGGCCCGTGCCATCGATGGCGAGGCGGACCCCTCCGTTGAGGACGCCGCCCGCGACGCACAGGACAGCTGCCCCGTCTCTGCGATTGAGGAGGCGTAACATATGTCAATTCTGAAAAACATTGAAGTGGAAAAGTCCCTGTCTCTGGCCGGTCAGGTTTCTGTCCAGCCCGGACAGATCGTCAGCAAGACGCTGGTGCAAAACCGCGGCGTCAGCCTGACCCTGTTCGCCTTTTCGCAGGGCGAGGAAATCTCCACCCACGACTCCGAGGGCGACGCCATGGTTTTGGTGCTGGAGGGTACCGGCTCCTTCACCGTGGACGGCACCGAGCATCTCTGCAAAGCCGGCGAAACTTTGGTGATGCCCGCGAAGAAGCCCCACGCCGTCTACGCGCCCGAGGACTTCAAGATGCTGCTGACCGTCGTTTTCCCGGCGGACAGAAACTGAGGCGGGATATGTCCTGCCGTCTTGCAATCAAGCGCGTCTACCTTCCCTCCGATCCCTCGGACGGACTCCGTGTGCTGGTGGATCGGCTGTGGCCCCGCGGCCTCAGCCGGGAACGGGCCGCCGCCGACGAGTGGAGAAAAGACCTGGCCCCCTCCCCCGCCCTGCGGAGCTGGTTCGGCCACCAGCCGGAGCGGTTCGGCGCCTTTGCCGCCGCCTACCGGCAGGAGCTGGATGGAAACCCATCCGCCCTTGACTTCGCCCGGCGATGCCGGGAACTTCCGGAGACGCAGACCGTGACTCTGCTCTATGGGGCGAGAGACCCGGAATGCAACCACGCCGTCGTCCTCCATCAGTGGCTGACGGACGCCTCCACAAGAACTGACAAATAAGGAGCGAATGTTATATGGATCACAAGATGTTTTGTTTTCAGTGCGAGCAAACCGCCGGCTGTACCGGCTGCACCGGCAGCGCCGGCGTCTGCGGAAAGAAGGCCGACACCGCCAATCTGCAGGATGAGCTGACCGGCGCTCTCATCGGTCTGGCCCGCGCCACCGACGGAGACACCCACCCCACCGCCGCCACCTACCGCGCTCTCATTGAGGGCCTGTTCACTACCATCACCAACGTCAGCTTTGACGATGCGTCCATTCGCCGGCAGATCGACGCCGTCCACCGCCAGCGCGAAGCGCTGGTTCCCCAGTGCAGCGGCTGCGGCTCCCCCTGCGGCCGCAACGACGACTACGATATGAAGCAGCTCTGGGACGATCAGGAGGACATCCGCTCCCTCAAGTCCCTGATTCTGTTCGGTCTGCGGGGCATGGCCGCCTACGCCTATCACGCCCTGATGCTGGGCTACTCCGACGATGAGGTGAACCGCTTCTTCTGTCAGGGCCTGTTCGCCATCGGCGAGAAGCTGTCCATGGAAAAGCTGCTGCCGCTGGTGCTGAAGGTGGGCGAGGTCAATCTGAAGTGCATGGCCCTGCTGGATCGCGCCAATACCGAAACCTACGGGACCCCCGTCCCCGTCACCGTGCCCCTGACGGTGGAAAAGGGACCGTTCATCGTGGTCACCGGCCACGACCTGAAGGATCTGCAGCTGCTGCTGGAGCAGACAAAGGATCGCGGCATCAACATCTACACCCACGGCGAAATGCTGCCGGCCCACGCCTATCCCGAGCTGAAGAAGTATCCCCATCTAAAGGGCAACTTCGGCACCGCGTGGCAAAACCAGCAGAAGGAATTCGACGCCATTCCCGCCCCCATTCTCTTTACCACCAACTGCCTGATGCCTCCCCGTCCCAGCTATGCCGACCGGGTCTTTACCACGGAAGTGGTGGCCTTCCCCGGCGCAGTGCACATCGGCGAGGACAAGGACTTTACGCCGGTCATTCAGCGGGCGCTGGAGCTGGGCGGATACTCCGAGGACAAGCCTCTCACCGGCATCAACGGCGGCTCCCAGGTGATGACAGGCTTCGGCCACAGCGCCATCCTTGCCAATGCCGGCACCGTGGTGGAGGCTGTCAAATCCGGCGCCATCCGTCATTTCTTCCTTGTGGGCGGCTGTGACGGCGCGAAGCCCGGCCGCAACTACTATACGGAATTTGTGAAGCAGACCCCGCCGGACACCGTCATTCTCACGCTGGCCTGCGGCAAGTACCGGTTCAACGATCTTGATCTGGGCACCATCGGCGGTCTGCCCCGGCTGATGGACGTGGGCCAGTGCAACGACGCCTACGGCGCCATTCAGGTGGCCGTGGCGCTGGCGGAGGCCTTCGGCTGCGGCGTCAACGAGCTGCCGCTGAGCTTTGTCCTGTCCTGGTACGAGCAGAAGGCCGTGTGCATTCTGCTGACGCTTCTGCATCTGGGCATTAAGAACATTCGCCTTGGCCCCTCCCTGCCGGCGTTCCTCTCTCCCAACGTGCTCAACTATCTGGTGGAGAACTTTGGCATTGCACCCATCACCACTCCCGAGGCCGATCTGAAGGCCATGCTGGGATAAAGTCAAATTCAGCGGGAAGGCAACCTTCCCGCTGAATTTCTGCGTGATCGGTTGCCCGTCTCCGTCCGATGTGCTATGATGGAGTCAATCACTCAAACACAGTCAAAAAGGAGAACCGCCATGTTCCGTGAAATGCGCCGCAGCCGTCAGACTCTTCCGCAGGAAGAAATCCGAGAAATTCTCCGCCGCAATACGGCGGGCGTCCTGTCCCTTTCCGGCGACGACGGGTACCCCTACGGAGTGCCCCTGAGCTATGTGCTGGACGGTGATCGGCTGTTGTTCCACTCCGCTCAGACTGGGCACAAGCTGGATGCGATCACCCGCAGCAGCAAGGCCTCTTTCTGCGTGATCGATCAGAATGAGATCGCTCCGGAAAAGTATACGACGCTCTTCCGCAGCGTGATCGTTTTCGGCCGCGTCCGCGTGCTGGAGGATGAGGCCGCCCGCCGCGCCGCTTTGGAGCTGCTGGCCGCCAGGTACAGCCCCGACGATCCGCAGGGCCGCCTGCTGGAAGTGGAAAAAGGGCTGGCCAGAGTCTGCATGATCGAGTTGTCCATCGAGCACGCCTCCGGCAAAGAGGCGATCGAACTGGTCCGCAGGCGGGAAGAAGCTGCAAACTGAATTGGCGGAAGGCCCGGAGCGATGTCTCCGGGCCTTCATTTTTCCATTGCCTCCTGCAGCTTTCCGATGGCCCGCTTTTCAATGCGCGATACATCCCGCGGGAACTAATGTAAGCGATTCCGCTCCAAAAAAATTGCCGGTTGAAACGGCTGAAAGAATTGATGCTACTCATTTTTCAATAAAGCTTTCAAGCTGTGCGAAGCGGAATTTGAGGATGATCTGTCTGTCCTCCGTCAGCTCGATGCGCTCGATGAGGCTTACCAGCAATTCCCTGTTATTTGCCGCAGATTCAGAAAATCGCTCTGCCAGTTCTTTGGCACTGCCCCCGCTGGAGACGGGGCTTTTTTGCCGCAGGGAAAGTTTCTGCTGCTTTTCCTCCAAAAGGCCGCGCTCCAGTTTTACCCGGTCATAGATGCGCTGAAAATCCGCCTCTGCCAAAAGTCCGCCCAGACGATCCATGTACATCTTGTCGAGATTCGCGGTCAGCGCGCGAATCCTGCTCTGGACGGCGGCAAGCTCCGCCGTCAAACTGTCTGCCTGATTGGCTCGTTCCACCGCCGCTTTCGCGGCAGGCAGCAGCTTCTCCGGCTCCAGAGATCGTGTGCAGACCTCCCGCACCTTGGCAAGAACCGCCGCGGTGACGGTTTCCTCCTTGATGGTATGGCTGGTGCAGACGCCGGACTTTGTGAACCTCTGATACGTCCGGCAGACGAAGTACAGCACGTCCTCGCCCTTTGCGTTCTTCCGGTTGAGTACCGCCAGCGGATGGCCGCACTCGTGGCAGAAGATCAGCCCCTTGAGCAGGAAATCGTAGGTGCGGCTTCGGGTGTGCCTGCGGCTGTTCACCAGCATCCGCACTTTTTGAAAGGTCTCGGCGTCCACCAGCGGCTCGTGGGTTCCCTTCACCACCACCCAGCTCTCCGGCGGCTGGTGCAGGCATTTTTTCGACTTATAGCTGATCTTCACGCTGCGTCCCTGCACCATATTGCCAAGGTAGGTCTCGTTTTGCAGCATATCCGAGATGCGCTCGCTGGACCACATCCCCGCGTAGGGGCCTTTTTTTCCAATGGGCAGTCCCGCGTAAACGGCGGGTGTCGGCACCTTTTCCGCGTTGAGCTGCGCCGCAATCTGGCGGCAGGACTGGCCGGAGAGCGCCATGGAGAAAATCCGCCGCACCGTGGGGGCGGCATCCTCGTCCACAACGATTTTGTTCTTCTCCATCGGGTGCATCTGATAGCCGTACACCGGCTTGCCGCCGATAAACTGACCCTTGCGCTGCTTATCCCGTTTGACGCTCTTGATTTTCTTGGAAATGTCCTTGGCGTACATATCGTTCATGATCGCCCGAAACGGCGTGATGTCGTTGGCCGAGGAATCCACGCCGGTGTCGATGCCGTCCAGAAGCGAGATATACCGCACCCGGTGCTCCGGAAAATACCGCTCCATGTAGTGGCCGGTCATGATGTAGTCGCGCCCCAGACGGCTCAAATCCTTGGTGATAACCATATTGACTTTTTTCGCTTCGATGTCCGCCACCATCCGCTGAAAGCCGGGACGGTCAAAATCCGTCCCGCTCCAGCCGTCGTCAATGTAGGTGTCGTAGACGGAAAGTCGGTGCTGCTGAACGAACTCGCCGAGCAGGGACTGCTGGTTGGTCACGCTCTGGGACGGCCCCTCGCTCTCGTCCTCCTTTGATAACCTGATGTATAATGCCGCATGGTAGTCCATGGGGCTGCTTATCTCTGAAAACATCTGTGACCTCCCGAGATAAGCGGCCATTCATCATGGCCAGTGTCCCCGCATTGCCTGCCTCCCCGCAACTTTTCACGGGGTCTGCTGCAGTTCCCGCCGCAGGAACAGCAGAAAGGAACGCATCAGAATTTCCCGAACATCTTCCAATCCATAAGAGCAAATAACGTTTGGCTTTTTTTCAGACATGATGCCCCGCCTCCTCTTCATTGGTAAAAGCTATGCAGGCCATCCTCAGGTTTTGCCTGTCCCATCGGGTAAAAAATCGCGCCGAACATGCGGCGCGGTCTGATAACGATCGGCAAAAATCCCCTCTTTGCGATGAAACCTCGCATGGAATCAACTGAATCGCTCATGAAATTTTCCTTTCTCAGCGGATCACGGCGCATCATCTGACGAACTCGTTCTGCCCAGAAGTGTTGTCCGCTTGCCAATACAGCGCAAAGCGCGTTTTCAGGGTGCAGCAGGAGAGGTTGGAAAGGAGGCAAACGCCCTCCCGGGCGAGCTTTCCGGCGGTCAGGTGTAGGGCCCGCCACCGTTTTGATTCTGGGCGAGTCCGGCGCCGGAAAGGAAGAAGTCGCCCGCCAGATTCATGGCAGCAGCATGCGCCGAAACCATCCCATGGTGACCATCAACTGCAGTGCCATTCCCGAAAGTCTGCCGGAAAGCGAACTGTTCGGCTATGAAAAGGGTGCTTTTACAGGGGCCTCCGCCGCGGGCAAGGTCGGCCTGCTGGAAGCCGCGGATACGGGCACGGTATTTTTGGACGAGATCGGTGAAATTCCTCTGGCTTTTCAGGCCAAGCTGCTGCGTGTTCTGGAAACCAAGCAGGTCACCAGAGTCGGCAGCGTCCGGGCCAAGAACATCGACGTGCGGTTTATCGCCGCTACCAATCGCGATCTGAGCAAGATGGTCCGTGAGGGAACTTTCCGCGAGGATCTCTATTACCGGCTGAACGTGGTTTCCATCACTGTTCCGCCGCTTCGCCAGCGGAGGGAGGATATTCTTCCGCTGAGCCTGTACTTTTTGAATTTGTTCAACCGCAAGTACAATCAGGAGAAGGTCATGACCCCCGAGGTCATCAAGCGGATGGAGGAATACGACTGGGAGGGCAATGTCCGCGAACTGCGCAACGTAATGGAGAACATGGTCATTATGAGTCCCAATACGCAGTTTCAGATCAGCGATGTTCCGTGGATCATCCGTCAATGCACCGGAAAGGGTGGCGAGCTGGAAAGCGAAAGCGCGCCCGCCCTCCCTGCTGAGGAAACGACTCCCGATCTCAATCAGGCCGTCCAGCAGCTGGAGATTCGCTTGCTGGCCCAGGCAAAAAACACCTGCGGTTCGACGCGGGAAATGGCCAGATATCTGAACGTGGATCAGTCTACCGTTGTCAGAAAGCTGCGCAAATACGGCCTTTCCTGACATTTTCGGCTCCGGTGCAGCGCAGGAAGCAGCTGCAGTCCTTCCGATATTTCAGATGAGGTCAAACCTTTGGTCCTTGTCGGAATCGGATTGCCGCAAAATGTTGGTTCCGGCCATAACGGTAACATTCCTCTTGCCTGAACCCCAGCCGGGGCCAAACAATCCCATTTTTTCTGTCCGAATCGTTTGATGCGGCCGAAGCGCAGACCCATTTGGGCGCCTCCGGCCTGCTGAAGGGCCCGGCCGCGGATTACTTTCCGCAGCCGGGCCCTTCAGCAGGTTGATGGAATCCGGCGGCTGCACAGTTCCGGAGCCCAGCCGTGATCTGTTCAGCGCCAAAGCAGGATACTGAAGCTCTTTCTCATAGAGTTCCTGCATCCGGTGCTCAGCGGTTATGTCGGTAGAGATGCAGACCACTGTGCGGCGGCGTGTCTTTTCATCGTATACCGAGGTGGCTTTTGCCCGGCGATAGGCCGGAACTCCCTCCCACAAAAAGCCATACTGACATTCGGCGGTCTCCGCGCCGGCGTCAATCTGCCGGTACATTCCGAGCAGGGCAGGCCTGTCATTCTCAAAGATCACTGCTGCCTGCCGGTCGGGACCGTTTTCAAGCACTTGAGAAAATCCTCTTACCTCGCAGACATGTCTGGTAAAGTCACTGTCAAATGACATGGTGATCTGCCGCGTGGAAGGATCATATCCCCACACCACCAGATCAACCGAATTGGCAGCAGTCCGGTAAAGTTTCTGACTGTCGGCCAACTTTCTCTGAAGAACCGCACGTTTTCTTCCATTCCAGACGGACATGATCAGCATAAGGAGCAGGACGGAAATGATCATGATGCTCGGAATCAGAGTCTGGCGGTTCTCAGACCAAAATGTGGCAGGGCGGTTCAGAATTGTGCTGTCCTTTGGCAGGGAGGATTCGGCAATGCCAAAACGCCTGAGCTGGTTGTAATCGAACTCATAGCGCGCCCCGGCGCCTTTGATCTCAATTTCATCCGGCGCTGCCCCGTTCAAGATCTTTTTGACGGTTTCTCCGACCTGTTCTCCCATCTGAAGATAGGAAATGACGCAGCCGCCGAAGAAGCCGTTCCCCATGCCCATTTCATCCGCGCGGAAAATGGGGACAGCCGCCGCTTCTGACAGAAATTCGGCAGCCTGTCTTGCACTGTAGGTATTTCCCTCCCCATCCCGGGTCATGACCAGATAGAGAAGGATCGTGTCGTCGCCGCAGGCGGAAAGTCTGGAGGCGATTTCACTCCGGGTCAGCTGCGAGCTGTCCATATCTTCAAAGGAAAGCTGCGGAAACGCACGTTCGACATCGTTCAGCTGCAGGCGGACGGCTTTTCCCGATTCTGTGCCGTCGGAAATGCTGAGAACCCTGGAAGCATGAGGGAAAATGGACACCGCAAGCCGGAGCGTCTGCTCAAAGGGGAGATCTTCGATGGTACCGGTGATCAGCGGCAAGGCAGAGGCGGCATTCGCGGCTTTGGCAGAATTGATGCCCATAAACACAATGGGCACATCTGCAAAAAAGGCAGCGCGGTATTTCACGGCAAAATTGAGTGCCGCGTCATCCCCCACGACAACTGCGTCAAAATGTGTCTCGCCGCAGAGGGTTTTCAAATGTGCGCAGGTGTATTGCTCCGCTTCCGCCGAGCTGATATGTTTGGTATCCATGAACAGGAACTGCTGGTTAGAACTGTCCTCCAGTGCATTTTGCAGGCCCTGCATCTGCATGGCAACCTCCGGCCAGTCAGGAGAATAGGAGCTGAGAAAGAGAACGTCCGGCCTGCTTTTGACAGCCGAACCCGCTTCCGATGCTTCCGGCCCTGTACCTGCCGCGAATACAGAAGTGCCCGCGCCGAGGGCCAGCAGCACAGTGAGAAGGACGAGGGCCATATTTCGGCGCAGTCGACGATATGGTTTCAAACAGAATTCCTCCTCTTGTAAAGTTTCACGGTCCGGCCCTCTATACGCCTGTGTTCCTGTCCCTGAAGTTCATGCAGGCCCAGATTTCGCCGAAATCGGGATCGGCATCCCGGCCGATGGAAAAGAGAAAATGCGTCAGCAGATACGCGGCTGTCGCGGCGCTGGCGTTCAGCTCCAGATTCCCGCGCCGAATCTCATCCTTCAGCAGTTCTTCCACGGCAGCATTGATTTCGGCCATCACTTTCGTGCGCAGCTTTTCATAGTCGTCCGACAGACGCAGCACGCCGATTTTCATGCGCAGATAGGTCTTTTGGTAGTCGCGGAACTGATCGTAGACATATTCCAGTTTTCGGTGCAGCCCCCAGTCGTTCGCGGAAATTCCGCGGATATTTTCCGGGATGATCCTGCAGTTTTCGTATACGATCTGCATCACAAGGTCGTCCTTGTTATGAAAGTATTGATAAAAGGTGCCGGTGGCCATCCCGCACCGCGCAGCGAGCGTCTTGATATTCAAAGTGTCATATCCGCCGGAAATCAGCATATCTCTGCCATTCTTCAGCAGATTTTCCCGCGCATTCTCTATCTTGTGCGACATACCGTGCCTCCGTACCTGAACTTGTTCATGTATTGTTCCATTATACCACATTACTGCCTGAATACAAGCAGAAATCTTTCATCAGGACGGCGTCTTGTCCCCGTGCGATATAACAAAAGCAGGGCCTGTATTTTTGCAGTGCCCTGCTTTCTGATAAGAACTTTATCCGTTTTTCCTGTTGAAGATGCACACGACGCCTTGGGGTGAGTAGCACTTGCCGCAGCTGATACACTTTGAGGGCGTCAGATCGCCGCGTTCCCAGCGGGCAGCAAGGTCGGGCTCCCGCAGGAAGGGCCGCGCCATGGAGAAAAAGGAAATCTTGGTTTCATTGAGCAGCTGCTCCAGAGCCATCGGGTCACGGTTGTTTCCCACCAAAATGACCGGCGCACGGACCTCATCCGCAATTTTTGCCGCATAGTCGGCATAGAGGCTGGGCGTCTTGCTGCGGGTCGACCAGACCCGGTCGCCGCCGCTGATCTCAATGCCGTCGATGCCAAGCGCATCCAGCCGGCGGCTGGCCGCTTCACACTCGGCAAAGGTTGCCTCGCCCTCCGCGAAGTCCGAGCAGTTGAGCTTGACCAGCACGGGGTAGTCGGCTCCGACGGCCTCCCGCACTTTTTCATAGGTTTCCGTCAGCAGGCGGACACGGTTTTCCACACTGCCTCCGTATCGGTCTGTGCGGCGATTGTAATAGGGGCTGAGGCTTTGGGACAGGAAGTAGCCGTGGGCCGCGTGGATCTCCACCGCGTCGAAGCCCGCCGCTTTGGCTCTGCGTGCGGCAGCGGCAAACATCTCCTCCAGCGAGCGGATTTCGTCCTGCGTCATCTCCTGCGGCGTGACGCCGCTGGTCTTGTGGCGCACCGCCGACATGCCCCGCACCTTTCCCCCATCGTCGCCAGCCAGTGAGCCGCGATAGACGATCTGTGCCGCGATTCTGCCGCCCTTGGCGTGTACAGCGTCGGTGAGCTTTTGATACTCCGGTACAAAGGAGTCATCATAGAAGCCGGACAGGCCTCTGTCCGTGCCGCTCTCCTGCTTCACCGTGATGTACCCGGTGATAATGAGTCCCGCGCCGCCGGCTGCAAGCTCCTCGTAAAAGGCAATCATCCGATCCGTGGGATGCCCGCTGGCTGCGGCCATGTTTTCCCAGATCGCTGCCCGGATCAGGCGATTTTTCAGGGTCAGTGAGCCGAGTTTTTCCGCTTCAAACAACTTTTTCATATGCTTTCACCGCGTGGCCGAGAGATCGCCCAGCGCCTCTGCCGCCTTTGCCAGTTCCGCCCGGATCTGGATGTGCTGGGGACAGACCTGCTCGCACTTGCCGCATTTGACGCAGTCCATCGCGCTCTTTTTCCCGTGGCCGCCCACCAGCCAGCTTCCGTTCCACTTCGCCGCATTGGGATTGTGATAAAGCGTGAGGTTGTTCATCGCGGTAAAGGTTCCGGAAATCCCGATGTTTTTCGGGCAGACCTTGGCGCAGTAGTTGCAGCTGGTGCAGGGGATCAGGGGGATGGCGGCCAGCGCCTTCCGCGCCCGGTCGATCACGTCCTGCTGGGCCGGCGTCAGACCGGTAAAGTCTTTCATATAGCTGAGATTGTTCTCCATCTGTTCTGTGGAGCTCATGCCGGAGAGCACGGTCAGCACTCCGTCCAGACTGGCGGCGAACCGCACGGCCCACGAGGCGCAGGAGGAGCCCGGCTCAGCCGCTTTGAAAATCTCCGCGACCGGTTCCGGTGGATTTGCCAGCAGGCCGCCCTTCACCGGCTCCATGATGATGACCGGCTTTTTGTGGCGGCGCGCCACCTCGTAACACGCCCGGGACTGGATGGAGGGATTCTCCCAGTCCGCATAGTTGATCTGCAGCTGGACAAACTCCGCCTCGGGATGCTTGTTCAGAAGTTCCTCCAGCTCCTCCGGCGTGGAGTGGAAGGAAAATCCCACATGCCGGATCAAACCCTCCCGCTTCTTCTCCTGGACGAAATTCCAGAGATCGAAGTCGTCGAAATAGTGGGTGCGGTGTTCCCCCAGATTGTGGAGCAGATAGAAATCGAAATAGCCCGCGCCGGTCTGACGCAGGGACGTGTCAAACTGCGCGACGGCCTCCTCCCGGGTCTTGCAGCCGATCCACGCCGCGTTTTTGGTGGCCAGCTGGAAACTCTCGCGGGGATAGCGTTCCACCAGCGCCTGACGGATCGCGTCCTCGCTGCCCGGATAGGCCCAGGCCGTGTCGAAATAGGTAAAACCGGCCGCCATAAAGCGGTCGACCATCTCCGTGACCTGCGCCAGATCGATCACGTCGCCGTTTTTCGGCAGACGCATCAGTCCAAAGCCCAGTTTTTTTATGTCTGGCATCTCCATGCGATGCGCTCCTTTCTCACTTCCGCTCACGGCCGACGCTCCAGGCTTTTCCGGCTTCCGTGCCCAGTGCATAGTACCGGGTGTCCAGCTGGCTGAGAATCAGCGGATCGAGTTTTGCAAAATCCACTTTTCCGTTGGTCAGCACCGAATCGTCGGCATAGATGCCCACAATGTCGCCCACAAAGGTCTCATTCATCCCGTTGGCGTCGATGTGATGGAGGCGGCACTCCACGTTGAGGCCGCAGGCTTCGGCCATCGGCGCGCCGGTCTCGCCGGTGAAGGTGCGGAACACCTCCGATTTATCCGCTTTGTTTCCAGTGACGATTCCGCAGTAATCCGTGTTCACCATGTCCCGCGTTGACGGGAAGCAGACGCTGAACACGCCGGTTTCCCGGATGTTTTCACTGGTTAGGTGCTTTCCCAGCGTGATGGCGATGCGGGGAGGGGTATGGCTGACCATGCTGACCCATGCCGCCGTCATAAAATTGTTTTTTCCATTCCTCCGGGTGCCGATGAGCGTAATCGGCATGGGATAATTCACGATTCCGGTACCTAAGTTTTTCTGCATTTTTCCTGCCTCCTGATTTGAATGTTCTGAAATACAGTTTTTTCTGTTCTCAAAGGGTTTCGTAGTGAACACGCTCCGCGTTCCACCGGTCGACAAAATGGTTGGCGTTTTCCGCTTTGGGGTAGCCGACGGCAATGACGGCAAACGGTCTGAGCTTTTCGGGCAAAGAGAACTGGGCTTTGACGGCGTCGATCCGCTCGCTCAGGGGATGCACGCCCAGCCAGACGGCGCCCAGTCCCAGCTCCGCGGCCTCCAGCAGCAGGTTTTCCGCCGCGGCGCCCAGATCCTGTTCCCAGTTTTCGGAAAATTTCATCCGCTCGGCATTGCCAAGCAAAACGATCGCCAGCGGCGCTTTCGCCAGCAGGCCGGCATACGGACTCATCCCGGAAAGCTGCCGGAGTGCGGCAGCATCCTGTATCACAAGGAATTCCGACGCCTGCTGATTTCCCGCGGAGGGCGCCTGCATGGCGGCGCGGAGCAGGGTTTCGACCTTCTCCGGCTCCACCGGTTTTTCCAGATAGGTGCGCACACTGCGGCGCTGAAAAATAGAATTCATCAATTTCGTTCCTTTCCTGTGAAATGGCAGAAGCGCCGGCATGAAACCGGCGCTCTGCGGGATTACCAGCGGTTCTCGTGCACCATGGAGGCGTCGTAGCGGTCGGAGGCCTCCGGCTGCTTCTCCGGCCAGCCGATGGGCAGCACGGCGTAGGGCACGATGTTCTCCGGCAGTGAGAACAGCTCACGCAGATGCGCCACGCGGTGCTCCATGGGATAGGCCGCGTAATAGACGGAACCGAGGCCCTTGTCGGCAGCCTCCACGAGAATGTTCTCGATGGCGGCGGTGCAGTCAACCACATTCAGAGCGCCCTGCATCATCTTATCTTTTGTGCTGTCGCCGCAGACAACGATGGCGGCCTGCGCACCCTTCACGGCCTGGGTGTAGTTGTCCATGGGCAGCTTTTCAAGAAGCGCCTTGTCGGTGACGAGAATAAACTGCCAGGGGCGGGCGTTGTTCGCCGTGGGGGCGCTCATGCCGGCATGGAGCAGATCGTGCAGATCCTCCCGGGAGACGGGACGGTCGGTGTAATTGCGGACACTTTTACGGGTGAAAATCGCGTTCATGGTTTTTCCTCCAAATATGTTGTTTGTATTATTTCTTCAGTCTTGCTTTCATTTCTTCCACGGTTTCTCCGCCAAAGCCCAGGTTCTCACCGGGCTGTTCGTGAAGCACGACGCTGAAAAACCGATCCGGAATGCCGGTGCATTCAGACGCGGTCTTGGTGAAGCCGTGAATCAGTGCGGTTTTTTGTTCTTTGGTCAGGTTTTCTCCTTCAAATGTGATAACGGGCATGATTAAATTCTCCTTACTATTTTATGTGTTTTCTGAATATCAGAAATTGTTGCCTCTCTGCTCAGCCAGGGTTACCGTTACGTCTGCGCCCTGAGGCCGCATTTCTTTCCATGGCTTATACTCCTCGGAGTTCCACCATGCATAGAAGCTCTCCTTGCCGGGCCACTCCTGAATAATGACCATATCCGACTGTCCGTCGGCGAAGGTGCTGTTTTCAATATTTTCAATGCCGATGCCCTCAAATCGGAATTTGCCGCCGTACTGGATGACGCTCGGAATGTGACCCTTTACATATTCCATGAATCTGTCGCGGTTGGTGATTTTTACAGTGATGATTGCGTACGCCGTTTTTTCTTTGGGAACCTGAAAAATGGAACCGGCGTCATTCGGATGATTCTTGTTCCCGGCAGCGTTTGTATTCATTTCATTCCTCCGGATATGTTGTTGTGAGTTCATTTTGTCTCTCAGGCCATTCGTTTTTCTGAAATGCGGAGAAGGGCTGCTGCCGCTTCTCATCATTTGCTTTTCAGCGATTTGCCAATATTCCAGCAGCTCCCCGCCGCATCGCCGGAGCGGAGGTAGCGGGCCTGCTGCATCTCGAACAGGATGGGGTGAATCTTCTCAAAGTCGATTTTGCCGTTTTCCGTAAGAACGTCTTCCCGGACATAGGTGTTGACGGGATGCACGATACAGTTCAGGTGTGTTTTGGTCTCATGGATTTCCCGAATCACACATTCCATGGCGACAGGCGCGTTCTCGATCAGCGGCGCGTCCGGCAGCTGCCCGCGGAAAACCGGGAACACATCGGATTTATCAGTCGTTTCGCCGGAAACGATGCCCACATAATCGGCCTTTACCAGCATGGCCTCGTCCACCAGATTGACGGAGAGATTGGCCCCCACACGAAGCGCCCTTGCCGTATAGTGGGGCTTGCCGATGCTCAGCATCATGCAGTCCACACCCCAGATGCCGACGTGCGCTACATTCATCCAGTTGACTTTGCCGTTTTGCACCGTGCCCACCACTGTGTCCGGCGTCGGGTACAGCCCTGTGACACTGCCGATATTTTTCATGTCCGAGCTTCCTTACCCTTTGATCTTTTGAACCAAAAACGCCACGTTCTCGCCGAAGCGGCGAATGGTGTTCATGCCCTCCTCGTCCTGCAGCGCCTGACCGGGAGCCTGACCGAACACAATGTTCCAATAGGTGGAGCCGGGCACGATCATGTCGTTGGAGAGATAGAACATCATCATCTCCTGCAGCGCCGTGGTGCTGCCGCCGCGCCGGGCGACGGCGACGGGGCCGCCCACCATGCGGGAGAGGAAGTTCCCCTGCTGCATGGAGGCCATGGCGATGCGCTGAAGCGCCGTCATCAGCTGGGCGCGGACCGTTCCCCAGTAGACCGGGCCGCCCACGATCAGGCCGTCGGCCTCCTTGATTTTCGCGATGACGGCATCGAAGCCGTCGTCGCCGCTGGTGAAGTCCATGGCGTCGTGGAGCTTCATTCCGGCAAGGGAAATCACCTCGGCTTCCACGCCGTTTGCCTCGATGGTCTTTGCGCATTCCCGCAGCACCTGCACGGTGTTGCCCTCCGCGTTGGGGCTGCCGCTGAGTAAAATTACCTTTGCCATTTTACAGTTCTCCTTCTATTCAATCTTGAGTTCAATATTGAACCACATTCTCAAAAAAGATGTCTGAGTCTCCTCAGACGGTCTTTCTCAGTTGAAATTCCCGATGGCCCGGGCCATCATATCCACAAGCTGCTGCTGTTCCTCTTCGGAAAAGCCGCCGAAAATCCTTTCCCGCAGTTCCGCGGAGATCCGGTTGAAGTCGGGGCGGAACGCCAGCGCCTTCTCGGTTGCCTGAACATAGGTGCAGCGGGCGTCGGTGGGGCAGGTCTCCTTGGTCAGATAGCCCAGCCGAACCAGACGGTTGATGCTCTCGGTAATGGTGGTTTTCTGCTTGCAGAGCGAATCATAGATGGTCTTGATCTGTACTTTCCCGCCGTTTCTGTAGACGACGGAGAGCACGGAGCCGTAGCTCGGCACCAGTTCGCCGTGACCGCAGGCCTTGAGTTCATCCCGCAGAAACTCATTGATCTTTGTGCGCAGATGGGAGGTGTAGGTTGCGGCGCCCATGGGGGATGCGTTCATAAGGGCTCCTCTTTCCGCATCAGATGATCTGCTCATAAACATTCATGTCGGCCGCCTGCGTCATCAGCCTGCCCAGCTGCGGCACGATCCGTGTAAAATGCTCGGAGTGCAGGTGCGCGTCCAGATCCTCGCGGCTTTTCCACTCCTCGATCATGGTCAGCAGTTCGGGATGATCGGCATCCTGATACACTCCATAGCTGATGCAGCCTTTCTCCCCGCGGGTGATCTCCACCAGTTCCCGGCACAGAGATAAAATCTCGCCCAGATGATTCAGATCGGCATAATTTTTTGCGACTACTTTCACCATATCGTTCTCCTCATTTCTTTCGATACCAAAACAATACTTCAACTTTGAATTTTTGTCAAGAGGAAATTTCAAAGTTGAAGTATTTTTTGTGGCAGCCGTTTATCTAAAATATTCAGCGGGGCGTATCAGGCAGACGATACGCCCCGCTGCATGCATCAGAAATCGAAATGCTCCGGGTCGGGGCCGACACGCAGCCCCATGTTCAGCGCCTGAATCTGGGCCATATCTTCTTCTGTCAGCGCAAAGTCGAAGATCTGCGCGTTGGACACGATGCGGTCGCGGTGGACGGACTTCGGAATGACGGCCACGCCGCGCTGAATATCCCAGCGCAACACGATCTGCGCAGGCGTGCGGCCGTATTTTTCGGCCAGTGCCCGCAGCGCCGGGTGTTCCAGCAGCGGAACCCGGGGCCCGCCCAGCGGGCTCCAGACGCCCACGGCGATGCCTGCCTTTTGGCAGGCGTCGATCAGCTCCTGATTGTTCATCAGCGGATGAGACTCCACCTGGTCCAGCATGGGCCCGACCCCGGTGGCCCTGATTAAATCGTTCAGGTGATGGACATGAAAGTTGCTCACGCCGATGGCGCGGATATGCCCCTGCTCGTATAGCTGCGCCAGTGTTTCCCACGCTTCTTCTCTGCCCTCCACCGGCCAGTGCAGCAGGCAGAGGTCAAGATAATCCGTTCCGAGGTTCCGAAGCGACTGGTAAAAGGCGGCGAGCGTCTGGCCGGCACGAATATGGCTGTTCCAGATCTTGCCTGTAACAAACACATCGTCTCTGGCAAGGCCGCTTTTTTTCAGTGCGCTGCCGACTCCGCGTTCATTTCCGTATACGGCGGCGGTGTCGAAATGACGGTATCCCGCCTCCAGCGCCCACAGGACCGCGCGCTCGGTCTGGGCGCCGTCCTCCGCGCCGTAGACGCCAAGGCCCAGCTGAGGCATTTTGACGCCGTTGGACAGCGTCAGATAAGTCTGCCGGTTCATTCCAGAATCGCCATCCCTTCATAACCCTTCTCCGGCTTGGAATTCAGAACCCGTGCAGGAATTTTTGCCATGCCCTTTTCCAGCAGGTCAATCAGCCTGTCCTTGTCCTCCGGCAGCGTACCGGCCACAGGGATCACGTTGGAGGTGTGCAGGCCGAAGAAGGCCGTCCCGTCCAAATCCAGACGCCTGAGGAGCTCCAGTTCTTCCTGAATGTTCTGGCCAAGCGTGTTTTCCACAAAGGCGCCCGCCTTGAGTTCCTTGTACAGCGGGCTGCCGGCGTCCACGTGCAGGGTGGCAAGGAAAATCAGATAGGGCCTGACCTCATTGAGCAGCTGTGCGCTGGCAGAGGCATTCTCCCTCCATTTTTCCGCTCCGGCCGCGCCGAGGATGATGTTGGCGGAAAAGTCCATGCCCGCCGCATTCAGCCGCTTGAGCTGGGTACGGGCTTCTTCCAGCGTGAAGCCCTTGTTGAGATGCTTCAGCACCTCGTCCATGCCGGATTCGATGCCGATATTCAGTTCGTTGATCTTCAATGCGCGCAGCTGGCGCAGTTCTTCATCGGTCTTGCCCATGACGTTTTTCACCGAGGCGTACATGGCGATGGTTTCGACCTCCGGGAAGATCTCATTGACCTTTTCCGCAATGGCCTTCAGCTTGTCCGCGCTGAGTACAAACGGGTCGGCTCCGGTCAAAAAGAATCGTTTTGCCGAGGGATAAATGCGCCGCATCGTCTTCAGATCACGCTCGATCTGCTCCATGGGCGCCGTGCGGAACGGCACGCCGTGATACATGGTGCAGAAGGTGCAGGCGTTGTGGCTGCAGCCGGAAGTAACCTCGATCAGAAGGGAATTTGCCTCAAAGGGCGGGCGAAAAACAGGGCCTGTGTATGTCATGATTTGTTCCTCCTGTTACAGTTCCAGTGCGGCCTTGTAAGCCGCGTCGATGCCGTCCAGCGCCTTGCCGACGGTGAAGGCGTCCCCGACCACCGTCACGGGATATTTGCCCTCCAGTTCCTTTGCCAGCGCATTGTTGGAGCGGGAGCCGGAGGCCAGCACCACAAGGTCGGCGGGAATCAGACGCCGAATGCCGTTTTTCTCGGTCAGAACGCCGTTTTCCGTGATCTCCAGCGTTTTCGTGTTCTCCAGAAGCTCCGCGTCATACCGTTTCAAGGACTCCATCAGAAAGTGCCGCGGCGCGCCGGGCAGATCGCCTGCGATGTCGGCGCCGCGCTTGACAATGGTCACGGTGCAGCCGTGAACCGCCAGATGCTCGGCTGTCTCCGCGCCCACGATGCCGCCGCCGATGACGACCGCATGACCGCCGAAGTCGACTTTCCCGGAAAGAATGTCCTCCGCCGTGTGTACAAAGGGCTTTCCCACGCCGGGAATCGGCGGAACAGACGGCGTGGCTCCGGCCGCATAGACAATGGCGTCGGGCTGGACCGCTGCGGCTAACTCCGCGGTGACTTCCGTGTTCAGCAGGACCTTTACGCCGCTGCGGGCCAGCTCGCCTTTCTGCCAGACGGTGAAGGCGTTGAGCATTTCCTTTCCGGGCGGCACCGCCGCCAGCAGCCACTGGCCGCCCAGGCGGTCAGCCCTGTCGTACAGCGTCACGTCGTGGCCGCGCTTTGCCGCCACAATGGCGGCCTCCATCCCGGCGGGGCCGCCGCCGATGACCATAATCTTTTTGGCTTTTTCGGCCCTGCGGATGGCGTAGGCTTCTTCCTTCCCCGTGCGGGGATTGACGAGGCAGGACACCGGCTCCTGCACGGCAATTTTACCCTGACAGCCCTGCCAGCAGCCGATGCAGGGCAGAATTTCGTCCAGACGGCCCTCACGCACCTTGTTTGGCAGCTCCGGGTCGGCAATGGACGCGCGGCCCATGGCGATGAAATCCGCCTTGCCCTCCCGCAGCAGGCTTTCCGCCACCTCCGGGTAAATAATTTTGTCGACGGCGAACACCGGAATCTTCACCATGCGGCGAATCTGCTGCGCATAGTCGGAGAACGGCGCGGTGCGCACGGCAGACGGCGCGGAGACGATGGAGCCGCTTTTATAGACGCCCGCGGAGACGTGCAGCGCCGCCGCGCCGGCCTCCTCCAGAATCTGCGCGATGACCTTGGTATCCTCGATGGTCAGGCCGCCCTCCACCATCTCGTCGGCGGAGATGCGGTAAATGATCGGATAGTCCTCGCCCACCAGTTCCTTGGCCCGGGCGATGATTTCCAGCGGGAAACGCAGGCGGTTCCAGAGGTTGCCGCCGTATTCGTCGGTGCGCTTGTTGGAGAACGGCGAGACAAACTGATTGATGAGGTAGCCGTGGGCGCCGTGCAGCTCGACAGCATCGTAGCCGGCATCCCGCCCCCGGCGGATGGCCTGCGCAAACTTTTCCACCAGTTCCCTGACCTCCTCTGTGGTCAGCTCACGCGGGGTTTCGGGTTCGGTGGGGTCCTGGATGGCGGAGGGCGCCACCGGCCGGCGGCCTTTGATGGCGCTGCCGGATTCGCGCCCCGCATGATACGCCTGCACGGCGATCTTTGCGCCGTACCGATGCACGCGGTCGGTGAGCTCGCGGTGACGCGGGATAAACGCATCTGTCCAGATGCCGGGAAGGTTCTTGAAACCCGCGCCGAATTCATCCACCGAATTGTCCTCGCAGATGATCAGGCCCCAGCCGCCTCTGGCCTTTTCCTCATAATAGCGGATGTAGCGGTCGGACAGGCTGCCGTCCTCATTCGCGTATTCCGTCAGCATCGGCGGAACAATCAGGCGGTTCTTGACCTCCATGGTGCCGATCCGCCCGGCGGTGAAAAGATGATCGAAGTTCATATTGGTGAATCCTTTCCAAATTAATTTCTTCAATAACGCAAATTCTATAAGTTAATCTTATTTATTACGTTATTATCGTATCATCAGAAAAATGATCGTGCAAGTAGGCACTTTTTGGTAGGACACGCACCTGTGGGTTAGCGAATCGTCCGCCGGCGCACAGCAAAGCCCCCGCCTGAAACAGACGGGGGCTTTGGCAAAAGAACGGCCGGCAGGCAGCTTTATAACTTCAGCAGGTATAAATACGAATCCCGGTCCGGATATTGATACGGAAAGGGAAGCGATTCCCTGGAAATCTTCTGAAATCCTTCGCGCTCATAAAATTGGTGGGAATCGTGTGCCACGGAAGGGGTGTCGAGCAGGACCTGATGATAGCCGTTTGCTTTTAAACGTTGAAGGAGGGTTTCGTACAAGGCAAATCCAATTTTCCTGCATCGCCAGTCGGCTCTGACAAAAAACTTTTTCATTACGGCATTTCCGTTTCCGTAATTCATAAAGGCAATGGTGCCGATCACTGTTTCCTGTTCCACGGCGATCCAGAACGCTCCCCCGTTCTTTTCGTAGCAGGACGGCACGTCCAAAAGATCCGGCTGTTCCGCAATCGTCAGGTTGATCCCAGCCTCGTCGTTCTGAATGGAGAGGATCAGATCAATGATCTGCTGCTGATATTTGTCCTGAAATTCCATGATTTCCATTGATGAATTGCTCCTCCTACAGCGCGCCGCCCGCGGACGTGATTGTACTGTCTGCTTCCGGATAATAGCGCTTGGCCCAGCTCTCAATGGATTTGAGGGCCGGCACCAACTCCTGCCCTTTGGCAGTCAGAGAGTATTCCACGCGGGGCGGCGTTTCCGGATAGACTTTTTTGCGGATCAGCCCTTCCTCCTCCATCTCCCGCAGGCTCTCGTTCAAAACCTTCTGGCTGATCCCGCCGGTCATGCGCTGCAGGGCCAGAAAGCGCTTGGGGCCTTCGTCCAGATGGCAGAGGATGACGGCTTTCCATTTGCCGCGAATCTGCTCGAAGCCCAGATCCAGCGCGCAGATATACGTTTTTTCCTTGTACTCAATCATTTCGGCACCTCCCGCATTTTCAGCCTGCCAGACCCAGTTTTTTCAGTGCGGATTGATATATCTTCCATGCCTGTTCCATTTTGGCGGCGGTAAAGCGATAGCTGGGGCCGGACAGCGCCACGCAGCCCAGCAGCGTGCCGTTTGCGCAGAACGGCGCGGCGAAACAGTTCAGGCCCTCCTGTACGCCCTCCAGGTCTGTTGCGTAGCGGAACGCGGGATCTGTATTGTCATACGCTTTTGTGACCGCCGAATTCTCCGGCAGGTCGATGAACTGGTCGTCGTCCGGCACAACCTTCAGCGGCTGCGTGGAAAGGACGACGTCATAATAGTAATAGCGGTCGCCCACGCGAATTTCAAAATAGGCAGTCTCGTCCATTTCTTTGACCAGCTCCGTCAGCAGCGCATGAATCTTTTCGGCCATGCCGGAACTGCGATTGTAGCAGAGGCCCAGCTTCAGGCTGGCGAGGCCGAGGCTGTATTCCATATCGCCCTGCCCGCGGGAGAGATAGCCGCAGTGCTCCAGCGTCCGCAGCAGGCCAAAGGTCGTGGAGGTTTTGAGCCCGGCAGCCTCGCTGATTTCGCCCAGACGCGCGCTGCCATGATCTGCCACATAGGAGAGCATCCCCAGCGCGCGCTCCACCGACTGAATATATTTTTTATCTTCTGTATTCTCTTTCATGGGTACGCCTCCTGTCTGCTGCACTCAGCATAGCACAGCGAATGCCGGATCGCAATCCAAAATGCTTCATTTTTTGCGGCAATACTGAAAACTGTCGCTTTATACAAATCATAATTTTTGTATTGTTATATTTTTAGATTAACGGGCTGTGCGGTGCTCCAGGCGATGGCGGTACAGCAGGCGCGCCGATGCCATGGCCGATGCGTATTTACCGTCGGCCGCGTTGCGAACGCCAATCCACAAGGCCGGGGAGCTTTCCGGGCTTCACTTGCAATAATGGCGGCGGGATACATAGGAACGCGAGATTCCGAAGTAGGCGGCGATCTCCCTCTGTGTCAGGGGCACGGTTCCGCCCAGTCCGTAGCGCAGGCGGATAATTTTGGATTCCCGCTCCGTCAGGCAGTCCCGGATCACCTGATGCAGCTTTGCAACGCTGTCCCGGTCATGCAAATCCTCCAGCATGGTATCGTCTACGCCTACGATGTCCATAAGCTCCAGCGTGTTGCCTTCCTTGTCCGTCTCAATGGTGTCGGACAGGGAGACCTCTCCCTGCAGCTTCTTTTGACTGCGGAAATACATCAGGATTTCATTTGCTATTCTCTCCCCAACGCGCTTTTGACGCATTGAGGGGTTCCCCTTTTTTGAGGCGTCTTTTCTCCTGGGCTTTGTCCTCATAATCCGCCTCGGCAAACCGTTCCGGATCATCGGCATCTTCTTCGCCTGCGGGCACTTCCCTGCCCGTCTCAGGAATCTCCGGACAGTCGATGTCCTCGTCCGAGGCCCCGAACAAAATGACGCGGGCATTGATCCCGTCCCAGACCACCTTGCGGATAAGCGTGCGAATGGCGGCCCGCTTTTGTTCGACCGTCATATTGTCGATGCCGGATTGGAAGATGCTCAGCAGCCGCCGCATGACGCCGAATTCAATATCGCTGAGCGCGTGCTGGCTTGTCAGCCCCTCCAGCTCCCGAATGTGGGCCTCGATGTTTTCGCACTCCCGATGCAGCTGTTCAATCCGTCGGGCGATCAGGGCCTTGGCGCTGCCATCTCCCAGTTCGGTCAGCGAATCGACGAGCGACTCGATTTTCTTTTCCGTGTCCGCCTGATCATGCCGCAGACCGTCGAGGCGGCTTTCGTAATCTGTTCGATTGCCGGTATAGAGCCTGCGGCTTTGCTCCAGCTGGTCAATGAAGCTGTCCGGATGCTCCTCCAGCTGCTTGACCTGCTCGACGATTGCCATAAGGTCTGTGCACCTGTTTTCTCCTGTTTGATGACACCCTGAAAGTATTTCTCCCAGCCGCGATACAGAAAAGCGTTGTATTCGTTCAGCGGGCCTTGCAGCTGGATATGATAAAGCAACGCCAGTCTTTTCACCGCGGCCTTGTCAAGGCCGTCCCCGTTTCGGGATCGGTATAGTTGGCATGGAGAATGCCGACGAGATCCGATCAGCCCGGCAAGATCCCGCCGATGCTGCGGCTGATGCGGTCCAGCCGGCAGACCGCCGCGACGGAGAAGCATCCCGCCTGCGGGCCGGCTGTCACGCGCCTGAACGTGGGCGGTTCAGATTTTCTCCGAAACGCCCTCGTCCTTCATAGACTGGGCCCGTTCCATGGCCTCGCGGCCCCAGCGAATGCGGAGGGATTCCCGGCAAAGTCCCGCCCGATTTTCGCTTCTCCCCCTGCCGGTAAATCCGGATTTTCGGGAACAGATGGCCGCGCGCTCCTTCCCATGGCCACCCGCATGTTCGTTTGCCTTTATCGCAGCCGATGCGCCCCGCGTTTTCAGCCGAGTTCGGGACGGTATGGAAAATTTTGCGTGGGCTGCGGCGGTCTTGCCCGGAGAGACTCTCCCCTTTACAATGCCGGAGGCGGATGGTACACTGAAGGGGTAAATTTTCCCGGTGCTTTTCTCGGAAAAGTGCCGGAACCGACAGGAGGAACCACTGCCATGCAGAATATCACCCCGGCCTATCAGCGTCTGATGGCCTATACCAAATACGAGACCGCCTCTCAGGAAAACGCCGGAACGAGCCCGTCCACGCCGGAACAAACCGAATTTGCGCAGGCTTTGGTGCGCGAACTGCAGGATCTGGGAATTGCGGACGCGGCGATGGATGAAAACGGATACGTATACGCAACCCTGCCGTCCAACGTGCCCGGCTGGAAGGGTCAGGTACTGGCCCTTCTCTCCCACATGGATGTCTCCCCCGCCGCGCCCTGCCGGAACGTCCGGCCCCGCGTCATCCGCTGGGAGGGCAAGGACACTCCGCTGGGCAGCGGCGCCGTCCTGCGGGCCGCAGACGCGCCCCACCTCTCCCGCTGCATCGGCAAGTCTCTGGTGGTAAGCGACGGGTCCACCCTGCTGGGCGCCGACGACAAGGCCGGCATCGCAGAGATCATGACTCTGGCGGAGACCCTGCTCCGCTGCCCGGAGCTGCCTCACGGCACGGTAAAGCTGTGCTTTACCCCCGACGAGGAGGTGGGCAGCGGCGCTGCGCTGCTGGATTTGCCCCGTCTGGGAGCCGATGTGGCCTTTACTCTGGACGGAGATGCCTTCGGCGCTGTGGAGTACGAGACCTTCAACGCCGCCTCCGCCAAGCTGCGGTTTTTCGGCGTGGGTGTGCATCCCGGCTCCGCCAAGGGCGTGATGCACAACGCCGTCCTCATGGCCACGGAGTTTATCGACGCACTGCCCGCCGACCAACGCCCTGAGACCACTGAGGGCTATGAGGGTTACTACTTTGCGGAAAGTCTCATCGGCACCGTGGAGGGCGCCGAGCTTCACTGCCTGATCCGGGACCACGACGCGGAAAAGTTCGAAGCCCGGAAAGCCTTTCTGCGAACGCTGACAGAGAAGCTGAACGCCGCCTACGGCCCCGGAGCCGTGGAGCTCACCATCACCGACAGCTACCGCAATATGCGCGAGAAGCTGCTTCCCGACCATCAGGAGCTCATCGACACCGCCTGCGCGGCGGTGCGGGCAGCCGGCGGGGAGCCTTTCAGCGAGCCGGTTCGGGGCGGCACGGACGGTGCGGCGCTGTCCTTCCGCGGCCTTCCGTGCCCCAATCTGGGCGTGGGCGGCGGCAATTTCCACAGCCGCATGGAATACGCCTGTGTAGAAGAAATGGACGCCTGCGTGGAGGAGCTTGTGCACATCGTGGCCCACTATGCTGCCGGCTGATCCCTGAGAATATAAGAAAGGCCCCCGGAGAGCAATGCTCTCCGGGGGCCTCGTTTTATGTCTGGCTCCTCAGATTATCCGGCGATGTCCGCATACTGGAAGTACCAGTAGCCATACGGAGAATGCCAGTAACCCGTAACCTTGTCGCTGCACAGATAGAAGTCGTTGTAGTAAGCGACGGGGATGCAGGCGGCGTCGGCCATCAGGATGTCCTCTGCCTGATGCAGATAGCCGGAACGGGTCTCGGGATCAACCTCGGCGGCGGCCTTGGCCATCATCTCGTCATAGGCGGGATTGTTGTACTTGCCGTCGTTGTTGCCGTTGGTGGAGACCAGCAGATCCAGCATATTGGAGGGATCGTTGTAGTCGAACAGCCAGCCGTTGCGGGAAATCTCATAGTCGCCGGCACGGCGCATCGGGGTGAAGGAAGCCCACTCGACGACGCTGATCTCCATGTTGATGCCCAGTTCTTTCCATGCCTGCTGGAGATACTGTGCAACCACCTTGTGGTAGCCGGCATCGTTGGTGGAATAAGTGATGGTGGGCAGGCCCTTGCCGCCGGGATAGCCGGCGTCAACCAGCAGCTGCTTGGCCTGTGCCAGATTGGCGTTGTAATCCTTGCTGATGTAAGGCTTGCCGCCGTTGGCATTGTCCATGAAAGCGCTGCCGTCCCAGTCGACGACACCGGTGCCAAGGAAGTTGTAGGCAGGCGTGTAGACGCCCTGCATCAGGGTATTTGCGACATAGTCGCGGTCGATGGCCAGGCTCAGGGCCTGACGAACCTTGGCGTTGGTGAAGGGCTCCTTGGAGTCATTCATGCTGATGTAATAGGTGCCCAGATCGGGATCAATGTGGAAGTCCGCCTGGCTCTTCAGGTTCGCGATCTCCGCGGTGGGAACGTCCTTGATCATCATGGCTTCGCCGGTCTGATAGGCGCCGTAGGCAGCGTTGGGATCTTCCATCAGCAGCAGCTTGATGGAGTCCAGCTTGATCTTGTCCGCGTCACGATAGTACGGATTCTTGGTGAAAATGATGTAGGAGGAGGGAACCCACTCGCTGATATAGAAGGGGCCGTTGCAGATGTAGGTCTCCGGCTTGGTCGCCCAAGAATCGCCATTCTTCTCGATGGTGGCCTGGTTGACGGGGCTCAGCGTGGCAAAGGCCGCCAGCTTGTCAAAATAGGTGCAGGGGTGAGACAGCTCGACGACGAAGGTCTGATCGTCGGGAGCAGAGACAGCCAGCTTGGTGGGATCGCCGGCAGCGGCTTCATCCCAGCCCTTGACCATGCCCAGCACGGTCTCGCCATAGGGAGCGGCAGTCTTGGGGTCGGCCACGCGCTGCCAGGAGTACACAAAGTCCTTGGCAGTCAGGGCGGAACCGTCGGACCACTTCAGGTCCTTGCGCAGATGGAAGGTCCATGTGAGGCCGTCCTCAGAGGTTTCCCACTTTTCAGCGGCGCCGGCGATGACCTTGTTGTCCTTGTCGATGTTCAGCAGACAATCAAAGGCAAAGATCAGCATATTGCCGCCGTCCACGGCGCTGTTCAGGGCCGGGTCGATGGTCTCGGGGTTGGGGCCGATCTCGGCCACCAGCTGCTTTCCGCTTGCGGTGCCGGAAGCGGCGGCGGAAGAGTCCGTGGTGGTGGTCTTGCTGCCGCAGGCGGTGAGACTCAGCGTCAACAGCATGGCAAGAGCGAGCAGGAATGCGAAGCTTCTTTTCATTCTTCATTTCCTCCTTTGTAATGTACAGGCACATGCCCTGCCCTTAGTTCTCTGTTCTAAAGGCTTTTTTATTATACACGGAATCTGTTCCAATGTAAACAATGAAATCGCCGTTTTGCCTCTGTACGGCGGACTTTCAATAAATTTGCCCCCCGTGCCGGGGCACGGGGGGCAGCAGTTAAAACCGCCAAAATTTTACTTGACCCGATCCAGATGGTGGCAGGCCGCGAAATGTCCGGGGCTGACTTCTTTCCATTCGGGTTCGGATTCCGCGCAGCACTTGTCCGCATAGGGGCAGCGGGTGCGGAAGCGGCAGCCGGAGGGCGGGTTGACGGGAGAGGGCACATCGCCCTGAAGCACGATGCGGTGGGCGGCCCGGTTCACTTTCGGGTCAGCAATGGGAATGGCGGAGATCAGGCTGCGGGTATACGGATGAACGGAGTGGAAGGTCAGCTCGTAGCTGTCCGCCAGCTCCACCAGCTTGCCCAGATACATCACGCCGATGCGGTTGGAGATGTGCTTCACCACGCTCAGATTGTGGGCGATAAAAAGATAGGTCAGGCCCATCTGCTCCTGCAGGTCCTCAAACATATTGACCACCTGCGCCTGAATGGATACGTCCAGTGCGGAGATGGGCTCGTCGCAGACGATAAACTCGGGGTTTACCGCCAAAGCGCGGGCGATGCCCACGCGCTGGCGCTGGCCGCCGGAAAACTCGTGAGGATAGCGGTTGGCATGCTCGGAGTTGAGGCCCACCAGACTCAGAAGCTCAATGATGCGGTCCTGCCGCTCCTTGGAGGATTTGGCCAGATGATGGATGTCAATGGCCTCGCCCACGATGTCTCCCACCGTCATGCGGGGATCAAGGCTGGCGTACGGATCCTGAAAAACGATCTGCATCTTGCGCCGGTACGGGAGCATATTGACGTGGGTGATGTCCTTGCCCGCGTAAAAAATCTTTCCGTCGGTGGGTTCGTGAAGCCGCAGCAGCGTGCGGCCCGTGGTGGTCTTGCCGCAGCCGGACTCGCCCACCAGTCCCAGCGTCTCGCCCTTGTTGATGAAGAACGACACGTCGTCCACAGCCTTGACGACCTTTTTCTCCATCAGCGAGCCGCCGGATACGGGAAAGAACTGCTGCAAATGCTGCACTTCCACCAGTTTCGTCTGTTCCATCAGTTCTTCTCCTCCCCCTGTGCCTCAAATTTTGCCTTGTCCAGCAGCCAGCAGGCGCTGAAGTGCGCGTCGGTGAGATGGGTATACTCCGGCGGGCGGTTCAGGCAGATCTTCATGCAGGAACGGCAGCGGGGAGCAAAGGGGCATCCGGCTGGGGGATTGAGCATATCCACGGGAGAGCCCTCGATAGGGATGAGGCGCTTGTGCTCCTGCTCGTTGAGATTGGGGATGCTCTGCAGCAGCCCCTTGGTGTACTCATGGGCCGGATGATAGAAGATGTCGTCCGTGGGGCCGCTCTCCACCACCTTGCCGGCATACATGACCGCGATGCGGTCGCAGGTCCCGGCCACGACGCCCAGATCGTGGGTGATGAGGATGATGGCCATGCCCAGCTTCTTCTTCAGATCCATCATCAGCTCCAGAATCTGGGCCTGAATGGTCACGTCCAGAGCGGTGGTGGGTTCATCCGCAATGAGCAGCTTGGGCTCGCAGGCCAGCGCAATGGCGATCATCACACGCTGCCGCATACCGCCGGAAAGTTCGTGGGGGTACTGCTTGAGCCGCTTGTCCGGCTCGTTGATGCCCACCAGACTCAGGAGCTCCCGGGCGCGGTCGTTGGCCTGCTGCTTGGTCTTGTTGGTGTGCAGCAGAATAACCTCCCGGATCTGGTCGCCGATGGTATAGACCGGGTTGAGGCTGGTCATGGGGTCCTGAAAGATGATGGAGACTTCATTTCCCCGGATCTTTCGCATCTGCTTTTCGGTCATGGTGTTGATATAGTGGTTGTTAAACCAAAGATCTCCGCCGATGAGACGGCCGGGATAAGCGGTGAGCCCCATGATGCTGTACGCGGTCACGGACTTGCCGGAGCCAGACTCGCCTACGATGCCCAGCACCTCGCCCTCTCTCACGTAGAGAGACACGTCGTTCAGGGCCTTGACCTCGCCGGCGGGGGTGAAGAAGGACAGCCGCTCATGCTGAATCTCCACCAGATATTCGGGGTTGTGCGCGGTCTGCGTCTCTGCCGCCGCGGTTTCATTCTTGTTCATGTTCTGTCCTCCCTCTCAGCTCTTCATCTTGGGATCGAAAGCGTCCCGCAGGCCGTCTCCGAACAGGTTGAAGCTGAGGATGATGAGGCTGATGAGCAGAGCCGGGGCCAGCAGCAGGTAGGGATACGAATTGATACCGTTGAGGCCGTCACTGGCCAAAGAGCCCAGGGACGGCATGGGAATGGCCACGCCCATGCCCAGGAAACTCAAAAAGCTCTCCGTAAAGATAGAGGAGGGAATCTGCAGAGTGGTGGTCACGATGAGGGTGCCGATGCAGTTGGTGAGCAGGTGGTGCTTGATGATGCGGCTGCTGTTGGCGCCCAGAGCCCGGGCCGCCGTCACATACTCGCTCTGCTTGAGGGTGAGGACCTGGCTGCGGACGATACGGGCCATGCCCACCCAGTACAGCAGGGCGAACACGATGAAGATGCTGATAAGGTTGACGCCCACGGTCTGGATCCACTGGAAGCCTGGCTTCGCCGACAGGGCGTCCATAGGCGCTCGCAGCGCGAAGGACAGCAGCACGATCAGCAAAATATCCGGTACGGTATAGATGATGTCCACGATCCGCATCATGATAAGGTCCGTCAGGCCGCCGAAATAGCCCGCCACGGAGCCGTAGATGGAGCCGATGACCAGAATGATGGCGGAGGCGATGATGCCCACCAGCAGAGAGATGCGGCTGCCCATCATCACGCGGATGGCATAGTCGCGGCCCAGGTTGTCGGTGCCGAGGATATGGGGAAATACGTGTTCGCCGGCATCGATCTTTGCCTGCTCGTCCACCGAATAGGTCATCGGGGAGAGGTAAACGGCGCCCTTGATCTGCTGCTCGTACTGATAGGGATAAAAGCTGGGGATCACGAACGCGAAAATCATGACCACCAGAATGATCACCAGACTGACCATTGCCACCTTGTTCTTGCGCAGGCGGCGCATGGCGTCCTTCCAAAAGCTGACACTGGGACGCAGCTGCACCAGACTCTGGCGCTCGTCCTCGGTTGCCGGCAGAAAATCGTCTACATTCAGCTGAAGGCTGAGCGGATTTTTCTTTGTCATGTATTTGGCTCCTCCCTCACTTCAGCTGGATGCGCGGATCGATGATCTTGTACACGATGTCCACGATCACGTTCATCACGATGATCAGCGTGGCCAGAAAGATGGTCGTTCCCATGATCACGGTGTAGTCGCGGTTGGTGATGGAGCTGACGAACTGGCCGCCCAGCCCCGGAATCACGAAGATTTTTTCCACGATGAAGCTGCCGGTGAGCGTATAGGCCAGCATGGGCCCCAGATACGTGACCACCGGGAGAATCGCGTTGCGCAGGGCGTGCTTGAAAAGGCACCGCGTCTGGGAAAGGCCCTTGGCGCGGGCCGTGCGCATATAGTCCTGACCGATGACATCCAGCATGGACGAACGCATCAGCCGGGTGATATAGGCCATTGGATAAAACGACAGGGCGAAAACCGGAAGCACATAGTGGGCCGGAGACGTCAGTCCGAAGGTCGGCAGCCATCCTAAGTGGACGCCGAAGATATACATGCCCACCGTGCAGATGACGAAGCTGGGGAACGCGATGCCGCAGGTGGCTAGAACAATGATGAGGTTGTCCGCCCACTTGCCGCGGTTCAGAGCGGCGACAGAGCCCAGAGGAATTCCCAGTGCCAGAGCCAGCAGCACCGCCAGTCCGCCGATGCGGGCCGAGACGGGAAACCGGCTTCTGATGATGTCGGCCACGCTCCAGCCGCGCTGCTTGAGGCTGAGGCTGAAATCCCCGTGGAGTACGCCCAGCATATAATTCTTATATTGGATCAAAATCGGCTTGTCCATTCCGAACTTTTCATTCAGTGCCGCCTGCGCCTGCGCACTGATGGACTTTTCCGCCACAAACGGCCCTCCCGGTACCGTGTGCATGAGGAAAAAAGTGATGGTGGCCACCAAAAAGATCGTTAAGGCGGCCAGAATCACCCGCTTGATGATATACTTTGCCATAATGCTTTTACTCCCCCTGCTCTCCTTGATGCTGCCGGGTCGCCGGACACTTTTTCTTTCCTTGCCCCGACGGGCCGTCAGAAAAAGTATGGATGCGGATGCAGCTCCCGTATCGGTTTTCCGTAACCCTTTCGCTCAATTAAAGCCTTCTTTTTTCTGGTAGTGCGATAAATTTCTGATGCTGTGTAAAGGATTGCTTAAAGCATTATGATAACAACCACAGCGGAATTTGTCAATTCCACAGAGACAGAAAACTCTCAGAAGTTTCATATTTATAGGAAAAAAATTTGGTTTTTCCGGAAAAAGGCTCCTCGTACCGGATCAAAATAGGTTGACCTCTTTTTTTCCGATTCACGACGGCCTCGGTTTTCTCCGATTGTGCGGGACACGCGGACAGGATGTGCCGTGCCCATCGTTTTCCGCTCCTGCGCGTCTTTCTCCGCCGCGGCATAAGCCCCGAAACAGCCTGAAGCCCATTGTCCACAGTCCCTCGCTCTGCAAGATCGGGCGGAGCCGCTCCGCCGGGTGGGCGAATTCCACACGGCGGCCGTTTTGACGTGTATCCGGCGCCAACCCATCTCACGCGTGGGGAAACATCGGCGCTTGCGAAGCACATTCTCAGGAGGCAGGTCTGATCCGGCGCGTATGCGGACGCCTCGTTCCGGGGCCTCTGCGGGAGGATAGCATTTTCAATGCAGCGGGCGGCATAGGTGGCCAGCCGCGCACCCTTCTCAGGATCAAAGCTGGAGATTGCTTTGATCAGACCGATGGTGCCGATGGAGATGAGATCCTCCTGATCTCCGTTTTGCGTGTAGTACTTCTTAATGATGTGCGCCACCAGGCGCAGGTTTCGTTCCACAAGCAGGTTGCGGGCCTCCGCGTCGCCCTCCGCAAAGCGTTTCAGGCATTCCCGCTCCTCCTCCGCAGTCAGCGGCTTTGGAAAGGATCCGCCGCCCGAGAGCCGCAGTGAAAACAAAAGGCTGTTGGCAAACAGCAGCAAGGCTTCCGAAAACATATGCTCCCCTCCCTCCGTCCACCTTATGCGGCGACAGGAAGTCCATATGAGAGCGGCTTTGGACCGCCTCCAAACGCGCGGCAGGTGCCGGGGCCCAAGCCCCGGCACCTGCCGAATACTGCAATGTGGAAGGAGAATCTCAGCCAATGCCGCCGAACGCAATGCCCAGGATGAAGCACAGCAGAGCCAGCGGAACAAAAACATATTTTCCGAAGGGATAGAACCACTTCATGACGGGCTTGGGATCGCCCACCTGCACGGCCGCCAGAGCGGTATCCTTCTTCATGATCCAGAAGTACATGAAGCCGGCGGAGAAGGCGCCCAGCGGGCACAGGTAGATGGAGACCATGTCCATCCACTGAGAGGTCCAGGGCTGGATCATCAGCGAGATCGCAATGGCCAGGCCGTGAATCACGGCGGTGGCGGCCACACGGTTCAGGTGCAGCTTCTCCTGCAGGAACGCCACCGGCGTTTCAAACAGGTTGATAATGGAGCTGATGCCGGCAAAGAGTACCGCCACGAAGAAGAAGATGCCGATGATTCTGGAGATGCCTCCCATGCTGTTGAACACCGGCATCAGATACACAAACATCAGGCCGGGGCCTCCGTTGCCCAGATCCGCACCCACGGTAGCCATGGCCGGAATGATGATCAGCATGGCCAGCAGGGCCGCAGAGGTATCGAATACGGCGCAGAGGACGGCGGACTGACGGATCTTGACGTCCTTGCCCAGATAGGAACCATAGATCACGGAGCCGGAACCCGCCACAGACAGGGAGAAGAAGCACTGTCCGAAAGCGAACACCCAAACGTTCACATCCAGCAGGCCCTTGGGATTCAGGGTGAAAATGTACCGGTAGCCCTCTTTGGTGCCGGGCACAAAGAACATAAAGATCGCCAGAGCGATAAAGAGCACATACAGGGCGGGGATCATGATCTTGCAGGACCGCTCGATGCCGCCGGACACGCCCAGAATCATGATGAAGAACGAAGCGATAATGGCGATGATGATCCAGAGGTTGTTGGAGCCGCCGGTCGCAAAGGTCATTTTGATGGCTTCCATCAGGGTGTTCGCCTCGGGTGCAACAGCGCCGAAGGTGCCGCCGATAACGTTCATATCCTGACCCATGGACACCAGCTCGCCGGTAAAGGCCATCTTGGTGTAGTAGAACACCCAGCCCATGATGACGGAGTAGCCGATGCCAAGGCACAGAGAGGCAAAAACGGGGACGCCGCCTACCAACTCACCCAGCTTTTTGGACTTTCCCCCGTTTTCCATGGCTTTGCCGAAGGCTCCCACGGGACCAAAGCCGGACCAGCGGCCCAGTGCAAATTCCTCCATCATGCCGGACTGGGAAATGATGAACACGAAAATGAAGTAAGGGATCAGGAACGTCAGGCCGCCATATCTGGAGACCAGCATGGGGAAGCGCCAGATATTGGCCATGCCCACGCAGGAGCCCACAGCGGACATGATAAAGCCCCACTGGGACTTAAACCCGTCCTGCTTGGCCAGTGTTGTTGCGTTTTTATCTGCCATACAATTTCCTCCTAATTCTCACACGTTTGACAATAGAAGAGGGAAAACACGCAGGGACGCAGGGTTTGGAACTGTATCCCCGAAATTCAGCGGGCGGCCTTTCCGGCCCTTTCCGGAAAGGCCGCCCGCATGGATTTATGATGCTGTGACAGTCTCTGTATATTGCACTTTTCCGGGTTGCTTACTGCTGATCGGGAGTGGGAGCATAGGGCTCCAGAAACGCGTGGAAATGACGCATGGGCAGGTTATGGCCCCAGATGATCCGCATATTGGGAATGTTGGCGCGATCCTCGTAGAGAGCCTTCACCGCTGCGATCACATAGTCCAGATGCTCCTGCGTCAGACGGCTGCGGTCAATGGCGAAGCGAACCACGTTGGCCAGCTCGGCCTGCTGCTCGGGTGTCTTGAGATCGTACTCCATGGAGTAGTCGCCCAGCTCGGACACGCGGATGCCGTAGCGGCGGATGAGCTCCAGAGAGAAGCCCTCGCCCGCGAAGCTCTCGTGGCCGCGCTTGCCGTCGAAGAACTCGTCCATGTTGATGTACACGGCATGGCCGCCGGCGGGAAGCACGACGCCCTTGACGCCGGCCTTGTAGAAGCCCTGGGCCAGGTACTCGCACTGCTTCACGCGCTCGTCCATGTAGTTGAAGTTGCAGCTCTCGTACAGGCCCACCGCCAGCGCCATGATGTCGCGGCCGGACATTCCGCCGTAGGAATCGTTGCCGTAGCAGGAGATCTGCTTCACCTTCAGCAGAACGCCCACATCGGTCTTGACGGTGCCGTCGGCATTGAAGTCGGAGAAGTTCTTCCAGAACAGGCCGCGGTCGCGGAAGGCCATCATGCCGCCCATGTTGGCGTGGCCGTCCTTCTTGGCGGACATGGTGAACGCGTCGCACAGGGAGAACATCTCGGTGGCGATCTCGGCGATGGACTTGTCGGCATAGCCGTCCTCGTTCATCTTGATGAAGTAGCAGTTCTCCGCCCAGCGCGCCACGTCAAACACCAGAGGAATGTTGTACTTATGGGCAACGCGGTTGATCTCCCGCAGGTTCCCCATGGAGACGGGCTGGCCGCAGATGGGGTTGTTGGTGATGCAGGTGAAGATCAGGGGCACGTTCTCCCGGCCGCAGGCCGTGATCAGCTGCTCCAGCTTCTCAATGTCCATGTTGCCCTTGAACGGGTTCTTGGCATACTTGCCGCCCTCGGGCGTCTCCCAGAGCAGCTGCTTGTTGTAAAGGTTGCGGGGAATGGAGCCCATCTGCTTGATGTTGCCCTCGGTGGTGTCGAAGTGGCCATTGGAGGGGATGGTGAACACCTTTCCGGGGAACCGCTGGGCCAGAATCTTCTTCACGATCTCCATCAGCACGGATTCCGCCGCGCGGCCCTGCTGGATGATGAAGGTGTTGGGACGCTCCATCTGAGCGGCGCCGCCGTTGAACAGGCCGCCCTCATATTCGCACAGGTACATCTCGTCCATCATCTTTTCGACGTCGCGGCAATCCGTGCGGACAAGGTCGATGACCTTTTTCCAGTTCTTTTCGCCGCCGCGCTCAAAGATGTCGCGGAAGGTGTCCAGCAGGACATAGTAGCCGGTGTTGCGGCCATAGGCCTCGTCTCCCAAAAACAGGGAGGCCCACTGCTGGTTGGTCATGGCGGTGGTGCCGGAATCGGAGAGCATATCCACGGTCAGCATGCCGGAGGGGAATGCAAACTCGTTGTAATGAGTGGACTTCAGGGCACGCTCGCGCTGTTCAACAGTGACCTCGGGGAGATCGCGGACAGCATAGGTAAAGTGGTGAGGAGTCGGGACGTTCAGTGGGTACTTCATAATTATAACCTCCATTATTTTGGCGCTGTGCGCCGTTCATGTATAGAGGATACCCCGGTCATCGTTTCCGGCTGGGAATCTGCCGGCGCAGGCGACTGGCGGACAGTACCTTTCAGGTGTTCAGGCGGGGCCTCTGCCCCGCAGCGGTGCGCGGGTCACTCTGCGGCGATGCACTCGATCTCCACCATGGCATCCTTCGGCAGCCGCGCGACCTCAACGGCGCTGCGGGCCGGGCAATGTGCGGGGAAAAACTGGGCGTACACGCCGTTCATTGCGCCGAAATTGTTCATATCCTTCAGGAACACGGTGGTTTTGATGACCTGTTCCATGGACATGCCGGCAGCGTCCAGCACGGCCTGACAGTTCAGCAGAGACTGCCGGGTCTGCGCCTCGATCCCCTCGGGGAATGCACCCGTGGCGGGATCAAGAGGAAGCTGACCGGAGGTAATCACCAGACTGCCTGCCCGAATCCCCTGCGAATAGGGACCGATGGCAGCCGGAGCCTTTTCCGTGCTGAGAATTTCTTTCATATGCGATAACCGCCTCCTTCACTTTGTAACAAAATATTATCATTATAATAAAATATTGTCAATACGCTTGGGTAAATTTTCATTTGTGCAATATAAATCGCTTATATATTTATGCAACATATACAAATGATAAAATTATTTTAACATACGAAATACTTTTATTGCGAAAAACAGGAAAGGATGCTATGCTAAGTATAATTACGCAAAAGGCTGCAAAACAAGGAGGCACCTGCCATGACCAGCGAAACCATCCATCGGTACACACTTCTGGTGGATTTTCTCGGACGGACATTGGGGCCAGACTATGAAATAGCACTGCACGATCTGGAACGGGGCCGCCCCGCCATCGTGGCGATTGCCAACGGCCACATCAGCGGGCGGGACATCGGTGCCCCCCTGACAAACATTGCCATGCAGATCATCACAGAGCGTTATTACGAGACCCACGACTATCGTTTGAACTATCGGGGAGAGACGGACAACGGGAAGGTGCTCCGCTGCTCCACATTCTTCATCAAGAACGAGCGCGGGGCGCTGGTGGGGCTGCTGTGCATCAATTTTGACGACTCCCGGTACCGGGAGCTGTCGGATCGGGTTTTCCGGCTGTGCCATCCGGACGACTACGCAGACCGGAACATCCATATCGACACGATCTTCTCTCCGATGCCGGAGGAAGTCGGCGAAAACGAAACATTTTACAGCAGCATCAGCGCCGCCACCGAGCACGCGCTGCTCTCGGTGATGGACGGACGCTCCGTTCCGCCGGAGCGTCTGACGCAGGATGAAAAGCTGGAGGTCGTGGGCCTGCTGAATCAGCGGGGCATCTTTATGCTCAAGGGCGCCGTCAACGATGTCGCCGAGCAGCTGGCCTGCTCCCCTGCCAGCATCTACCGGTACCTCAGCCGGCTCAACCGGGAAAAAAGGCAGCAGCCGGAAAAACCTTAACGCCGTGCGCAGCAGCGGGGCCCAACTGTGGGCCCCGCTGCTGCGTCTGCCCCGCCTGAAAACAGATGTTTCTTCGAGGCAGGTTTCCTATTGGATTTTTCCGACAAACGCGGTATAATAGTCAGGTAACTGATAAGGGAAGTGTCTCCATGAAAATTGCAATTGTCACAGGAGCCTCCAGCGGGCTGGGACGCGAATTTGTGCACCAGCTTGGCGAAGACGCCTCTTTGGATGAAATCTGGGCTATCGCCCGCAGAAAGGACCGTCTGGAAATGCTGCAGCCGGTCTGCGGCCGGCCGGTTCGCCCCATTCCTCTGGATCTGACCAGCAGAGAGGATCTGTGCCGGCTGGATGCGCTCCTTCGCCAGGAATCCCCTGCCATATCCGTATTGGTCTGTGCGGCGGGCATGGGCCGCATCGGCTTCTGCACGGAAATCCCCTCCTCCGACAACGACGCCATGATCGATCTGAATTGCCGGGCCGCCGTGGCTGTGACCACAGCCGCGCTGCCCTATCTCTCGTCCGGCAGCCGGATTCTGGAAATCTGCTCCACCGCGGGCTTCCAGCCCATCCCCGGCCTGAACGTCTACGCTGCCACAAAGGCCTTTCTGCAGAGCTATGCCAAGGCTCTGCACTATGAACTGCTCAGTACCGGCATCCACGTCACCGCTGTCTGCCCCTACTGGATCAAGGATACGGAATTCATCCCCAACGCGCAGAAAGTCAGTCAGTCGGGATACCGGCACTTCCCGCTGGCCTCCCATGCGCACAGTGTCGTGCGCTGGGCGCTGACCGACAGCCGCCTGAATCTTTGGGTTTCCACGCCCAGCCCCGTCAGCATGATCCACCGGCTGTTCGCCAAGTTTGTTCCCCATACGGTCATGGTCCCTCTGATGGATCTGATTCGGCGGATCTGAAGTGCAAAATTGATTCCATTTTTTTGTTGACTTCCTTGTTTGCCTATGGTATTGTGCGTGTAACATTTTTAGGAAGCGAAGGATTGCATGAAGGTTTTAATTACTACCGATTGGTATTCTCCCGCCATCAACGGCGTGGTCACCTCTGTGATCAACCTGCAAAGAGAATTGACCGCTCAGGGCCATGAGGTTCGCGTTTTGACCCTGTCTCACTCGCCGCGATCCTATCGGGCGGGCAGCGTTACCTATATTGGCGCCATCAGCGCCGGAAAAATCTATCCCGGTGCCCGGTTCCGGACCGCTCCGGCGCGCCGTCTGCTGACCGCACTTGCTCAGTGGCGGCCGGACGTCATCCATTCCCAATGTGAGTTTTCCACGTTCCTGATCGCCCGCAAGCTGGCGGAGGTCACGGATGCCGCGCTGGTACACACCTACCACACGGTATATGAGGACTACACCCACTACTTTTCCCCCAGCCGCAAATGGGGCCGCAATGCCATTGCCGCCTTCTCAAGACTGGTTCTCTCTCAGACCGACGCAGTCATTGTCCCCACGGAAAAGGTGCAGAGCATTCTTCTGCGCTATCGCGTGGAAAAACCAATCTACGTTGTCCCCACGGGGCTGGATGTGGAACGCTTTTCCCACAGCGCGGACAGCACGTACCTCTCCATTCTCCGCCAGCAGCTTCGCATCCCGGCCCGCAATTTTGTTCTGCTGTATCTTGGGCGGCTGGCTGAGGAAAAAAATATCGACCTTCTGCTGCGCTGCCTCGCCTCTCTGCATCGCGAGGACATCACGCTGCTGCCGGTCGGCAACGGTCCCTACCGCAAGGAGCTGGAACGGCAGGTCAGCGAACTGCACCTCGAAAATCAGGTGGTTTTTGCCGGCATGGTCAAGCCCGATCAGGTCCCCAACTATTATCACCTGGGCGATCTCTTCGTCAGCGCCTCCACCAGCGAAACGCAGGGCCTGACCTACATTGAGGCGCTGGCCTCGGGCCTCCCCGCGCTCTGTCTCCGCGATCCCTGTCTGGAAGGGGTCATTCAGAACGACGTCAACGGGTGGCAGTTCCGCGATCCCGTGGAATTCCGTGCATACCTGAACCGGTTTCTGGAATCTCAGGAGCTGCGCGAGCGCATGGGGCTCAGTGCAGCAGAGTCGGCCCGCGATCATTTTTCCGCCGATGCGTTCGCTGCTCACGTTGCGGAGGTTTACCGGGAGGCCATTGCCCAGCACCGCCAGCGCAGCGAAACCGGCGCCGCCTGACGCCTATGGCAGATCGCCGCGCCTGTTCGGACGGATATTGGGTCTATATGCTGCGCTGCGGAGATGGCTCCCTCTATACCGGCTCCGCCTGCGACGTCCAGCGCCGTCTCGCGGTGCATCGCAGCGGCAAGGGTGCCAAATACACCCGCTCACACCCGCCGCTGGAGCTGGTCTATCAGGAAAAGCTGCCGGATAAATCCGCCGCCCTGCGGCGCGAGGCAGCCATCAAACGGCTCACCCATGCGGAAAAGCTCTCGCTGATTCATGATCCATCATAAAAGCTCCTGTTCGTGACGAACAGGAGCTTTTATTGCGGTATGGGGATTTGAAAGCACAGCCAGAGAATATTCCGGATCAGCCAGTTTCCCAGCAAAAGGATCAGCACACTCACGAGCCATCCGCTGCGATAGTGCAGAACCCATCCGCGCCGGCCGCGCATACGCCAGATGCTCTGAGAGAGAACGTAGAGAGCGGCAGAACCAAATACATATAAAACGGCGGGATGATAGACAAGAGAGCTTATAAGGCGGCCGCGGGAGAGCGCGATCAGCGCACGGGTTCCGCCGCAGGCGGGACAATAGATATGCCAGCGCGACGCAAACCAACAGGCCGGCAGCGCCGGCGCTCCCAGAATGTACCGCCAGAACAAGTAAAAAACGAGCAGGATCGCTGCCGCGATCCAAACGGCGGGATATACCTCGCGGTCTGTAGGCCTTTTGTTCACATTCCGCCTCCAAATCCTTGAAAAAAGACAGGCCGCAGGATTTTCTGCGGCCTGTCCTTATATCACTTCAGCAGCTTGATCTGCCCAAGCAGAGGAACTTCCGTTTCCTCACCGTTGACGGCGCCGATCAGGCCGATCACAGCGCAGACCAGACAAAAAATTCCCCACAGAATTCCGACACAGGGAATGAAGTCCAGCAGGCTGGCCAGCCAGATCACAAGTGCCTGATTGACATGGAACTTTGAGGCCTCGCGGTCTCCCAAAACCAGCGCAATAATCAGTCCGATCGGGGTAATATAGGCCACGATATCGGTTGTTCGCTTATCCATAAAATCGCACCCTTCACTATAATATTTATTGATTATATCACAATACAGCGGAAAAGACAAGAAGAAAGCGGCAGTCGAAAGACTGCCGCCGAGTGTTGGCGCTACCTATCTTACCGGGCCGTCACCAGCCAAGTATTGTCAGCAGAGACGAGCTTAACTACCGTGTTCGGAATGGGAACGGGTGGACCCTCGTCCTAATCAGCACCAACTATGTTAT
>Ga0183097_10210_pt1 | contig 181823 bp, 164 predicted proteins | sample BioMet8_FD_128883 | JGI IMG/M metagenome (GOLD analysis project Ga0183097, IMG submission 128883) | Microbial communities from bioreactor (seeded with sewage sludge) at Lawrence Berkeley National Lab, California, USA - Biofuel... | ecosystem: Engineered > Bioreactor > Anaerobic > Unclassified ... | reverse complement strand
GGTTAGTTGTAAAATGAACTTGAACAAATAAACAAAATAAAATCCATAATGATGAACCTTATGTTAGAATGTAATCGCTAAACAACAATCAACAAAGGAGCAATCATTATGGATCAACTCCATTCTAACACAGACGACACTTCTCGTAAACGGGGCGCGCATCTCACTCTTGATCAACGTGGTGCGATTCAGATACTAAAGCGCCAAGGCTTATCATTACGCGCCATCGCTGATGCTGTAGGCTGCGCCCATGCTACCGTATGGTATGAGTTACGGCGCGGTACGCCTCAGCGCACCAGCAGCCGTGGCCGGATCCCCTTATACATGGCCAAGCGGGGACAATCTGCCTACAATGAGCATCGCAAACACTGCCGCAAGCCCTACAAGCTGGATAATGACTTGTTCGAGCCGTTTATTCAATGGCTCGTCAAGCAGATCCGTGAAAAGCATTGGTCTCTGGATGTATGCGTTGGCTATGCCAAACTGCATCAGCTGTTTCCAAAGGCTGCGATGGTCTGCACCAAGACGCTGTATAACATGCTTTGGGCTGGCAAGTTACCGATTACCGTATTCGAGGTACCGCGTGCGCTTTCACGCAAGCAGCACCGCAAATGGAACCGCAAGAACAAGCGCATGCTTGGGCGCAGCATTGATGAACGCCCTGCCATTGTTGATGAACACGAGGAGCTCGGTCACTGGGAAGCAGACACTGTCGTCGGGAAGCGCCAAGGCAAGGAATCCGTTGTCTTCACCATGGTAGAACGTATCACGGATCACTATATTGCCATTAAGATTCCTGGCAGAAACAGCGCTGGCGTCAGCCAAGCGATGAAGCAGCTCCATGAGCAATATGGCGATCGCTTTGCTCAAGTATTCAAGACGATAACGGCGGATAACGGACCGGAGTTTGAGAACTTCTCCAACTCCGAATCCTGGGGTACAAGGGTTTACTTTGCACATCCATACAGCTCATGGGAGCGGCCGCGTAACGAGCGTCACAACGGCATGCTGCGCGATTACATTCCAAAAGGCGAATCCATCGAGAAGTACACCGATGAGGAAATCCTATCCTTTGCCGACGCTCTCAACAGCCGTCCAAGACGGGTGCTGGCCTACCATACGCCAGAGGAGCTCTTCGAGACATTCTTGGATAAGGTATATGCTTGTTGAGAATCATTATGGATTAATATTTTTGTTCAATTTGCTATTGCAATTTACGTATTATTTATGTGAATAAACTGTTTGGGAATATCCTGCTTAGTTCTGGCTCCTTTGCCGCCTGCCAATATTAAAGCAATATTCATAATTACCTCCTGCAAATTAAATTTACAATTATTATAATTATGTATTATCCGCAAGCATTTTAAGACATTTTAATAATGCAGATAAATTTTGGCAGCATGTCTTTTTCTCTGTTCTGGCGGTGGTAGCTTGTCCCAAGTTTTTCCATACATTCCGTATAAATAGCCTACACTGTTGTTTGGTATGTAAAATTCATGTCCCTCAAAAGTACCCATTTGCAAAGGAAAAATATCTTCCTGCTTATTAGGGCCATTAAAATTATGAGCAATGTATGGAGCTACCTTATCACAGAAGAGCTTGGCTGCATGTTTTTCTAAAAGCTTTCTTATCAAAGCGCTGATTTTAACAGGTATATATAGCAAAACATTAGTATAAATTAATACAAGTAGTCTTTTAAAACTACCTCGTTTGTACTTTTTCCTTTTGTCCCTGAAAACCATACTCCAGCGCATCCATTTGACCAAGGTCTGTGATGAATAGTAGTAACAAGGAAAAATATCAATAAAGATGCCCTGATTATATGGTTCTTGTTCATTTTCACCTATTTCAACAATTTTTGTACCTAACATACGCAATTTGAGAATATTTTTAGGATATTCTTTATCAGTTGCGCTTGTCTGCATAAATATCTGCGTCGGCAGCATTTTTTGGCCTTCCGATAAAAACTTTTGATAATCTTCAAGCGGCATAACTATATCACAATCATCATCCCATGGAATAAACCCTTGATGCCTTATGCACCCCAATAATGTGCCGGCAGTTAACCAATAGCGTAAATTGTTGGCGACGCATACATTATGTATGTTTGTCAGCAACTCCAACATAATAAATTGTGCTGATCTCGTTTCCTGATCATAATACACTTTTTCGCCATTGTATTCGATATAACACCTCATCAAGGCTTCCTCCCTATCAATGCATCCGAGTGCGGATAAAACATTGTGATGGTTTCGCCAGTGTCTTTATCTTTAAAATTATATTTTTATTTTTTTTGCCGTTCCAACAGTTTCAAGTACTTCACTAGCGTATAGCTAAAATGGTTGCAGCAGAGGACTAACCCTAGCCAGCCATCAAGAAATCCCAACTTGAAAAAAGTCATTTGAATAAATGCATATGCTGCATGTGCAAAAGCACCTGCCATGGAAGATTTTTTCCCATTTTTACAAGCCCCTTCTGCCCAAAGGCTTGTATATTGATTGAACTTTTGAAAATACTGCTGCCAACTGTCATAAGTATAATGTTCAATATGACCAGCCAATTCTCCTTTATTTAGGGTGCATACAGGCCTTTCATGCACCTTCCCTTCCCACAATACTTGCTTACGCGGGAAAAGCCTAGCCACACGGTCAGGGCGCAAAACGCCATGTCTGAACTGTTGCCCAAACGCATGAGAAAAACGTTTAATGATATATTGCTTGTCAATGTCCCTAGATGCTACCGCAGTATTAACGGCCGCAATCAGCTGTGCATTCAATCTTTCATCAGCGTCAAGATAAAGTACCCATTCTGTCACTATCTTATCCAATACAAAATTACGTTGTGCTGCAAAATCATTGTCCCAGGCGCGAAAAATTACTTTTGCTCCTGCTTGTTCCGCAAGCATTACCGTTTTATCCGTGCTTCCTGCATCAATAACAATGACAATCTCTGTACATTGTTTAGCATTAAAAACTGCTGCCGCAATATTTCGCTCTTCATTTTTAGTTAATATAATTATTGACAGGTTTTGCATAATACCACCTACTTAGGATTTCTCCAAAAATAACTTCAATTTTATCTTTAAAACTGAATAAATCAAGTAACATTTAAAAGCTTTGAAATAATTCCCTTGTTTTTTATAATATGCGCCGGCAAATTTAAAATCCGCATAATATTTTGATTCACGTGGAGGCAATGGGTCTTCAAACGAATCCCAAAAGGATATTTCACAATATTTGCGCCAAACCTTATCGTAATCTGTTAAACAAACATCCCAAGGTTTGATCCTGCCAAAAAAATGATAGATGATTATATCTTTTTGAATTTTAACCCCTATGCCACCCATATAGTTAAATATTTTTGGTAATAAAACATAATTACCGTCAAAAACAAGATTTAATACGTCTTGATCATGTGCAGTAAAGCAATTAGGGTCCATATCAATATATTCAAAACAGTGTTCTGTAATCTTCTGTTTCTCCCATTCCTCGACATCCACCCACATCATACCTGCATTAAAATACTTTCCGCTTTTCAGTTTTAAAAACGCTGCCCGTGCCTCTACGGCATCGGGGAAATCACTTACACAGGCAATCGGTTTACCTTGGAGGTCAATATCTAAAAATGGCTGTAAACTATTTACACAAATCATATCCGCATCTATATAAAGATATTTTTTAGTGAATTTACGCAGTATTTTTGGCATGTAAACGCGGAAATATCCAACATGACTATACCTTTTATTGCGCAGGTGAAAGTGCGAAAATGGCTCCATTTGCATAATATAAATATGAAAATCACATTTATATTTTTCGATTACCTGCTGCACTTTTGCAACATCTGCATCCGCAATACTATCAATAAATACATGAAAAACGAAACGGAATTGCGGATTATTTTCTAACACTGATGTTACAGTCACACCTAGTTGATGAAAATACTTGCAATCAAGATTAAAACATATATGAATAACATTATCATATATGCCACTATGGTCATCACTCAAATATGAATATGTTTTTTTTATAAAATTGTTTTCTTCAAAATACGATTCTTCAAACACTTTATCTGCTCCTTTAAAAACTTGCTGCATCATTTTTCAGCCAGTTTTCTGCCGCTTTTATAACTTGTTCCACCGTTAACCTGGTCATACATTGCATATCCTCGCACTCGTGCTTCATACCTTTGGCACAGCCTGTACAAGGTGGCATGGCAGTTACAATCGTTGCGTCCTTAGTGTATGGACCATAGAGCTCCGGGCTTGACGGTCCATACATAGCAACAATAGGTACCTTCTGGCTGATTGCCACATGCATCGGTCCGCTATCGTTGGTTATAATCAAACTGCAGCGCTGCATTGCTGCGGCAAGCTGTCCGATTGTAAAACGACCAGTCGCAATAATCGGCTTTGTTGTCATAAGCGCTGTTGCTTCTTTAACCATTTCTTCGTCCATGCTGCCGCCAAAGAATACTGTTTTATAGCCTTTGGCAGCTAATGCATCAGCAACTTGGGCAAAACGTTCCGGTGCCCAGCGTTTAGTCTTGACGGCGCTGCCAATATTAAACCCAATTAATTTATAGTCAGCAGCAATATGCTGCTCTTGCCAAAAATCATTAGCTGTTATTTTATCATCATCACCTGGAAAAATCTCCAAGCCATTATTAGTTAAATCTTGCACACCTAGCTGCGCCAAAACATCAATATACATATCAGCTGCGTGCATTTTTCTATTCAAGCGTGTTACTTTTGTCAAAAAAGGACGGAGCAAAAAGTGGCTAAAGCCAACTTTTACCGGTACCTTGGCCCAAAAATCGATGAAGGAACATCGTTCGTTCGGATGTAAGTTGATCAGAACATCAAACTTTTTCTCGCTAATTATATCCGCTGCCTTGCAGAGAGCCTTGATGTTATTGTCCTTGCCTTTTTTGTCGATTGTCAGCACTTCATCAATATTAGGATTATGCAGTACAACGTCCTTTAATTTCTCATCGACTAAATAGGCAATATGTGCATCCGGTGCCGCCTTACGTAATACGTGCAGGAATGGTGTGGTCAGGGTTAAGTCACCAAGATGCATCAAAAATGTTACTATAATACGCTTTTTATTCAATTCCAGCATTTTTATACTCCAACTTTTTTAAGTATTCTTTATAAACCATCTCTGGCGTAATATCCCCCATGCAATGCCAATCACTGCAGTGCTTTTTCAGGCATCCTGAACAAGCTGCCGGCGTAATAAGCACAGTTGCCTTATCACTGCCATAAGGGCCAGTACGATCAGCCTTAGTCGGTCCATACATTGCTACTAAAGGCTTTTTAAGCGCAGCCGCAAAATGCAGCGGTCCTGTATCACCACTGATGAAGACTTTGCAGTTTTTGATCAATGCAGCTAATTCTCTAAGTGAAGTTTGACCTGTCAAATCAATAATTCTATCAGTTTCTGCTGCAGCATCAATCAATACAGCTTTTTCTTTTTCATCAGGCCCACCTGCTAAAACAACAAAAGTACCATCCTGTGTTACTTTATCTGCTAGCGCTGCATAATGCTCAGGCGGCCATTCTTTGGTTTCCCAACGTGCGCCAGGCACAAACACCACATATTCCTGCTCACTTAAGCCTTTATTGGCTAATTTTTTTCTTACGCTTTGTTCTTCTCTCGCTAAATCAGGCAGAGGAAAAGCTATCTCTTTGACATCAGCGCCCAAGTAACGAGCAACATCCAGATAACGTTCTATGACGTGGTCATCAGAGTGAGGTCCGCAAATAGCTTTGCTGACAAAGCCGCTGCCTTCGCGCATCTCGCAGTAACCTATACGGTTTGGGCAGCCAGTCAGAGCTGCAACGACAGCACTTTTAAATAAACCCTGCATATCAATAACCAAGTCGAATTTCTCCGCATGCAATTCTTGCCTGAACTTCCGAAGAAAGCTGATTTTTTGTAAGATACCTAATTTATTAAAAGCTACTTTATCAAAATAAATTATCTTATCAATAGTCGGAGGGTCAGGCAAAAAACCACTGAATTGCGGATGTACCAGCCAAGATATCCGTGCCTTAGGATATAGTCTCCGTAAAGCAGCAGAAAAGGGCAACGTATGTATTACGTCACCCAAAGAACTCATCTTAATAATAAGGATATTTTTGTAATCCATAAAAACCTCTTAAATTCAAGCACCTGTAAAACAGATATGCTTAATTAATATTATTACCTTTTTTTACTCTCCATGCTCCCACAAGTTTAGCTGCATCTGGAACACTTCTAAAATATTCAATCTGTGCTTGCTGCAAATAAGCTTGATCCAAATTCTGCAGCATGCCTAATTTACCATCAAAAGTCCACAATCGACTATTAAACCCATAAATTGCATTTTTATCATAAAAACTCGGCAAGATACTTACATACTGAAATCCTGTTGGTGCTAGCATTTCAACCAAAGTCGGTATTATTTGCATGTGACTGCCAGCAATATTCTTATCAAACCAGTTCTTTTCTACACCAGTTCCATAAAATATGCAAGGAACAGCAAAATTAGCTCGATTTGATTCTTCTTTTGCAAAAGAGAAACGTTCTGCATGGTCACCAGTAAGCACAAAAAGCGTATCAGGATAAGCATGTTCTGTATTTTCAACAAATTTTCCCATCATCTGGTCCGCATACCATATATGTCCAAGTTGATCCAAGGTTGCTTTTTTTTGGTCGATAGTATTAGGCAATTTATTTTTTATCTCTTGCCGCTTAAATCCCAAACTATCAACATCAATGGTAAATGGTGGATGATTGCTGGTAGTTAAAATAAAATGGAATATTTTCTCATTATGATTTTTCTTCATATAGTTCGATATTTCAGCGAACAATTCTTCGTCGGTAACTCCCCAAGAATTACCACCAGCAACTTCAAACTCGTCAGCTCCATGATATTCGTCAAAACCTTGTGACAGAGAAAACTTTTTAATATTCTGCCATGAACCAAAACCACCGTACCAGAAACATGTTTTATAGCCCAGTTTCTTCATTACATTGCCAATGCCGCTTGCATAAGCTGTTTTGTAGGTTTCCTCCTGATAATTTGTATAGAGACTAGCCTCAGCGAAACCAGCTAGCATTCCCTCAACTGAACCTATAGTACCGCCGGCATTTGGAACAAAATTTTGAATGCTGGCAGACTTGTCTGAGTTTAAAAACTTCTCACCATATTGTACCAAGCCAAGGTTTTTATAACTTGGTAAAAACGGCCATAGGGCATAATTTTCACCCAAGATAAAGATAACATTCTGGGGTTGCTTTTGCAGCCTTGGTCCCTCAGCCTTTTTTGTAAAAGCTTCCTCAATCGTTGGTGCTAAAGGATTCCCGCCAAGTAAGACTATTTTTTCTTTTAACTCAGACGCAGTAATATTGACATCAGTTGATTTTTCCAAGCGTTTGTACATACTATATCCTCTATAAATAGCTTGTCCATCATCCAAAATAGCTTCATTAAGAACATTAGAATTCATTTTGGCCGCATTTTCCCAGTGGATTGAATTAGCATAACTATAGCTGCCACCAAATCTAATGATGAGCATAAAGACTGGTAATATCAAAACTGTAGAAAAAACAATAATACCCCGATGATTTCTTGGTAACCAAGTTCGTGTTATAAGTAAAGTTCTTAAAATAGCTATTAATATAGAAGATATAATTGCCACACCAAGAAGCCGCGGCCAAAGCTGATATTGACTGACTGCAGTATCATAAATCGCATGCCAATCATCCTTAGCACCATTTAGCAGCATCAGGTTATAGCCAGAATTAAAAATAGTGTAATATGGAATGCGTGCAACAAACGCGAACGTAAAAACGACAATACAAATACTAGACCAAATTTTACGAATTCGCTCTGCCCACCAGGTAACAAAAACGAGATTTGGAATAGTAGCCAGGATAGCACTAGATAAAGCAACTATACCAGCTGTTTTCAAACTAATGCGAAAACCATACCAAAGAGCTTCCTCAATTTCCTTGATACTGGCATCTGCCAATTGTGAAGAAAAAACAAATAAGAAGGTAATCCTGAACAACATTAATAGTACATTAAAATAAATAAACACTTTCAAATCTTGTTGTAAATTATGGAAAAATAATGTCACTCTATTGTTTGCCAATCCGTCATCACTCTATTTCCTGACTCACTATCGAAATATATATCCATAGTTGGGGCCTATTATTAATTGCTGTTCACTGCCTCTTGCTTTTCAAATCCACCTTGTGTTGCATCCTTTATTTCAATAAATGAGAGTATACATCTTCTACCTATTAATTATTTTTTTTACGAATTCCAGCAAATTGCCGGTTTCATAAAGATAACCTCTGATACCAGCTGCCTCAGCTGCCTCCAGGTCACGCCTTTTGTCACCAATCAAGAATGAGTTTTCCTTACAAATATGATATTCACTCATTGCCTGCAGCAAAAGACCTGGCTTGGGTTTGCGGCAATCACACTCGATGGCATATTGCGCGACCTTACCGGTTGGCAAATGAGGGCAATAATAAAACTTGGTAATTTTGCCGCCTGCCGCTATAATTTCCGCCGCCATATGCTCATGTAAACGCTCCATATCTTCTACTTCGTAATAACCGCGAGCAATGCCGCTTTGATTAGTTACTACAAAAACAGTATAGCCTTCGTTGGTCAAATAGGCTACTGCCTCTTTGGCACCGTTTACCCATTCCAGCTCTTCAATACTGTGCAGATAATCCTTATCAACATTTAAAACACCGTCGCGGTCGAAAAAAACGGCTTTATCTTTCATTGATTAAATACCCGTCATTTTTATCCAATAGCGCGCAATATTCGGCTATTGCTTCTTCTATGTCCGTGAAGCCGCCATCATAGCCTGCAGCCAGTAACTTCGAGCTATCAGCCTCTGTAAAGCTTTGATATTTGCCCTTAAGCACTTCTGGGAATGGAACATACTCCAATTCGCCGCTGCCAAAATACTTCAGTACTCCTTTGGCGAGCGTGTTAAAAGTATGCGCATGCCCTGTACCACAGTTGTAAATGCCTTTCAATTCCGGATGATCCCAGAAGAAGAAATTAACTTTGACAACGTCTTTGACATAGATAAAGTCACGCACTTGTTCACCATTGCCATAGCCGTCGATACCTTCGAACAATTTAACTTTGCCCTCTGCCTTCCATTGGTTAAACATCTGGAAAATCATGGAAGCCATCTTGCCTTTGTGGTTTTCCTGCGGTCCATAAACGTTGAAATACCTTAAGCCGACAATCTGGCTTTCAGCAGCGTCAAAATAACGTCTCGCATAGTTATCAAAGAAAAGTTTGGAGAAAGCATAAACATTCAAAGCTTCTTCACAGGCTGGTTTTTCACTGAACCCATGCTTGCCGCTGCCGTAAGTAGAAGCGGAAGACGCATAAAGCAGCTGAATTTTCTTTTTCAAGGCAAAATGCATCAAAGTTTTCGTATACTCGAAGTTGTTTTCCATCATATATTTGCCGTTGTATTCCATAGTATCGGAGCAGGCACCTTCATGGAAAATTACTTCAATATTGGCATCATCAAATTTGCCATTTTTGATAGCAGCAATGAAATCGTTCTTATCCATGTAATCCAGGGCTTTCAAACCTTGAATGTTTTTGAACTTAACCATATTAGTCAAATTATCGACGATAAGTACATCCTCGCGGCCTCTGTCATTCAAACCTTTAACTATATTACTACCGATAAAACCGGCGCCACCTGTTACAATAATCATAATTTTCCCTCCCTGACAAGCTGGGCTATGCGTTCTACTATCCCAGTTGTTGAATAACCTTCTTCAAATTCTATTATTTTAACCTCGCCGGCATCTTCTCTGCCAACAACTTCTTCCGGCTTATAGTCGCCGCCTTTGACAAGGATATCCGGTTTGATTGCTTTAATTAGTTCAGCAGGGGTATCTTCGTCGAATAAAACCACTGCATCAACACAAGCGAGAGCTGCCATTACCCTTGCTCTATCAACTTCCTGTACCAAAGGCCTCGTTTCGCCTTTCAGCCTTTTGACGGAGGCATCTGTATTCAGACCTACAATCAGATGCTTACCTAGCTTGGCAGCTTTTTCCAGGTACGTTACATGTCCAACATGTAATATGTCAAAACAGCCGTTGGTAAAAACTATCTTTTCCCCGCAAGTATGCCAGGTTTTTGCCAAAGCTGTGATTTCTTCCCAGCTCAAAGGACGATAACCAAACCCACGCTGCCGTTCCTCTACCAAAACATCCTTCAATAACTCACTGCGCCGAACTGGATAAGTGCCAACCTTGGACACAACAATGCCTGCAGCTCTATTCGCCAGACGCACAGCTTCATCGACAGTCAGACCACCTGCTATACCTGCAAGCAGGGTAGCTGCTACCGTATCACCTGCGCCTGATACATCGAACACTTCCTGTGCTGTAGCAGGACTATGCAGATAAAAATCATTCTCTCCAACCAAGGTCATACCTTTTTCAGAACGTGTAACTACAACATTCCTTATACCGTATAGTTCACGTGCTTCTTTCGCTGCTGCAAGTACCGCCTCATCTTCGTTAGCAACTGCCTTGCCGGCAGCTTCGCACATTTCTTTCAGATTAGGTGTAATGAAATCCGCACCGCGGTATTTTTCCCATTGCGCACCTTTGGGATCTATAAGCACAGGTACATGATAAGCATTTGCAGTTTGAATTACCTTTTGGCAGAAATCATCTGAACATACGCCTTTAGCATAATCAGAAATAATTATCCCATCAAGACCCTGATCAAATAGACTTGCCAACCATTCATTCATACGTGGTGTTTCTTCCGGCAGCAAATCAGCGATTTCTTCAAAATCAAGCCTCAGCATTTGCTGCATTGCCCCGATTATACGCATTTTGGTCACCGTAGCACGTTTCGAGGACTTTATCAATCCGCCGTAGTTAATACCTGCTTTGGCGAACATATCTTCGAGCAGCTTACGGTTAGCATCATCGCCAGTTATGCCGCCGATGTAGGCCTGACAGCCAAGATGCGCCAGATTAGCGGCAACGTTAGCCGCACCGCCAAGTACAGACTCAATCCGTTTGACATGATTGACAGGCACCGGTGCCTCCGGCGAGATACGCTTGACATCGCCATAAAAATAGCGATCGAGCATTACGTCGCCAATAACGGCTATTTTTAAATTCTGTATTCTTTCGGTCAGAAACTTTGCACATTCAGAACCTTGCAAGATTTTATTCCTCCACGATTTCACATAAGATATGGCCAATTAAGCCATGCACTTCCTGTGCTCTGGCAGTTACTTTGTCAGGAATGACCAGACAAACATCACATACTTCAGCCATTTTGCCGCCGCCAGCGGCTGTCATGCCAATTGTTTTGATGCCTTTATCTTTTGCTTCGTCGATAGCCGCAAGGACATTAGCACTGTTGCCAGAGGTTGAAACTGCCACCAGCACATCACCGTCATTACCCAAGGCTTCCACCTGACGGGCAAAAATACGGTCATAACCATAATCATTAGCAATCGCTGTCAGAATAGAAGTATCAACCGTCAATGCTATCGCCGGCATGCCTTTACGCTCTTTCTGAAAGCGGCCAACTATCTCTGCTGCCCAATGCTGCGAATCGGCAGCGCTGCCGCCATTACCGCAAAACATGATTTTGTGGCCGCTGACCAGTGCTACCTTCATCATGGCAGCAGCCAAAGCAATATCTTTCATTAGCTTCTTGCTATTGCGCACTTTTTGTACCAACCGTAAGTGCTCTTCAAATCTTTGCTCTATTATCTCCATCATATGCCTCGCTTACCATCTCACCAGATCATATTTAATATGCCAGGATTTATCACCGTCTGCTTTTTTATCTCGATACTCGATTTCAATCTGCCAGCAGCAGAAATTATGTGTATAGCGCCAATCCTGCTCAAAAACGCCGCCATCACTCAAATCGTACCGATTAACAAAAGTTAAACTGTTATTCTTATCAAATTTGTAAGTTAAACCATTCTGTAATTCTTCGTCCATGTCAGGTCTGTTATATTTAAATAAATCGTCCCCGGACTTTTCCCAGTAGTAACTGGTCCATGTATTCCAGCGTTCATCAAATTTCTTACCAATGGAAGCATTGTAGGTCATTGTATTCGTTTTGGAATCATCATAGCTTTCTTTCTTTTGCTTGGCGCCGATTCCCAAGTCTAAAAATAGATCTTTGTCTTGATCAAGGTAAATACGATCATGGTTTATCTTGATACCATACTCTGTATGCCAGCTCTTAATAGAATCCTCTTTCCATAGACCATGGTTGTAGTACGCACTGTAGGAAAGCGGTAAACCATCACTAATACGTTGATTCTTCAAACCGACAGTAATATCGGATTCTTTTTTGATCCAATTATCGTCGCTGTCTTCACTCCAGCTATTTTGCAGCTTAGCATAATAGTCCTTGGTCTCATAGTTAATGCCATATGTCGGCTTATAGCCATTTTTATCGGTATAGTTAAAATCGCCGACAGCTGCGAGACGTTCACTTAAAACATATTCATAATGAAATTTCATTTTTAACCCGTCATTGTCACTGTAGCCAAGCTTTGGAGCAATGCTCTGCTCCTGTTTGCCATCCGTCTTGTTAACCCAAATATCCCTTGAATATACGTGTTTGCCCTTGATATATATCTTTACATTATAGGCAACAATTTTTTCTTTAGGATAAATTTCAACTTTTTGGGCAGTTATCAAGACGCAAGGGTCATGCTCTACTGCCGGGCAGCGGGTTGTCTGGCCGCCTTCGTCCAGAGTTATTACGTCAGGCATAATAATTGCATGGTCAGCTTTGAAAATATCTTTGCCGCTAGTACCAGTTATTTTTTTGATTTCTCCGGTTTTATTATTAAAATTGTAATGCAGCCACTCGCCTTTCATTTGGGCATCCGGTTCAGTCAGACGGCCGCCGCTTTGCAGAAAAACATCTCCTGACTGCATATTCCCCTCAACCTTAGTGGTATAAAGAGTCTGATCCCCTTGCAACACGCGCACATTACCGGTTGCTGAAAAATCACCTGTATCCTTATGATAAAGTACATTGTCACCGTATAAAACAATAGGAAGAACCTGTTTTTGTTCACCTTTAGCCTTTTTTGCCTCGGTTACAGAATGTTGCTCTGCCGGTAATGTTTCTTCAACCTCAAAATCAGGGCCTTCCCTGTCACTTATCTTGCTTCCGTCATAATAACTGGCAGCAAAAGCGGTAGAGGCAACGCTAAAAGTTAGAAAGCCGGCCAAAAGAATCTGCTTTTTCATATAAGTTCTCCTTCATCGTATTATTTATAAGTCAAGAAACCCAAGATCCCTCCACTTCGGTCGGGATGACATGAGAAGAATGGTCAGGATGACACTACTACTGTCATTTCGAGCACCTTACTGTCATTTCGAGCGTAGTCGAGAAATCTTAAAGTTCAAACACATTTATAAGACAAATCATTCCAAAATGGATTCATACTATTTATAATAGTTTCTTTCTTAATGCGAGACCAGCACTTAAGCTGCTTTTCACGTGAAATAGCAGAATATACATCTGTCGTTACTTCAAAATAAACAAGCTTATTTACATTATATTTAGATGTGAAACCATTGATTACCTTACTTTTGTGTTCGTACAAGCGTCTTACGAGGTTATTGGTCACGCCTATATACAATACTCTATTATTCCAATTGGTCAAAATATATACATAATAGTTCAACAAAAACGCCTCTAAACCCTTTAGATCCCTCCACTTCGGTCGGGATGACATGAGAAGAATGGTCAGGATGACACTACTACTGTCATTTCGAGCACCCTACTATCATTCCGAGCGTAGTCGAGAAATCTATTCAATATGAAATCAAAATATCGTACTATATATTTTATCATAAAAACAGGTAATATTGCTAAATTACTAAAGAAAAGTGAGCATACCCACAAAAGTATGCTCACTTAATTGTTAAAGTATATTAAAGAACCACAGCTTTCTTATTTTGCTGGTTTTGTTGATGTTGTTTCTGGAAAAATATTGGTATTTTTACTAGCAGCTTGAACCAATCCTTCCACGCTGGTATCATTCGCAACCTGCACAAAAGTCGTAGCTCCAACCGGAATTACTACGGATTTGCCTGTTACAAATGCGCCACCGATGGCACCAATCGGTCCAAAGATAATCATGCCGCCAATAGTCGCACCAGCAGCACCAGCTGCAGTCTTTGCTTCCTGTTTGGCAAGATCGCCGACAAATACAGGTACTTCAGTACCGTCAATAGCTATAACGCTTGTAAAGTTAATATCTATACGAGCATCACGGCCAAAACTTTTTGGCTGAACTATTTTGGCTATAGTACCGGCACCGACAGCACCTTTTGGCAATACAAGGATATCTCCGACATAAACATTATCTGCTGTTTTGAAGTGAACAGAATCGCCTACATGGTTTGTTTTGCTGCTAATTTCTTCTGTAAAAGATACCTTAACCAAAGTATCCTTAGTCAAAGTAACATTTTCTGTAGTAAGTCTGGCATCTGGGAAAGCTACTTGCATCAGATTTTCCAAGCGTGTCGCAAGGCTGGTTTGTGTCTCAACCTTACCATACAGCATGTTTTCTATTCTTTCCAGACGTGTCTTCGCAGGAGCCTCTGACATTGCTTGTGTAAACTGCCACTCCGCTGCATTTAACTTAGCAGCAAAGGACAAACTGCCACTACCCTTAATTCCAAACAGATAAGAATAGATGTTATCAACACGTGTCAAAATCGGATCACTGGTTTTCACACCATAAACATCTGTTTCAATACTATCTACCCTGGTCATTAGTGCTCCTGCCTGTTCTGTACCGTACAAGAACTTTTCCATAACAACCATTTTTTCAGGTGCAGTCTGCGGCTTCAACCCGGCAGCAAATCCGGGAAGAACGGAAGTCAGGCAAAAAAGAACAGTCAACAGTAAAGTCAGAATTTTCTTCACAAGAACACCTCCATTATTCTAAATCTCAATAATTAACCTTTGGTAACATCTTTAAATATACTGCGGCAAACTTTGGCAAATTGGTCGTGTTTCCAGTCATCACGAACAACCAGCGCATACTCTGTTTCGTCAGTTTTGTTGATTTTCTCGGAATAAACTTTGCCCGTGAAAGCGTTAACAGACATAACATCTGCTTTTATTACTAATTTTTCAAGCATTTCTTTGCCACGGTTATCGCTATTCTCTTCTAGTTCATTCAGACGAACCATCAGAATGATATCAGCGCCGGAAGCTTTCAAAATCCTGCGGAGCATTGCTTCATTAGGACCCTGTTTGCCAACTTCTTTGTAGTTCTCTTTAGCAAGAATTGGATCAAGAACTTCGTCGCCGACCAAATCATAGGAAGGATATTTGAAAAAACCAACTGCTTCTTTCATAAAAACCGCATTGGCATTATTTTCTTCTGTTTCCATATTAACCAATGGTAGAACAACAACTTTCGCGGCTTCTGCTTTGCCCATAGCCGGCGCTGCAAAAAAACATGCCATTACTGCAACTGCTAAGAATCTGAAAAACTTTTTCATCTCAAAACCTCCCAAAATTATTTAACTAACCCCATTTTACCACATGTTATGGCAACAATGAAGGAAAACAGGCTAAAAATCTATGTTTTTTCTGTTAACATAGCCCATGATGCGCGTAATATCAGTAAGCAGCCAATAGCACAAGCACTCAAAAAGCTCTTCCAATATCTCACCATCAAAATGCTGGTCCCAAAAAATCATTGGACGGTGTTCAGCATAATTGGCTGCTAAATATAAAACAGCAAACAAAATTAAGTCCCAAAAGGGTATTTTGGTCTTTTTTATGTAAGAAAAAAGATTGCTACGCCAAAGTATATAGAGCGTAACAAGTATGATAGCAGTCAGAAGAGGGTAAACAACAGGTCCATACCATAAATTTTTCATAGATATAAACATATTGTGGTCACCGGTCGGATAAAAAACTCTGCCCCAATTCAGTTCCCTGCCTGCACAAAGCAGAAAGGTAACCGCACCGCAGTACCAGATATTCCTTGCATTCTTATCAAAGGCTTTCCTTGCTGCAACGTATGCTACCAAGGCCCCCAAGACTAGCTGGACAACTTGCAAATTCTCCAACAGTCCATTCTCATAGGCTACAGGCGGCGAAAGGGAAAAGAACAGAACCACGGCAATCGGCACAAGCGCAAGAGTAATCTTTGTTGTTTTATATATTTTAAATTCAAAAAACTTACTCAACAAACAAATTTCCCCCTGCTTTCTCTTTTTGACTGCTCAGTCAACATATGTATTTTACATTGTTTTGCGCTAAAAAGCAAGAAAAAAGGACGACCATACGGTCGTCCTTCAAAAAATTATTTCAAATTAGAAGCTGAAAGTTACATCGCTCCAAAGGGTTTTAGTAGTGTAGTCGCCAGTCTTGGAATCAAGATCATAGTATTCAACAGTACCTACGATGTTTTTAGCGAAGGTGTAGTTAGCTGCAACAGCATAACCTTTGAAACCACCATTGCTATCAAGAGTGCCATGCCAAGCGTCAGTAGTATGAGAAGCGCCGAAATAAGTAGTGCTGGATTGATCATAGTATTTAGTCCAAAGGCCAAAGGAACCTTTGTCAGAAGCAGAAGCGCCTTTATAACTCAAACCTACAACGTAGCCATCATCGTCGCCAGCAGTATTTTCGTCATTGGATTTCAAATATTCACCAAGAAGGCTAACATTTTTAGCAATGTCAGCAGTAGCACCTGCTGTCCAGATTTCACGATCGCCATCAGCTGAGTAGTTTTTGAAATTATAGTATCCAGCTGCGAGATCAGTAGCGCCAACTTTATAACCAAGAGTTGCAATATAACCGTCTTGGTTGGTGCCAGCATAAGTATCAGCATCTACCGGACGACCCATAGCTAAGCTAGCTTTCAGAACTTTACCAAAGTCAAGTTGAATAGCATCAATGTGATCATCAAATACAAAACCGTTGCCTACAGTGTAGTTGTAACGACCAGCAGTTACACCAACACCTGCTACTGAACCGGTTACATACGCACGGCGGAATTTGGTTTCGCTTTCTTGAGCATTGGTATTAAGGCTTTGTGTGTTTTCAAGCATTGCTGTGTAAGTCCAGTCAGGATTTACTTCACCTTTTATCCACAAACGAGTACGCAGGTCAGCTGTATAACCTTTTTCAGCCTTATCAACATCTACATAACGGGCACGAGCTTGTCCTGTGATTTTGACGTTGTCAGCTTTTTTCTCGAGTTTAGCTACGCGAACGCCGAGGTTGTCGAGTTCGTCAGCAAATTCAGCCATCAATTTGTCGTCTGCGCCGATTGCGCCTTTAGCGTAAGCTTTGGCAACGATTTGAGCCATTTCATAACGAGTCATCAGGTTGTCACCTTTGAAGGTGCCATCTGGGTAACCGTCAACAACACCAGCTGCAGCTAATTTAGCTACGGAGCCGTATGCCCAATGACCTGCAGGCACATCAGAGAATGGGTTTGCAGCAAAAGCTGTAGCGGATACGCCAAGAGCCATTGCCATTGCGAGTACTAAAGATTTTTTCATAATAATTTTCCTCCCTTTGGGAATTTTTATTTTTATAAAATCCTCAGGAGAAATGTCTTTCTTCACTTGCGCCTAATTCATGCGAGTATCCTTGTTTCCTCTACAAATAAAAGCGTTTGCGCAAAATTTCATTTCCCTTTTGGATTATATAAATCAAAAAAATGCAAAGCACATTATTACTCAAACTATGTGCATAATTTTACACGAAACGTATTGATAGTGCAAGGCTTTTGCAACATAATTCTAGTAGACAGCAATATTGTTACAAACAAATGTCCAATAACGTTCATTTATTTGCAGTTAGACAAAAAGATAGCACTACCCAAATGGGTAGTGCTATCAAAATAACATGATTTTAGAATTAGAAGTTGAAGGTTACGGTTGACCAAATAAGTTTATTATTGTATTCGCCAAACCCTCTGCCATCTTTATTCTTCAAGTCGAAGTAAGACAACTTACCAGTAACATTTTTAGCCAATGTATAGCTGGTACCGATTTCATACCCCTTCATACCTAGAATAGCCGGCATATTGTCTTCAAGTTCACAGATGGAATCAAGAATTACTGCCCCTGATTGATCATAGTAAGTAGCATAAGCGCCCCAGGAACCTTTGTCCATTGGGTTTGCTCCTTTGTAGTACACTGTTGCTGCCCAGCCATCATCGCCAATATCTGCGGCGTTGACTATAGAAGAATATTCATCGCTTACAGACGTACCATCAATTACTACAGCATCAGCCATGCTCTTGTCAGCTTTTTGGTACTCAGCATACATTTTGACATTCTTATCAAACTTATAGCCTACACCTGCTGTGTAAATCTTTTGTTCGGCAAATTTTGCAACATCTTCAGGGAAAGCTCCTATATTGTGGCCTTCACGAGCGTAAAAACCAGCATTACCATACAATTTATCTGTGAAATCATAAGCAAATGTTGCTCCATAAACAGTTGTCTTATTATTTGTTCCATATTGTCCCGAAATAAAGCTGATAAAATCAGGATCTGATACAGGAGGGAAATAATTGCCAAGACCTGTCACTCCTGATAAGCCGACAACATCATATGCTACAGAATCAAAACGACCGGCAAATAAAGTTGTTTTCAGTTTATTGCCAAAATCAAGTTTCACTGCATCGCCTGTCAAATCAGCTACATAACCTTCGCCGATCGTAAAAGCCTGACGGCCAGCGGTAAGTTCAACTTCGCCAATTTTGCCGTTCACAAAAGCACGACGGAACTTAGTAGTACTTTCTTGTGCATTTGTTTCCAGATTCTGGGTGTTTTCGAGCATAGCGCCATAGGTCCAATTGTCATTCACAGCGCCACTCAGATACAAACGAGTACGCAAGACAGCCTCATGAGCTTTGGCCTTCATATGTACGCCGTTTTCATTTTCCTCTTCATCATCGATGTTCATTGGACTGTTAAGTTCAGCATCAAAATCTTTGTAACCAAAACGAGCTTCACCGGTAATTTTTACGTTGTCAGCTTTTTTCTCGAGTTTCGCTACGCGAACACCAAGATTGTCGAGTTCGTCAGCAAATTCGGCCATCAATTTGTCGTCTGCACCAATTGCGCCTTTAGCGTAGGCTTTAGCAACGATTTGAGCCATTTCATACCGAGTCATCAGGTTGTCACCTTTGAAGGTGCCATCAGGATAACCATCAACGATGCCAGCTGCAGCCAATTTTGCCACGGAAGCATAGGCCCAGTGTCCAGCAGGAACATCGGAGAATGGGTTTGCAGCAAAAGCTGTAGCGGATACGCCAAGAGCCATTGCCATTGCAAGTACTAAAGATTTTTTCATACTTTTTCCCCCTTCAGGATATTTTATTTTTATAAAATTCCCAGGAGTTCTAGCAGAGCTGCAATTCTTACCCACGCGAGTTACCTTGTTTCCTCTGCAGATATTAACAGCCGCAGTATTGCTGTCTTACTCCAGGAATATTATAAACGCACTTACGAATCGCATCTATATTTTATCACTATTATTATGTGAAAATTACAGTAATTTCGTGAACGGTTTGTTTCGCTCGTAATTAATAATCTATTTTGGACTTTTTATTATTTTATCCAATTAAAAAAGACAAAGTTAACAGAAACAATCATGTTCCTTTGTCTTTTTGTAATTATTTTAATGTCATTCATATCTTAACTCTAAAACAAGTCTCTTTTGCTTATTTCCAGCATTGCCCCTGCAAATCTATTCTCCAAAACTACCTTGACAGAAGAAGCGAGATACCACTCTGACATTTGCAGCAGTGTGTTGTCAACGCTGTACTTTTCATAAACGATAGCTACAGGTTGTCCCAATAATTCATGCAGTTGTTTGTCGACTATGTCGTAATCAGCAGAAGCAAAATCTACATGGGCCTGCACAAAACCAGCCTTTTGGTCAAAAACAAGCCTTGGCTCCAACACCGGTTTCACTTCCCCCAGAATTGGCGACAAATCCAGATCAGCAGTGTAGAAGGTTAGGCCAGGCATAGCGCTGGTTGCGGCAGGACCTGCAATTTCTGCTGGTTTAGCCCCCCACTTCAATCCTAAAAAGCCCGTTTCCAAAGATTTACTTAAGGGACTTGCAATAATCTGCTTGCTTTGCTCATTTTGTTCTGAATTTGCTTTAATTTGGAAAGGAGTGCTTATTTCGCTACCGCCCCATTCAACCATTGTAAAACCTTTACGCATTAATTGCGGCAAAACTTGTTCCGGCAACAACGAAGCAGAGTTGAAATCATTCAATCCTGAAAATTCCATAAATACCCTTATGACAGTATCTGCTAATGGTTTTGTCTTCAGAACTGAACTGCCGTCGATGTCGTCATTAATCCGGAAATGCACAAAACAATGTTCAAATTTATTCATTTCTGGCAGCCAATAAACGATAAAATCATTAATTTCATTGTCATTCAGGCCTATATAAGCCAATTTATGCTCCAGAAAAGCAATATAATCATCCTTTGCTACATAAAAACCAGTCTGGAATTTATAATGCTCTTCTGGAAAAGCATAGACGCCATCCCAGAACAAGTATTTATATTTACGATTATCTGCCTGATTGAGCAGTGTACCGTCTTTGTCAGCAATTACCGTCCAGTTATCTTTATAAACCGGATAGGTAGTTATTAATTTACCTTTGAATTCATGCGTGACGACTATTTTTTGTTTCTTTTCAGGATAAAGATAAATAGCAGGTTTCTTAACAAACATCTCCGGTTCCAATACTACTTTCATCGGCGCATCTTTGATTTCAGTAATCGCAATGCTCGCGCTGCCATAGTGAGAAACAAACTCGATAGCCGATGCCTGTTTTAATTTTTCTTCCGAGACTTTGATGCTGAAATCAGCTTGTTTGGAATTCAAGAGCAGCTCGGCTTTCTGGTCAGGCGAAGCAGGCAATAGATAAACTTGATAACTTTCGCAGGGGACAAGTTCATTACGCGGCACAATGTATTGATACTTATAAACTGTCCCCGTAATTGTTTTTTCAGCTTTTAAATTCTGCTCTTCGCTAATTATACTTTCACCAGCAAATACGGGGTTCTGAAACTGGGAAAATGACAACAGCAGGCCCAATAAAATGCCAAACAGGAATTTTTTCAATATTATCACCTTTCCTTTACAAGAATATCATTGGCCATAAATTTGCTTTCACAATTGATTTAATTATAGCATGTGTCCGCTTTTTAATCGCCACAAAAATATCTTCGTATTTCTGAGCTTTAGTTAATGCAAAAAAAGACAAAGGGGACTATCCCCCTTTGCCTTTTCGATCAACATGGATAAAAGATGCCATGAATTTTACAGAAAGAATGCGGGCCAACTCTATTGCAGCTGGACGCTTTACCTCGCAAAATCAGTCTTCTTTCTCATATTCTGCTATGGTTCTACTTTTATAAAGGTAACCAAAAAGCCTGTCATAGACAACCAAGTTACAATCAATCAATTCGACTGTTTCGATTGTCTGCCGTCCATCATCGAAATAAAATTTACCATTTTTTTCAAAACTCCGTATCATTTTTATTCACTCCTCCTTTCCTTAAAATCTACAGTAGAGAATATTTTGCACAATATACAGAATATTCTTTTATTGCATACATTCTATCACTTCATTCTCAGTATGGCTATTTACAGTCTTACGAATAATTGATTATATTTGTAAATATTTGCCTTTAATTGCCATTTGTACTTATTTTCAGAATATTTATTACTTAACATTTACTGCAAACTACTGTTGGTATTCAGCACTCGGATAGCATTGAGAATAGCTATAACAGAAACTCCTACATCCGCAAACACAGCTGCCCACATATTAGCTAGACCTAATGCTCCCAAAAGTAATACCACTGATTTCACACTTAAAGCGAAGAAAATATTTTGCTTAGCGATCCGAACAGTCCGCTTGGCAATCTTGATGGCACTGGCAATCTTCGAAGGCTCATCCGTCATAATTACAACATCAGCGGCTTCAATAGCAGCGTCTGAACCCAAACCACCCATCGCAATACCAATATCTGATCTTGCTAAAACAGGCGCATCGTTAACACCGTCGCCAACAAAAGCCACTTTACCTTTTTTGCTTTTTCGTGCCATGATTTCTTCCAGCTTCTGAACTTTGTCGCCAGGCAATAGTTCTGTATAGACTTGATCAATGCCCAATTCCTTCGCGACTTGTTCGCCAACGCTCTTTTTATCACCTGTCAGCATAATGGTTTGTTTGACGCCCTCAGCCTTAAGAGACTTAATCGTCTTAGCTGCATCCGTCTTAATCTCATCGGCAATTACGATATATCCTTCATATTTACCATCAACTGCTACATGAATAATAGTGCCTGTATTTTCCGGTTCATTATGCACTATTCCTTTTTCGGACAACAGCTTGGCATTGCCGACAAGTATTTCTCTGCCTTCAATAACAGCCTGAACACCAAGACCTGCTATTTCCTGGACCTCTCTCGCAATATCACTTTTAACTTCTTTACCATAGGCTCTCTTCAAAGACATGGCAATAGGATGGTTCGAATGGCTTTCCGCCAAAACTGCCAATTGCAAAAGCTTTTCAGTTTCCATTTCTTTGGTAATAATTTTCTGGACATCGAAAACACCTTTGGTCAAAGTGCCTGTTTTATCAAAAATAACAAACTCCGTTTTTGCCAAAGCTTCGAGATAATTGCCGCCCTTGACCAAAATGCCCTGTCTGGACGCCCCTCCTATACCGCCGAAAAAACTGAGAGGAACTGAGATCACCAAAGCGCAGGGGCAGGAGATGACAAGGAATGTCAATGCTCTGAAAATCCATTCCGTGAAAGGCGCATCACTAAAAGTCAATGGGGGAATAAAAGCCAGCATAGCAGCTAGAATTACAACAGCTGGTGTGTAAACCCTGGCAAATTTAGTAATAAAATTCTCCGACTTTGATTTTTTGGCAGTAGCATTCTCTACTAAATCAAGAATTTTGCTTACCGTCGAGTCGCCGAATTCTTTCGCAACGCGTGCAGTTAAAAGACCGCTTAAATTGATACAACCGCTGAGCAGCTCCGAGCCAACAGCCACATCACGCGGCACAGCCTCACCCGTAAGAGAAGAGGTGTCAACCATGGAGCGCCCTTCAACGACAACGCCATCCAAGGGGATTCGTTCTCCCGGCCTTATCACTATTTCTTCACCAATTAACACATCATCCGGATCAGCAGTGATAATTTCTCCGTTGCGTTTTACATTTGCGTAATCGGGGCGAATATTCATCAGTTCAGCAATGGATTTTCTGGACTTGTCGACAGCATAGTCCTGGAACAGTTCTCCGACCTGATAAAACAGCATGACGCCAACGGCTTCCGGATATTCCCCTATCAGAAAAGCGCCAACCGTTGCAATAAACATCAGGAAGTTTTCGTCAAATACCTGCATGCGCGTAATGTTTCTCAATGCGCGCAAAACAACATCGACGCCAACGATTAAATAGGCCGCAAGATATAGTGTCAAATTTAATATAGGATTATCGAAACCTGCCACCAGTGCAATAACAAAAATAATGCCACTGATGACAATTCTGAAAAGCTGTTTCTTCTGATTCATCATTTGCCTTTACGCCTTTTCTATCTTTACATCGGGTTCGTAATTTTTGACTATTTTTTGTGCCGCTGCGATGATGCCATCCATTTGTTCCCTTTCGGCTTCAATTGTCATTCTGGTCGTCAGAAAATTTATGGAAACAGATGAAACTTCCGGCAATTTGCTGATAGCATTTTCCATTTTTGCCGCACAGTTGGCACAACCAAGACCAACTAACTTAAATGATTTCTTCATAATATATCCCTCCATTATTTCAGTTGAGCAACCAGTCAACTCTATGCTTAAATTATAGTTGAGCAACCATTCAACTGTCAAGTGATAACCTAGTCGATTTTGACAAAAACAACAGTAGCAAACTATAATGTTTTTAGATACTTCCACAAAAAGGAAGGTGGTATAATGGTTAACAAAAATAACGAATGCGAAATGATTCATGCCGGCATTGTCGAAATAGTCCGCGAGAAAATGTACGATGAGCCTGTATTAGCTGAAGTTTCGGCTTTATTTAAAATCATGGGTGACAGCACCAGATGCAATATACTCTCTGCTTTAAGCCAAAATGAAATGTGTGTCTGTGCCTTGGCTGTCTTACTCAATATGACAAAATCTGCCATTTCTCATCAGCTGCGCATCTTGCGGGAAGCTAATCTTGTCCGTTCCAGGCGCGAAGGTAAAAATGTTTTTTACGCACTTGACGATGATCATGTACGAGATATCTTCAGCAAAGCTGCTGAACATGTGGTTGAAAAGAAAAAATAGCTCCCCATCTGGTGGAGCCGCGAACAGTAAAAAAGAGACGAGCATTTGCTCGTCTCTTTTTGCATTTTGTAATTGCTTAGAAAGTAAAGGTTACTGTGGACCAAATCATTTTCGCACTATCGTCATATTCGCTATAGTCCTTGTTATCAATGTCATAATAAGCAATATTAGCTATAGCATTTTTAGCAACAGTATAACCTACTCCAATTTCATAACCTTTTAGTCCCTCTCTGCGATATGGCATATCATCTTCAAGTTCACAAATGGAATCAAGAATTACTGCACTGGACTGATTATAATATGTTGCATAAGCCCCCCAAGAGCCAACATCCTTTTGTTTTGCGCCCTTATACGTCAAAGTTGCAGCCCAGCCATCATCACCATATGTGCCATCTGAACTATATCCTCTGACCTCATCCATGTCCTTTTTCGCTTTTTGATATTCTCCATAAAGCGAGGTATTCTTATCAAATTTATATCCAACGCCAACAGTATAAATGTTCTGTTCCTCAACAAAATGATCATTGGCTTCTTGCGCGTAGAAACCAACCTCTCCATAGAGCTTATTAGTAAAATCATAGTTCATCACAATGCCATATACCGTAGCATCTTCATTGTCACCTTCAAAATACGGATCATAAGCTACAGAGTCAAAGCGTCCTGCAAACAAAGATGTTTTTAGTTTATTGCCGAAATCAACTTTTACTGCATCGCCTGTCAGATCAGCAACATAGCCTTGACCAATAGTGAAAGCCTGACGACCGGCAGTAACAGTTGCACCGCCAATATTTCCCTTCACAAATGCGCGGCGGAAGGAAGTTGTTGATTCTTCAGCATTAGTATTCAAGGTTTGAGTGTTTTGAAGCATAGCACCATAGGACCAATCATCATTGATGGCACCGCTCAGATACAAACGGGAACGAAGTTGAGCATAATTAAGTTTTGCCTTTTCTCCTTCATACCTTTGTTCAATATCCTTATACCCAAAACGAGCTTCACCGGTAATTTTTACGTTGTCAGCTTTTTTCTCGAGTTTGGCTACACGTACGCCAAGATTGTCGAGTTCGTCAGCAAATTCAGCCATCAATTTGTCGTCTGCGCCGATTGCGCCTTTCGCGTAAGCTTTAGCAACGATTTGAGCCATTTCGTAACGAGTCATCAATTGATCGCCTTTGAAGGTACCATCCGGATAACCATTAACGATGCCAGCAGCAGCTAATTTAGCTACGGAAGCATAGGCCCAGTGACCAGCAGGAACATCCGAGAATGGGTTGGCAGCAAAAGCGGTAGCGGATACGCCGAGAGCCATTGCCATTGCCATTGCAAGTACTAAAGATTTTTTCATAGTCTTTCCTCCTCAGAAAATTTATTTTTATAAAATCCTCGGAGAAATAATTCCTTTTATCAGTTGCTCAATAAGAGTTGCCTTGTTTCCTCTATCGTGTCGCTGCTAATTGAAAATTATCTCCTACCGCAGGATATTATAAACCGGAGCAAGAGCCTCATGAATCTATCACTATTTTGCGTATAACTAATTATGCTTTTAGTATATTGCTAATTTTCGGTTAATTCAAGTCTTTTATATGCTTTTATCTGAAAATATGTATTAAACTCTAAGATTCCTCGGCTTCGCTCGGAATGACAGAACAATAATCCCTCTATCAGACCGCTAAAGCGGCCAATATATGGCGTTCTTCTTTCGCTTCGCTTCAGTGCGAACTGCTGTGCCACACGCCAAAATAATTCTTCCCTCTATCCGTCAGCTTTGCTGACACCTTCCTCGTCTGAGGAAGGCTTAGGTGGCTCATGCGTCGCCTGAGGAAGCCCAGGCAAATAAAAAAGAGACGAGCATAAGCTCGTCTCTTTGGAGATTTGTTGCAAAGAACAATCAGGTTCTAAAATTAGAAGCTGAAAGTTACACGGGACCACAACATGGTGTTATCTAGTTTAGTGCCATCTTTACCTTCAAAATCATAGTAGGAAACTTCGCCTATAACGTTTTTAGCAAATGTGTAACCTAAACCTAATTCATAGCCTTTAACACCATTTTTGCCGAATGTTGTGCTATCATCGCCAACTAATTCACTTGTATGATCGATAAATGTTGCACCAGCTTGATCATAGTAGCTTCCATAGAAGCCCCAAGAACCAACTTTAGCAGCTTTAGCGCCTTTGTAAGTCAAAGTAGCAGCCCAACCATCATCGCTAAAACCAGTAGCTAATTCATCAGAAGCTTTCAAATACTCTGCATATAAATTAACATTTTTATCGAAATTATAACCAAGACCTACGCTGTAGATATCACGATCAGTCAATTTGGCAGCTGGATAATCAGGAGAATCACTGTCATTTACATGATAGTAAGCAGCACGCATTTCTAAATCTTTTGTAAGACCATAGGAAAGAGCGAGACCGTAAGCATCAGCTTGTGCTTCAGTTCCTTTAACAGCGCTAGAAGTTGATTGTGCATCACTGTCCATACGGCCGTAGAAAGCGGTTCCTTTCAACACTTTGCCGAAGTCAAACTTAACAGCATCGCCAGTCAAATCAGCAGTGTAACCAGCGCCAACTTTGAAGTATTGACGGCCAGCAGTAACTTTTACGCCGCTGCCAAGATTACCGGTTACGAAAGCACGACGGAATTTAGTTTCGCTCTCTTGAGCATTGGTATCGAATTTTTGCGTATTTTCAAGCATTGCACCATAAGTCCAGTCATCGTTTACTTGTCCAGCAATGAATAAACGAGTACGACCTTCGGCTCTGTAACCATCATAAGTATTGTCTGCATCAGTTTTGCCGGAAACTTTAACTGCATTATCATAAGCTTTGTAGCCTGCACGGAATTGACCAGTAATTTTTACATTGTCAGCTTTTTTCTCGAGTTTTGCTACGCGAACGCCGAGGTTGTCGAGTTCGTCAGCGAATTCTGCCATCAATTTGTCGTCTGCGCCGATTGCGCCTTTAGCGTAAGCTTTAGCAACGATTTGAGCCATTTCGTAACGAGTCATCAGGTTGTCACCTTTGAAGGTGCCATCTGGGTAGCCGTCAACGATACCAGCAGCAGCTAATTTAGCTACAGAGCCGTATGCCCAGTGACCAGCAGGTACATCAGAGAATGGGTTTGCAGCAAAAGCTGTAGCGGATACGCCAAGAGCCATTGCCATTGCGAGTACTAAAGATTTTTTCATAATACTTTTCCCCCTTAGGAAATTTTATTTTTATAAATTCCATCTGGGAGGCTTCTCTTCTCATCCATCAGTTAAACATCCGAGTTACCTTGTTTCCTCGACATCGCTCTGAATGTTTCGAAAATCAACCTGTCCTTCCGGATATTATAAACAAATAATGCAGTAAATCTGAAAATCTGTACTACGTTCATTCTATACCAAATTTTACATTTTGGCAAGTAGTATGCTCTCACACACTTACAAGATGATATATTCGCTTTTTCTTAAAAATCTCCTTCTTTTATTTTAAGAAAAAGTTTTAAATATTATAATTTTTTCTTAAGATAACGTCTTGCTAATACAACTGCGGCATAAGCATCCAAAGGTACCGGTGGCGTCAGCATACCGAGCGGTACCAGGCGTCGCCAGCCTTTTGGCGGATTGAGCTCCCAGTAGAGCCTTCTCGCTTCTTCCGTGCTATAAGCTTCATCACAGGCAATAAGCTCCAGGTCAGGTAATATTCCTGCCAATGTCTGCTGCAATTTCGTGCTTGTCGTGCCATTACCTATAATACAGGTTTCCGGCTGCGTTGTTTGTAAAAACTCTGTTAAGTTTTTGGCAAACTCATCCATCCACAGAATGTCCATTCTGATGATATTACCAGCAGTATCGAGCAATGCTGCGCCGGTTTTGCTGCTGCCGGGGTCAATTCCCAAAATATATTTTTTATTCATTGCGGCGCACTTCCAGCCTGAGGAGTACCGGTCCTGCCACATTGATATCCTGTTTCGCATAGGCAGTCAAAACAACATTGCCGCCAAGGTCACGCATTTTACCAGATACTTCAATCATGGAGGCTGCATCAATACTACCGACCTTACCGGTAAGCGGATCAGGCATGACACCTGCTGCCACAGCACCCTTATTGATTTCGCTGAGGAAATACATCAGCGAAGAGTTAATATTGTGTCCATCGCCTGCGATAGTGATATTTTCCGTGAAGATCTTCTGTCCTTCTTCATAGACTATCTTATTAGGAACCATTTCCAGACGGCTGACAGCCATTTCGCCGGAGATAATATTGCCGGCAGCACAAATACGCACATACATCGTGCCTTGCGAAGAAGCAAGCACTTTTTTGGCTTCCTGTACCATCGTATTCGGCAGCCAGAGAGCCTGAATATCTTTCGTCTTAACTTCCATGCGTGCCAGAATTGCCTGATTGGCAGCAGCAAGGAAATTATCCATCTGCTTGTCATTTTCTTCTTCCGATAAGCCAGCATTAAGGATGCCGGAATAAAGTACTTCGCCGGCACGGAAGACAACTTCGCCTTCCCGAATCGCAATTAAGCCTGCTTTCAAGTGCGTAGTCGCATCTTCCAAGTCTTTGATCTCTTTATTTAGTTTTTCACGGGAAGCCTCGAGTGATTCTACTTCCGCCTTCATGGCAGCTAAGTCTTCGCCTGCCTGTGCAAAGCGTTCCTGCAAGTCAAGAAGCTGGTCATTGATGGCATCGCGTTCTTGCTGCATTTCTTCCAGACTTGACGTGGTTTCTTTGATTTGATTATCCAGTGAGGCAATCAATTTATTTTTGTCTGCCAATTCCTGCTGGGCAGTAAGTTTGTCATTATTCAGAGCAACCATCTCTGCTTTTAACTTTTCCATGCCGAAAAGAGCAGTTTTGACATCTTTGGATGTAACCGCGAGCACGCCTAACGTTGCAGCGGCAATCATAATGCCGGTAATGACGGTCATCAGGACGGACGTATGGTAAGGGCGCAGACCAAAGATAGAGAGGCGTTTCTTGCCAATCTTGCTGCCCAATTTGTCGCCGATGAAGGCTATTGCTCCACCCATAATCGCCAGTACTAATATCAACGTTAATCCAAACATTCGCTCATCGTCTCCCGTTTATCAAAAACTAACTCTAAAAACATAAAGCATCAGATTTCTAGACTACGCTCGGAATGAAAAAAGCAGTAGATAACTTACTCAATGGTTAAAGAGCTCCTCTGGACCATTCCACACGCGTTAGGCGGCCGCAGTAAATTCGGCCGAACGCTGATGTATATGAGTCCCGTCGCTTCTTCAACCATTATAGACGTACTCTGCCAAAAGCCAGATTTCTTATCTACGCTCCACCAGAAATGACGACACTTACACAATTTTCAATTGCTGTGCCACTCTGGGCTTACGGCACTCAGCACTCACGGCTTCAGCCGTGTATAGTGCGTGTGGGTCCAGCCGTAAGAGTGGCATGGCAATTGGTAAATACTAACGTGCAAAAGGCTTGTAGCTCCTCTAAACGGGGGAACTGCCTCGGAATGTCTGAACATTCTACTCGTTCTTCTTGCGCATCAGCCAGACGCCTGCTATCAAGCACAGCAAATTTGGTATAATCGCGGCAATCAGCGGATGGATTACGCCACCCTTGCCCAGCCCTGACATAAAAGTCATAACCGAATAATAGACAAAGATAAGAATAATACTGATACCAAGGCCTATGGATGAGCTAGCTCTCTGCGGCTGCATGCCAAGCGGCACGCCAATCAGCACAAAGAAGAAGCTGGCCATCGGAATAGAGAAGCGCATGTAGACTTCCATCCAATATTTGCCGGTCGGCAGATACTGTTTCTCGAGTATCTTGATATATTGTTTCAACTCGCCGAGCGTCATTTCATCAGGGCCTTTCTGGTCCAGCGAAATCTCCTTTGGTGATGCCGCTACCGGCAGAACCTGCTCGGCAAAAGTCATAGTCTGCTGAACGCCTTCTTCACCAACCGAAAGAATCGTACCGTCCTGCATATACCAGGCACCGTTGCGCCAATCAGCAGTTTTGGCCTTCTGAATACGTTTCAATTCGCCTTTTTCAAATTCCTCAATCGTAATATCTTTCATGACGCCTGTTTGTTCATCAAAAGTTCTGGCATAGGTCAAACGTTCCAGATTAGCGCCGCTAAGGCTTTTGATAACAACATGGTCCTGTGATTTTGGTTTAGTGTCCTTTTTTATTTCGTAATTCAAAATACGTGTATATTCTGCTTTCGAAGCCGGCACTACCTTTTCCGCCCAGATAACGGAAAAAAGGCTGACTATGAAGCCCACAATCAAAACAGGAGCCGCCAAGCGATAAAAGCTGATACCGCCCGATTTCATAGCTGTAATCTCGCTGCTGCCGGACAAACGGCCAAAAGACAACAAAGCAGCCAAAAGCATCGACATTGGGAACGTATAGTTAATGATTTCCGGCAGACCGCAAAGGAATAAGCGAAAAAGCATATCAGCCGAAGCACCATATTTCGTCATATACTCCGTCAAACGAAAGAGCAGTGAACTGGCAATGAAGATGCTCGAAAAAGATGCTACGCCGAAGAAAAACGGTCCCATTAATTCTTTTAAGATATATTTATCAAGTATACGCATTTACTCATTCCTCACAGCGTGAATTTCTCACCCAAATAGAATTTACGGGCTTGTTCGTCGTTGGCAATCGTATCACTATCGCCGGAAATTAAAATCTCTCCGTTATTAAGTATATAAGCTTTGTCGACAATACTCAAGGTTTCACGAACATTATGGTCAGTAATCAGTACACCAATACCGCGCTGCGCCAAATGAGCAATCATGGCCTGAATATCAGCAACAGCTATCGGGTCGATACCGGCAAAAGGTTCATCGAGCAAAATGAACGAAGGGTCCGTAGCCAAAGCCCTTGCTATCTCTACGCGGCGACGCTCGCCACCTGACAGCTCTGAGCCTTTGCGTTTGCGAATATGCTCCACGTGGAATTCAGAAATCAACGCATTCATCTTTTCCTTGCGTTTATCTGCTGATAATTCCGTTGCCTCCAGAATGGCCATGATATTATCTTCCACTGTCAGCTTACGGAAAATTGAGGCTTCCTGCGGCAGATAGCCTATACCGGCAAGCGCCCGTTCGTGCATCGGCATATGGGTTATTTCCCGTCCGTCAATCAGTACTTCACCGGAATCAGGCTTTTCGATACCGACTATCATGTAAAAAGTCGTTGTTTTGCCGGCACCGTTAGGGCCAAGAAGACCCACGACAGTTCCCTGCTCTACATTGATGCTGACGTCATTGACGACACGTCGTTCACCAAATGCTTTTACTAAATTATGCGTTTCTATATGCACAAAAATTCCTCCAAAAAATGGAATTGATAAACTACTTAAGATTTCTCGACTACGCTCGAAATGACAAAAAACAACCTAGAACTTAATCAATGGTTTAAGACGCGACGGGAGTTAAGTTTGAACCAATCGACTGCCAGCGCTTGCGCACAGCACAAAGATTGATATTTCAAACTTATGCAGTAGAAGCACCCGATTAGGACGCTTCTACTGCCTTCCACTTATTTGTCTCGTGTGGAATGGTCCAGAGGAGCCCTTTAACCATTGATTCTGTCTCTGCCACAAAATATTTTAACTGTACTTAATGTGGGTCCAGCCGTAGGAGGGGCATGGCAATTGGTAAAGCCCCAAAAACATTATTTTCCTTAGCCGTTATTTGCGGCAGGTTTCTCTTTTGGGATATAGACCATCTTTACGTTGCCGCTGGCTTCAGATGTATTATTTTCATTGATGATACGCAGCTGGTTACCGGAAATCGTATTACCGTTCTGCGTAGCCGTGGCGTTGCCTGTCAATTCGATCGTACCTTGGTTGTTGGTGTCATAGGTTGCTTTGTCTGCTGCCGCTGTCAGATTACGGGCATTGCTGACGATCTGTACGTTATTCTCAGCGGTTGCGTAGCCAACACGGCCATCATAGTTGATGTAACCAGCTGTCAGAACGCTGCCATCATCCATGGCAAGTTCACCCCAGGAGCCGACTGTTTCCATGAAGTTCCTGTCTTTATAATATTCTACCTGCGCGGCACGCAAAGTTTTATCTTGTTTCTTCATTGCTGCGTTGCCGATAGCGGTAGTGTGGTTTTCATCATGCAAAACAAGCGTATCGCAGGTAATTCTGGCATCGTCTTTAGTCGCAACGACACCGCCGGTGAGTTGGCCGGTTTTGTTCTTAGTATTGTATTCAGCAGCGGCAGCTGTAGCCTGACCATCCTGCTGAGAAATCACCACGTTGCCTTTAGCGGTTGTAATACCTGTTTTGGTGTTATATTCAATGACATCTGCCTTAATGCTTGTAGGGGCATCTGCTGCCTGCACAGCCGTGAAACTTCCAATTGCCAAAATGCAGCCCAATAAAAGAACTCCTAATTGTTTTTTCATATTCCTGCTCCCTTCTGAACTTCCGCATTGCCTTCCAGACGCAAATTTTCTATTCCTGTGTCAGTAGTGGCTTTATCTGCCGTTGCCACAGCATCATCTTTCACAATTCTGACTTTGCCGGTCGCCGTAATCTTATCTTCGGAATGCAGCCAGCTGATTTCGTCAGCTGAAACCTCGCCGCCGGTCGAAAGCGCCGCCTGAGCCTTGCCTTTCAGCACAACATCTTTTTTCGCCATAGCGACCGAACCGCCTTCGGAACTGATAGTCAGGAAACTACCATCTTCGCGGTACCATTTACCTTTGACATCTTTCAGGACATTGGTATCAGTTTTCTTGACATACTCCATTTCGCCAATCTGCAGTTCCCAAACCAGCTTACCATCACGTTCTTCTTTCAGCGAACTATTCTTCACCTTGACGTTTTCCGTGCCATTAGTTTGCTCCGGCTTTGTTTCCTGTTTCGGCGCTCCGCTGTTAAAAAGCCATAAGAATACTGCTCCTAAAAGTGCGAGCCCTATGACAACCGCAAGTATGAGTTTCTTATTTTTCATCGAGGGTTCCGTCCTCTTCTTCCGGCGGAGTATATGGCGTATTCCAACGGTGCTGGAACCAAAGCCAATTGTCCGGATATTCTTTGATTATTTCTTCAATTGTCTGAGTCATCTTCAACGTAACATTATAATCATCGGTTTTTTGGTCACCGGTATCTTCGTAGTAAATAGGATCTTTAACAATTATCTTATGTCCATAGTAGTTGTCATTGCGAACAATAAATGTCGGTACTATCGGTGCTTTGAATTTGCGGGAAAAATAGGCTGGTCCATTAGGCGTTGAAGCCATCTTGTTAAAGAATGGCACGAAAATGCCATTGTAGCCGCCGTCCTGGTCAGCTACAAGTCCAAGCAACCGACCTTTTTTCATCGCACGTGCGCAGCCCAATATCTCACTGGTACCGCGTGAAAAAATCTCCTGTCCTGCGCCTGTACGCAACTCGTTCAAGAAATCAGTGTACACGCGATTGGGCTGTGGCTTGCCAACCGCACTAATTGGAAAACCGTACAAAGCAAGGGCTGCCCCCAGCCATTCCCAGTTGTCCATGTGACAGGCAAGTATCACAACGCCCTTGCGCTCTGCAAGTGCTTCCCAAATTATTTCCGGCCTGTCAATCGCGACGAGACCCCGAATATTCTCCTTGTTCAGCGCGGGCATATAGAGAATTTCCAAGAAAGTAATGCCTGTCTTGACAAAAAGGCCCTTGATATTTTCCCTGGCTTTAGCTTCGGAAACCCCAAGCCTTTCACGCATTGTTTCTTCAGCCCTTATCCGCTGTTTCTTCGCAATACGCCAATAAAGATGCCCGAGCACGACACCAATATTTACAACCAGTTTATATGGAAGATGCGATATGATCGCACTCATAGTTTTCAATAAATAATAAAGCCACATTACTGACTATCTCCCTGTCCATTGTTGATATAAGCAGCCACAATCTGTGCCCACTCACCTCTAGCTTTCATAATAGTTTCGACGACCTCGCGCACTGCACCTTCGCCGCCGTTCTTTGAAGCCACGAAATCGGCCATCTCTTTTACTTCCTGTACAGCATTCCCTGGTGCGCAGGCCAAACCTGCAATACTCAGTGCCGACAAATCATTCAGATCATCACCCATATAGGCAACTTCTGTCAGCTGCAAAGAATGTTTTGCAGCGAGTTCTGCGAGCATTTCTTTTTTGTTTTTGACGCCTTGATAAATCTCTGTAATTCCTACTTCAGCGGCACGACGACAGACTATCTCACTTTGGCGTCCGGTAATAATAGCAACAATCAGGTTATTGCGGATGGCACAGCTGATAGCGAGACCATCCTGTACATTAAAACGCTTGCAGGTTTCGCCATCTGCGCCGATATAGAGACCGCCATCTGTCAGCACGCCATCGACATCGAGCGCTAATAGCCTGATATTTTCGGCTTTGACAGTGCTCTGCACGAGCGAAGTTAATCTTTCTACCGTATTAACCTCTGTCATCAGACAACCCCCTGACGGACAAGGTCAGTCATATGCAAAAGACCTATGACATGCTTCTCCGCATCAATTACCGGCAAAACTGTGATTGGACGCGGTTTGTTGCTTTCCATCAAGTGCAAGGCTTCTGCTGCCAGCTTATCCTGGGTAATAGTTTTTGGCGACTTGGTCATCAGTTCAGTTACCGGCCGTGTCAGGAAAGAGAAACCCTGGCTTAAGCCGCGGCGAATATCGCCATCAGTAAGAACACCAATCATCTTGTTCTCATCATCGACCACAGAAACTGCACCCAGTCCCTTGTCTGTAATGATAAATAAAGCATCCTGTACCTTCATATCGCCCTTAACGAGCGGATTCTCGTCGCCTGCATGCATTACATCAGCAACGGTCATCAAAAGTTTTCTGCCCAGCGAACCGCCTGGATGGAATACAGCGAATTGGTCGGCAGTAAATTTACGTTTGGAAAGAAGAGCTACAGCGAGGGCATCGCCAAAAGCAAGCGCCGCAGTAGTACTGGAGGTAGGTGCGAGTCCTAGCGGGCATGCTTCCTTAGAAACACCGACGTCTAAGACCACATCGGCATTTTTGCCCAGAGAAGAATTGGGGTTACCAACCATAGCAATTATTTTGGCGCCAATGCGGCGCAGCGAAGGCAGGATATGCAGAATTTCACCAGTTTCGCCGCTGTTAGACAGAGCAATAACTACATCGTCCGCTGTTACCATACCCAAATCACCATGTATTCCTTCTGCCGGATGCAGATAAAAGGAAGGCGTACCGGTACTAGCCAGTGTTGCCGCCATCTTGCGGCCGATAATGCCTGATTTACCCATGCCGGTAATTACCGTACGTCCCGGGCAGGCGAGAATCATCTCTACCGCTGCGGTGAACTGTCCATTGATGCGCGGAACCAATTCCAAAATTGCTTCCGCTTCCATCTTTAATACATTACGTGCATTCTCCAGCATAACTCTTCAATCCTTTCAGTAAACAAGATATTATATAAAAACCTTAAGTTCCCTCCGCTATGGTCGGGATGACAAAAACAGCAAGTACTTCACTCAATGGTTAAAGAGCTCCTCAGGACCATTCCACACGCGACAATTCGCCAGCAAGCTGTCGGTCGCTGATGTATATGAGTCCCGTCGCATCTTCAACCATTGTAGACATACTCTGCCAGGAGCCAGATGTCTCAACTGTGCTCCGCTTGAAGTTAGTTTTAATTTTTATTATTTTCTTACTATCTTATCAATTGCGAGCACATCTTTCAACAGTGCCTCAAGAGCATCGATGCGAACCATGTTCGGACCGTCGGACAATGCCTCTGCCGGATTATCGTGAACTTCGAGGAACAAGGCGTCGATGCCGACTGCTGCAGCTGCTCTGGCCATATGCGGCACATATTGGCTCTGGCCGCCGGAAGTTGTGCCCTGGCCGCCCGGAATCTGTACGCTATGCGTAGCATCCATGACTACCGGATAACCAAGATCACGCATAATAGGCAAAGCGCGCATATCCGTAACCAAGTTGTTGTAGCCGAAGCTGGCGCCGCGTTCCGTCAGCATGATATTATAGTTGCCTGCTTCTTCTGCTTTGGCAACGACATTTTTCATATCCCATGGTGCCAAAAATTGGCCTTTTTTAATATTGACGACTTTACCGCTTTTTGCTGCCTGGTAAACCAGATCCGTCTGGCGGCAGAGAAAAGCCGGTATCTGCAGAATATCCAGAACTTCGGCTGCTTTTTCTATCTGGCAGCATTCATGAATATCACTGACCGCAGGCACGCCTAGGTCTTTTTTAATCTGCGCAATAATTTTCAGGCCTTCTTCCAGACCAGGTCCACGAAAAGATTTATAAGATGATCTGTTAGCTTTGTCATAAGAAGCCTTAAAAACATAAGGCATACCAAGACGCTCAGCTATTTCCTTCACAGCTTTACCGATAGCAAGGCTGCGCTCGTAACCTTCCAGTACGCAAGGTCCTGCCATTAAAAGCATCGGACGGCCTGCGCCAACCTCATAATTGCCCACTTTAACTATATGCATGATCTCACTCCTTATTGTCAAAATATCTGTATATCTCTACTCTGGTCGATGGGAAATACTTTTATCAGTCTTTCATTGCTTCCATTCTGATGAAAAGAGCATTAATGGCATCCAGGTCTTCCTGGGTATCAATGCCGATGCCCTGGAACTTACTTTCCAAGACTTTGATGCGCTGACCGTTTTCCAAAACACGCAGCTGTTCCAAACCTTCGATCTGCTCCAGCGGCGTTGGTTCATACGCGGCATAGCTCAGAAGGAAACTCCGGCGGTACGCATAAATGCCCACATGTTTATAAACTTTGAAATCAGCCGTTTTTTTGCGCGGATATGGCAGCAAACTGCGGGAAAAATATAACGCGTAACCGTTTTGGTCGGTAACTACTTTAACAGCATTAGGATTGTTGTATTCTTCTTCGCCCATCAGCGTCTTTAACGTCGCCATCTTTAAATCCTTGTCGTCTTCAAAAGCCTGTGCCAGTTTGTCGATGACTTCCGGCGGAATCATCGGCTCGTCGCCCTGCACATTGACAATTACATCGATATCAGGATAGCTAAGAGCCACTTCGGCAAGACGATCGGTACCACTCGGATGATCGGGAGAAGTCATCATTACTTTGCCGCCGAAGCCTTTGACGGCATCAGCAACAATTTTGCTATCAGTAGCGACGACGACTTCCTGCGGCATTACAGCATGGCAGGCGCGTTCGTAGACGTGCTGTATCATTGGTTTGCCGGCAATCAGGGCCAGCGGTTTTCCCGGCAGACGGGTTGAGGCATAACGGGCTGGGATAACACACAAAACTTTCATTGGTTTTTTGTCTCCTTTTTGATTGCGCGTGCTATTGTTTCCTGGAAGAGGTCACGGCCGGAAGTTATCTGAATCTCCATATTCAAAACGTAGAGCGGAACTTCACGGTCAAAATAGATAAACTCTGTTGGAATTTTTACAGCATCTTTGGCTGTCGTAATCAAAGCACCAACATTTTCTTTGATAGCACGTTCCATGATATATTGCATCTCCAGCATCCCATAATCGTGATGATCCGGATAGCGTATGGCTTCTTTAATATCAAGACCGACATCGGATAATGTCTGTTCAAAGGAAGAAGGGTTGCCAATGGCCGAGAATACCATGACTGAGCGCCCCTTTAATTCTTCCAGTGATTTAGCGTGGCTGCGGAGGCCCTTGTACCAGTCGGCAATTTCTACAAAATTGACAGGCTTGTGCACACTTTCGATGATAGGTGCATGATGATTATATTTTGCTAAAGTATCACGCAGCTCGTCTCTGGAGAAAATCGAACTTTGGTCGGTCTTGGTCAGCAGAAAAAGTCCTGCCCTGTCGAGATTCTGCAGTGGTTCACGCAAAGTACCGCGCGGCAGCAGCCTTCTGTTACCAAAAACATTCAAAGTATCAACCAGAACCACATCAAGATCACGGTAGAGCGTCCAATGCTGATAGCCATCATCCATAATGATAACCTGAGCATCAAAAGTCTTTACTGCAAATTCGCCTGTTACAGCACGGTTCTTGCCAATTACTACCGGAATGCCAGGCAGTGTCTTGGCCATCAGATAAGCTTCGTCACCGGCTTCATAGGCTGTCATGAAGATTTTTTTGCCGTCGGAAACAACGCCGATTTCTTCGTTCCAATGTGAGCGGTAACCACGATTCAAAATAACTACGCGGTAGCCCATATCCTGAATAATCAGAGCCATCTTTTGGGCAGTAGGCGTTTTACCTGTGCCGCCAACCGTGATGTTACCAATACTTATGACACAGCAGGAAAGCTTGCTCTGTTTAAAAACACCTGATTTATAAAGGTATAATTTCAGTCGAACGCCTGCCTCGTAAATTACGGAAAAAATGCTCAGGACACTAAGAACAAACCAGTCAATGAGTGTATTGTCATGACCGTGCGCCAGTTGGAACAGGTATTGCGTCACGGCATCACCGCGGCGCATGTGGGTTCCGCCTTCTTCGTTGATATTACGGGTATTGATTTTATAATGAGCATTAACGCGGCATTCAGTTGCTGTCAGTGCCAGTAATTCCATCAGATACTCGATACTGCGGACAGCAGCACCGCGATTTTCTTTGATAACTTGCAAAGAAGCTTTGCTCATCTTTTCTCTGAGCTCGTCATTGCCGACTATTTCCAAAATCTCACTTGTCAGCTCTTTTTCGTCTTTTACCTGACGGCAGGAGCCGCTTTTGCGTAAAAGGGCAAAAGAATCTTTAAAGTTCGACATGCTGGGGCCGACCAGAATTGGTTTGCCATGTGCGGCTGGTTCCAGTACATTATGACCACCGTGCTTGATCAGGCTGCCGCCGACAAAAACAATATCACCGACAGCATAAATACGACCAAGTTCACCAATAGTATCAATCAAAAGCAAGGGAGAATGCGGCCTTTCACCTTCAACCTGCAGGAGGCGGGAGCGCAGACCAGTTTCCAAACCATACTGACGTCCCAGCTTGGCTATTTCCTCAGCACGGGCAATTTTGCGTGGTGCGATAACCAGTCTGGCATCAGGATAAACTTTGCGTACTTCCTGAAAAGCTTCAAAAAGGGCTTTTTCTTCCGTAGGATGCGTGCTGCCTGCTACAATAACCGGGAAGCTGTTTTTAATGCCAAGCTCTTCTTTATAACGCGCTAAATCTTCAGGAGTAACCTCGGCATAGGTCTGGTCAAATTTGGTGTTGCCGGTAACCAGGATTTTGCGCTTATCAGCACCGAGATGACTAATGTATTCGGCATCAATCGTAGACTGCATACAGAAACGGCTGACACTGCCCAGCATATCTTCCAGAATACCGTATAAATAGCGATAAGTTTTCACTGATTTCTCGCTGATACGTCCGTTAACCATCATGACCGGTATTTTACGCACACGCACAGCACGAAGAAAATTAGGCCACAGCTCTGTTTCTACCGGCAGAAACACACGCGGCATGATTCTTTTAACGTAGGATTCCGAAATAAATGGCAAATCCAGTGGGAAATAAATGATGGCATCTGCTTCCGGAATAATCTGGTGCGCCATATCATAACCACTGGTAGTAACGGACGAAACCAGAATTTTAGCTTCCGGCATCGCTTTTCTTATTTCCTTGACTAAAGGGCTGGTAGCCACAATCTCGCCGACAGAAGCCCCATGAATCCAGATGCATTCTTTGCCGGCAACAGCAGCAATTTCCTCATCTCTGATAAAGCCCAGGTTCTGACGAAAACGTCTTTTAAAGCCTTTCTCGGTCAGAAAGCGGTAAATAAAGTAAGGCATTACCAAAACAACTGCTGCGCAAAAAATTAAATTATAGAGTATATACATGCATTAACCTCATTTCGCTTCCTTTTCGCGATACTGGATATTGTACAAATGAGAATAAAGCTTATTATTAGCCATCAATTCGTCATGCGTGCCTACTTCCACTATCATACCTCTTTGCAGAACAATAATCTTGTTCGCATTCTTGATTGTGGAAAGACGATGAGCAATAACAAAAGAAGTCCTGCCAACCATCAAGCGGTCCAAAGCCTCCTGTACGATGCGTTCACTTTCTGTATCAAGCGCGGAAGTCGCTTCATCCAGGACAAGAACGCGTGGATTCTTCAGAATCGCACGGGCAATGGCAATACGCTGACGCTGACCGCCGGAAAGGTTCAGACCGCGGTCACCCAGCATCGTTTCATAACCATTAGGGAATTCCATGATGAAATTATGGGCATTAGCGGCTTTTGCGGCTGCTTCAACTTCTTCACGTGTCGCCTCCAGGCGGCCATACAAAATATTATCATATAATGTACCGTTAAAGAGAACTGTCTCCTGCGGCACGATACCTACCTGCTCGCGCAGGGAATTCAAGGTTACTTCGGCAATGTTATTGCCGTCAATGGTGATGGAACCTGACGTTGTGTCATAAAATCTCGGCAGCAAATTGGCAATTGTTGACTTACCTGCTCCGGAAGGACCGACAATAGCGATAACTTCACCAGGTTCAGCCTTGAAACTTACATCCTTCAGTACTTGTTCCCCTTTGCCATAGGCAAAGCTCACAGCCTTGAATTCCACAGACCCTTCAATCTGAGGCAGGACTTTCGCACCTGGGATTTCTGCTATTTCTTCTTTCATGTCAAGCACGTCAAAAACGCGCTGAGCAGCGGCTAAAGCTCTTTGAATGCTGCCTACTACGCGGGTCAGGCGCTTGACCGGATTCGAAATGTTAACGGCATAAACCAAAAACGCAACCAGGGAACCGGCTGTCAGATCACCGTTGATAACACCGTGACCGCCGTACCAGATGATAGCCGTAACGCCGATAGCGGCGACAAATTCAATAACCGGCGTTAAAAGTGCCATCAGCTGCGCATTCTTCATGTTAGCGCGGAAATTGGCGAAATTCTGATTGCAAAAACGTTCTATTTCATAGTCTTCACGCACAAAGGATTTGATAACACGTGCGGAAGAGACTGTTTCCTGCAAAATGGAAGTAATATCAGCCGTACATTCCTGAATTCTGCGGCCTGACTTACGAATTCTCTTGCCAAAAAAGTCCATCAGCCAGAGAACAAAGGGGAAAGTACAAAAAGTGAAAAGAGTCAGCTTCCAGTCCAGATAAACCATGGCGGATATCGAACCAATCAGGACGCTGCCTTCGGTAATCATGTCGATGGTATTCTGCACCATGGCAGCCTGCAAAGCAGAAACATCGTTGGTGACATAACTCATGATCGTACCAGTCTTGTTCTTATCATAGAAGGACACACTCAAGCGCTGCAGCTTTTCATAAACCGCGCTGCGGATATCGATGATTACTCTTTCACCCACATAGCTCATCAGGTAATTCTGTCCGTAGAAACAAACTCCTCGGACAAAGAAAATAATGATGATACCAGCCGCAATAATATTCAGCATGTCGGCATTTTTGTCGGCAAGCACCTTGTCGATAACATCTTTGATAATCCATGGTACGTACAAATTACCGGCGGCTGCCAATACTGTACAAATTGCCGCGGCGATTAACCGCGGCAGATAAGGTTTGATATAACTCAGGATTCTTAAATATAAACTCATGCTTTTTCTCCTGCAACTCTCAGTGTAAGTTCGGCAACACGCCTGACGGCGCCTGGTTCGCCCAAACGTTTTTTGACGTCATCCAGATCGGCTAATGCTTGCGCATGAGCCGCTGGTTCCAATAAATGCAATACTTCTGCAGCCATCTTGGCTGGCGTTGCGTCTTCCTGCAATAATTCCGGCAAAATATGACGGCCGGCAACAATATTAGGCAGTCCTATATCAGCAATATTCAATAAGCGTCTGACAATAAAGGCCGTCAGCGGCGCTGTTTTATAAACAATTACACAAGGGAGCCTACAGAGCGCTGCTTCCAGGGTAACGGTGCCACTAGCCGCTAAAGCTAGATCGGCGACACCCATCACATCATAGTTATTACCTTCTGTGATGCTCACATGTATGCCTGCACGATTGATTTCTTCTTCCAGCATCGCCCGCGGTATCGTACCGGTGCGCGGCATAACGAATTCCAGGGCAGGATTAGCTTTGACCATTAATTTGGCAGCTTCCAGCATGGACGGTAAAAGACGCTGAATCTCCTGCAGACGGCTGCCAGGTAAAAGCAATACCAATGGTCTGCCTTCATGTTTACCTGCTTTAACAATCGCCTCAGCCTTTGGCAAAGTTGGTTGTACTATATCCACTAAGGGATGCCCCATGAATTCTACATCGGCGCCTGCTTCTTTATAAACTTCATACTCGAAGGGAAAAATCGCTGCTACCTTATTCACCAGTTTTGCCACATTTTTGGCGCGTCCTTTGCGCCAAGCCCAAGCTGATGGTGCAATAAAGGAAATCACCGGTATGCCTTTAGCACGTGCTACTTTAGCCAAACGCATATTAAACCCGGGATAATCTATTGTCACAAGACAATCCGGGCGTCTATTGTCCATCACTTCCGCAAAATCAGAGCGCAAACGAAATAAGGCCGGCAGCTTACGAATAATCTCCACCAAGCCCATGACTCCATGCTCCTTGATATCGAACAGCACTTCGCCGCCTGCTGCACGCAGACCGTCCCCACCCATTCCATAAACCTGGGCTGTCGGGTCAAGCTTCAATATTTCTCTGGTTAAAGCGGCGGCATGCACATCTCCGGATGCTTCACCAGCCGAAATCATTATTTTGGCCATAACGGTTCCTTTCCACGAATATCTATCTATAGGTGTTATAAATTATACATAAATTATCACGCTATATTATAACACAAAAATAGGGCGGACGTGTTGTCCTCCCTAAAAATATCACTCAATTGTTAAATTTTATTAACGCGCCACAACGAACATGTTATGCGCGTCAGCTAAAGCCAAAGTTCTTTCCCTGTCTACCAAAAGGGTCCGACCGGCTTCCATGACAATGCCGGCAGCGCCAGCCGCAATCATGGATTCAATCGTTCTGACACCAACGCTCGGCATATCGAAGCGATTATCCTGCGCCGGTTTGGCAGTCTTAGCAACAATCACGCCTTTGCCCAAAGTACCGCCGCGTAAAATACAGGCATCAGTACCTTCGATAGCTTCAACAGCCATCACGGCTTTGTTTTTTACCACAACGGTTTGCCCGATATCAAGACGACCAATTTCTTTGGCAACCTGAAATCCGAATTCAATGTCTTCGAGCTCGTCAGCAGTAGGCTGACGTTTGCTGAGTACTCCCGCTGCCGGCAAAAGCGGCTGAATAAGCAGAGTCTGGTCCATGACCTCCATCTGCTCGTCTTCCAGTTCTTTTACTATGGCATTCATAATAGTATCATCTTTGCGGTCAGGCAAAGATGTCAAAAGCTTGATTGCACGAAAATCAGGAATAATGGCGCCTTCGCTGTAAAGAATTTCTTTCGTTACCTTGCCAATCATGGTAACTTTGGTCACATTATTCTTTTTCAAGGTGTTAACAATTTTGCCTAATTTGCCTATATGAATATCATAGTAAGCATCGACGCTGCCTGCCAGGTCAGGATCAACCCCAGGCACAACGCCGATAGCGATGACACGATACCCCATCACCTTGGCAGATTGTGCTACATCCACCGGCAAATGGCCGATACCGGATAATAAACCTAATGTCTCCATCAAGCCACCATCCTAGTCTTTACGTCCGCGGCAAATACCACGTTCAACATTACGCAGAAAGCGTAAGAGATGTTCGACTTCTTCGCTGCTGTCCAATTCTTGTTCCATGTTGGAAACAGCTTCATCCAGTGTCAGACCGGAACGGTACAGTATGCGGTAAGCCTTTTTCAGGTTAGCACGCACTTCAGGCGCAACGCCGGCACGTGAAATACCGACGCTATTGAGTCCCGCAACATGGGCCGGATTGCCATCGGCAATAACGAAAGGAGGAATATCCTGAACTATTTTGGACATACCGCCAATCATCGCATTACGGCCAATCTTTACGAACTGATGCACGGCAGCAAGCCCGCCGATAACAGCACGATCTTCAACGACAACATGTCCTGCCAAGGTTGCTACATTGGACATAATTACATTGTTGCCAACGATGCAGTTATGAGCTACATGCGTATAAGCCATCATCAGTACGTTATTACCGAGACGTGTTTCATTTCCTTCGCCTGTCGCACGATTCACAGTTGCGCATTCACGGATGGTAACACCATCGCCAATAACGGTATAAGCTTTTTCGCCCTTGAATTTCAGATCCTGTGGCTCCGCACCGATGGAGCAGCCAGGAAAAAATGTACAGTTCTTGCCAATAGTTGTCCAGCCGTCGATAACGACATGGGCACTGACTTTTGTTCCCTCGCCAATAACTACATTCGGGCCGATTACAGCATAAGGTCCTATTTCAACGTCGCGCCCCAAAATAGCCCCTGGAGAAACGACTGCGGTTTCGTGAATTTTGCGAGACAATTTTACAACATTATCAAAACCCATTATTTCCACTCCCAAATAAAATTTAACATCAAAACTACTGCAAATTACATTCGTCGATAATAATCTAATTTTAACCTGTCAAAATTCAGCAAAAACACAGGTTTTTAGCCCAATATCTCGCTTTTTCTACAAGTTTCTGCAAAATACTACTTGTTTTTATTCTTTTTTGTCCACGATGGCAAAAGTAAATTCGCCTTCACAGGCCAATTTGCCGTCTACCATACCTTCGCAGCGGATAATACCCATATTACCACGGATCTTGGTCACGGTAGCAGTTGTAATTACCTGATCACCCGGCACTACCTGACGACGGAAACGCACATTGTCTATTTTACCGAACACAGCTATCTTACCACGGTTTTCTTCAGGATAAAGCATGGCGACGCCGCCAACCTGGGCCATTGCTTCAATCAACATGATTCCCGGCATGATTGGTTCGCCAGGAAAATGGCCGATGAACTGCATTTCATTCATGGATATGTTTTTCACACCTACCGCGCGTTTCATTGGCTCCAGTTCCAGGATCCTGTCAACCAATAATAACGGATAACGATGTGGAATTATCTTCTGAATTTCTCTTGCCTCTAAGGTAATCATATTATTTATCTCCTTTACTACGGTAATTTTCAATTTGCCGCGCCAGTTCAGCATTAAAAGCATGACCAGTTTTCACTGCAACTATATGAGCCTTGATGTGACCAAGCAAATATAAATCACCGATGACATCAAGAATTTTGTGTCTGATTAATTCGTTGTCGAAACGTGTTTCTGACAAAATGCCGGTGTTGTCAAAAACGACAACATTGTCCGTATTACCGCCGAGGCCAAGTCCCATTTTTTTCATCTGCTCTACTTCGTGCATAAAGGCTACGGTTCTGGCTGTTGCTATTTCTTTCAAAAATTTTTCTTCAGTTAATTCTATGTCATAATACTGAGTCCCAAGCAGGGGATGCGGATTAATGGAGGTGAAGGAAATGCGGTAACCATCATAAGGTAAAACACATATGTACCTATCACCCTGATGCACGGCAAAAGCTCTGTCCAAAACATAAACTTTTCTCGGCTCGTCCTGAATTTTCCTGCCAGCCGCTAAGATCAGGTCGGCAAAAACGCCTGAACTGCCATCGGTAACAGGTGGCTCCGGCGAATCCATCTCTATTCTGCAGTTATCAATGCCCAGCATTGAAAGCGCAGCCATCAGATGTTCCACCGTAAAGACTTCAGCGCCGTTTTCGCTCAGCGTTGTCGCTTTCAGCGTAGAGCTTACATTAGCAGGCTTAGCCGAAATTTCCGGTTTATCAGGCAGATCTGTCCTGACAAAAACAATCCCTGTGTCTACTTCTGCCGGCAGCATGCACATATTAACATTTTTGCCAGAATGGAGGCCAATACCGGAATAGCTCACCGGAGCGGCCAGCGTTTGCTGGTAGGTTTGCTGCATCGTCAGTTCTCTCCTTTTTTGTTTTTATATTTTTTCTTGCCGTTTTTCCATCGGTCATGAACCCAGAACCACATACTTGGATCGCTGATTATTTCATGCTCTGCGAGCAGCATCAGCTCTTCCATTGGCCTGTGCAGATCCTGCATACGATTGGTAGTTTTTTTCGCGTAAAGCGGAGGATGAATCCTGATCGTGAATTTTTCGTCGTCTTCATTATGAATAAAAAACGGTATCATCGGTGCACCGTGAATACGTGATAAAAGTGCCGCTCCCGTTGGTGCCATTGACGGTTTGCCGAAGAAAAGCACATCGATGCCTTCACCTGTATCCTGATCATAGAGAACACCCAGCATTTTTTTATCTTTAATGATCCTGTTAATGGCAATCATACTGTTCTCACCGCGGTTGTAGGCAATTTTTTGCCCTGTCAGTTCTCTATATTCATTGATGAAGGTATCCATCGCACTATTATTCTGTTTGCGTGCAATAGATAAAATTGGATAACCCAGAAGTGCGACTGCTGCACCCAACAGTTCCCAATTACCGTAATGACCTGTACACAGAATAACGCCTTTATCCTGTTTGTAGGCTGCTTCGAGGTATTCTGCACCTTCTATGTTAACGTTTTTTCTGAAGTTCTCCGGGGTCAATGTCGGAAACCGCAACACTTCAACCAACATTCGTCCGAAACGACGGACACTGACTTCCGCAATTTCCTTGGCCCTTTCTTCCGGCACGCCGAGACATTCTTTGATATTTTCTACAGCCATGGTTTTGCGCCAGGCAGGAGTCACAGCCCAGGCAATACTGCCAAGAAAGCTGGCAAATATTTTTCGTATAAATTTCGGTGAATGGCAGAGCACCCAGCTCAAAGCCTTCATCGCCCAATATCCGAGCATCAGTTACATCCTTTCCTGATCAGAAAGTTCCATGTACCCCTGCATAGAACTTCTCATCACGTACGCCTACTTCGGCCTGCATCAGTTTGCCGACCGGAACAAACATACCGTAGTTGAAATCATCGCCGTCATACTCAGCTGCGAGACCTAAATTCAGAGACTTGCTATTAACTTTGAACTGTTTTTCCAAAGCAACAAAGCCATCACGGAAACGTCCGGTTCCTGCTCCCGCATGCACCTTGAGACCCCACGGACCAGCTTTACTGATGACTGCATAACCGCTGCGATCCCTCTCGTCGGTGGCATCCTCAATACCAACAGCAATGGCCGGACTTGCCACAGTTTCCGGTAAAATCATATATTTTGCACTATACATATTAAAATCGTCACCAGCATCCGGTGACCATCTGCTGTAAGCAACTTCCAAACCAGGCATCACTGCCACGTTACCGCCAATGACCCTGTAATCTTCCGTATATTGATAGTTTGCAGCCGCATGGCCCATCGAACGCACGTAAGCTGAAGGCGTATTGATAACGCCGGAAGTACCGCTTGCCAACGTTCTCGCTTCACAAGCGATTGGCAAAGCAACTAATGAACTCATAACTATTGTTGTAAAAATATTTTTTCTCATAAACACACTCCCAGTAATTATAACACCATATTATTCTTTTACTTGTATTTCAGCCAAAGCCTTTTCCAGTTCTTTGACCTTTTTCACCAATTTGCTGACATTACGCAACGTAGCCTCCTGCTTCAGCCATTCCCTGTGAGGCACTGCCGGGAAACCTGCGTAGAAAGAATTGGAAGGTACATCCGAAGTTATGCCGCAGCGAGCAGCAAAAACGCAATTGTCACCAATTTTGATATGACCGACACTGCCAACCTGACCGGCAAAAGTTACATTATGGCCAGCTGTAATGCTGCCTGACAAACCTACCTGTGCAACAACCAGACAATTCTCACCCAACACGTCATTATGTCCTAAATGAACAAGATTATCAATCTTGGTACCGGCACCAACAATAGTGCTGCCAGCTGTTGCCCTGTCGATGCAAGTGTTATTGCCTATTTCAACATCATCGCCAATAACAACATTACCGACCTGGAGGACTTTGCTGTGTTTGCCTTGCTCGGTAATATAACCAAAGCCATCGCCGCCGATGACTGCGCCGGATTGGATAATTACACGGTTACCAAGTTCGCAGCCCTCACGAATCGTAACATTTGGATATATTTTGCAGTCATGGCCTATTTTGGCTTGTCTGCCAATATAAGCATGAGGATAGATTACTGTATTATCTCCTATAACAGCTTCACTGTCGACAACGGCAAAAGGCAAAACAGCAACGTTAGTGCCTATTTGTGCCGTCGGTGCGATAGCAGCAAGAGGGCTTATCACGCGCTCGACATCTTCCGGCCGTCTGAATAAATCCAGCAAGCGGGCAAAAGCTAAACGGGGATTTGCTACACGGATTACAGGTTTACCGCTAAAAGGTGCATCCAAAGGAAGGACAAGCGCTCCTGCCCCCGAAGCTGCTGCTGCTTCAATATGCGGCGGCACTGCAAAAGAAATGTCGGAAGCTAGAGCTTCCTCCAGCCCATTGACCCCTGTAATGACCATTTGCGGTGTCGTCGTTTCCAGTTTTCCCTCAAGAAAAACGGCTAATTCTTGTAATGTTTTTTCCATGTAATAATCCTCCCGATTGCGAAGTTAACTGCACAGGATTGAAAACGAACGCCTAAGAAATCTTTCTTAGGTCTGCGCTTGCAATCACTGACAATTTAAGAAAGAAGGGCGAACGTATAAGCCCGCCCTAACAAACATAGCTTATTTCATATTTTTGAGAACATCATCAGTAACATCGACGCCGCCTTGCGGTACCGCATCTTTAATGAGGATTGCTCCCAGATTTTTATCCTTGGCTACTTGATTCAAAGCATTGGTGAAGCTTGCTTTTAACTTATTCTGAGCTTCAGATTGCACTAATTGCATTTCTGCGGATTTCTCCTGCATTATTTTTTGTGTTTCTTCCGCTGATTTTCCTTCGGAAGCTTTCATCATATCATCTTGAGCTGTTTTAGCTTTGGTCATGATATCATCTTTAATATCTTTGTAAACTGTGCTTTCTGCCTCAATTCTCTGCATATCTACAACACCGAAAGCAGTATTGCGGCCGCCGCAGCCGAGAGCTGTAAGTGCAAACAATAACATTAATACAACAACCAAATATTTTTTCATTAACTATTCCCTCTTTACTCTTGTCTATTTTTTTATTTTTTTAAGCTCTGTGCAAACTTGCTCAGTCAAATCAACAGCCGTCAGATTAACCAGAGGTTTTTTTACCACCAGAATGTCTTTTCTGCCATTCAAAACTTTGAGCAAAGCACTTTGCACATCGGCATCAATTTCTGTACGCAGGCGGTCATAGTTCTTTTGCTTTATTTCTACCTGTTTATCCAGAGAAGCGATCAACTTTGCTAATTCTTTCGGTCCTTGCCCAAGTTTTTCTTCGTCGGTTTTCGTCATAGTAAGCTGTTCACCGAACATCGACGTTTTTAGCTCTGCAGCATAGGCACGCATTTTTTCGGTGCTTACGCCTTTCTGCGCTGCGAGTTTTTCGTTGATTATAGCCTGACGGTGCTTTTCGAGGGCACTAAGTTCACCATATTGTTTGTTTAAAGTTGACGCCAATTCCTGCTCCAGGGCAGTTCTCTCTTCAGGTGCAAGCTTCACATTTTCCAGCTTTAACCGCAGATTAAAAATCGGCAAGCGGTAAGCTTCCATGATTCTTTCCTGTTCAGGTGCTACGATTTCATCAGCAGCCCTGCTGACAGCCATTATTCCTGAAGCAAACTTTTCCTGCTCCTGTGCTTCTCGTTCTGCCAACCTTGTTGCATAATCAGCGGTCAGAAAACTTTGCTTACCGCTTTGCTTGATTTCAACCAATTTATTCAGTAACGCTATCTGCCTCTTACCTTGCTCAGCCTGCTCATTACGAAACTTAACTGCTGTTTCGAGGTCTGCTTTAGCTTTCTGCAAGGCTTCATAATGAGGGTGAACACTGGTAGCCTTTTGCCAGTCAATCACGGCTATCTGCTCAGCAGCATTCTTTGGGAAGGTACCGCAAGCTGATACCAGCAGACTGACTACTAATATTATGTAAGCAAGCCAACGCATGATACCCCTCCTCTTAGACGACAGAAAGCCGGGCCAGCTAACCGGCCCGGTAACTACTGTTTAATTATTTACCGTTTAAGGAAGAACCAACTTCGCCGGTGATGTCAACACCGCCGTAAACAACGAAGCCTTTATCAACAACTATTGATAAACCTTTTTTCTTGGCTATTTTTTCAATAGCAGCGTCAATTTTTTTGTAAATTGGCTCAAGAAGTTCTTTTTGTTTATCACCCAAGCGTTCTTTTAACTGCATTGCATATTTTTGCTTTTCTTCATTGCTCATGGAAGCGCTGTTATTATCGAATTCTGTTTTGGCATTTTGCTCTTCGGTTTGCATGGATGTTCTATATCCAGCCATGTCAGGGCTCTGTGCTACCAACATCTGATAATTCACAACACCGACCGCAGAATCTGCTGCTGCTGCGGAAGCAACTCCGCTAAAACCGCTCTTCGTAAAGGCCATGCCAAATACGCTTAAAACAAAAACGGCCGCTACTGTCAAAGAAATAAGTTTAACAGTTTTTTTATCGGCTAATTTTCTCATCATGATTATCCCTACTCTCTTCTAAATGGATTTTTGGTACACCTAACAATTATATCAGCACTGACACAATCTTTCAACTTTTCCTACAAGTTACCAATTAAACGCAAGTAGGGCTTGTCGTTTGAGTACACATATTCCACACTCAAGAATTCGTGAATACGGAAACGTGCCCCAAACTCGTTGACGTTTGTGCCAGAGAAATGTTCTGCGCGTAAACGCCATTTCGGCGATACATCATATTCCAGACGATAATTATTTTCGTGGTCGGAAACTCTTCGCGCATAGGCAACAGTTGTTTTGCCATTGCGATGAGCTAACCCCGGGGCAAATTCCCATTCCATGTTTTCCAGCTCAACGGAAAACTCCGCAAAAAGTTCATCATCATCTGAAATATATTTACCGAAATGTGCTCTGCCCGAAATATTGTTCTCGGAACGGCCGCTTTCCCCGTAGCCTTCAAACCAGATCTTGTACTTGTCGGCTTCCATTCTTATTTCCACCGTCGTCTCTGTGTCAGGGGTTATGGTTACCGTTGGTTTCAAGGAATAGAGGCTGACGACCTTCTCCTCATTAACTGAGGCCAAAAGGCGATTTTCGAGCTCCGTCCTGTGCTTTTTTACAAAATTAACAGGCAGTCCTCTTAGTTCATCGGCTTTTTCGTGCAGACGTTCCTTCGTTTTCAGAAAAAGAATATTTGGCACAGTTTCTGACAAAAGTTCAAACTGGACATCATGCACCGTCTGTCCAACCGGATAAACGATGACCTGTGCCACAACCTTTTTGCCCTGCTGGCTCAGATCAACAGATGCCCTGAATTCCGGCAGCATTGTTTCCATATCTTGCCTGACTTTCTGCCGTAAGACACCGCCTGCCCAATCAACAGCATCGACGGAGGCGCCGCTTACTGTCCTGACAATCCTTGCTTTCAGCTCAGGCATCTTCTCCAGCAAAACCTCAGCCATCGACTGATCAATGCCGGAAAATTCCAAATCTACCTGTACATCGTTGACTACGTCCAGCCATGGTGCTAATTTTAAAACTATCTCTGAAGAAGGGCCGAGCTTAATAACAGTTTCTTCGACTTTATAACCGGTAAGTGCACGCTCGCCGACTTCACCAAGAAGCCGTGCATAGTCATTTTTAACCGGTTCAATCTGTGCTGTATCCTTTTCCAGAAAAAGCTGTTCGGCAACAACCTGCATGCTGGCCGTCATTCGCTCTATCAGAGCCTGTCCCGTCCTGCCTGTACTATCAACAACACTTACTTTAACCTGCCCGATAGTTTCGGCTGAAGCGGCTTGCGGCGCAAGCAGCAGGCAAAAACAAAAACATATTAAGCTGGCAAACCTGCTTTTACCAATCCGCAATGTTTTCCAACCTCCCCGCCGTTACCAGCTTAGCCTAGAATTGGCCGCCAAAGCTGAAGTGGAAGCGCCCGCCATCTTCGCCAATACCATAATCCAGACGCAATGGGCCTAATGGCGAATTTATACGTAAGCCAACACCGTAGCTATATTTCATCAAGCCAATATCAAAAGCATCCTCTGTATTTTTATCCCAGGCGTAACCTGCATCAGTAAAGAGCACTCCCTGTACCTTCTTCATCAGCGGCACTCTATATTCCAAGGTGCTTCTCAACATGCTGTTGCCTTTAAACTGGTCATCCTTATAACCGCGCAGGCTGTCAGAACCGCCCACAGAAAATCTCTGGCTCAGCGGCATCGTGCCATCTGCAAAACCAGCACCAACCATAAAGGCTAAAACATCTTCACTGGCACCCATACGGTAGTAATAACGTAAGTCAGCGGAATACTTGGTAAAGTCGAAGTCGCCGCCCAAGCCAGCCCACTCCACCGAATAAGAGTTGCGTTTGCCTTCATGCGGATCATTGACATTATCACGGGAATCAAAAGTACGCGTAAAGCCTATGCTGCGTGTCGTACCGAAGTTTTCACTGCGGCGCTGCTCTTGCAAGGCTAAGTTGTCCGGCACTTCAAAATATTGTGCTGAATCTTCATATCCATCAGCCACACCTTTATAGATATCATCCCTGTTTTTCAAAGTCAGATAGTTCACTACATATTCGTTATTCGTCCTGCGGCTGAAAGTCAGTTCCTGGCCGCGGCGCTGCTTATCATACCGAGCAATTTCGTCACCATTATGGTCATAATCGGCATACTCGTTGGTCATGTCATAAATGGATAAACCAACACTTGTCTCTTTGTCATCAAGCCACGGCTTGGTATAACTAAATTCGTAGTTCTTATTATTATCGCTATCGCCGCCAAATTCCCAGCGGACATTAACTTTGTCGCCGGTACCGCGGAAATTCTTGTCACCAACGGAAACCATGCCCAGGAACCCGTCCGCGTCACTATAACCGGCACCGATACCAAAGGTACCTGTATTCATCTCAACTACTGTAATCTCCACGTCTACAGCGTTTGGAGCCTTACCGGGGTTCAACTTGATGTTGACATCTTCAAAGTAACCCAAATTATAGATGCGCTGCATGCTGCGGCGGGCATCCTTACTGTTGAAGGGCTGGCCCTTTTTCAATTTCATTTCCCGGGTAATAACATAATCTTTAGTTTTAGTGTTGCCTTTGATTTTAAAGTCTTCGACAATGCCTTCGTTAACCTTCACGTATAATTCACCGCTTGGCAGGACACGTACATCGGTAACACGAGCAAGTATATAGCCATCTTTTGAATATTCGGCTTCTACTTTGCGAACCTTTTCGTTAACATCCTTCAGATTAATTATTTTATCTTTCGGCAAATCAATAATGCCTTTGATTTTATCAGTGCTGACCTTGGTATTGCCTTCAACCACCAGTGTTTTAAAAACAGGGTTCTCCATTACATGATAGGTGACCTGCACACCTTCCGGCACTTGTTTATATTCCGGCACGATATCATAGAACCAGCCAAGTTGGTAGATTGCGTGCAAATCAGCCGCAATGCCGTCCTTCGTAAATTCCATGCCCGGTTTTACTGTAAGCGCGTCCATAATAGCGTCATGGTTGCCGTGCTTGTCACCATCGATAGTAATCTTGGTTACAGTCTGACCTACATAAGCATTTACTTCTTCTGCTGACGCGATTTTGATGTTATCTTTAGCAGTATCCTGGAGTTGAGCCGGTTCCGTCGGCAACAAGGTATCCGTTAAATTCTCTGTTGATTTAGCAGAATCCTGATTAGTTTCTTCGGCATATACCGGTAGAGTAACAAGCAAAGTTGCCGCCATTCCCATGGCAATTGGTCGCCATATTGTCTTCTTTTTCATAACGAGCCCCCTGTTAATTAGAATCGTTCAAGGTCTTGCGCGCTGTCCTCACAAGATTCCTCATTTCATTTTCAGGAACCTGCAAAACCGCCTTTTCAACTTGCTGCGTTTTTTGTGGTAAAACTTTAGTTTCTTCCTGTATTGTAGTTTGTTTTTTTATGTTTTCCGGTACACTTTCTGTAGAAGAGGTGGACCTGGGAATTTTCTTTTCATCCGGCATAAGGGTACTTTGTGCTATGACAACATCAGCAGGCGTTATAGGCAACGAATTCCTAGCCCAGAACCAGCCGCCGACACCGGTCAAAACCATTAGACAAGCCGCAATAACAGCAAGTCTTTGGCGTGTCCAGATAGCAGCCAACCCGCGTTTTTCCCGCAAATGCTGCATTTCTGCTTCTGCCAGCATCAGATCCAATTCGCCGCGCATATCATTATTGCTGCGAAAACTATCCTCAGCATTTTTCAAGCTGTTACGCACATTTCTGATATGGTCGCACACATTTTTAATATTGCCAGACATTATGCTTACTCCTTTCGCTAAACGTCAACACACTAGTATATAATCGCAGACTTCCCAAAAAAATAATCCTTGAAAATTAGCTGTTTTCGACTATTTTTAGGCATTTTTATGCTTTTTCATCAAAATATCTAGGCAATAGCACTCTTTTTCTCGAGCTTGCTCTATTTTATTTCCGCCATCAAACGAGAAAGCATACCGCGTACACGCCTGACAGCTTTTTTCTGCAATCGGTAAACATGGCTGGGAGTAACATGGATGTCTGCAGCTAAGTCGCTGGCTGATTTATCAAAAAGATAAATACCGGATAAGACTTTCTGTTCATTGGCAGAAAGTCTGTCCATCGCTTCCAGCACTTTGCCGGAAAGAAATTCTCGCTCAGCATTTTCTGCAGGAGACAATTCATTGGAAACCAGACATTCCGCCCAGGAAATACCACTGCCTTCAATCGTCTCACTATCCAATGATAAAGTTTTTTTGCCATATTCACGTTCTAAATAATCGAGCATCCTGCCCCTGATGCGGTGCACAGCAAAAAGGCTGAAAGCAACGCCTTTTTGATAATCATACCGTTCGGCGGCCTCCAACAGTCCAACCGTTCCTTCCTGAATCAGTTCCCGCATCTGGGCTTCCGGCACGCGGAAACCAGTCGCCACCTTAAAGACCAGCGGCTGGTAAGAACTGATCAGGCGGTGATAAGCATCTTCGCTGCCTGCTGCGCTGGCGCGCCACAGCTCGAGCTCCTCTTCCCGTGATAGCAATTTTATTTTTTTCAGTTCTTCCAGATAGCTGTTCAGCACGTCGTACTCCCTCTTATTAGAATGAAATATGGTACTCTACGCCATACCATTTTTTATTCTCTTCATCAATCGCAAAATTAATATTTATATTTTTATTGAGCTCATACTGGGTAAAAGTATCATGATACTGGCCATCTAAGCTTGTCGCATAGCCAACAAGGATATTGTCGGTGACATACTTGCTTGCCAGCACATTATATTGCTCTTTTTCTTCTTTTGTGAATTCACTGGAATCCTTGGCATTAATTTCAAAGCCGATGCCCGTGGCGGTATTGCCGCTGTAAACACGGAACTGGTCAAGATTGAGGTCTTCCTTGAAAAGGGTTTCCACATCTCTCAGGAAAGTCATCTCAATACCAACATCAAGAAGTGCCTGCAAATCCTGTGTTTCCAGACCATTGCCGCCTGTGCTGGTGCCGGTGCTGTAGCTTTTCAGTGTCAGCATCCGGAATAACTCCTGCTGGCTTAGCGGTGGGTCGGAAGTCAAATGCAGTTCCATCTGTTCGAGCGGACCTTCAATCTGCATGTTCACATTATAACGTCCAAATTTGGTATAAGAATCAAGATTGATTGTTGGCAGAACCGAACCCGGTGTCGGGAAGCCTGCCGTCGCTCTCCTGATCTTGAAAGGCGTCCTTAAGTAGCTGACGGTTCCTTTTGTGGCGACCAGCGATCCATCCACATTAGTATACCTCGTACTGCCCATAATATGCAAACCACCTGCCAACCAAAGGTCATAAAGGTATTTGTTGTAAAGATGTATTTCCGGTCCGAGCTCAATCTTGATATCTAACCCAATGTTGGAAGTCCCCGGTTTTATCTCTGGAATCGTCGGCATATTGATAAGAACTTTATCCAAACGAACTTCACCGGCAATATGTGGTCTGTTGCGCTCGTGTGTCACTGCAGCCTTACCGTTGATAGTACCACTGAAAAGAGGTGAAACTATTTCCACATTATTTGCATTCACATCTAATTGATAAGGGGTGCTGTCCCCGTTCATCAGTGCAAAAGTACCATTGGCGTTTAACTTGCCATTCGGACCAATTTTAGCCGACATTTCTTCCAGACGGATTCTGCGTCCTTCAAATTTCACAGCCATTTTTAAATTTTCAATCAGAGTAGCCACTTGTTTGAATTTGACAGTGCCGTTATTTATATTGAAACTACCGTCAACAAGCGGCTCCTCAAGGGTACCTGTCAGCATCAATCCGCCACTTGTCTCGCCGCTGCCGCTTTCTACATTCTTATTAAGCATTGGCAGGATTGCCAGATTAGCATTATCAAGTTTAACCTTGATTGACATCTGCGCATCAGGATTTCGGCGATCTCTCTTCGCCCTGAATAAATCTTGGGGCAAAACTCCATAAGCACTGGCCTTATAAACATCTTTCTGGATATAAAGCTGTTCAATATTATAGAGATCATCACGCAAGGTGAACATGCCATACAGGTTATCAAAAGGAGTATCTGCTATTTGTCCCTGGCTAACCGATAACGAAGCATTGGCTGACGGGTTTTCAATCGTGCCGCTGACCTGAGCCGCGAAACTCATTTTGCCACCAAAATCAATCGGCGCTTTGATGAAGGCGTTGAGAACCGAAGCATCGGCCTCACTGCAGAAAGCATCCAGTGCCAGATCACGGTTTCTGAAATCAACTGTACCCTGTGCAGCAAGGAAGCCTCCCTTTTCTTCGTCTATACGAACTTTAAGGATATTAAGAATGTCTTTATGAATAAAGACATCAAAAACAGCAGATGGGTAACGAATACCACGGATGCTGCAGTTGCGAATCTGCCCGCCTACACTGATGCCGGTACCTTTGCCTTCCTTATTGACGACGATGCTGCCGTCCAGGTCACCTGCTATGTCATAATCCTGTCCTGCCAAAGCGAGCAGCGATTTCATATTGCCGCCCTTAACTTCAATACTGCCTTGTAAAAGAGCATCCGTAAAGTCAATCAACATGTCTATGCCCAACGACCCGCTGCCTTGTCTGGCACTTCCTTTAAGATTGTTGACCTTCCCGGACGTACTTTCCAGATTGCCTTTAATATCTGTAAATTCCTGACCGTTGATAACTACGCTGTGCGAATTCAGTTCACCTGTAAAGAGCGGTGTGGATAAAGTACCCTGCAGCTTGCCGTTCAGATTAACCAGACCGGAAACTTTTACTTTGTCCGGTATCGCAAGTCTTCTCAGATCGATTTTGCTGGCATTCATCACAAAATCGAGATTCTTATTTTTGTCGACTGTACCATCAAGGTGAATTTCGGTCTGCAAAGCGTGAATAACAAAGTTTTTGAGGTACAGACTGCCGCCCGTTACGCTATATTCACCAACAGCATCATCCAACAGATATTTATTCAAACTGCCTTCGTAAAAATTCATTTTACCGGCTATTTCCGGACTCGATATTTTCCCTTTCACGGTAACTTCATTATCCAGATTGCCGGTCAGGGCAATATCCGGTGCAATAGCGGCAGCCAAAGGTTCAACTCTGATGCCTTTGGTTAAAACTTGCAAATCTACAAAAGGTTCCTCACCGCCAAGGTCAACCCAACCATTGACAAGGTGTTCACCTGCCGGCATTTTTATAGCAAGACCATCAATTTGCAGTCGTTTATTCTGCCAAAGGAAAGAGCCATACGCGTCAGTAATTTTTTGTTTCATGACTTCGCCGTCAGTTAATCTCGTCGTAGCACTGACCTGCGGTGAAGACTTCAAGCCGCTGATAACGAAAGAGCCGGTTAACTTGCCATCTCCTTCTTGTCCAGCCCAAGCCAAAAACGGCTGCAGCGGGAAGTTGGCAACGCGTGCCTGGGCCGAAATATTATCGCCGCTGATGCTTCCCTGGGCCACAAGAGAACCGTCGTCGTTGCAGTAGCCAGAAAGGTTATTGATAATTATATTGTTTTTGTTGTAATCGACATCCAGACGGAAATCTCTAAATATATTGTTGCGCCAGATTAAGGAGCCCATCTTGGCTACAGCATTAAGCCTGCCTTGTCCATCCTTGCTTTTTCCCGAGAGCGCGACATCGCCGGAAAGAACTGCCTGCTCACCCTTTAAACCCGCCAAACCGGCAATATCGGCATTATCAAACTCCAGTGCCGCGGAAAAATCTCCTGCGTTAACTTCGTATTCGCCAAAAACAAAAATACCGCCGCCGCCATATTCAGCCTTCGCCCCCGGTATAACTACCTTGCTGTTCTGTGCTGAAATCGGCAGACGCACCTGAGAGAAAGTCTGACCATTAAAGTCCAGTTCGTCAGAACTAAAAACACCATTAGCACTAAAATCTTTCCGGGTTCCATTTAGAGTCAGTGAACCGGATACTTTTCCCTCTACAGGCGAAGAAGCCAAAACATTTTTCAAATCAAAAGCAAACAGCTCAAAAGAAAGATCTTCGGCAACAGGTTCATCAATATTACCCAAATCAAGTTTGCCGTTCAGACGGCCTTTTTCACCGTTAGCTGTAAAATCAAGATTAACTGCTTCGACAACCTTTTGGTGGAAAGATACCTTACCATTCAGTACTATTGGCAATTTTTCTTCCTGATAGGTTGCAACCGCAGCAACGTCTGCTAAGAAGCCAGTTCCTTCCAAGGCAATGTCCTTGCCATCGCCGGACCAACGCAGATTTAAATTCTTAACTGAACCTTTCAGTTCTTCTATCTCCAGATAGCGTTTGGCCAAATCACTAAAAGTGTCAAGGGCAAAATGTTCTGTTTGCAGGAACAGATGCCCTTTCGCTTCAGTATCAACAAGACCGCTGATCTTCCAGCTTTCTTTTCCATAAGCAAGCGTGAAATTAAGATCGTAATCGGGACTGGCGGCAGCATCAATACTGCCGTCAACGCCAAAATTCCATTTGCCGAAAGGTGTGGCTACTTCGCTCTGCCCGTCATTAATCCTTATGATACCGGCAAATCTGCTCTTTTCCTTTTCCCTTTGTTTGATAACGTCTTTGACATTCCAGTGTTCTTTTTCATCCATCTGCAAATGGAAAACAGGCTGGTTAACATTTATCGTGTTAACAGCCTTAATGGGATCGGCCTGCATGAGACCTTGCCAAAAATTAAAACTAACTGTAATAGAAGGAGCAGATGCTACCAGCTTACCATTCTTATCATAAACCGATACATCATCTGCCGCCAGACTGAGAGAGTCTGACACATGCAAAGACCCAATATTAATTTTTCCATTAACGTATTCTGCCGCCGTAGTTTGCACCAGCGGTATCATCTGTTGTAAAAATCCAGGCATGAACAGGCGCAAAACCGCAAAATAGCCCATCAACAGTGCTGCTAATATTAGGAAAACAGCCTTTGCTTTCGACATGAATTTTGCCCCCATGATCTATAATCGCTCTTTACACAAAACATATCGGGTAATTATTCGACACTGCAAACCTTCTTCCCTGCCCAATAAAAAAATCACACAAAAAATTCACAAAAAAACTGCTATGGAAAACCATAGCAGTATAGTTAATAAAAGAAACAATCAGCTTTGACGTACCGGCACGCCCATAGCTTTTGCGAGAGCAGCGCTGGAAGTATTGTAGTCATACAAAGCCTGTACATAATTATTTTTGGCTTGTGTAAGTGCAACCTGTGCATCCATAACGTCGATGTTCGTGCCAACACCTGCCTGATATCTCAATTGTGAAATTCTGTAATCTTCTTCGGCTGAATCAACAGCAACTTTGGAAGTCGCAATACGTTTCTCTGCTTCGCGCAGACTCAGATAATTGTTGCGAACGTCGAGCTGCACCGAGTCTTTCGTCTGGCGATAAGTTTCTTCGGCTTTATACAGATTGGCATCTGCTGCCCTGACCTTGGCTGCCGTTACACCGGAATCAAAAACGTTCAGGCTTACACCGACAGCAGCAGTCCAGTTCTCATTGTCATCGCCCGGCCAGTCACCGGAATACCATTTGTTGGAAGCGCTGGCAGCAACCTGTGGCATGTAGCCGGATTTTGCTACTTTCACACCAGCTTTAGCGGCTTCAATGCCAGCCTCAGCCTGGAAAAGTTCCGGGCGGTTTGCTAAAGCAAAAGTAATGCAGTTTTCCATAGGATTATCATATTTATTATATTGGAGGCTCTCAGTTACATTTAGCTCGGTTCCATGCGGCAAGCCAATAATATTGTTCAAATCAGCAACTGCAAGGTCATAGGCGTTCTGGGCTTTGATCAGGTTTTGTTCTGCATTGGCAAGTTCTACCTGGCTGCGCAGGACATCGACTTTGGCAACAACGCCGACATCGTATTGAGCCTGCACGTTCTGCAGATGTGCGCTAAGCCTGTCTACCGATTCCTTGCTCAGCTTGACAGTGTCAATTGCCTGCAAAACACTGTAATACCCGTTGGTAGCCGAAAGCTTGACTGCCTGATAAGACTCGTCAACACCGTACTCGCTCGATTTATAATTTTGGACAGCTTGTTCAATCGTACCGCTCAGCTTACCGCCGGTATACAGCGGAATCGATGCAGTAAAGCCATTGCTAAAGGTATTATCCGGTCCTGACTGGCTGCTTAATAAAGGATTAGGATCATAATAACCGCCTCGAGAAGCGCTATGGCTGTAATCAACGCTCACCCAGCGTGAAGCCTTGGCTTCATCCTTCTGCGCCTTGGCCACAGAACTCTCTGCTTCGGAAATCTTAACTGTAGGGTTTGTTTTAAGTGCCATCTCAATGGCCTTGTCCAGATTAATTTCCATTGCTGCGGCAAAAGCTGTCTGTGCGGACATCAGGCCAAGTACTATTGCCGTTACTAGTAATTGTCTGCTTTTATTATATTTTAACATTTCTCTTCCTCCCGTGATAAAATTGACTGCTTAGTCAATACTAGTAAATTATATAAATTTCTTACCCGAAAGTCAACCACTCTTTAAAAATAGGTGCGAACACCTACGTAGGCGTTTTCTGAGCCGCGGCCAGTCACATCCAGGCTTTCACCTATCAAAGACAAATTCGGGCTGAACATATATTCACCGCCAACTTTCACCTTCGTTTCATCAAAATCATAGACATCAGTAAAAAGCTTTAAGGAATTATTTACCCTGTAGTCCAAGCCCACGCCCAGCTTACCTTGTGTTGAACCCAGCCGCAGGGAAAAGTCGTCAATATCATGGCCAAACTGCAGGTCGAGTTTGTTCTTTGCGCCGATATCATAAGCGCCAAGATAAACAAAACTGTCATCCTTAGGGCGCAAGGTTACTCCCATATTACTCAGCCAATCGCTGTTTTTATCATTATAAAGTGCCTCTGTCTGGAACCGTGCTGTCTCCAGTGTTGTTAGCATCCTGTTAGCTTTTTCACTTGTTTCTTTGGCATTGTGCAAAGTTGCCCGCAAATCCTTTTCCGTTTTCGGGTCTGTGACAACTTTCTCCAACACGCCTGTCATTTTTTCCACACGTGCGCTTGCAGTTGCCAGATTCTGAGCCATCGCCGCTAAGTCTTTGCCGCTCTGACCATTATTATCAGCACCCGCCATGATACTATCCATATGCGTTGCTACGCTGTTCATGCGTTCCGCCATCTGGCTAAGCTGTCTGATCATGAGATTTATGTCCTGCTGGTTATCAACTGCGGTCTCCGCCATAACACGGCTGAAAGTATTAAGGTTTGTACTGATGTCGCGCGCATTAAGAAAACCATCCCGCATGGATTTCTGCACTTCTTTGTCCCCCAGCACATTATTCAGCGCGTCGGCAATGCCTTCCAATTTATCAAGAACCTTGGCCGAAGAGGCCATGAACTCATCAAGACCCGCACCCTGCGAACCTTGCACTTCTTCGCCAGCTTCAATAAACCTGCCATCTAGCTTAGCAGGCGGCACAATAGCAACAAATTTTTCTCCCAGCATACCATCAGAACCGATCGAAAAATTAGAACCGTGCGGTATCTTGATGCCTTCTTTTATTTTCAAAATAGCGTGTACTTTATTTCCTTCCACATTGACAGCCCTTACGGTCCCGATATCTACACCGGCATAGCGAACTATATGCCCTTCCTTCAGTCCGCCCACCTGGTCATAAAGCACGGACATTCTGTATCCGCCGCCGGCAAAAGAAAAAGTACCCAAGAAGGAGATAATCGCCATGAAAATTGCCAGAGCGCCCAGCGCTACTGCTCCTACTTTAACTTCACTGGTTCCTTTCATCCTTTGGTCTGCCCCCCTTCTCTATCCTGCAGCATATTCTGCCCATTAATAAATTTTTGTAAAACAGGATGTGGATTATTCCGCATCTCCTCAACTGTACCGATAGCAGCGATCCGCGTATCGTATAAAAGAGCAATTCTATCAGCAACTTTAAAAACAGAATTCATGTCATGCGTCACCAGAATCGAAGTTACGCCCATATTTTCACGCGTCTTTACTATCAGATCATTAATATTTTCCGACATGATCGGATCCAAACCGGCTGTCGGTTCATCATAAAGAACTATTTCCGGCTGCAAAGCTGTTGCCCTGGCCAGACCGACTCTTTTTTTCATACCGCCTGAAAGTTCAGCCGGATAAGAGGTTTGTGTACCAGGTAGGCCAACCTGTTCCAATCTTTCCGCAACAATCTTTTGGATTTCTGCCTCGCTCAGTTCCGTATGCTGGCGCAGGCCAAAAGCCACATTCTCGCCGACACTTAAAAAATCAAAAAGGGCGGAATACTGAAAAACCATGCCCATCTTCTGTCGCAGTGCATTCCACTGGTCTTCATCAAACAAACTTACGTCCTGACCATTGATCAGTATCTTGCCGCCGATCGGTTCCAATAAACCTATCAGTAAGCGCAGTATCGTACTCTTGCCGCTGCCGCTTGGGCCAATGACCGCGAGCGTTTCACCTTTCTGAACGGTAAAAGAAATATCATTCAAAATTTCTTTTTTACCGAAGGCCATATTCACTTGCTGAAATTCGATTACATTGTCAGACACTTACTTACCTCCACCGACGAACAGCATTATAGAAAGAAAATAATTGCTGATGAAAATAAGAATAATTGATAAAACTACAGCCGCCGTGGTTGAGATTCCCACGCCTTCGGCTCCCTGCCTGGTATGCAGTCCTTTATGGCAGCCAACAATCGCTATAATCGCGCCAAAAACAGCAGCTTTGATCATACCGCCAACCATATCAAAAGGTTCCATAAAAACCCTAATGGAATTGGTATAAGTAAAACTGCTGATATTTGCATAGTTGGTAGCTACTATCCAACCGCCGATGCTGCCAATGGCATTTGCGAATACCACTAAAATCGGCATCATCAATACTGCTGCCAAAAAACGCGGCACAACGAGGTAGGTAGTAGGATTAGTCGCCATCACACGCAAAGCGTCAATTTGTTCAGTGACTTTCATCGTGCCTATTTCTGCTGCTATGGCTGCCCCTACGCGTCCCGCTACAACAACGCCTGTCAAAACAGGCGCCAGCTCGCGCCCCATAGCAATAGCAACTACGCCGCCTACGGAAGAGGCTGCGCCAAAACGCACAAATTCTTTCGAGGTTTGCACTGCCAGTACCATGCCGGTGAACATAATCGTCATCAGCACTATCGGCAATGAATCAGCGCCTAACCTGGCCATTTGTCTTACTGTTTCGCGAATATTGGCATGCCGCAGCCTGACGCAGGTATCAAAAAACAAAATCACTATTCGCCCTGTACTGGCACAAGAACGCAATATTAACCTGCCTAAACGTTCACTTAAAGCTGTCAACACAGTAGTATCCCCCATATTTCGACCTGATAATTGCACGCATAACCATTACATGGGTATAATTCAAGATAAAAAAGAATTTACCTGCAATTTGCTGCAATTCTTTGTGAAAAAACTGTGATACCCCTAAAGAATATCACAGTTCTTTATTGCTTTCAATTTTACTGAACGACTTGCACGGAAATCTGAGTCTCGCCGTCTATAATAAAATCAACAGGATATTTTTGTTTAGCATTACTGCCTTTGAACAGAGACTTCACTGTCATAGCAGCCTGATCTTCTGCAGGTTTGTCAGGACTATTCGCTTGCGCTGCAACGGCTGTATTAGGCATTACATCTATAACAATTTCGTTATTTTTATCATAATCATTAAAATCTTGCAGGAAATCGTTCAATGTCTTTTTATCATCCAGTTTCGGCACAGCATCCCCTGACTGCTGCTTTTGTAAAACAGTAGCCAACCAGGCTGAAGCTCCGCCGCCACGAACAATCAGCGGCATCGGCCCGGCTTTACGATTAGCCGGCACTTTGAAATCAAACTTTTTGGTGAATTTTGCACTGCGATATGGCTGAAACTCTACTTCAACAGTAACATTCTGGCCAGCTTTTACCTGACCGTTCAGTACATTGACACGAGTGATTTCTGCCACGTCGCAACGTGAAGTAGCCTCAATATTGACATTGACGTCAAAAAGAGTAACCTTTTCAAATTTATTGTTCATCAACAGGTCACCGATATAGACAAGTTCGCCGTTGATTGCTTTGGCCAGATTGCTCGGATTATAAAACATATTTTCCCGTGCTACTGTAATTTCGCCGCTGTTTTCGCCGCGTGCGGAAATACGGAAACTTACTCTGGCTGTTCCGCCGCCATTGCGGTCAGTCGTCGCGCTGACAGTATTAAAGCAGACAGCATCAAGCATCAGCGGTACAAGCGCTTCGTCAGTAACCATCTGAACCGTAGCACTCTTATTAATCCCACGATCCATATCTGTTACCGAAACAAACATAGGGATAATGTGAGGATATTGATTTATTTTACCGGCAACGCCGACTGCTCTGTCTTGCGTAATAGCCCCAACGGTATTGCCCAAAGCGCCTACTTTGTAAGAACTCTCAACATTGGGGATTGAAGCAAAAATCCAGGCATTTGTCATGAAATAATCTGCGTTGCCTCGTTGCAGAAATGGGTGTCCAAAAGCCAAAATCCTGCCTTCGTCATCCATCCAAGTCACTGTACCGATAGCCCCGAGTCTGATGTCGCCGCGAATCAGTTCGACACCGACTGAGCTGCCTGGTTCCAGCAGGACATTGTCAATTTCTTTCTGCCCGGAAGGAACTGCCAATGGTTTTAAATCCAGCGCTGCCAGTTTTTCTGTAAGATATTTCATGCCTTCGGCAGTAAACCCGCTGGCCATTAGTGGTGAATTCTTTGGTAAAAAAGCTGACGGGCGTGCATCTGTTTTTTCAAACATTGCGAGCATTTCTTCAATTGGCGTTAAAAAGCAATAATCAGGATCGGAAAAAGCTTTGCCATAAGCAACAGCGCCGGCTAAACGACCATTAATATAGACAGGGCTGCCGCTCATCCCTTGCGCTATGCCTCCTGAACGCTCAATCAGATCGCCTGAAGCTTTGACCAGTATGCTGTGACCTTCTGCCTGAGAGCCCGTGACGCCAAGAATTTCAACATCAAAGGTTTCGATATCGGCACCGCTGATTACTGTTTTTGCTATACCGTGCATACCCGGACGCAGTTCATCAACGGTAATAATTGGCGTAGCCGCCGAAACTGATTGTGTGAAAAAAAGTAAAAAAAGCAAAAGAAATAATGGTAAGTGCATTTTTCTCATAATAACCTCATAATGTTCAAAAACCGACGCACAACTCTGCGCGCCGGTTTTTTTATTTTCGCCTCATTAAGGCTTAATCTTTACTACAACCTGTCCGGCAGTAATTTCTGAGCCTGGAACAACCAATACTTCAATAACCGTTCCATCGATGCTTGCTCGTGCGGCCGGTGCATTGCCGGCAAAGGTTTTCACCATCACAAGAACCTGACCTTCTTTGACTGCCGTTCCGACTGTCACAAGACCATCAGCAACTACTGCGCCATTCAAACTGCTGACTTGTGCTACCGCGGAAGCATTGCTTCCATTTGCTTGTGCTGCAGGTAACGCAGCAGCGAAAAGCACTAAGCCAACTAACATTAATATAGTAACAAACTTCATGTGGAATTTTTCTTTAATTAATACCATCAGAGAACCCTCCTTCCATACTTAAGAGCCGAATTCCTAGTCTAATTATAATATGACCATTCTACTTTGGCAAGGTGCCTAATTGCGAAAAACACCCAGTCCTGCGCGGACCGGACGTTCAGAGCCATCAGAGGGGTTATTCATGATCTCTTTGTTCAGGACCATTTCACTGGAACCACCGCCGTCAAAGTTCATTGCTTCTTTGGCACCCAGTTTAATCATATAATCAGCCAATTCATCCAGAGTAAGTCCGGCGCTTACATCTGAACGGCCTTCAGCAACAACAAGCAGTATGCCGCCATCAGCTTTGAGTCCAATCGCAGTTCGTGGGGCTCTGCCAGCGGCAATGTCAGCCGGGAACTGTTCTTCCTCTGCCGTTACAGACGCTTTACCATTACTGACAAGTAGTGGACCCGCACCTATTACATGCTTAGCCCTATCTGCTTCTTCCTGTTCCAGGCTTTGTTTGATTTCTATGCGGCTCCCGACTTTCAAAGTTTTTAAAAATTCCGCACTGCGCCCATGTCCTGAAAGTACTACGCTGCCAGAACGCAAAGCGAGGTTACCATTAATACCTATTTCTGTTACTTTACCGTTCTCGACCCTTACTTCCCTGCCGAATTTATTGGTGCCGGTACTTTGACCATAAAAACTGTTGTAAAGGATCAGATCACCTGCCAGCCTTTCTCTATTGATTCCGGTTATCTCAGCTTTTTTTCCATTTCCAGCGACGGCTTGTCCTTCATAATAAAGATCCGGCATAATTTTTGCCTTGCCTGCCTGATCAATAACAAGCGCTGTACGCGGGGTGAAATCACAGGAAACCCATTCATCATTGATTTTCAGATTGCCGACGATCCATTTGGAGCTATCAAAATAAGAAGAGTTTATGGCAGCAAAAGCACCTGTCTGCTCTGCCGCAGCAGACAGACGCCCTTTATCGATAGTAATTGTCTTACCCAGAATCGGGCGCAGCTCATATGTTCCTTTTGGTGCTACCTCCAAAATATGCAGCCAGACAGGTTTGTTGTTTTGATAATCACGCCAGGATATGTAGTTCATATCCTTATCTATTTCTGTTACTTGTTTGCTTATCACATATCTGTAAAAATCAATAACCAGCCGATTCGGTGCTTTCAGTACAAAAACCTTATAAGAACCGGGGCTTTTTGACAAATCAACAGAGACTTTCGCCTTGCCTTGACCATCTTTTTGTAAAGAAACTTTTTTAACTAAGTCGCTTTTTGGTGTAAGAACATTCTCCTGCTTAACATCTGCATCTATTTTGATACTAAGCTGACTGCCGGATAGCACTTCCGAGTATTTCGGCAGTTCATCCAGATCAAGAACGATCCTTGTTTTGTCAGTATAGGCACCAGAACGAATGTTGTTAATAACAGCTGCCTCAGAAGGCACTGTTATGCATAAAAATAAAATAAAAAACAAATAAGATATTACGCGCATTTTTACCTCCACTAATGAGAATACACAGCCCTGTTCAGGCTGTGTACTTAATTAATGACAATATTATACTATCTCTTATTATGCGTCATTACAACGCTATCTTTCAGTTTTTGCAAAGATGACAATACTTTACCTGTACCAACGGCAACACATTCAAGTGGGTTTTCGGCAACTATGGTAACAATGCCGGTCTCTGCCTGTAACAGTTCTGCCATGCCATCAAGAAGCGCACCACCGCCTGTTAAAACAATACCGCGGTCTATGATGTCAGAAGATAATTCCGGCGGAGTTTTCTCTAAAACAGAACGCACGCAACTAACCAGTGTTGCAACCGGTTCCTGCAAAGCTCTGTAAATTTCTTCAGAGGTAAGTTTGATTGTTGTAGGCAGACCGCTGACCAGATCGCGGCCACGTACCTGGATTTCTGCCTGACGGTTTCCTTTGAAAACGGTAGCGACTTTTATTTTTATCTCTTCAGCAGTTGGTTCGCCAATCAGAACATTGTGTTCCTTTTTAACAAAGCGGACAATTGCTTCGTCAAATTTGTCACCGCCAACACGCAGTGAGTCACTGACGACTACGCCGCCCAGACTCATTACCGCAATATCTGTAGTGCCGCCGCCGATATCAACGACCATGGCACCTCTGGATTCACTGATCTCGAGGCCTGCACCCATAGCAGCCGCGATCGGTTCTTCTACCAGATATGTTTTTGAGGCACCTGACTGAATGGCAGCTTCCAGCACCGCTCTTTTTTCAACTGTTGTAATACCGGAAGGGATACAAATAACCACACGCGGTTTAAAGAAAAGGCTCTTGCCCGCCACTCTTTGAATAACATTTTCCAGCATACTCTGAGTAATGTCATAGTCGGCAATAACACCTTCACGTAAAGGCCTGATAGCAACAATATTGCCAGGTGTGCGCCCTAGCATGGTTTTAGCTTCTTCACCAATGGCCAGAATCTTGTTGGTATTTCTGTCGATAGCGACTACGGAAGGCTCGCGCAAAACAATACCGCTGCCTTTCAGATAAACAAGAATATTTGCGGTGCCTAAATCGACACCGATATCTACACTTTTAAACAACCTCATAAAACTTATTCTCCCAACATATCAATTTTTGATATCGCGTCTTTCGATATCAGCGCCTAAACTGCATAACTTGGTAACTATATCTTCATAGCCACGGTCAATATGATAAATATCACCGATCTCTGTAACACCATCAGCAACTAAACCAGCCAGAATCATTGCCGCGCCTGCCCTTAGGTCAGTAGCACGCACCTGGCAACCCATCAACTTTGGCACACCCTGAATAGTGGCACTGCGGCCTTCAGTATGAATGTCGGCACCCATGCGGATAAGCTCCTCAACATGCATGAACCTGTTTTCAAAAACAGTTTCTGTAACAAAACTGCGTCCATCGGCAATAGTCATTAATGCCATGACTTGTGCCTGCATATCTGTAGGGAAGCCAGGGTAAGGCAGAGTTTTTATCGTTATCGGCTTTATTTTTTCGCTGCCGATAACACGCACACCACCAATGTCTTCATAAATAGTCGCGCCTGCCTCTTTCAGCTTAGCAATCAGAGGTTTCAGATGCTCAGTTAAAACATTTTCGACACGTACGTCGCCGTTGGTCATTGCCGCAGCAACCATATAGGTGCCAGCTTCTATACGATCAGGAATAACGGTATGTTCAGCGCCTTTCAGCTCCTTAACACCGCTTATATGAAGCACATTAGTTCCAGCACCGCGAACCTTAGCACCCATAACATTTAAATAATTTGCCAAATCAACAATTTCCGGCTCCTGGGCAGCGTTTTCAATAATGGTAACACCTTCAGCCATTGTTGCAGCCATCATCAGATTTTCTGTAGCCCCAACGCTCGGAAAATCCAGATAGATTGTTGTTCCAACCAACCCATTTGGTGCAGTTGCTTCAATATAGCCATGGCCACTTTCAATTTTTACGCCTAAAGCCTCAAAACCTTTTAAGTGAATATCTATAGGTCTGGTACCAATCGCGCAACCACCCGGCTGTGAAATGCGAGCTCTGCCCTCACGCGCCAAAAGCGGGCCCATAACAAGAAACGAAGCCCTCATGCAGCGTACTAATTCATAGGGCGCTTCACAGGACGTAATCTCGCTGCTGTCGATATCCAATACACCTTTAGTTGAATCGTCGATTTTCAGTCCCAGGCATCTGAGCACAGAACAAATTGTCCGCACATCTTCCAGAGCCGGTATTTCATCCAGATGACTTGGCGTTTTTCCAAGAATCGAAGCCGCTATGATCGGCAGAACTGCATTTTTTGCACCACTGGTTTTTACTGTGCCCATCAAGCGCTTGCCGCCCCTGATAATTAGTTTTTCCACAAAATTTCCTCCCAAAAATACGTTTAGCTCTATCCTAAAAACCATTTATTTTAGAAAAGTATATATCTTATTTATTTTATCACCATGTCCATATTTTTGGCAATGCTACATTTATGAGTAAAAAAAGCAAACAACTGTCACATCGGTAACAGTTGTTTGCGAAATATCAGTCGAACATTTTCATATTGTTTGCGGCATCAATGCTCATTTTCATTTTCTTAGCAATTTCTTCCTGTTGCTGTCGTCTTTCTTCCTTGAGCTCTTCCAGTCGTTTAGCTTTCAAAGCAAGACGTTCAGCCTTGACCTTTTCGATTTCCTCCAAGGTCATTTTGGTTTTTTCTCTTTCTTCTTTTCTCAGTAATTCCATTTCCCTGCGTTCTTTTTCTACTGCTTTTCTATTTTGTTCAGTTTGCTGCCTAAGCTCAATGTCGAGCTTCTGCTTCAGGGTTAGCTCCGTATTGCTGCCGGCAGTCGCTTGGTATATATAGTAAACGAGAGCGATAGGTGGGAAAACAAAGGTTCCGATAAGCCAAAGATTGCTGTATTTTATTTTTTTCTTGCGGCTGTCGTTATAGACCCAATACGAAAGGCCTAAACCAAGCAATGCCTTGGCAATAAGAACTGATATCTCTTCCACCAATACCCTCTCCTTCTGTTAATTGTCCTTATCTGAAAAAGCTCAGCAAAATTATTTTGTAGAAAAAAAGCACATCCTCAGAAGTGCTTTTTTTGATAGCTCTATTTCGTGCGGGCACGATCAGCAAGAATATTGTAGTAGGTTTCTTTTTCGTTAATTTCTTTTTTAATAGTAGCAATTTTATCAGGGTCATCAGTTTTTGCCAGAATTTTTCTCAAATCGGAGATTTCCTGCCTCAACTGACCCATTTTATTCCCTGCAACCGAACCTAAAATGTCTTCCATGATATAAATCCTCCTCTACATTATTCCTGCATTAAATTCTATTAATATCATTATAACTAAATTAATACAATATTTCAATATAGCGGAACCCTCTTAACAAAAAACAAGGACCTTTACTAAAACCGTAAAGATCCTTGTTCAGGTTAATTTTTATAAGCCACGGGCTAATTGCACAGTTTTGAGTCGTCCTTTTGCACGACGCAGGTTCCTGCCGATGACCTCAAGATCAATCGTAGGCTCCGGGTTTTCAATATGCTTCAAAGCTCTGGCTTCTGCCGCTTGTGCACGCGCTACATCAATGGCTTCTGCCATCTCCGCAGCAGCACTGAGGACAGTGACTTTATTATTGTTAACTTCCATAAAACCGGCATCAATGAAAATAAAGTGATCTTTTCCATCTTCGCTCCGATATTTCAAAGGAGATTCATTCAACGTGCCAATCAGTGGAGCATGGTTGGCCAAAATGCCAATTGGACCCATAACTGTTTCTGCCAACACGTAGGAAATGTCATTTCTTTTCATTAGCGATTTATCAGGTGTAACAATTTCTAATTGCATTAATTTAGCCATGCAATCAATCCACCTTTATGCTTTTAGCTTTGGCAACCGCATCGTCAATGGTACCAACCATGTAGAATGCGCCTTCCGGCAAATCATCATGTTTACCATCGAGGATTTCCTTGAAACCACGGATTGTTTCGCTAAGCGGTACATATTGACCAGGAGTACCGGTAAATTGTTCTGCAACGAAGAATGCCTGGCTCAGGAATTTTTGGATCTTACGAGCACGGGCAACAGTAATTTTGTCGTCCTCGCTCAATTCTTCCATACCAAGGATAGCGATGATGTCCTGAAGTTCCTTGTAGCGTTGCAAAATTGCTTGTACGCCACGAGCAACAGCATAATGTTCCTCACCAATTACCAATGGATCAAGGATACGGCTGGTAGAATCGAGCGGATCAACCGCTGGATAAATACCTAACTCAGCAATTTGACGAGACAGAACTGTCGTTGCATCCAAATGGGCAAAAGTACCAGCTGGAGCAGGGTCAGTCAAGTCATCGGCAGGTACATATACAGCCTGTACGGATGTAATAGAACCTGTAGTTGTAGAGGTAATACGTTCTTGAAGAGCACCGATATCATTTGCCAGGGTTGGTTGGTAACCTACTGCTGAAGGCATACGGCCGAGCAATGCGGAAACTTCAGAACCAGCCTGAATGAAACGGAAGATATTATCGACGAACAGAAGTACGTCTTGTCCAGCTACATCACGGAAGTATTCAGCCATTGTCAAACCAGTAAGACCGACACGCATACGTGCGCCAGGTGGTTCATTCATCTGGCCGTAAACGAGAGCCGTTTTACCAATAACGCCAGACTCTTTCATTTCGCCCCAGAGATCATTACCCTCACGAGTACGTTCACCTACGCCTGCGAAAACGGAAAAGCCGCCGTGTGCGGTTGCAATGTTATGGATAAGCTCCATAATGATAACTGTCTTACCAACACCAGCGCCGCCGAAAAGACCGACCTTACCACCAAGAGAGTAAGGAGCAACCAAGTCTACGACCTTAATGCCAGTTTCCAGAATTTGTGTAGTAGTTGACTGTTTGTCAAAGCTTGGAGCCGGTCTATGAATAGGCCAGTAATCTGAGGCTTCAACAGGTGTATCGTCATGGTCTACTGTTTCTCCCAAAACGTTGAATATACGACCGAGTGTACCTTCGCCGACCGGTATTGTAATCGGTGCGCCAGTATCTATAGCATCCATACCACGCACAAGACCATCGGTAGAACTCATAGCAACGGTACGAACAACATTTTCACCAATGTGCTGCATAACTTCAGCAGTCAGATGAATTTTAATACCATTGCCAACTTCACCGTCGATCTTGATTGCGCTATAAATTGCCGGAAGGCTTTTCGGTGGGAATTCAATGTCGATAACAGGGCCAACAACTTGTACTATTTTGCCAGTATTCAATGTTTTCCCTCCCACTTATTTTACTGCAGAGCTTCTGCTCCACCAACGATTTCATTAATTTCTCTGGTTATGCCAGCTTGACGCACTTTATTGTAGGAGAGTTCGAGGCTCTTCAACAAGTCATTCGCATTGTCTGTCGCCGAAGACATCGCTGTCATACGTGCGCCCAACTCACTGGCTGCCGCCTGCATTAACGCAGCATACATTATTGTCTTAACATAGTACGGCACCAAATATTTCAAGGTTTCACTTGCAGTAGGTTCGAAGATAACGTCGCCTGCTTCTTCATCTTTGTCTGCAAGTTTACCCTCTTCTTCATCAAAAGGCTCATTATTCACTGCTGTTTCACCAGTTTGCGGAGGCACAACAGGTAAAAGCTTTTTGGACAACGGTGTAAAAGATAATGCTGATTTAAACTGAGTGTAAATCAGAATAACTTCGTCAACCACACCGGATGTAAACAGTTTTTTTGCTAAATAAGCAACATCATCTGCATCATCATAGGTCGGCTTATCTGAGAAACCAAAGAAAGATTCTTCGATATCAAACCCACGGCGGGAGAAGAAATCTTTAGACTTACGGCCAACAGTAATCAGAACATAATCGTCTTGGTCCATCAACTCAACAAGCGCATGCTTCAGCAAGTTGGCATTATAGGCGCCTGCCAAGCCTTTATCAGAACTTACAACGATATATGCACTGCGTTTAATAGGTCTTTCCTGCAAAAGCGGATGTTCTGCATAGTCAAGATTTCTCATCGTAGCCTTGTCACTTACAGCAGTAGTTAAAAGCTCTTTTACTTTTTCTGAGAATGGACGACTGGATGCAGCTTTTTCCTGCGCACGGCGCAAACGAGCGGCAGCAACCATCTTCATGGCTTTAGTAATCTGCTGGATGTTTTTGACGCTCTTCATATGCCTGCGTATTTCGCGTGGAGTAGCCATCAGTCATCACCTCGTTTCGCCGGTGATAGCAAAGGTATCCTTGAAATCGACAATAGCCTTTTTCAATAATGCTTCTGTTTCGTCAGTAATTTTCTTCTCCGTACGGATTGATTCACCGATTTCCGGTGCATTGGCAGCAAGATAAGCCAACAATTCTTTTTCGAAACGAGTTACATCATGGACAGGGATATCATCGATATAACCTTTTGTAGCCGCATAAAGCGACATTACTTGTTTTTCAACCGGAAGCGGTGCGTATTGACCTTGTTTCAAAACTTCAGTCATACGAGCGCCACGGTCCAATTGTGCTTTAGTAGCTTTGTCAAGATCGGAACCAAACTGGGCAAAAGCTGCCAACTCACGATATTGAGCCAAGTCAAGACGAAGGGTACCAGCAACAGATTTCATGGCTTTTATCTGCGCAGAACCACCTACACGGGATACCGAGAGACCTACGTTGATAGCAGGACGAATACCGGAGTAGAAAAGTTCGCTTTCAAGAAAAATCTGACCATCAGTAATAGAAATTACGTTGGTTGGGATATAACCGCCTACGTCACCTGCAAGGGTTTCGATGATTGGCAGAGCCGTAATCGAACCGCCGCCTGCAGCTTCATTACGTCTTGCAGCACGTTCCAACAAACGGGAATGCAAATAGAATACGTCGCCAGGATAAGCCTCGCGGCCTGGTGGACGACGGAGCAGCAAGCTCATTGCACGATAAGCAACGGCGTGTTTGGACAAGTCATCATAGATACAAAGGACATCTTTGCCTTGGTCCATGAAGAACTCACCGATAGTAACGCCGGTATAAGGTGCAAGATATTGCAGCGGAGCGCTGTCAGCTGCAGTAGCTGCTACGATGATAGTATAAGCAAGTGCGCCATGTTGTTCCAAAGTACGAGCAATACGAGCAACAGTAGAAGTCTTTTGTCCGATTGCAACGTAAATACAAACAACACCTAAGCCTTTTTGGTTGATGATGGTGTCAACTGCAACAGCAGTTTTACCGGTACCACGGTCGCCGATGATCAACTCACGTTGTCCACGGCCGATTGGCACCAGAGCATCGATAGCTTTAATACCGGTCTGCAGAGGAACATCTACAGATTTACGGTCAGCAATACCAGGAGCTTGAGCTTCGATACAACGTACAGCTTCATGCTTGATTTCGCCTTTGCCATCAATTGGATTACCAAGAGCGTTAACTATACGGCCAAGCATTTTCTCGCCGACAGGAACCTCCATGATACGACCGGTACGACGTACCACGTCACCCTGCTTAACAGCAGTTTCGCCGCCCATTAAAACGATACCGACTTCATCAGGTCTTAAATTTTGTACCATGCCGCTAACGCCACCAGGGAGCTCAACCAGTTCGCCCGCCATTACGCCGCGCATGCCGGTTACGGTTGCGATACCGTCACCGACTTTTTCAATAACACCGACTTCTTCCAAATCGACGTCTATTTTATAATCCTGAACTTCTTTAGTCAAAGCTTCTGCGATGCCTGCAGGTTTGTCGAGAGATTGGTCTCCGACCTGTACTTTACCCATCAAGCCGCCAACTTTTTCCAGTTGACGTCTGGAGCTTGCATCGAAAACTTTGTCGCCAATTTTAACGATGATGCCGCCAATTATTGATGGTTCAACAACCTTCTGCAGTTCAACCTTTTTGCCTAACTTTTCAGCCAGAATTACGGAAACAGACTCATATTCAGATACAGCAAGATCTCTGGCAGTGGTAACTAGCACTGTAATTAATTCTTTGTCAGCAATAAGCTCAAGATCTTTTTGTTCAAAAACAATTGATGATAAGCTGTCGCTGATCAAAGAAAAGTTTTCATTAGTTTCCATACTGTATCAATCACCTCCGTATTCCCCCAATGCCTAAGCTATGGGAATTAAATAAATCTAAATTAATGACTCTGTCATTTTCTTCAATTATTAGCTACATACCCTGTTGCAAGACGTACGTTAAGCTGATCAACAAAATCAGCGCTTGTCCAAAACATCATCAGCAATATCGGCAACCAGTTTTTGATCCTTATCGGAATTCAATTTCTGGTTAACAATCTTTTCTGCTATCAAAGTGCTTAATTTGATAACTTCGGCTCTGATATCCAATAATGCCTGCTGTTTCTCCTGTTCAATACGTTCTTTTGCATTAGCCATTAAGGCTTCCTGTTCTACACGCGCCTGTTCTACAAGTTCATCATGAAGATTTTGTGCAATTTGATTAGCTTTGTTAACAATTTCAGTTGCTTCCTGGCGTGCACCAGCTAATTGTTCTGCATATTGCTCTTTCAGAGCTTCTGCATCCAATCTTGTTTGCTCAGCGGAATCCAAATCGTTAATGATCCGGTTGCGCCGGTCGTCCATTGCCTTTAATAATGGCTTGTAAGCGAATTTCGCAAGAATTGCCAAAAGAACTAAAAAATTCAGGATCTGCGCAATAAGTGTTGCATTAACATCTACCAATTATAGCACTCTCCTTTTTCCCCTTTTTGAAACTCTGCGAATTATTTTACAAAGGGATTAGCGAAGACAAGAACGATAGCAATAACTGCGGAAATAATAGGAATAGACTCAACAAGACCGATAGCAATAAGCATATTTACTTGGAAAGTGGAAGCAGCTTCCGGTTGACGAGCCATACATTCTAAAGCTTTAGTAGCAACGGCGGAATCTCCTTTTGTAGCACCAAGTGAAGCACCAACTGCAATAATAGCAGAAGCAAATACTGAAGCAGTAACGATAATAGCATTTTCTGTCATTTTAAAATTCATCCTTTCGATTTTAAAAAAATTTTGTTTTTCAAATTATATAAATTTTAATTTGAACTAAGTAAAAATATATACCTTACCTATTAGTGATGTGCCCTGAATACAGGGGCGATGGCAATCATAGTCAGCATTGTAAAAATAAAAGCCTGCAGGAAGCCAACGATCAAGCTGAAACCAATCCATAAATCTGGAATAACCCAAGGTGCCAGCATATAAAGAACAATAAGCAAAATTTCACCGGCCAGAATATTACCAAATAGACGTAAAGCCATGGTTAAAGGTTTTGATACTTCTTCCAAAAGATTCAATGGCAGGAAAAGAAATGACGGTTGAATAAAATGTTTAAAATAGCCCAAACCATTGCGCATGATACCTAGAACATAAACCGTAAAAGACACGGTAACAGCCATACCAAGTGTAACGTTGATATCATTTGTCGGTGAAGTAAAGTGTGCGCCAACCTGCGGCAGCAAACCAATCTCATTACCGACGAATAAGTAAAGGAAAAGAGTTATAATAAAAGGGGCTGCTACCCTGCGTCCTTCCATGCCCATATTGCCTTCCATAAGGCCATTAAGCCAATCAATGAAGACTTCAACAATGTTTTGAACTCCGGAAGGAATAATCTCTGCCTTACGGGTTGCGGCAAAAACAATAAGGGCCACTACAGCCATCGTAAGCCAGGACATGTACATCGTTTGCATGTTAATGACTACCCCGTCAAATATCTCCGTTGGTAAATAATGAATGATTCCACTTCCAGATGCTTCAGCGATTTCCATTTTGTTCACTCCTTTCTTCACGAACAGAGAATCATCTCTTACGGCCCGCGATAATTATGAGATTGCAAAGTAAAAATATATGTGACAGTATGAAGCCCATGAACACTCCAAAAACCCCAGACTCCAACTTTAACATAACCATGACCAATATGACCGCAAAAGCAAGCCTTTTAAGTAAAGTTCGATGCATCTCCTGCAGTGAACCCTCACCATCCCTGGTCATACCTTTGCGTACGCCATGAAACATCATCAGCGTATCAATAAATCCCCAAGCACAGCCGGCAGCCCAAATAAGCGCGCTTCCAAAACCTTGAAGGATAAGAACCAAAGAAACGACGCATAACGAAAACAAGGCATGACGAAAGAGCACTGTCTTGAAGGACGCAAGAACATCTTGTACCATCTTATTCATAGTGCTTTTCCTTGTTAATATTATCTGAATTAACAACTAACAGCCAAATTATCAACAGTCAATATTACCAACCTTCTTGTTAATATGCAAAAAAATGTCACATTTTTGGCATTCTCCAAATTATAACAACTACATTTTAATAAAAAAACACTTATTTGACAACCTTTTTTTCTAAATTACAGACAAAAATTCCGGCATTCTTTCCACGGGGTATCCGTAAGCTGCCAGTATTGTCTTTACTATGCGCTCTGAAGCTTTGCCATCACCATAGGGATTGCAGGCATCAGCCATCTGTCTGTAATATTTTTCGTCATCAAGCAGTTTATTGGTTTCCTCGAGAACGTCTTCGAAAGCTGTCCCAATGAGCTTTACTGTACCTGCTTCCACTGCTTCGGGACGTTCTGTTGTATCGCGTAAGACCAGCACGGGTTTGCCTAGTGCCGGTGCTTCTTCCTGGATGCCGCCTGAATCGGTAAGCACTATATCTACTTTGGCCATTAAATTGGCAAAAGGTTCATAATCGAGTGGCTCTATCAGATGTACCCTGTCAAGATGTCCTAGTTCCTGTTTAACTATTTCACGTACTTTTGGATTTTTATGCACTGGGAAGATTGCTTTTACATCTGGATGAGTAAGAATAACCTCTTTCAGTGCCTGGTAAACCTGACGCATCGGTGCGCCAAGATTTTCCCGACGATGTGTGGTAACCAGAATAAGGCGCCCACCACTATTCAGTATATCGTGAAGGGAATCATCCGAAAACCTGTAATCAGGATTTACCGTTTTTACCAAGGCGTCAATCACGGTATTACCTGTAATAAATATCTTGTCAGCAGCAATATTTTCCCGCAAAAGATTTTCTTTAGAAATAGCTGTAGGGGCAAAATGGAAATCTGCCAGGGATCCTGTCAGTTTGCGGTTCATTTCCTCGGGGAAGGGCGAATACTTATCGCCGGTACGCAGCCCTGCCTCGACATGTCCGACTGCAATCTGGGCATAAAAAGACGCCAGCGCTCCTACGAAGGTTGTAGTTGTATCTCCGTGCACCAATACAATATCGGGTTTCGCTTCTGCAAGCACAGAACCCAATCCTTCCAGGGCGCGGCGAGTAACATCGTAAAGAGTCTGGCCTTTCGTCATAATATTCAAATCATAGTCTGGCACAACACCAAAAAGGTGCAGCACCTGATCAAGCATTTCTCTGTGCTGTGCTGTAACAGCAACAACCGGCTCAATCAAATCCGGATACTTCTTCATTTCCAAAACTAATGGGCACATCTTGATTGCTTCGGGGCGCGTTCCAAAAACTGCCATGACTTTAAGTTTTTTCACTACATACTCTCCTGACGTTTTTTATTAACGGTCGTTCAAGATACCGATTTTTTTCGCACAAAAACATACGCACGCAATAATGACTGATACCAACAAAACTGCATAAATACCGTCTATCTCAGTCAGCAGGATGGCGCTTAATCCAAGGCCGGCACTGATAAGATACATCAGCATAACAGCCTGTCTTTGTGTAAGTCCCATCGCTAATAGTCTATGATGAAAGTGACCTTTGTCCGGTTTAAATATCGGCTTGCCGTTAAGATGACGACGAATTATAGCGAACGCAGTGTCCATAATAGGCAGTCCTAATGCTATCGCCGGTACGATCAAAGCAATCGTGGTCGCGCTTTTCACAGCACCGAGAATAGAAATAGCTGCCAGAATGTAACCAATAAACATACTGCCCGTATCTCCCATAAAGATAGTAGCAGGATTGAAGTTGTAGCGGATAAAACCTATAATGCCGCCTGCCAGCGCTGCCGTCATAACCGCAACGGTATAATATCCTTCCTGCAAAGCAACAAGAATGATTGTCACCGATGCAATGGCCGAAACGCCTGCTGCCAGTCCATCAAGACCGTCCATCAGGTTGACAACATTCGTAAAACTTACTACCCAGAAGATAGTTATCGGGATGGACAGATAATCAAGATAAAAATAACCGCCAAAAGGATTGTTCAACCATTCAATCTGTATGCCAAAAAGAATCAGGACTGACGCTGCAACTATCTGTCCCAGCAATTTAACTTTTGCCGGCAGCTGATAGACATCATCCAGTATACCTACTATCAGGATGACAAAAGCACCTGTTAAAATGCCGAATAAGTCTTTCGACATGGTCACAGTGGAGAGCACTGCAATCAAAAAGCCTACAAAAATCGCCAATCCACCAAGTCGCGGCATAATGCCTTTATGAACCTTACGCGGATCAGGTTTATCGACTGCTCCGATCTTAAATGCAAGATTTTTAACATAAGGAGTTAAAACCCAACTCGTGAATAATGCTATAGCAAATGCTACTACATATGTTTTCACTTAAATATACCTCTTAACGGCCGTAGCCACTTTCTATTTTTCGTGCGTGTTATCATTTACAAAATGCAAATATATAAAAAACTATACAGTTAACATTAACAGTATATACCGAAAATTGTTCAGCGACAAGTATATTAATTAATTGCGTTAAAGTATCTACGGCAAGTGGTAAAGTGTTCCTCTGGCCGCTTCCACACGCGACTATTCGGCTGCAAGCAACCGGTCGCTGCTGTGCAGCAGGCCCGTCACATCTTTACCATTTACCTCGATTCGTTTGTGTGATTAGTTGCAAAAATATATTTTTAGTCTATTGGGCAAGGGCTGAAGTGTTCCTCTGGCTGCTTCCACACGCGACTATTCGGCTGTAAGCAGCCGGTCGCTGCTGTGCAGCAAGCCCGTCACATCTTTAGCCTTTGCGCCAATTCGTTTGTGTAATTAATTGCAAAAGATGTAAAAAATGTAGGAATGACTGAGCATTCCTACATTAATATTTTTACTTTTTTATTTGGAGCTTTCTCCTGGAATCCAGATAACTATTTCCAGATTGGTTGCTTCCTTCATCATGTTTTCAGCCAACTCATCCGGATAAGGATTAGCGTAGACAATTCTTCTAATGCCTGCATTTATCAAAATCTTTGTGCAAACAACACAAGGCTGGTGAGTGCAATACAGAGTACCGCCATCTACAGAAACGCCATGCACTGCTGCCTGGATTACAGCGTTCTGTTCCGCATGTATGCCGCGGCACAGTTCATGCATTTTACCAGAAGGAACATTCAACTTTGTGCGCAGACAACCAACTTCTTCGCAGTGAGCCATGCCTCTGGGGGTTCCGTTATAGCCGGTAGCCAGAAGCCTCTTATCCTTAACAATGACAGCACCAACACTGCGGCGCATACAGGTAGAGCGTTTACTGGCAACCTGTGCCATTTCCATAAAATATGAATCCCAATCTGGTCTATTCGACATAATTATTTCGTCCCAAAAATACGGTCGCCGGCATCACCCAGACCAGGTACTATATAGCCATGGCTATTCAGGTGATCGTCAAGCGCAGCCGTATATATTTCAACATCAGGATGTTCGCTGTTAACAACTTCAACGCCTTCAGGCGCAGCTACGAGACACATCAAACGAATGTTTTTCAAGCCGCGTTTTTTGAGCATGGAAATAGCTGCAGCAGAGGAACCGCCGGTAGCCAGCATCGGGTCAACAACTATTGCTTCTGCGCTCATATCTGGCGGCAATTTGCAGTAATATTCAACCGGTCTCAGTGTCTTGGGATCTCTATAAAGTCCGATATGTCCTACTTTGGCATTCGGAATCAGTTTCAGAACGCCGTTAACCATACCAAGGCCTGCACGCAGGATAGGTATAACAGTTATGGAAGTAGTTGCCAGACGGTAGCCTGTGCAAGTAGTAATAGGTGTCGTAACACTTACTTCGTCAAGTTTGAAATCACGCGTGATCTCGTAGGTCATAAGCATAGCAATTTCATCCAGCAACTCGCGGAAATCCTTAGAGCCGGCTTCAGCGTCACGCATCATTGTTAATTTGTGTCTGATTAAAGGATGATCAACTACCTTGATTTTCATTTAAATTGCCCCTTTTTCTAAATTATAGCTCCGGATACATAGGATATTTCGTGCAGAGTGCTGCAACTCTTGCTACAGCTTCTTTTTGTTTATCCAAGTCTGCCGGGTTATTTAATACCAAGCCAATGATTGCCGCCACTTCTTTAAGGTCTTCTTGTTTAAAGCCTCTGGAGGTAACAGCTGCCGTTCCCAGACGAATACCGCTCGTAACAAACGGACTTGCCGGATCAAACGGAATCGTATTTTTATTGCAGGTGAGGCCTGCCTCATCGAGCAAGTGTTCAGCCTCTTTGCCTGTCAATCCTTGCCCACGGACATCAACCAACAGCAAGTGGTTATCAGTACCGTTGGAAACAAGACGGAAGCCTTCGGACAGAAGTCCTTCAGCTAAAGCTTTGCAATTATCTAAAATAGCTTTTTGATAAACTTTGAATTCAGGTTGCAGAGCTTCGTGCAGGGCAACAGCTTTTGCAGCAATTACATGCATCAAAGGACCACCTTGAGTGCCAGGGAAAATAGCTTTGTCGATGGCTTTGGCATATTTTTCTTTGCACAAAATCAATCCGCCGCGTGGTCCACGCAGAGTTTTGTGAGTAGTAGTAGTAACTATATCAGCATAAGGGACCGGGCTCGGATGGAGGCCTGCCGCAACAAGACCAGCTACATGAGCCATATCTATCATCAGTAATGCTCCGACTTTATGAGCAATTTCTGCCATTCTTTCAAAATCAATTATGCGCGGATACGCACTTGCGCCACCGACGATAATTTTCGGTTTGTGTTCTTCTGCCAATCTTTCCAGCTCAGCATAGTCGATGGTTTCTGTTTCCGGATTAACTCCGTAAGGAACGATATTGAAATAAGTACCGGAAATGTTAACAGGGCTGCCATGAGTCAAGTGACCGCCATGGGAAAGATTCATACCCATGATGGTGTCGCCTGGTTTCAGGAAGGCAAAATAAACAGCAGTATTGGCATTAGCGCCGGAATGAGCCTGCACGTTGGCATGTTCAGCGCCAAAAAGTTCTTTAGCACGTTCGATAGCCAGCGTTTCAACTTTATCGACGTATTCACAGCCGCCGTAATAACGGTGTCCAGGATAGCCTTCCGCGTATTTATTGGTCAGCACGGTGCCCATGGCTTCCATAACTGCCGGCGTTACAAAGTTTTCGGATGCAATCAACTCAATTTTATTACGCTGCCTGCCTAATTCTTCTTGTATTGCAGCATAGATTGCCGGGTCAGAAGCTTGCAAATTTTCCAAATACATCAAAATCCCCCTCAACTATTATTAATATACGGCCCTTTCGCCGCCTACATAGGGCGGACGGGTCCTGGCTGCAGTCAAAATAGCTGCGCCTATTTCTTTTTGCGACAAACGCACTGGTACGGCAACGCGCTTAAGATGCATGCCTATCAGTGTCTGTCCTATATCAAGCCCAAGATGGGCAGTGATTTTTTCTACTACGATCGGTTGATCAAAAGTATCATAAGCCACTTGTGCCAAGGAACCACCGGCATGTGCCACTGGTCTTACAGCTACCTCTTCCCAGCAGCACTTCTCCGCCGCTTCGGTTTCTGTCACCAGTGAGCGGTTAAGATGTTCACAGCACTGTACCGCGAGATACAAGCCATGTGCGGAAGTAACTTTCCATAAAGCATCGAAAATTCCTTGTGCTACTTCGATCGAACCGGCAGTACCAATTTTATTGCCTAAAACTTCACTCGTACTGCAGCCTACGACAAAAACCTGTCCCGGTTTCGGTGCAGCAGCTTCAATAAGTTCTTCAGCGGCTGCTTGGGCCTGTTTTATTATTTTTTCTACCGGCAACACAATCACCTTGCTTTATCTAATTTCATAATTTTTTCTGTCCTTATTGCGTGACGACCTCCCTGGAATTCTCCATGCAGCCAGGCATCGACAATCATTTCGGCATTTGCGACACCCAAGGTGCGCTCGCCAAGACAGAGAATGTTCGCGTCGTTATGTTCACGGCTCATCAATGCTGAAAAAACATCAGCACAAAGAGCTGCACGAATACCATGAATTTTGTTAGCGGCTATAGAAATACCAATGCCTGTACCACAAATCAGAATACCGCGTTTCGGTTCACCCGCTGCTACAGCCAGTCCGACCTTTTCAGCAATATCAGGATAATCAACTGATTTCTCAGTAAAAGTGCCAAAATCAAGCACTTCAATACCTTTTGATTGCAGACATTGTTTTATGTGTTCCTTCAAATGAAATCCGCCATGATCACTGCCAATTGCGATTTTCATATCTTCTTCACTCCTAACATAATTATTAATAGGACGAATCATAATGCTATTTTATCACAAAAATTCAGGACGCGTACCACTTTGTAGGAAAAGTTTTTGGTTCTCTGCAAGCAGTATATTGTTACCAGCCGCTTTGCGCAGCCTGTTCATCAAAGCCAGTCCCAGGCCGCTTTCGGCAACTCCCTGTGCCAGAATTACATCGACTTTTTCGTGGTCAAAACTACGCAGCCAGGAGTAAAGATTCTCTGCCAGAACTGCCGGCTCTTCCTGCCAGTTTCTGATAACAAGATTACTATTCTTTGGTAAATCATTTGTCACAGCTGCACTCGCAATAACGCCAATTTTTTTACCGCTGGCCAAAACTTTTGCTGTAGCTGCTTTCATCTGCACTTCAGCTTCCTCACCAACGAAAAGATACATCGGTGCCTGCGGTGCGTAATGACGATATTTCATACCTGGTGCTTTAGGCCTGCATTCACTGTTTCCAGTCAGTGCCGGATCAATTTCCACTGCACCTAAAACTTCTTCCAGCATTTCTTTCGTAATGCCGCCCGGTCTTAAAATCACAGGTACCGGTGCTGTCGTGTCCACAACAGTAGACTCCACACCAATATCACTGCTGCCGCCGTCAATAATGCCGGCAATAAGTCCGTCCATGTCTTCCAGAACATCCTGAGCGTTAGTCGGGCTTGGTTTGCCGGATTTATTCGCTGATGGAGCCGCTATGGGGCAGCCTGCCAATTCGATAAGTCTTCGTGCCACCGTATGCACCGGCATCCTTACGGCTACCGTATCCAGACCGGCACTGACTTCATCAGGTATAAGGACAGATTTTGGTACAACCATCGTCAAGGGGCCCGGCCAAAAGGCTTGCATTAAAGCCTCAGCATTAGCCGATAATCCGGTTGTCAATTTTTCTATTTCATTTTTTTCAGCTATGTGAAGAATCAGAGGATTGTCTGCCGGCCGTCCTTTGGCGGCAAAAATCTTTCTGACCGCGTTACCATCCAGTCCGTTGGCACCAAGACCATAAACCGTTTCCGTCGGGAAAGCAACTACTTCCCCTTCTCTTATTAAGGCAGCGGCCTCATTTAATTTCTCTTCATTCAGCTTTTCTTCATTATTTGTCAATCGCCATAAGCGAGTCTGCATATACTGAGCCTTCCTTCGTTGCAAAAATCATCCGTTCGATACCGGCATAATCCTTGCGAACTGCTGTCACACCAAAACCATGATCACGGCAAAGCTGGGTGACGGCGTCACCTTGGTGAATACCGATTTCAAAAGCCAGCAGACCTCCTGGTAATAAATACTCCGAAGCCCCGGCAATAATCTTTCGATAAAAATCAAGACCATCCCTGCCGCCATCCAAAGCGCCTTTCGGCTCCTTCTGTACGTCTGCGGCAAGTGCGGCTATATCTTCCGTAGGTATATACGGAGGATTAGAAACAATTACATCATATTGCTCTCCTGACGGCAGTTTGCTGTAAAGATCAGACAATACCGGAGTAAAGCGTTCCCTTACGCCGAGCCTTTCGGCATTCTCGGTGGCGACAGCAAGTGCCGCAGATGAAATATCAACTGCCGTTCCTTCAGCCATTGGTAACAGGCTGAGGAGCGAAATGATGATAGCGCCGCTGCCCGTCCCTATATCCAGTATTTTTATTTTCTTACTGCTGTCATTCAGCTCAACCAGACTTTCAACTAAAAGTTCGGTTTCCGGTCTCGGCACCAGCACAGCAGGTGTTACCTTGAAAGTATAATTCATAAAGGCTTTCTCGCCCAGAATATAAGCCAATGGTTCCTGCCGGCCTCGCCTTAAGATAAATTCTTTGTATTTAGCAAGTTCTTCCGCTTTAAGTGGCTGGTCAAAATGCACATATAGATTGATACGTGGGCAGGAAAGCACAGCACAAAGCAGTATCTCTGCATCCAAACGGGGATTTTCTATCCCCTTGTCTGCGAAATACTGCCTGGTCCAATCCAATATTTTAACGATAGTCCATATATCTTTTGTCTGTGCTTCTTCCATTTATTTCACCTGCTGCAAACGTTCACTTTGTTTGGCAGTAACGAGAGCATCCAATAGTTCATCCAGATTACCATTAATAATGGTGTCCAATTTATGCAGAGTCAGGCCGATGCGATGATCGGTAACGCGGCCCTGCGGAAAATTATAGGTTCTGATGCGTTCGCTGCGGTCGCCGGTTCCCACCTGACTCTTGCGGTCTTCGGCGGTTGCCATGCGTTGTTCTTCTTCAGCTTTTTCCAGAATTCTGGCTCTAAGTACCCGCAAACATTTTTCTCTGTTTTTTAGCTGTGACTTTTCATCCTGACATTGCGCCACGATGCCTGTCGGCAGATGCGTCATGCGCACTGCTGATTCCGTCTTATTTACGTACTGGCCGCCTGCGCCGCCTGCACGATAGGTATCAACCCTTAAGTCTGCTGGGTTAATTTCCACATCAACGTCTTCTGCTTCCGGCAATACAGCAACGGTAACCGTTGAAGTATGCACACGTCCCTGGGATTCTGTTTCTGGTACACGCTGTACACGGTGAACGCCGCTTTCAAATTTCAAACGGCTGAAGACACCGTTGCCTGATATCTGAAATACTACTTCTTTAAAACCACCCAGGCCGGTCGGGTTGGAATCGAGAATCTCGACGCGCCAGCCCCGCTCTTCGGCATATCGGGTATACATACGGAATAATACCCCTGCGAAAAGGGCCGCCTCGTCGCCGCCGGCACCGCCGCGGATTTCCATAATGACGTCCTTATCATCATTAGGGTCTGAGGGCAGCAGCAAAATAGTCAATTTTTCCTCGTAGCCAGCGACCTCCGGTTTTAGTTCCTTCAGTTCTTCCTCTGCCATTTCTACAAGTTCGGCATCTTCGTGGGCATCGATTATTTCCTGGTCTTCCTTAATTTTTTGCATAAGTGCTTTGTATTCACGAAAAACCGCCACGATATCAGCTAACTTAGCATGAGCTTTTGTATATTTTTGCCACTCTGCCTGATTACTGATGACATCCGGATCGCTGATGCGCGCTTCCAGATCCAGAAATTTATCTTCTAAAGCTTGTAATTTATCTAACATCTTATTCTTCTCCTAAACTAACCTCTGCCGCCGTCAGCGCAGGTTCTTCTTCCGGCAGCACAGCCTTCAGGGCTGCGATTGCTACTTCTATCTGTGAGTCATCCGGCTCACGGGTAGTCAGTTTTTGCAAATAAAGCCCCGGAAGAATAGCCGTACGTACCCAATTATGTTCCATGTGCGTACCGGCATAGCGTATAATTTCATAACTGATACCGGCAATAACAGGCATCAGTATAATTCTTGATAAAATTCTTTCGAGCAGATTTGGCCACCCTAAGAACGTAAAAACAAACATACTGATAATCATGACAATCATCAGAAAATTAGTGCCGCATCTTGGATGCAGCGTTGTAAAACCGCGTACATTCGGCACTTCCAGAGGTAAGCCTGCTTCATAAGCAAAAATAGTCTTATGTTCAGCACCATGATACTGAAATACTCTTTGAATATCCTTCATTTTGGATATTGCGCCAATATAAACTAGGAAAATCAGCATGCGCAGGATACCCTCAAAAAGATTCAGCGCCATATGGTTTTCTGTCCAGGTTTTCACAAAGCGCATGGACCAGGTCGGAAGTACAATGAAAAGAGCGATTGCGAGCACCATGGCAAAAGCGATCGTCATCGCCATTTCTTTACCGGTAATCTGCTCCTCTTCTTCTCCGGAAACCTGTGCCGAATACGAAAGTGCCTTCATGCCAAGTACTAAAGACTCGCAAAGAACAACGACACCGCGCAGGAAAGGCTTCTTCAAAATCGGGTATTTATCGGCGATAGAACCGGAAGCCATTTTATCTATAACAATTTCACCGTTCGGCTGCCTTACTGCTACAGCAATATTACCGGCAGCTCCACGCATCATGACGCCTTCTATGACGGCCTGACCGCCAACATTTGGTTTTCTTTCCATAGTTTTTCTCCTAATTGCAATTAACGAAAAGGTTCGGATATAAACACAGCAGAGCCCCGGCTCTGCTGCAGCAATTATTTCTCTTCTGTTTTATAACGTTTGTTGAACTTCTCGATACGACCACGAGCTGACATATTACGTTGTTGACCAGTAAAGAACGGATGACATTTAGAGCAGACATCAACGTGCAATTCGTTTTTTACTGAGCCTGACATGAATGTATTTCCACAAGCACAAACCACTTTGGTTTCGCCGTATTTCGGATGGATTGCTTCTTTCATCTTTATGCACCTCTCTTTTCAAAACTCAAAAATACTACTTAAGCTTATAAATTATAACACAGGGGGAACTCCCTTGCAACATCTTTCATGGTCTGGCTAAGGTTAGTAAGAGTAATAAGCGATATTGTTTATCGGCAAGGACTGAAGAGCTCCTCTCGCTGCTTCCACACGCAAAAAGTTGTTGCATTCAATAGTTTTGGGCAATGAGTAAAGAGTTCCTCTGGCTGCTTCCACACGCGACTATTCGGTTGCATGCAACCGGTCGCTGACGTGCAGCAGGCCCGTCGTATCTTTAATCCTTGCCTCTTTGAATGTTCTATAGAATACCATTTGCATGTCATTTCACGCACGCAACTACTCGCCTGCAAGCAACCGGTCGCTGATGTGCAGCAAGCACGTCGTATCTTTAGCCATCGCCTCTTTGAATGTTCTTTGCACTTCATTTAACCCACTTTCAAACTCTTGCTAAGGTTAACTCTGTATGATATATTATCAATAAATAGTTAATATCCGACAGGAAGGAAAGGTGGCGCAATGAACAAATTAAGTTCTGACAGCCTTATTTATATCAGTGAAGTAATGATGCCTCATCAAGCTAACGTCGCAGGTAATATACATGGCGGTGAAATAATTAAGATAATGGATTCGGCGGCTTACGCTTCTGCGCGTCGTTATGCGCGTTCCAATGTTGTAACTGCGAGAATAGACGAAGTGGAATTCCATCTGCCAATCATGATTGGTGATCTGGTGACCTGTACGGCGCAGGTAGTTTATGTTGGCAAGTCGTCAATGGAGGTTGCCGTAACAGTCGATGTTGAAGACTTGGAAACAGAAGGCAAAAAACGTGCCCTCTCTGCTTTTTTCACAATGGTAGCCCTCGACAAGAAAGGCAGACCGAATCCGGTAGCCTGTCTGGAGCTGGTAACTCCCGAAGAAAAGCAAGCTTTCGCCGAAGGGCAGAAACGTTATGAAGCGCATAAACAGAGAAAGAGAAATAAGTAAAAAAAATAAAAAACAGGACGAAAAATTTCGTCCTGTTTTTTTATTATTCTTTTTCTTCAGTTTTATAACGTTTGTTGAACTTCTCGATACGACCACGAGCTGACATATTACGTTGCTGGCCGGTGAAGAATGGATGACATTTGGAGCAAACATCAACATGCAATTCGGTCTTTACAGAACCGGACATAAATGTATTTCCACAAGCACAAACTACTTTGCTTTCGCCATATTTTGGGTGAATTCCGTCTTTCACTATCGTACACCTCACTTTACCTAAAACTATTTATAAATAATTTTCAATATTCACGGTAGTCATTATAACACACGGAAATATTTGTTGCAAGCATTACGGAAACAACCTTATTTGAAAACTTTCATAAAAACGTATTTTAAAATTTTATCTGGCAATGGTTAAAGTACTCCTCTGGCCGCTTCCACACGCGACAATTCGCCTGCTAAGCAGCCGGTCGCTGACGTGCAGCAGGCCCGTCGTATCTTTAGCCATCGCCTTAATTGTCGTTCCAGTGTTAAGAGTTCCTCGCACTGCTCACACGCGACTATTCGGCTGTAAACAGCCGGTCGCTGATGTGCAGCAGGCCCGTCGTATCTTTAGCCATCGCCTTTCTCAGAATTCGAAGCTCATAAAATTTCCCAACTCAGCAGGTGTTCGAATTCATAAGAAGGCATCGGCTTAGCAAAATAAAACCCTTGGACCATGTTGCAGCCGATAGCTTTTAAAAAGGCAACTTGTTCCTTAGTCTCAACGCCTTCGGCGACAACCGTGATGCCTAATTTCTGGGCCATCAAAACCACTGTTTCAATTATCCGCCTTCCTCTTTCACTACCGGTTTTATTTTGAAAGAACATCTGGTCAATCTTAAGGGTATCAAAAGGCATGGTGTGCAGGATATTCAGAGAAGAATAGCCGCTGCCGAAATCATCAATGGCGAGACTTACACCCAATCTGGCAATATTATTAAATACTTCTACCAGAAAGTCTTCCGAAGCCATAGGCATATTCTCAGTAAGTTCCAGTTCCAGGAGCTCGGGCGGCACCCGGTATTTACTAATAAGAGCACCATACTCGCTAACAAAATCAGTGTCAAGCAAATGCAGCCTGGAAACATTAACTGCTATTGGCAATACTTTGCGTCCTTCGTCCAACCATTTGCGGATATCAGCACAAACCACCTCAAAAACGTAGAGGTCAAGTTTGAGCACAAAGCCATTTCTTTCAAAGAGGTCTATAAATTCACCCGGCATGATTAAGCCTTTATCCGAATTCCAGCGCACAAGTGCCTCGGCTCCAGCCACTTTTTCTGTATTTAAATCATATTTTGGCTGGTAATGAACAATGAACTCCTTATTCTGCAGAGCCTGCTCCATTTTGTTCTCTATTTCTGCCTCGCGTATGGTCCTTGCTCCCAAATCGGCTTCATAGAAGACAATGCCGCCTTTAAAACCATTTTTGGACTCCACGCGTGCCAGATCAACCAGTTCCATCATTTTTTCCATATCATGTTCGCCTTTGGTTGGCCTGTAAACGCCAAAGGCTAGTGAAACATTGTATAACGCAGTGCTTTTGGTTATTTCGGACTTGATGCTTTCCTGCAAATCATATAGTCTTTCCCTGATGGCGGCATCCCCTGTGTCCTGCAAGAGAAGGACGAACAAATCATTACTGCCATGTGCTAAAATTTCACTACTCTGGATAGCTCCTGCAACCTTGCGACAAAGCAAACGTAAAAGCCGCTGTCCTTCCTTTGGTCCAAAGCCTGTCGTAACGGAACGGAAATGGTTAATATCAAACATGACAATGACATAACCACCTCCTCTTACCAATTCGGCCGCATCGATTTTGAATTTCTCGAAATTGCGTACACCAGTAAGCCTGTCATAAAAAGCAATTTTTTCCAGCTCTTTTTCCTTCCGCTTTTCCAGCAGATAAAAATAGCCAAAGCCGGCCAGAAACAAAAATATAAGTGAAGCTATAATCTGATAAAAATACTTTTTACCCAAAATCTTTAAGGTCAGATGATACGGCACCTGGGCAATATTGGTGGCAATTATTCTATTACGCTCTTCCGGCCTCATGTTAGCAATTACTTTGTTTATAATGTTTAAAAGTTTCTGGTCCCGATTATAGGAAAGACCGAAACAAAGAATCTGGCCCTCGTTCCCATAAGGCAAAATCTGTTGATTTTCATTGCCTGGTTCCTGCAGGTATTTCTGAAGGAAATAACTGTTATCAACGACGAAATCAATCTCACCGTCGCGCATGGCCTCCATTGCTGCCTCCAGCGACTGGTAATTTGTTATAAGCGCCTTGGGGTAATTTTTTTCCAAATTATTCCTGATGCCGATTCTGCCATCAGCAACACCAACAGTAAACGAACCTTCCGGCACATGCCCTTTTATGCCGATAAAGGAAAGCGGCAGCTGCACGTAAGGTTTGCTTAAGCCAAGGTTATAAACGCGACCATCGCCATTAGCCTTGTCATAACCGCAGATAATATCTGCTTCACCAAGGGCTACCGTTTTTAAAAAAAGCTTGTAATCCTTAACTTCAACGTAATTAAACCTGAGGCCGGTTTTCTCAGCAACATATTTGAGAAAATCAACCGCAATACCTCGGACAACACCGTCTTCATTATCAAAGTAGGCCACAGGCTGCCAAGTCGGGTCATAGGCGACTTTCAATGCTGGCTGATTTTTAATGAAATCCATCTCTTCGCGAGTAAAGGAAACTTTAAAGGCAGGACTGTCCCCATAATACTTATCCCACAGCATCTCCCGGTACTGCAGATTATCCGCAAAAATTTTATTGCAGGCTTTGTCAATGCTGTTAATCAATTCAATATTGTCTTTCCTCGCAATAAAATAACCTGGTTTTGGTTGAAAACGCGCCACAACCCTACCTTGACCAATCGCGTCGAAAGTACTGGTGACTACGGCATCAATGCTACCGTTATGCAAGGCAACGAACATATCTTTTAAATCAGCGAATTCTTGCTGTTTCACCTGGAAACTATTTGCCGCGGCATAATCATTAAGATTTTTATCAAGTGAGCTGCCTCGCAATACGCCAATCTTCATGCCATTAAATTTTGCGAAGTCCTCATAATAAACATCTTCACGGTTTTGGTCAACACAAATGACAGAATAAATCATGCCTATATAATTTTGGGAAAAGGCGAATTGATTTACTCTTGCAGAAGTCTTCTGCAAATTGGTCATCAGGTCAATTTCACCATTTTCCAGCCTCACCAGGCATTCTTCCAGGGTGCCATAAACAAATTCATACTCACTACCCGTATATTCTGCTATGTCCTTTAAAACTCATAACTATAGCCCGAATAGCCATTGTTACCGTCAACACTCAAAAAACTATCATAGCCATAATAGCCTACCTTGATAGTTTGCTTCTGTCCCTGCTCAGCCGCGCTGGCAAAAGAAAAGCCGCCCAAAATGTAAACCAGGCAAGAAAACAGCGTTATCATTAATAACTTTTGTTGTCTTAACCTGATCAACATTTCGCGCAGCATATACTCAACACTCTCCCAATGTAAAATCGGCATATGTATATATTATCATACCATAAATGTTCTTGTATATTGGCATTACATCGAAAAATGGTGGTTCGGCTTTATTCACTATATCGTTTTATTTTTTCTTGTTGTATTCCTGCATCACGGTGTCCATGTCTTGCCTGAGCCAACATTCAACAGCATCAGCCGTTCGCTTTACAGCTTCAGCCACAGCTTCTGCCTCATCGGCATAAAACTTCTGCAGTACATGCTTAATTACGTCTTTTCTTTCCCCTGAAGGATGACCGATACCGACTTTAAATCGCGGAAATTCAGATGTATCGAGATGTTCCTGGATCGATTTGATGCCATTGTGGCCGCCGGCAGAGCCTTTGCGTCTGATGCGCAATTGGCCGCAGGGCAAATCAAGGTCATCCTGGATCACTGCCACATCCTCTGGTGCAATATGATAAAAATTGGCAAAATCAGCTACCGCAAAACCGCTGAGGTTCATATAGGTAGTAGGTTTAATGAGAAAAATCTTTTCAGGGATGCGGTGTTCGATATAAGCCGCATTATCCGCGTCTTTCCATTTCGTTTCTCCCCAACGCCTTGCCAATTCATCGGCAACCATAAAGCCTATATTATGGCGGGTATTTTCATATTCCTTACCGACATTGCCAAGTCCTACTATTAATTTCATTGCTTATTCCTTCCTGCTTTATTTTGCCTGTAGTTCTTCAATTGTTAAAAAGCTGTAGCCATCAGCACGCAATTTGTCAATAATCTCAGGCAAAGCTTGTACCGTCTGAGCACGTGAACCCTTATTAAGCGGGCTGTCACCATCATGCATTAGTATAACGGAACCAGGTTTTACATTATCAATTACCCGGCTGACAATCGTCTCCGCACCCGGATTGGTCCAGTCCCGCGGAATAACATCCCAGTTCACTACCTTAAGACCTAAACGCTCAGCCTGTTCTATTACTTCATAATCTTTAAAACCATGCGGTGGTCTGATAAACTTTGGTGGTTCACCTGTTATCTGGCGAATGCTCTCCACTCCCATGGTCATTTCATCGCGTACTTCCTGTTTATTCAGCCTCAACAAATCTTTATGATGTTGCGTATGCGTACCAATCAAATGCCCATCAGCCTTTATCTGACGAACAAGTTCAGGATGGGCAAGTGCATTTTCACCTACAACAAAAAATGTAGCATGCACATTTTTTTCCTTCAGGATCGCAAGAATTTTCTCCGTATAGGGAGAGTAGGGGCCATCGTCAAAAGTCAAAGCCACTACCTTTTGGTTAGTGTGGCCTGCCGCAAGTACTGGTCCGTAAAAACTATCGCCCGGTAAAACTGCGAGCAAAAGCAAACCGGATCCCACAATAATGCCAAAACAAGATCCCAGCAGCGCTAAATGCTTTTTAATTTTACCGTGATAGCCTAGCGCCAGTAACAACAGGCAAAAGGCTGTAACCATCCCCAATAACCAGGCAACTTTCACGCTTTTTCTCCTTCATTATGCAAAAATACCAAAATGCTTATCCAAAAATGGATAAGCATTTTCTGATTTTAATCTTCGAATAACTGACTTACAGACAGTTCATTATAGATACGTAATATTGTTTCTGCCAAAATAGGTGCCACAGACAACACTTTGATTTTCGGATGCCTTTTTTCCGGCGGCAACGGAATTGTATTAGTAACAATAAGTTCCGTGATGTTGGATTCTTCAAGTCTTGCAATTGCCGGATCAGTAAGAACCGGATGTGTGCAGCAGGCATATACTTCTTTAGCGCCAAACTTCATCAAGGCACGTGCGCCTTCAGTCAGAGAACCGGCGGTATCAACCATATCATCAACCATGATAGCTGTTTTGCCTTCAACGGAACCAATTAAGTTCATTACTTCAGCAACACCCGGCTCCGGTCGGCGTTTATCAATAATAGCGATACTGCAGCTTAATTTTTCCGCAATTAACCTGGCACGGCTTACGCCACCAAGATCAGGGGAGACAACGACTGGATTTTCCAGATTTTTTTCTTTAATGTAGTCAGCCAGAATAGGGCCGCCCGGCATATGATCAACCGGAATGTTAAAGAAACCTTGTATTTGTGCTGCGTGTAAATCAATAGTCACAACACGGGTAACACCGGCGGTAGTCAGAAGATCTGCCATCAGCTTGGCAGTAATAGGTTCGCGGCCGCGAGCTTTGCGGTCCTGACGGGCATAACCGTAATATGGCACAACAGCCGTAATATGTTTTGCGGATGCACGCTTGAAGGCATCAGCCATGATCAGGAGCTCCATCACGTTATCATTTACTAGCGGTCCGCAGGTTGGCTGCACGATAAAAATATCTTTTCCACGCACACTCTCATTTATCATAACCTGGACTTCACCGTTATTAAAACGGTTGATAACAGCGTCACCAACGCTTGTTCCCAAGTAAGCGGCAATTTCACGTGCCAGATCCGGATTGGCATTCCCCGAAAAAATCCTTAACGCTTTGGCGTTGTCTTCCAACATTACAAAATACCTCCAATGTTTAATTCTTTACAGATTAAAGTTTTTTCTCTTTAGTATACAACGACAACCTTTTACTCGCAAGTAAGAATTCAACGATTGCGATATTTTGCCGCCCACCCTTTAATGTTGGTCTGTCTGGCACGTGCCACGCCCAAATCATCAGGCGGCACATCCTTCGTCACTGTTGAGCCGGCACCTACATAGGATCCCGCACCAACTGTTACCGGTGCTACCAGGTTGCTGTTGCAGCCCACAAAAGCGTCATCTTCCACAACTGTCCTATGTTTTTTCTTGCCATCATAATTAACTGTAATGGTTCCACAGCCCATGTTGACGCGTTCGCCGATATCGCTGTCGCCGATGTAGGAAAGATGAGGCAATTTGGAGCCGCGGCCAACATTGGAATTCTTAACTTCGACAAAGTTGCCGATTTTCACTTCATCACTGATTACAGTATCAGGACGAAGGTGAACATACGGACCAACCGTTACACCACTGCCGACAATACAATCATGTCCATAAACAAACTGCAGATTAGTAGAGTTGCCGACAACCACATTCGTCAGACGCACATTCGGTCCGACAATGCTGTCAGTGCCAATCCTGGTTGAGCCTTCCAGCCAGGTAAAAGGATAGATAATGGTGTCCTGTTCAATTTCTACGGTGCCTTCAATAAAAGTGCTGGCAGGATCCATGATGGTGATACCTTGATCCATTAGCTTATCAAGAATGCGCATATGCATGATTGCTTCTGCTTCAGCTAATTGACGGCGAGAATTAATACCCATGATCATATTGCTGTCAGCAGTACTTACCCCGCCAACGAACTTACCCATCTCGTTCAGTTTGCCCAAAACATCGGTCAAATAATATTCACCCTGCGCATTATCACAAGTCAGACCAGCCAAAGCCTCAAACAAAAGAGGTGCCTCGATACAGTAAATGCCTGTGTTAATTTCGCAAATCGCTTTTTCTGCCGGATTGGCATCTTTTTCTTCCACAATACCAGTCACGTGCCCGTCGACATCACGCAGAATGCGGCCGTACCCTGCAGGATTATCCATAATGGCTGTTAGAACAGTTGCTGCAGCACCAGAAGCCTGGTGTTCCAAATAGAATTTTTTCAGCTCACAGCCATCCAACAGCGGTGTATCACCGCAAATAATCATGACCGTTCCCGCAAAATCCTTTAGTAGCTCTGCCGTCTGCATTACCGCATGGCCAGTGCCAAGCTGCTCAGCTTGGACGGCTATTTCTGCACGCGTACCAACGAACTCCTCGACCTGCTCAGATTCAAAACCAACAACAACTATTGATTTATCAGCTCCAGCTGTTTCAGCCGCTGCCATAACATGCTCCAGCATAGGTTTTCCACCAACCTTGTGCAGGACCTTCGGCAACTTGGAACGCATCCTTGTTCCTTTACCAGCGGCTAAAATTACTGCTACCATTTTTGACATAAAAAGTCTCCCCTATCTTTGATCACTAAATGAGTTCCACGCGATACCCAGCTCTGCGCAAGGAGGCAATGATTATCTCGCCATGTGCATGATCACGGGTTTCCAGATCCATCTCCACTTGTGTTTGTCCAATCGGCAGATTTCTGCCTGCATGTTCATGATGGATAAAGATGATATTAGCGCGATTCTCTTTGATAAATGATATGAATTTCAAAAGCTCACCCGGCCTGTCGGTCAGATGCGTGACAAGCTTGATACGACGGCCTGATTTCACGAGACCGTTTTCAATTACACGAGAAATCATGTTAACGTCAATATTACCGCCGGAAATTACGGCTGCTGTTTTACCGACATTCGGCAGACTGCCGTGCAGAATACCTGCCAGCGAAATTGCGCCGGCACCTTCGGCTATCATCTTGGCGCGTTCCATCAACAGCAAAATAGTTGCCGCAATATCATCATCTTTGACGACAACGATGTCATCAACATATTTCTGTATAAGTTGGAAAGTAATTTTGCCAGGCTGCTTAACCGCAATACCATCCGCTATTGTATGGGCTTCCGGGGTTTCCACCCATTTGCCGGCATGCTTGGATAAATACATAGCCGGTGCTCCGGTCGCCTGCACGCCGAAGACCTTAACATGGGGAGCTGCAGCTTTAACGGCAGCAGCGACACCGGCGAGCAGCCCTCCGCCGCCGACCGGAACGACAATGGCTTTGACATCTGGACATTGTTCCAATATCTCTAGCCCAATAGTTCCCTGTCCGGCAATCACTGCCGGATTATCATAGGCGTGGACAAACGTCGCACCAGTTTCCTTCTGTATTCTAACTGCCTCTGCAAAAGCTTCATCATAAACCGAGCCAGCCAATACCACTTCGGCGCCGTAGCCCTTTGTAGCTTCAATCTTAGCAAGAGGGGCTCCTTCCGGCATGACGATAGTTGATTTAATACCTGCCTTGGAAGCACCAAGAGCAACGCCCTGAGCATGATTGCCAGCGGACGCAGTAATAACACCGCAAGCCTTTTTCTCTGGTGAAAGTGTCTGAATGCAGTTAGAGGCACCACGTACCTTGAAGGAACCTGTCCTCTGCATGTTTTCCAGTTTCAGCAAAACCTCATGACCGGCAATAGTACTAAAAGTGTGATTACTCTCAAGAGGTGTCTTATGTACAACTAACGCCAGACGCTTCGCAGCTTCCTGGACATCTTTTAAGGTTACGGCATCTTTTTCCATGTTGCTATTTCACTCCCCGTTCAGCAGTTGGGTCTTATATCAGTTTTTCTGGTTTTATCATCAATCCCGTTTAAAACAAAGAGTGAAAAATAATCCTCAAGCATTTTATTTTCAGGTTCCCTCGTCGCAATCAGGAAACCAGTTCCCACGACTTCGGCGCCAACTTCAAGTGCCAGTTCCTGTAAGCCTTTGGCGGTACCGCCTGCTTTCATGAAATCATCTATGATAAGCACTCTGGCATTAGACGGCAAAGCTCGCTTAGGCAGAGACATCGTCTGGATGCGTTTCGTGGAGCCACTGACATAATTGATACTTACAGCGGAGCCTTCAGTAATCCTGCTCTCTCTTCTTGCCATAACCAGCGGCACATTATAGGCCCTGGCAACAAAAAGAGCAAGCGGTATACCTTTGGTTTCCACCGTCATAATATATTCAGGGGCTAAACCCTTATTGCGATTCATCATTATTTCACCAAGACGCATCAGAATTTTTGGTGACAGCAGCAAATCGTTCATATAAATCATGCCACCTGGCAGAATTCTCTCTGGTTCTGCCATCCTCTCAGCCAGTAATTTCAGAAATTCAGAATCCGAAGCCCTGGAATGATAAGGAATAAAGCGCACGCCACCCGCCGCGCCCGCCAAAGTTTCAATGGTACCAAGGTCATAAGCAACCAGACCGTTCTTAATCGCCTGTACATCTTCACTCAAAGTTGATTTAGCCACATCAAATCTTTCGCAGAAATCCGTAAAGGAATAAAGCTCATAGGGATGATCGACTAACTCCTTGGTCAGGGCTGCCACACGTTCTATTCGTTTCACTTTGCCCATACTACAATACACCTCTTCTATTTATGCCCGCCTGCTTCCGAACACAGGCAAGTCTCTATCAAATGCCAGTCAGCTTCTTTATCGACATCCATGCCGATTTCGGCAAATTCTGTTACTATCGCTTTGCCGCGAAACCCGAGTAATTGTGAGGCCCGTGCTTCCACGTCCTTCACTTCCAATCTGTGCAGCAAAAATTTTAAAACAAAAGACCACCCCAGCCAGCTGCATAACTTCCAGGGATATTTCCTTTTGGCAAAAACCTGCTCAGCCACTTCCTTACAGTTTGCCACCACCTCGGGATTTACAAGCAAAATATTACCGCCCGTAAAAATCCCATCCTTAAAAGTAACATAAGTGCGTTTGCCCGCTGGGAAATCTCGCAAGCAAACACTTTGCGGAATAATAGGATAAAAAACATCCGCCTCTTGATTTGTAACTTTTTGCAAGAAATCAGTAACTGCTTCCGCTGTCAATAATGGTACATCATCAGTAACAAATAAAACCGGCTTCGAGGCGTTAGTAGCCCTAATGGCAGCCAGCGTATTATCAAGCATGGTACCATTTGCTTCAACAACCTGCACGCCAGCCGGCAAATCAATACCGGCAAGCTCCTTTTGTGTTCCTGAAATAGTAATCTTCCCGATAGCATCGCAGTCAAGAAGGGCGTCAATAATATAGGAAACAAGCGGTCGCCCGTCTAACATGGCCACCGCCCGATATTCCGTACCAGACAGTTTCTTCAACCAGGGACAGGTGCCGCCTGCTAAAATTATGGCATCGTACATCTTATAAGGTTGCCCTCCCAAATATCAGATATCTCGCGATTCCTCAATCGCTTTCAGCAAAGTATGTTCCGCATTCTCCAGATGCTCACGCACAGCTTGCTGTGCTTTTTCCACATCACGCTGCGCCATGCTGTCAACGATTGCTCTATGTTCTTCCAACGTATTGATGAGACGGCCTGGATAATGCATAGAACGACCGCGCAGGGTTGTGATCTGCTCGCGGAGGTTGCTGATAATGCTGACCAGACGTTCGTTGCGGCTGGCCTGATAAAGAATGTCGTGAAAAGCGGAGTCTGTTTCAATAATTTTATCAAGATTGCCTTCCTCAATATGCTGGCCTATTTCTACTAGCAGGCGCTGCATTGCTTCGAGCTCTTCATCACTGATGCGTTCTGCTGCCAGACCTGCTGCCAACACATCAAGCGCTGTTCTGATTTCATAAACTTCAGTAATGTCCTTGATAGAAATGTCCGCAACATAAGTACCGCGGCGGGGAATCATGACAACGAAACCTTCCAGTTCCAATTTGCGGATGGCTTCACGGACCGGAGTCCTGCTTACCCCCATCTCTTCGGCCAACTGAATTTCCATTAATCTTTCGCCTGATTTAAAGATGCCGGTAGTAATAGCCTGACGAATCTTTTCACAGACAAGTTCACGCAATGGTTTGTAACTATCCAACTTAATGGGACTCAAGTGACCGCTCATAAATCATTCCTCCTCAAGGTTTTTGTCAACTCTATATCAATAGCAAAGTTTTCCCTCAGAACTGCCGCGATATGCTTGCCGCTGTCCTCTGAATCAACAAAGCAAAAAACCGTCGGTCCACTGCCGGACATCAGACTTATTTCAGCACCATTTGCCATCATAGTTTTCTTAATGGCGTCGATTTCCGAATAAGCCCTGCAAGTGACACTTTCCAGCACATTACCCATGCAGGCAACAATACCCTGCTTGTCCGAATTCTTAATAGCCTTCTTCATAGCTGTAATATCCGGCCTTGTAATAACATCTTCATTTCTGAAATTTTGGTAGGCCCAGGCTGTAGAAACAGAAATTCTGGGTTTCGCAAGAACAAGCCAGGTTTCCGGCATGTCAGCCAAAGGTTCCAGGATTTCACCACGTCCGGTTGCCGCTGCCGTACCGCCTCTTATGCAGAATGGTACATCAGAACCGAGTTCAGCCGACAACGCTTCCAGCTCCTCTGCGCTTAGTACCAACTGCCACAGACGGTTCAAACCCCTTAATACGGCAGCTGCGTCCGCACTGCCACCTGCCAGACCGGCTGCGGAAAAAATATTTTTTCGTATACGAATCTGAACGTTCGGTTTATGGCCATACTTTTCTGCCAGCAGCATAGCTGCCTTCCAGGCCAGATTATCCTGGCCATCGGGAATGTCGGCTTGGTCAGTTGTAACACTGATTTTCTCTGCCGGTAAGAGCTCAATTTCGTCAGCAAGCGCGATACTCTGCATAACCATATTAACTTCATGATAACCATCGGGCCGCTTCCCAACTATATCCAGCCCCAGATTTATTTTGGCAAAGGCCTTTTCCAGCATAGCCATACTCCTGCTAAAAGATTTTTGAATAATGAATACTTCCATTCAATTATACAATACATTTTATCCTTCTATCCGCTCAGTGGCAAGAAAAAATACGAAATTTTTTCAGATTATTAATAAATTCATACGTATTTTTTGCCAAGAAGTAATTTGTGCCTTTTCTTTTGTACACAGTATGTTAGAATATTCCTAGAAAACGCCAAGGGAGGCTCTCCGTACATGCGAAAACATCTTATCTATAACCTTATGACAGCAATAGGTTGTATTTTAATGGGTATCGCCGTCAATGCCTTTTACATTCCTCATCAGTTATTGAGTGGCGGCATCGGCGGTATCGCCGTCATGCTCTACTATCTTTTCGGTTTTCCCATGGGCCTCATGACCATCCTGATCAATATACCTTTATTCTATCTGGCCTATCGTTATATGGACCGCTCCTATCCTCTGAAAGCTGTCTTTGGAATGCTGGCTTATTCTTTCTCGCTTGATTTTTTCAGTTTTCTCGTACCTATGGCACCCATCCACGACACCTTGTTTTCCTGTATTGTTGGCGGCACCTTGAATGGTATCGGCGCTGCCTTTCTTTACCGTGTCGGCAGCAGCAGCGGCGGCACCGATATTATAGGCGCCATCTTCAATAAATATTACAGTATCGCCATCAGCACACCCGGTTTCATCATCAATATCCTTCTGATGAGCATAGCTGCCTTTCTTTTTGGTCTCGAACCAGCTCTCTATACTTTGCTCGCATCCTTCATTGCCTTCAAAGTCGCCAATACTTTTACGGACGGCTTTGACTATAAGAAGAATATCATCATCATCAGCAATCAAGCACCGGCTATCGCGCAGGAAATCATTAAGATCGTCGGTCGCGGCGTCACCTTTCTGCACGGCGAAGGTGCTTTTACCCACCAGCCGAGAGAAGTTCTGCTAGTGGTTGCCAAACTTACCCAGCTTGCCCAAATCAAAGGAATTGTCAGTAATATAGATCCGACGGCCTTTATGATTATTCATGATGTTACCGATGTTATGGGTAAAGGCTTTACAAATATTCCGGCACTTAAAAAGAAGAATGAAAATAGTAAGAATAATTTTAAAAAAATATAAAAATATTTTTTCATAGCTGTCGCAGTTTTTTTCAAAAACGCGGCAGCTATGCTATTTTCAGGGGTTATTACTGCTGTAGGGACATTTTTAGTCCATGCTGGACAAATAATATCCACTGTGCTATACTCAGCTCATAAGATAGTTAAGGGAGGAATTCACATGACATTTAAAAAATTCTTGGCAGCGTTAATCAATACGCATTTCTACCTGGTGCACTGATTCATGGAGACACTAACAACTGAAGACCAAAAATAAAGGACGCAACTCCGAACAACGGAATTTGCGTCCTTTATTTATTTGTTTGTTTATTTATTTATTTTATCAAACGTATTGGTCAAAGCAGCAAACTCTTCCAACGAAAGAGTCTCGCCACGCCTTTTACCATCAATACCTGCCAGAGCCAGCCATGCTGTTGTCTGTTCGCTGTCAATGCCCATATTTTTCAAGGCATTACTAAGCATTTTCCTTCTTACAGAAAAGGATGCCTTCACTACACGGAAAAACAGCTTCTCATCCACGATCTGCACCGGCGGTTCTTTTCTGCGTTTGCAGACGATGACTGCAGAATCGACAGAAGGCGGCGGCACGAAAGAAGCAGGCGGTACCTGAAAAGCAATTGCCGGCTCAGTGTAGTATTGAATGGCCACTGAAAGAGCGCCATAATCCTTACCACCCGGTTTTGCAACCATGCGCTCCGCAACCTCTTTCTGAACCATAGCGACCAGACGTTCCATCGGCAGCTTCTGTTCCAGTAAGTTGAAAATTATCGGTGTAGTAATATAGTAGGGAAGATTAGCAACAACTTTGAAGTTTTCCTGTGGTACGGCCTTCCTGATATCAAGCTGCAGAATATCTTCATTAATGATTTCGATATTATCGTAGCCTGCCAGCGTCTTGCCTAAAACAGGCAGCAGTCTGCGATCAAGCTCTACTGCGACAACGTGGGCGCCGGTTTCAGCCAAAGCCTGGGTAAGTGTACCAATGCCAGGCCCTACTTCCAGGACTGTATCCTCAGCTGCCAATTCAGCGGCTGCAACTATTTGATTAACAATTTGCTCATCCACCAAAAAGTTCTGTCCCAATCTTTTATCAGCACGCAAATTGAACGTTTTCAGAATATGTGCTGTGACTTCCCTTTTCGCAATAACCGGTTGTTCCATTTTATACCTCTGTTTGCGCAACTGCGGTCAGAAATTCTGCCCGGGTCACGCCATAATTATTTAACCTCACCAAAAACTGTTTGGCATTGGCATAACCTATGCCCAAAATTGCACCGATCTTGTCACGGCGCTCTGCCGCATCTACCGAACCTGAAAGCTTATAAATAAACAAGTCCCGGTTAGAAAACTCAAACCGGGGCTCGAATTCGTGAAAACGAACCTTGGCAAGGGCTTGCCTGATTGCCTCAGGGGAGGCCTGTTCTATGCCGACATCATTATTAGCCGTTGCATAAAGCTTAGGCACAAAAGCCTGACCTGCCCTGGGAAACCTTTCTGTCAGAAATCTTCTGATCCGCTCGCCCGCACCATCTGGATCCGTAAGGATAATAATCCCACGTTTCTCATAAGCTGACTGAATCTTTTTCAGCGTATAAGGAGCAAGTGTAAAGCCTCCTGTCTCAATTGTTTCGGCATCAAGTGCTTTTTTTATAGCAACAGTATCCATTTTGCCTTCAACAACCAATACTTCTTTCAGCAATCTGTTCGCCCCTTTTACAGTTACTCAAGAATGTACATTTCCACATTACGACGACCGAAGCTGATAGCGTCGTGATAACTGTCCATGAATAAATCTATACGATTACCGATTATAGCGCCGCCGGTATCACCAGCAACCGCAAAACCATACCCCGGAATATATACCCTTGTCCCATACGGGATAACATGAGGGTCAACAGCAATTATACCATGCTTTGCCGTCAAACCTATAGAAGTAATCCCATTACCATCCCCGTCAGCAGCAGTATAAGCTGTTGCTTCCATGGTTTTCACCATACGATAGCTAACGTTTCCCCTCGAAGTCTCTACAGTCTTGTTTGTGCCTACTGCAACAATTTCCGACTGCGGTTCCACTGTTATTGTTTCCCCTAGTTCGCGTTTTACCATTTTCCCGTCGATATTAGTATAGCTAACGGTAATAATCTTCTCACCGTTCTGGCCAGCTGCTAATGTCTTCTCTTCGCCAAGCGCAAGATGTGAATCCTGTCTTCGCTCAACGACAAATGGAATTGAACGCTTTTCTTCTTCGATTCTGGTATCAGAATCCAGTATGTTGATTTCCATGCCAGGTACCGGTTTAGCGTCCAAGGACGGATAAACGGTACAGTCCCTATAATCAATGTCTAATGCTTGCAATACCTCTTTTACTGTTCCGCGGCCGATTGAATACTCTGTTGATTCGCCGGCAACCCATACCTTAACAGGCATGGCACGTACTACCTCAATTGTCGAACCTTCTTCCAACCTTTTTTTATTCACTACGAAATAGCCATCATTATCCGCCAGCATGATGCCAGCTTCCTTTAATGCACTTTTGGGATCCATTGCTCTGGTTTCCAGTGTTACCACGTTGCCATCTGCCAAAATGGAAATCTGTTTTTTGGCAGCGACAAAACCAAGTAAACACAAGGTCAAGATCAGAAATAACCCTAAGGCAAGCATTTTATAGGGACGGTGTAAGATAGTTTTTTGTTCCATCATAACCCTCCTTTAAAAATTCAATGAATTATATCACGTGAATTTTTAAAATGTCAAACTTTGACAAAAGGCCCCAGTTAGAAACATTACAAAAACCGCAGAATTGGACATTTCTGCGGTTAATTTTGTAACTGTCAGATAATTTTTGGGAAGAGTTTTTTGACATTTTCCGTGCTTTTTTCAATAAGTGCATCAACGTCTGTACCCCGCACCAGCGCTGCGTTCTTGGCCACTAGCAAAGTCAAGGCAGGGTTGTTTCTTTTGCCTCTGTAAGGAACAGGAGTCAGGTAAGGTGAATCAGTTTCAAACAAAATCCTGTCCTCCGGCACGTACTTCAAAACACTCCGTACCTTCTCAGCATTCTTAAAAGTCGAACTGCCGCCGAACCCTATATAAAAGCCCATTTTTAGAAGCTCTTTCGCCATTTCCACTGATCCTGAGTAACAGTGGAACACACCGTGCAAACCCTTGCCTTCATTATGAAAAATATCCAGCATATCGCCATGAGCATCCCTGTCATGGATAATCACCGGCAAGTCAGCTCTGCGCGCCAAATCCAGCTGTTCAATGAAACGCTTTCTTTGCAGTTCACGCGGTGCAGCATCATCATAATAATAATCCAGGCCGATTTCACCAATAGCTACAACCTTGGGATGTTTGGACCACTCTTCCAGCTTCTTCAGGTCCTCATCCTGCATGCGCAGTACTTCCTCCGGATGCCAGCCCACAGCGGCGTAGACAAAATCATAAGTTTCCGCATAAGCAATAGCCTTCAATGAGGTTTCGTTATCACAGCCAGGATTAATCATGCCGGCAATTTCTTGCCCTAATTGCGCAAATAATTCTTCTCTATCGGCGTCAAAATAATCGCTGTCCAGATGGGCATGGGAATCAAAAACTTTTGCAGACATTTATTTCACCTTACTACCGGAAGCAATCCCAGGCGCATCAGCCAGAATAAGGTTCCCCTGACCATCGGAAGCGGCCAGCAGCATGCCTCTGGACTCAATGCCACGCAGTTTTGCAGCTTTCAGGTTGGCTATCACAATCACGTTTCTGCCAACCAGTTGTTCTTCCGTATAATGCTGAGCGATACCCGATACTATAGTGCGTTCTTCGTCGCCGATCTTTACAGAAAGCTTCATTAGCTTATCTGTTTTTGGCACCCTCTCCGCCGTCAGGATCGTAGCCACACGCAAATCTATTTTAGCGAAATCCTCAATAGAAATTTCTTCTTTTTCTTCCTGCTTAGGCTGTTCGACAGGCTTTGCAACCGGTGCCGGAGCAGCCGTTTTTTTCGTTGCGGCTGTTACGGTAACGCCTTCTTCATTAATCTCAATGCGAGGATAGATCGGCTCGCCCTTCTGGACGATTGTACCATCTGCCAAGCCACCCCAGGCAGCATCAGCCAGCATGAACTGCTCAGGTACTGCAAGGCCCAGCTGCGTATAGATTTTTGGACTCGTATGCGGGACAAAAGGTGTAATAAGGATAGCTACTATTCTCAATACCTCCGCCAGATTATACATAACGGCTTCCAGTCTTGCAGCCTTCGCTTCATCCTTAGCTAGCAGCCAGGGAGCTGTTTCATCGATGTATTTATTGGTACGACTGATTAAACCCCATATGCCCTTAATTGCCGAATTGATTTCCATTTTATCCATGGCTTTTTTGTAATTCTCAACTGTTTCAGCGGTCAGTGCAATCAGTTCCTTATCAAGGTCCTCAGGCACAGCAGTTTTATGGACTCTACCGCCGTGATATTTTTCTATCATGCTAACCGTACGGTGCAATAAATTACCAAGATCATTAGCAAGATCGGCATTAATGCGGGTGATTAACGCATCGCGGGAGAAATTGCCGTCACTGCCCAGATTTATTTCACGCAGCAGGAAGTATCTGATTGCATCAGCACCAAATTCATCAATCAAACCTAGCGGATCAATGACATTGCCCTTGGATTTGGACATTTTATCGCCTTCGACAACAAGCCAGCCGTGGCCATAAACCTGTTTTGGCAGTTCCGCACCCATTGCCATCAACATGATTGGCCAGATAATGGAGTGAAAACGAACGATTTCTTTGCCTACCAGATGAATATCAGCCGGCCAGAACTTTTTGAATTTTTCTTCATCAGAACCATAACCAGCGCCTGTAAAATAATTCAGCAGGGCGTCAAACCAGACATAAACAACATGCTTATCATCAAATGGGACTTTAATACCCCAGTCAAAAGTTGTTCTGGTAACACAAAGATCCTCCAAGCCTTGTTTAATGAAATTAATCATTTCGTTGCGGCGTGATACCGGTTGGATAAAATCAGGATTTTGCTCAATATATTCCAGTAAGCGGTCCTGATATTTGGACAGTTTAAAGAAATAGCTTTCCTCCTGCATCTTCTCGACCGGGCGGCCGCAGTCAGGGCATTTGCCATCGACCAATTGGCGTTCCAGCCAATAAGATTCACATGGTACGCAATACAAGCCTTCATAATTTTTTTTGTAAATATCACCCTGATCATAAATTTTCTGCATAATTTCCTGGACAACTTTTTCGTGGCGTTTTTCACTGGTCCTGATGAAATCATCATTGCTGATACCTAATTTTTCCCACAAAAGTTTGAAATTAGCAACAATAGCGTCTACATATTGAATAGGCGTTACACCTTTTTCTTCGGCTTTGCGCTGTATTTTCTGACCATGCTCATCACTGCCGGTCAGGAACAAAACATCATAGCCTGCTGCACGGCGATAACGGGCAATAGTGTCGGCAATCGTTGTGCAATAGGCATGACCTATGTGTAAATTGTCACTTGGATAATAAATAGGAGTTGTAATGTAAAAACTTGGTTTTGTCATTCTGTTTCCCCTTCTTCAGCTAAGATTAATCTATTGTATAACTCCCGCTTGGGAACTTTATTTTCTTTCGCAACTAATTGCAGTGCTTCTTTTTTCGGCATGCCGCCAGCAATCAAAGCCCTGACTTTTAACAGCGGATCAACTTCTTCGGTGCTGTCTTCTGTAATCTCTTCCTCCGCTTGTGCTATAACCAATGAAAATTCGCCGCGCGGCGGCTTTTGTGCCAGCCAGGCGAGACTTTCAGAAATGCTCCCGCGAAAAAATTCCTCATGCAGCTTGGTCAATTCTCTGCCCGCTGCCATCTGGCGATCACCCCAGGCAGCAAGAATTTCTTCGAGCACTTCTTTCACACGGTGAGGCGCTTCGTAAAGCACTATCGTGGCAGGTATTTTTTGCCAAAGCTTCAATTGCTCACGCCGATTTTTCTTGCTTTTTGGTAAAAATCCCCCAAAAAAGAAAGGTGAAGAAGGCAGTCCTGACGCAATCAAAGCACAAAGCGCAGCATTAGCACCAGGTATCGGTACAACCCGAATACCTGCTTCTATTGCCAGTTTGGCCAAGTGCTCGCCAGGATCAGCAATACCTGGAAATCCAGCGTCACTAACCAGCGTCACCTGCTGACCAGCCAAAAGTTTTTCTATTAAAACAGGTCCCTGTTTTTCCTTGTTATGTTCATGGTAACTCACTAGATGCCCGTGAATACCAAAATGCGTCAAAAGCTGTCTGGTGTGCCTTGTGTCCTCGGCTGCTATCACATCTGCTTCCCGAAGAGTCTCAAGAGCACGCTCAGTCATGTCTTTGAGATTGCCTATCGGCGTCGCGCACAAATACAGGGTGCCCAACTCTTCCTGTGTCATTGCTCTTTATCCTCCTCCGTCAGCCCGTAACAGGCCAAAGTCTGTTTACTGTAACTGCCGTCAGCATTATACATTATAAGAGGTTCCAACACCTCAAGGCCAGGTGCGCCTCCTTTGACGAATTCTGCCAGGAAAACCCATGCAGACTTATTAGCAAAGGAATGCACCCATTGCAGTTTCTTTAATTCCATGCCGTATTTTGCAGCCAAAGCCAGACACTCGGTGAAACGTTCCGGTAGCTGAACAATAGCAAAACGGCCTCTGTATTTGACCAGAAAAGCCGCTGCTTTAAAAAAATCTTCCAGATTAGCCGTCACTTCATGACAGGCAGACTTGCCTACCTGTCTCATCTTACCGCTGTTACGATACGGAGGATTAGCGATAACCAGATCAAAACTTTCGGAAACAAATGCTCCCTTTAAATCCCGGATGTCACCTAAAACGGCCTGCACATGCCCTTCCAGCTTATTCTCCGCGATGCTGCGCTGCATAAGTTCAACTACATGCTCATTGCAATCTATACCGGTAACCTTGGCCGCGCCACGTGCTGCCAGCAGCAGGCTGATTGCTCCCGTACCGGCTCCCAGTTCCATCACTCTGGCTTTTTTTACCAGGTAAGGGAAAGCAGCCAGAAATACTGCGTCTGTCGTAAAACAAAACTCCTTGCTGCACTGCCAGATCTTATAGCCGCAGCCTGGCAAAGAATCGAGACGTTCCGTAGTCTTTACCGTTGTCATAGCTTAGATATCTGCCTGGTTGGCTTCTACGATTTCATCCCAGGAAACCTGAATAACATTGTCAGGTGTCAGCTGTACAGAAGCGGTCTTGTCATTGCGGTTCACACGCACTACTTTGCCTTCGCCCAAAGGCGTTATTACCATAGAACCTTGTTTCGGTACTACTTCTCTGTCACGTTGACAATTGCATTCTTTGCCACAGTACAAATAATTTTCATATTTGAGGCAGCACATCAAACGACCGCAGATACCGGAAATTTTGGCCGGGTTAAGCGATAATTTCTGATCTTTTGCCATACGGATGGAAACCGGCTCAAAATCGCCAAGAAAAGTAGCACAGCACAAAGGCCGGCCACAACAGCCGATGCCGCCCAGCATTTTGGCCTCATCGCGCACACCGATCTGACGCAGTTCAATGCGTGTACGGAAAACAGCGGCCAAATCTTTGACCAGTTCGCGGAAATCTATACGGCCTTCTGCCGTAAAATAAAAAATTATCTTGTTAACATCGAAAGTAAATTCCACATCAATCAAATGCATTGGTAATTCATGTGCTTTAATTTTGCGTTCGCAGATATTAAAGGCTTCTTTCTCGCGCAACTCATTTTCGGCAACCTTATCCTGATCGGCTTTGGTCGCTTTACGCAAAACGGGCTTCAGCGGAGCGATAATTTCTTTTTCGTCCACTTCCCTTACGCCGGCAACAACTTCGCCGTACTCCATGCCACGTGCTGTTTCCACAATGGCAAAATCATCTTTTTGCACCCCTGTTTTTTCAGGATCAAAATAATATATTTTCCCTGCTTTTTTAAATCGAATACCTACTACTGTCGGCATAATTAATCCTCCTTCAGGATCATGTTCATTCTTACCAGCATAGCTTCCCATACCACCTTACCGGAAGCATTGGACGCTATTGCCATGTAACTTTCCTGAACAATCTTTATTATATTCTTTATTTTTGCTGAATGCCAATCAGCGAAACATTTTTCAATGCGTGGCAAAACATCTATATTATAAGCGTTGCCAGTCATGCCTTCTTTGCATAACAGAGCATCACGCAATATAAACAACATCATTTCCAGTAAAGTCAGACCATTTTCTCCGGTTGTTTTCTCCGGCCACGAATATTGCGCAGTCAGCTGCAGTGGCCTCTGTGTCGGCAGCTGTTCCAAAACAGTCAAAGCTCTATTGCGGCAATCCATGGTATTACTTTTCAGCATATTGAGTGCTGACCCGATTGAGCCATCGGCAAGATGTGCCAGAGTAATGGCTTCCTCGGTCTGAGCGCCTTCTTTTTTTAAAACGGCTTCAATAATTTCTGCGGGCAGAGCATCAAAACGCAGCTGAATCACCCGCGAACGAATGGTCGGCAAAAGTCTGGCCGCTGTATTGGCAATCAGAATGAAAAGCCAGAACCTCGGCGGTTCCTCCAATAATTTCAACAAACTGTTCGCGGCAGTCGCGTTCATGTAATCTGCCGCATCTATGATGCAAACCTTATGTTCGGACAAATTTGGTGCAAACACAGCCTGCCTGGCGACTTCCTTGATCTGGTCGATAACGATTTCTTTGCCAGGCGCACTTTGCTCCACTAGCAGGAAATCAGGATGTCCTTTGGCATTAAAGGCATGGCAAGACGGACAACCACTGCAAGGCAGGTTCTCTGACCTGCAAAGAAAATCTTTGGCAAAGGCTGCAGCCAATGTTTTTTTCCCGATACCACTCGGACCCAAAAACAATAAAGACGGCGTTCTTTTGCCGGCTAGCAGCAGTTGCTGTAAAAAATGCTTATTCTGTTCATGTCCTTGTACATTTTCCCACATTGTAACTGCTCCTGTCCATTTCCTTCCATTATAGTAGAAATTAAGTTATCCTGCAGTATTATTTTACCAAAAGCTTCTGCAAATCAGCTAATATTTCTTCCGTAACCTTTTCTTCCGGCTGCAGCGCATCAATTACATGAATACGTGCGGGTTCGCTGGCTGCTAACGCCAGGAAAGCTTCACGTATCTTCTTCTGAAAGGCCAGTCCTTCGAGTTCAAACCTGTCAACGACGCCTCGTGCATTTCTGCGGATTGCCAGTTCTTCCGGCTCACCGTCCAGTAAAATGGTCAAATCAGGATGCAAACTGCTTGTTGCAAAGTCGTCTAGCATCCTCAGTGTCTCAAGTTCGACACCACGGCCGCTGCCTTGGTAAACAAAAGTCGAATCACTGAAACGGTCACAAAGGACAATCTTACCAGCCTGTAAGGCAGGCTTGATCAATTGCGCTATATGGTCAGCCCGTGCTGCCAGATAAAGAAGCGTTTCTGTCTTATGGCTGATAGCCAATTCCGCATCCAGAACCAACTCACGAATTCTTTCAGCGGCCTTAGTACCGCCAGGTTCGCGGGTACAGACAACCTCATATCCTTGTTCGCGCATCCCTGAAGCAATTTTTGCAATTTGCGTTGTTTTACCGGTGCCATCAGCACCCTCAAAAGTTATAAATAAACCTTGTTTCATTGCTTCACCACCTGAATTTTCGCCAAAGTACCATCACGTGGCCCGCTGACTGGCAAACCCAGCGCCAGCATCCTTTGACAATAATTTAAAATCTCTTTAGTCACCATTTCTCCCGGAATAATTACCGGTATCCCCGGCGGATAAAAACTGATTTGTTCAGCGCTTATTCTTCCGACTGCCTCGCAGAAAGTAACATCTTCACTATCAGCATAAAATGCTTGCCGCGGCGGTAAAACTTGCTGCGCAACCGGCATCTCATAATTGGTCGAAGGTGGCAGTATTGGTTTATTTTGATTTTTTATCTTCTGAAAAACATCTGTGATTTTGTTAATTATGCTGTTAATTTCCTGATTATCGTCAGCATAGGTAAGCAGGAAAAGAACATTATTACGGTCAACCAATTCAACGGCCAAACCATTTTCCCTCAAGATATTCCCTGCTTCAATGCCCGTTATACCTAAGCCTGCAACATTGACCGTTACCTTGGTACCGTCAAAAGCAGCAACCTCACTGCGTGCTAAAATGCTGGAATCAAGAATTTCGAGACCCTCAACATTCCGCAATGACTCACGCAGCCTTTCCGCTACCGCCAAAGCAGCTTCAGCCATTTCTGCACCGTTTGCTGCCAATTGGGCTCTGGCAGCATCTAATGAGATCATTAAAAGATAATTAGGACTGGTAGTAGTCAATAAACTCATAACAGCCGCAACTCTTTGCAGATTAATTCTTTCACCTTTGACATGCAGCATGGAACACTGCGTCAAAGCGCCAAGGGTTTTGTGAGTACTCTGAGCGCAGGCATCTGCCCCGCACTGCAAAGCGGAAGGTGGTAAAACACTGGAAAAGCCCAGATGCGCTCCATGCGCTTCATCCACCAGCAAAACTGCTCCTCGCCTATGAGTAATTTCCGCTATTGCTTTTAAATCAGCTGCCAGGCCATAATAATTCGGACTGGTTATCAGCACGGCTTTGATAGCGGCATCGGCGGCGAGTGCCTGTTCAACAGCTTCTGGCGTAACTTGGGTATTGATACCAAAAAAATCATCATACTCAGGTGCCAAAAAAACTGCTTCGATGTCACCAATTACCAGTGCTCCTGCTACTGAGCGATGAGCATTACGCGGTAAAAGCACTTTTTCGCCAGGTTTCAGCGTGCTGACCAACATCGCATGAATAGCACCAGTCGTGCCATTCACTGCAAAAAAACACCGGTCACTGCCATAAAGTTCTGCCGCCAACGACTGTGCTTCCAGCAGACAGCCTTCCGGGCAATGAATATCATCAAGCTCCGACATTAAGGAAACATCTATGGCTGCCGCACGTTTGCCAAGAGCAGTCAATAAAGACTTATCCATGCCTCTGCCGCCCTTGTGGCCAGGTGTATGTAAAGGGTAGACTTTTGCTTTTTCATAGTTAAAAACTGCCTCGCACAGAGGTTTTTCTATTTTCAAGGAATTTCTCCTTTTCTATCTTCATACTATCTGTACATTTTATCACAAGAAACCTCTTCGTAACAACTGCCTCCAATCAGACAACAAAAAACCGGGGTTCACACTGTCAATCGCCAACAAAAGCGTCTGCAGCGTAAATCCCGGTTTGTCTTGACTCTTAAGCTTTGTTTCCCAGCGTCAAGTCTTCTTCTGGGAAGAGTATCTTTGCCTGATCTATTACTTCGCGGATATCCATTGTATTGAAAACATACAAATTGCCACGTTTGAGCAAAATATCGATTCTGGTCATAGCTTTTAACGTTTTGACCAGGAAAGCAGCATAAACAACTGCTGTTTTTTCCTCAGACGTAAATTTTTCGTAGTCTTTTTTCTCCAGCAAGACCTGTTCAATTTTATCCATTTGTGTCAAATAATCATCATTCAGTTTTTGGATATAATTTAGTAGTCTCTCCACAGTTATATGAATACGCTGCATCTTTCCTACAACATCAGCCAATTCCATTGAGTGTTTATCTATCTTGTCCTTTAACTTCATGGCACCATTCTTGTCATTTTTCGACAACTTATCCACGCCAAAATCTTGAATTACGGCTGGGACATCGAGTATCGCATTCAAAACCGAAGCTTCGGCAACATTACCGGCAGCCGGCACTTTAATTTTGTGAGTCGATAGAGCCTCCAATATAGAACTGCCCTTTTCACATTGCGGGAAACCAGGCAGCTTTATTACATCGTTCTCATCAAATTTATGCGTCATAGTTGCGCCATACAAAGCAAGGCCTGTCAGTACACCGCTGCCGACATCAGCCATGCCGCCATCCAGAATAGCCGTGACCACTTTTGCTGTTTCACGTAATGCGTCTCTCTCCGGTTTACCAACACGAAATGTTGGAAAGTTCATATATTTAAATTGACGCGGCAAATTATCAATTTGTTCCAGTGCATCTGCCGTACGTTCAAAGCTCTGCCATAACTCGAGCTTGAGATTCCCTGACAACAACAGCAAGGGCAGCAAAGCCTTCTGTGTTTGGTAATAATTATACTTTTCATCTTCATAACGTGCTTGGGAATTTTCGACGATTTGTTTAACGTCACGCATATCCATGTAAAGTTTAATACCAGCCGCTCCCAAACCTGCAGCAATCCAGACAGCTATTGGAACACTCATGATATACCTCCCGCTACTAAAAAGATTTGTACATTCTCCGTAAGTTTTATTTCGCCAATGATAACAAAAACCCTTCTTCAAAATATATAAAAAACCGCAGGCTAAAAAACCCACGGTTAAAATAACTTATTAAACTGCAGTTGCCAGCGCCTCTTCCAGGCCGAATTCTACTTTGACATCTTCCCAAACAACGATTTGCGTTTTACGGAAACCATTAAAAACAGTAGCCGAAGCAGAACTGTAAGCGCCACAAGCCGGTACAAGCAGTAAATCACCGAGTTCAAGTGGAACGGTCATCCTGCCGCGGAACATAATGTCCAAAGAGTCACAGCTCGGTCCGGCGAAGGTAGCTTCAATTTCCTCATCGCCTTCCTTGAAGCTGATCAGCTTGTAATCCCATTGGTCAAAAATGACACCGGAAAAAGTGCCGTACAAACCATCATCCAGAAAATACCAGGTTTGTCCATTACGCTCATTAACGCCAATAACACTGGTAATCAGATTCATGGCCGTGCCGCAGATGAAACGTCCTGGCTCAGCCCAAATTTCTACATTAGCAAAATCTTCATCAAGACGTGCATTTACCTGACCAAGAATTTCCTGCAGATTGAAGTTAACCTTCAGCTCCGGTATTGGGAAGCCGCCGCCGATATCCAGTATACGCAGATTGAGACCCGCTGCCTTGGCTTCTTCAAATATTTCGCGGGAAATATCAAGCGCATGCAAATAAGGATCAGCAAACATCACCTGACTGCCGACGTGGAAACAAATACCCGCAGCATCAAGGCCTGCATCTTTAGCGGCCTGCAGCAAAGCAACAGCGTCCTGACGTGCTGCGCCGAATTTTTTATTCAAGTCAACATGAGCAGAAGAATTATCAATACGGAAACGCAAAAGTACCGTGGCGCCAGGGCAAGCCTTAGCCATCTTCTCTATTTCAGCCATGTTGTCAAAAGTCATTTTATTTACGCCGGCATAATTACAAGCTTTCAGGCCAGTCGTAGTTTTTATTGGATTAGCATATATCATGCGCTCGCCATCAATGCCTAAACCAGCAAGCGTTTTTATTTCACCGTCAGATGCGACATCAAAACTTGCACCCATCTCAGCCATCTTTTCCAAAATGCGCATATCAGGGTTGGCCTTCATTGCATAGTAAAACTTAACCCTCGGCAAATTCGTTTTTAAGAAACGATAGTTTTTTTCTATCTGGTCTAAAGACAGAACCAACAAAGGTGTATCAAAATTTGCCGCTAATTGTTCCACAGCACTCTGTGTCAGTTGAAAATAAGGCTGCCTTTTCATATCCACTCTCCCCTTGCAATAGTGTTAATTCACCTATATGATTTTACCACAAATACGAAAAAGTACAAGAGGAAAATAGAGGAAAATGAATAATTTTTGAGGAGTTTGAAGGAAAAGTTCAAAAAACTACAAAATACGCTAAAATTTGCCATAATATCGCGAAATACGCCAAAATCTGCCCATTATTCGTTTTTTTCTGAGACGCTAGACCACAATATATGGTGGTTCATAAAAAAAATGTGGCAAATATGCCATCGTAAGGACAAAAAATAATAAAAAGTCCGCTGCAAAACATAGCTGCAGCGGACTGATCATAATAAATTTTAGCTATTTTTTAGGTACCGGAATGACCTCACAACCCATGTAAGGACGCAACGCTTTAGGGATAACAACAGAACCGTCTGCCTGCTGATAGTTTTCAAGGATGGCGCAAACCGTACGACCTACAGCTAAGCCAGAGCCATTAAGCGTATGTACGTATTCAGGTTTTGCTTTGGCGTCACGACGGAATTTGATATCTGCTCTTCTTGCCTGAAAATCAAGGAAGTTGGAACAGGAAGAAATTTCACGGTAACAGTTGGCTGCCGGCACCCATACTTCGAGGTCATAGGTGGTAGCAGAGCTGAAGCCGATGTCACCGGTACAAAGACGAACAACGCGGTACGGCAGTTCAAGTCGTTTCAGGATATCTTCTGCATCGTTTGTTAATTTATCAAGTTCAGTCCAGGATTCTTCCGGTTTCGTGAATTTAACCAATTCAACCTTGTTGAACTGATGCTGGCGAATAAGGCCACGGGTATCACGGCCCGCAGAACCTGCCTCAGCACGGAAACACGCGCTGTAAGCAGCATAACAGATAGGAAGCTGATCAACACTCAAAATTTCACCGCGGTGGTAATTGGTTACAGGCACCTCGGCAGTTGGAACCAAATAGTAGTCCATGCCTTCCAATTTGAACATGTCTTCCGCGAACTTCGGTAATTGACCGGTTCCCAGCATACTATCCTTGTTAACAATATAAGGAGGGAAAATTTCCGTGTAACCATGTTCCTCCGTATGAACATCCAACATGAAATTATAAACGGCACGTTCCAGACGAGAGCCCAATCCCTTGTAGAAGGTAAATCTGGCGCCAGTTACTTTGGCAGCACGTTCGAAATCAAGAATGCCCAACCCTTCACCAATGTCCCAGTGTGCTTTAGGCTCAAAACTGAATTTTGTCGGCTCGCTCCATTTGCGTACTACCGGATTATCACTGTCATCCTTGCCAACAGGCACATCATCTGCCGGCATGTTTGGAATGGTCAAAAGAATATCTTTGAGTTTCTGTTCTATTTCTTTAAGCTCTTTGTCGTCCTCGGAAATTTTTTCACCAAGGGCACGCATAGCAAGAATTTTATCATCGGCATTTTCGCCGCTTTTCTTCATTTTGCTTATTTCCTGAGAGACGCTGTTACGCTCGCTCTTTAAAGTCTCAACCTGCTGCAGGATTTCTCTGCGTTGTTTTTCTAAAGTCAAAAACTCGTCCAGGTTCATATCCATATTGCGATTTTTCATGGCTTTTTCCACGAGCTCAGGATTTTCCCTGACAAATTTCATATCAAGCATGTTCATTCCTCCAAACAAAATTAGTGCACCAATACTATGTTATTGTATCACAAAAATGGTTATTTGTAACAACTCAGCGTTACAAATCCATATTAATTACGTTCTCTTTCAGCCATTTTTTCTCCAGTTTGTACTCCGGCAGTATTGTCTCCACTATCTGCCAAAAAGCCGGCGAATGGTTTTTTTGCACCATGTGGGACATTTCATGTACTACCACATAGTCAAGTGCTTGTGGCCTGGCCATGATGCAGCGCCAGTTAAAAAGCAGTTTATTATCATAAGTACAACTGCCCCAACGCTTTTTTTGCTCTTTGATCTGCACTGCCGAGGGCTTGCCATCAAAAAACCTTCCATAATATAGCACCCTTTGTGTGATCAGCTTCTGGGCTCTTTCCCTATACCACTTATTCAAAGCCTTTGCAATGCGTTCTGGCTTCGCATCAGCGGTTTGCACGACAATTTTTCCAGTTTCCAACCTGACACTGTCCTTCTTTAAGCCCGGTATTACTTCGAGCTGCAAAGAATAATATTGGCCAAGGTAAAGCAAACTTTTGCCCTGTCCGCTTTCACGCTCAAGTTTTTCTTCCTGCGCTTTTTGCCAGAAAGCAAGCTTGTTATTGATCCAATCAGCCTTCTGCTCCACTATTTCTAAAATTTTCTGTGCAGGCAGCGTCATGGGCGCTCTGACCACTACCCTAGCCGACGACTCGACCGCAATCGCGAGCGTGCGCCGCCTGCTGCGCACCACTTCAAACTCCAGTGTTTTATCTCCGTACTGCATTACTTTTTTCACTGCGACACCTGCGCTCCTGCTTTTCTCAATCTCTTAAAACCGACTACCATCTATTCGCTGAGCGAAATACTTTTTCCTTCTTACCGGCAAAAAATAGTTTTGTAATATTCTTCTTGTTTTATATTCTCAGGTGTCGACAAGATACTACAACTACATACAAAAAGGATGGGGTTGTGATTTGCGGGAGCATGTTTACTCAGCTTCCCGTCGGTTTCACCGACGCTTGGAAGCGTGTACAACCTTGTCCAGAGCAAATTATCTTCCCCATCCTAGATATCAATTAAACTTATAAACTTAAACGTTACTTTTTCAGATTTACCTGGTGTATCATGTCGCCGAAAAGTCCCATCGCTGCCTCCCCGACAGCTTCCGAAAGCGTCGGATGCGGATGAATGCTCACCGCCAGCTGCTCGGCAGTCAAGCCATGTCTTACCGCCAGCACCCCTTCCATGATCAGGTCGCTCGCATGCGGTCCCATGATATGGCAGCCTATAACTTTGTGTGTCGCCGCGTCGGCAATCAGCTTCACGAGGCCATCAGTCTGTCCCATCGTCACAGCCTTGCCGTTGCCCGCAAAATTGAACTTGCTGATGACTACATCTCTACCGGCTTCAGCGCATTGCTGCTCGGTAAGTCCGACCCAGGCAATTTCCGGTGACGTAAAAATACAGCCCGGAATAGCGTCATAATCCATGATAGCCTCATGACCACAGGCGTTTTCCGCCGCAATGATTCCTTGATGAGAAGCCGTATGCGCCAGCATCCACTTACCGGTAACATCACCTACCGCGTAAACCCCCGGCACTGATGTCTCCATTCTTTCATTGACGGTAATGCCGTGACGCGTGTAAATAATACCCGCCTTATCAAGTTCAACCTTGTTAAAAATAGGTGTACGTCCTGTTGCCACCAAAACTTTTTCAGCGGAAAGCACAGTTTCTTTACCTTTGCTCTCGACCGTAACCTCTAAGCCTTCAAGCCCATGCTTAATACATTTAACGGTACTGCCAGTCATCGTCTTAATGAATTGTTTACGCAAGGCCAAACCCATGCGTTTTTGCATGTCGGTATCACAAAGCGGCAGAATGTTTGGCGTCATTTCGACAATAGTCACTTCGCAGCCAAACCCAGCATAAATGCCGGCAAATTCTACGCCGACAGCACCAGCACCGATAATGATGATACTTTCAGGCACTTCACTCAAACTCAGAATATCGTCACTATCAATGACACCTGTGCATTCGCTGCCTGGAATTGGCGGTTTTGCAGGCACAGAGCCTGTTGCCAGAATTACTTTTTCAGCGTGAATACAGCGTTCTTCGCCCGGATTGTCGGTCACGATATGAACGCTATGCGCATCAATCAAATGGGCCGAACCTTCAACCAACTCTATCTTGTTGCTTTTGATCAGTTTTTCTATGCCGCTGCGCAGTTGATAAATAACATTGTTCTTGCGCTCCATGATTTTGTCCCAATCATAAGCATATTCACTGACAAACATACCAAATTCTTCAGAGTGGGTAATGTCGTGCCACTTTTCTGCACTTTTCAGCAAAGTCTTGGTCGGGATGCAGCCTCTGTTCAGACAAACCCCGCCCAAATCCTTCTTTTCAATCAGTAAAACCTTAGCGCCAAGTTGTGCGGCACGAATTGCGGCGACGTAACCGCCGGTACCTGCTCCGATTACACATACCTGATAGTTCATTTTTCCGCCTCCCAATTTTATCTTTTCAGCGTCCAAGCATCTTGGGCATATTTTGTAACTGATAATTCTCCGGCTGTCTCTTTTTCCTCAGCAGTCAGCTCTCCTCCAGCCAGTTGAATGCCCAGCGCTTCGGCAAAACCTGCTTCCATAGCAAGACGCGCTTCATCCCAAGTCACTTTTCTGTCTAAAGCAGTTTTCAGATCCATAACACGCTTTTTTAGCATGCTGCAGGTTTTTTCTCTTTCTTCGCTGCCAACATGCAAGATTCCTGCCAGTTGCTCAGCAGAAAAATCAAGCAAAATGGAACCATGCTGCAAAATTACGCCATGCTTGCGCACCTGTGCACTGCCAATCAGTTTCTTCTGACTAACTGTCAATTCATAATGCGAAGGCGCATCAAAACAAGCCGCCGATGCTGGCTGTGGTATCTTATGCGCATAAGCAGCCTGCGGCTTTGTCATTTCTGCGGTCAGCCCTAATTTTGCAAGGCCAAATAGCAATCCACGGCTCAAATAACGGTAGGAAGCAGTAATCGTCATTGGCATATCAGGGTAATCCTCACCGACGATAATACTGTAGGTCAGTTCTTTGGCATGCAGGACAGCACGACCACCGGTCAGGCGCCGCACCACATCAATGCCTTGTTCCTGGCAGGCAGCAAAATTAATCTCGCGCTCACCGTGCTGAAAATAACCGATGCTGACAGCAGCAGGCTGCCAACCATAAAAACGGATCGTCGGCGGTACTAACTTAGACGCATAAGAACGCATAATCGCTTCGTCCGTGGCCATATTGGCAGCAGCCGATTGAAAACCGGAATTGATTAAGCGCCAGGAAGCTGTTCCTTCTCTGTTTTGTGCAGTCTGCCATTGTATTTCGCTCAGCATCCTGCCACCCCGCTTTCCACGAAAGCCAGTTCCAATTCCTCTGCCGTCAAAGGTCTGTGGTAATTGTAGAGAACGTCGCGTGGCTTCTCGTTATAATAGGGACGGTTGCAGTCTTCGCAGCCTGTAGTACGGAAAGCCTGGCCGTCAGCCAAAACTTCCCGTAAAGCTGGTACCTTGATTTCAGCGATGCGTTCATCTTCACATTCAACGACTGTTGCAGCATAGCCTTTCTTCAATAACTCCAAGCCTATCTGCAACCGGCGATAACTGCTCCTGTCCGGCGGCTGCCGGTCAGCAAATTTAGTACCTTTGAGCGGCGTAAAAGCAAAGAGTCCAACCGTTATCTGTCGTTTGTAACATTCGCAGATAACCTGCCACATTTCTTTTTCGGTTTCACCCAAGCCTACAATCAGATGCGTCGTCATCCGTCCGGGAAAACGCTCTGCGCAAGCGCACAATAAGTCCCAGCGATTTTGCCAGGAACCGCCTTTGATTGAGGCAAAGAGTTCCGGCGTCGCGACATCAAGAGCTAGGCCCAGGCGTGCCGCACCTTTGGCAAAAAGCTCCGCTGCCTGTTCCACAGTAGTGAAATGGCTGGAAACTACGACCGGCAAATCACCATATTTTTTGAATTCGTCCAAAGCCCTGATTACCAGGGCATGACTGTCAGGCGTATTCACAACCTGCAGACAGGCTCTCTTTATCTTGCCAGCCTGAAAAGCCAGACCAATATTTCGGATAGCCTCTGCCTCAGGCGTTTCTTCCCAAGCAACGCGTGATAAAAACTTGCTTTGCGAAGTGCTGTCACGCGCCTGAGCGCAGAAAGCACAATTGCGCAGGCAGTGTTCGCCCAGCATAACGTAAGCTGTCGTCGGCAGTGCGTCTATTTTTAACTGTCTGGCACCGACTGCTCCTGCCGTGCCGATAGATAATTTCCAATCGCTCATAAAACGCAGCACTCCCAGCTTTCTTTGATAGTAAGACCCAGTTCACGTGCTCTTGCCAAAGCAGCTGCTGTTGGCTGTACAATGCCATTGATACCGGCTTCTATTGCCGCTTTGTCGAGTCCACTGCGATAAGTTCCTCCGGGGCGCATGCAACCAAGCACCAGCGGTGTTTCAGGAAGCAAAGCGCGTGCTTCGCTAAGCAGTTCCACAACTTCTGTCAGTGGCGGCGGCGTACATTCAGCATATTCCGTGCCCTTAGTCGGCATGAAAACAATAAAAATCAATCTTTCCAGGCCTTCAGCTGCCAATAAGCGCAGAGCTTCGCGTTCACCACGCAATTTGCCGCCATGCAGGCCAATACAGATATGCGGTGCGACATGCGTGCAGTATTTTTTTAACAAGCGGTAGCAGGTAAGATAATCCTCTACCGTTTTATTTAATTTCAGAGTTTCTTTAATCGTCAGATCATCACCAAGAAAATCAAAAGAAACCACATCGGCCAGTGGCGCGACTGCCTTAATTTCTTCTTCAGACAAGAGCCCGACATGAAAATTATAGCGATGTTCACCTTTAAGCTGTGCCAGCTTGGTCAATTTATCCATGACCGCGACTTTACCGGTCAAATCACAGCCGCCGCTGATCAGGCAGCTTGCTCCCTTGATATCCTCTGTTTTTTCGAGCCCGGACAAAGGCGTCATCTTAGACAAATAATGCCCACCGCAGTGGGCACATTTGAGAGCGCAGGCTGCTCCGGTTACGCTGATGCTTTCCGTATCCTGCGGCCTTGCTACTAAAAGTTCCGGCGCAAAATTTTGATGACGAATTTGCCAGGCAGCCGTCAAGGCTCCCATCTTACCACCGGTTTGCGGGCAGCCAGTGTTTCATCCAGACGACTGACAATGGTATTATGCGGTGCCGTATGGACGATTTCCGGATTTTCTGCCGCTTCCTGTGCAATTTTCTTCATCGCGTCGATAAAGCCGTCCAAAGTCTCTTTGCTTTCCGATTCCGTAGGCTCGATCATCAGAGCTTCCTCCACAATCAACGGGAAGTAAATTGTTGGCGGATGATAGCCATAATCAAGCAGTCGTTTGGCAATATCCAAAGTATGGATACCATACTCCTGCTGCTTCTTAGAAGTCAGCACACATTCATGCATGCAGAATCGGTCAAAAGGCGAATCAAAAGCTTCCGACAGCATTTTTTTGCAATAGTTGGCATTCAGGACTGCATCTTCACTGGTCTGACGCAGGCCAGCTGCTCCCATCGTCAGGATATAGGCATAAGCTCTCACGATAACACCGAAATTGCCGTGGAAAGCATGCACCTTGCCGATGCTTTTTGCAGATTTTGCCCAAACATATTTGTCGCCTTGTTTCTCCACATGCGGATCAGGGAGAAATGGCAGTAATCGTTCTTTAACACCGATTGGCCCGGAACCAGGTCCGCCGCCGCCGTGTGGTGTTGCAAAAGTCTTATGCAGATTGAGATGCACAACGTCAAAACCCATATCACCAGGACGAACTATACCCATAATGGCGTTGGAATTGGCGCCATCATAATAAAGCAAACCGCCGGCGTCATGGACAATCTTGGCAATGGCTTCGATTTTGCTTTCAAAAAGTCCCAAAGTACTCGGATTTGTCAGCATCAAAGCAGCAGTATCAGCGCCCACAGCTGCTTTAAGAGCTTCGAGATCAATAGAACCATCCGCTTCGGATTTAATTTCTACCGCCTCCATGCCACACATTGCCGCGGAAGCAGGGTTAGTACCATGAGCTGAATCCGGCACAATAACCTTTGTACGTATCAGGTCACCGCGATCACGATGATAAGCACGTATGAGTTTCAAGCCGGTCAATTCACCATGTGCTCCCGCTACAGGCTGCAGGGTTACCCCAGCCATGCCGGCAATTTCTGCCAGACTCTCCTCCATTTTGAAGAGCACTTCCATAGCACCTTGTACCGTGTCTTCCGATTGCAACGGATGCAGAAGAGCAAGACCAGGATAACGTGAAATATCCTCGTTGACTTTCGGATTATATTTCATTGTGCAGGAACCGAGAGGATAAAAGCCGGTATCAACACCGAAGTTACGATTAGACAGTTGGGTATAATGACGCATCAGCTCCAGTTGGCTGATTTCCGGCAAAGCTGCCTTCGCCGTACGCAGATACTTTGTCGGTAATAAATTCTCCGCCAACGGCACATCACAAGCAGGCAGGTCTATCGCTTTACGTCCAGGTTTACCCAATTCAAACAATAAAGGCTGCTCGTTCATTTTAACGCCTCCAATCCAGCTGCCAAGGCGTCAATTTCAGCTTTGGTTCTTTTCTCCGTGACACAAACCAGCATGTGTCCGGCCAATTCCGGATAATACTCGCCCAAATCCAGGCCGCCAATGATTTTTTCTTTCAAAAGTTCTTTGTTGACTTCTGCTACCGGTTTGTCCAGCTTAACAACGAATTCCTGGAAGAATGGTGCGTCAAAAGCAGGTTTGGCAGCGCCTGTTTTTAAAATTTCGTCAAAGGCATAGTGCGCCTTTTGCAGGCACTGGCTAGCGGTCTCAGCGTAACCTTCTTTGCCCATCGTTGCCAGATATACGGAAATCGCCAAGGCGCAAAGTGCTTCATTGGAACAGATATTGGAAGTAGCTTTTTCACGGCGAATATGCTGCTCGCGTGCTTGCAGCGTCAGAACAAAGCCACGTTTGCCGTCTCTGTCGACAGTCTGCCCCACAATTCTGCCAGGCAGTTTGCGCATCAACTTGCTGCTTGCCGCAAAGAAACCGAGATAGGGTCCGCCGAAAGAAATAGCGAGACCGAGAGGCTGTCCCTCACCAACAACCATGTCAGAACCTAATTTGCCAGGTGCTTCGAGAAGACCAAGCGCAATAGGATCGGCAACGGTTACAAAGAGAGCGCCAACAGCATGCGTAAGCTCAATCAAGGCCGATAAATCTTCCACACTGCCGAAGAAATTCGGATTCTGCACAATTACAGCCGCAGTAGCTTTGCTTGCAAGTGCCTGCAGTTTTTCCGGAGCAGTAACGCCGCCTGTAAAATCAATTTCTTTGATCTCAAAATCAAAATCACGGGCATAAGTGCACAAAGCAGCTCTGTAATGCGGATGTATGCTTCTGGCTACCAGGATTTCCTTGCGATTCGTAGCGTGGCAGGCAAGAATTGCCGCTTCTGCCATAGCAGTCGCGCCATCATACATGGAAGCATTAGCCACAGGCATGCCGGTAATCTCACAAATCATGCTCTGATATTCCCACAAAGCCTGCAGATAACCCTGCGAAATCTCCGGTTGATACTGTGTATAGGCAGTATAAAATTCAGAACGACGCAAAACATGGTCGACCGTGCTCGGAATAAAATGGTCGTAGGCACCGGCGCCTAAAAAGCAGGCATATTCCTGCAGATTGGCATTAGCCGCCGCGAGTTTCTGAAAATATTTAGTCAGTTCCGGTTCGCTGAGAGGCGCAGGAAGATTCAAAGAGCGGTGCAATCTGATTTGTTCCGGAATGTCGCAAAACAAATCCATAGTGTCTTGGACACCGATCGCCGCCAGCATCTCCTGTCTGTCCTCAGCAGTATGAGGCAGATAGCTCCAAGTCATTGGTTCAAGCCTCCTCAGACAAGAGTTTTTTGTAGGCTTCAGCGTCGAGCAGTTCTTTTAATTTTTTTTCATCAGCGATTTCAATAACAGCGATCCAGCCTTTGCCGTAAGGATCTTCATTAATTAATTGCGGCGCATCTGTAAGTTCTTCATTGGCTTCGATTACCTTACCGGAAATCGGGCTGTAGACATCGGAAACAGCTTTAACTGATTCGATAGTGGATAAGCCGTCGCCGCCATTGATTTCTGTATCTGCTTCCGGTACTTCAACGAAAACTACATCACCGAGTTGGTCCTGTGCAAAATCGGTAATACCGATGATTGCTTTGCCGTTTTCAACTTTCACCCATTCATGGTCTGTGGAATACAATAATTCTGCTGGTATTTTCATAATAATCTCTCCTTTGATTTTTAAGTGCGCTAGTTTATTTTCAGCCTCTTTTGTAAAAAGGTTTTGCTACGATGACAGCGCTGATTTCCTTGCCGCGAACTTCCACGGCAATTTCTCTTCCAATCTCAGCATAAGCCGCATCAATCAAAGCCAAAGCCATATTTTTGCCCAAGGTTGGAGCTGGAGAACCGGTTGTAACAGAGCCAATAACCTTGCCATCAGCTTTAACAGGATAGCCAGCTCTGGCGATACCGCGGCCGGTAACTTCCACACCCATTACTTTCTGAGGGAGGCCAGCGGCTTTTTGTGCTTTCAAGGCTTCCAGGCCGTTAAAAGCCTCCTTATCTAATTTTACAAAGCGCCCCAGACCGGCCATCAGCGGCGAAATTTCCGCGGACAGTTCATGACCGTAAAGCGGCAGGCAGCTTTCAAAACGCAAAGTATCACGACAGCCTAAGCCGGTCGGCAAAATGCCCTCTTCCTTACCTGCAGCCATGATTGCTTCCCACAATTCCGCTGCATCTTGCGGTGCACAGTAAATTTCATAACCGTCTTCACCGGTGTAGCCAGTGCGGGAAACCATCGTTTTCTTACCGGCAACCATAACTTCCGGCAGAAAATGATAGTATTGTATATCGCTGACAGGAGCGTCAGTCAGTTTGGAAAGGACAGCAACTGCCGCAGGACCTTGCAGAGCAAGCTGAGCAGTCTCATCAGATTGATTGGTCAGAATAACCTCAAAACCAGCGACATTTTCCTGCATCCAGTTCCAATCTTTTTCAATATTAGCTGCGTTGACAACAATCAAATATAGTTCTTCGTCATATTTATAAACAAGCAAATCATCAACTGTGCCGCCATCTTTATAGCACATCGGTGAATAGCGGATCTGGCCTGCTTGCATGCCGTCTAAATCATTAGTCACCAAATTTTGCAAAAAGGCAAAGGCCCCTTTACCCTCAGCCCAGATTTCTCCCATGTGAGAAACATCAAACAAACCCGCTTTGGTTCTTACAGCTTTATGTTCTTCGATAATGCCGGAATATTGTACCGGCAAAAGCCAGCCACCAAATTCCACAATTTTGCCGCCATATTTGACATGTGTGTCAAATAGCGGTGTTTTCTTTCCTTCCATTTCTCTACCTCCTCATTTTGCATTACATTAAAATCTGAAATAAAAAAACAGAGACTCGAAGTCTACACTCCTTTGTCTCTGTTGTATCTGTGAGAGAATAAAAACGGTTGCACGCCAAACATTATAACTCCCAGAGGTTAGTCAAGTTAAAATCCTTTTGCCTGAGAGTTTCACAAAGTCACTTGCCCCTTCGGCGCCGCATTGAAGCGATCTCTTTTTTAACCATCATCCCACCATATTTAGTTGTCTTTAAACATCCTTGTCGCTATTATAGCTAGAAAAGTCTGGTAAAGCAACCCTAAAAATAATTATATCCTGTATACATTTTCAAGCAGGAACTCTTTGGTAAAGAACGAACAGTTTATTTATTCAAACTTTTTGGAGGCCTTTCGTAATGAAAAAAGAAGAATTAGCAAAGCTCGCAGATGAGCTGGATAAATGCACAGCCTGTGTTTTTCGTGAATCGGCCATTGCCCCGGTTGGCTGGTTCGGTAATCCCGAGAGCCCAATTGTGTTCGTTGGCGAAGGCCCTGGCGGCGTCGAGGATGACTATGGCTGCCCGCTAATTGGTCCTTCGGGCCAACTCCTGGACAAAGCCCTTTGGTCCGTGAAAATGACCAGAGACCGGGTTCTTACCACTAATGTCATTAAATGTCGGCCGCGCAACAATAAAACACCTAATATCGCTGAAGCAGATTTTTGCGGCAAACTTTGGCTGGAAAAAGAATTGGCAATAATACAGCCTAAGGTTATTGTCGCTTTAGGCGGCGTCGCCCTGCACTTTCTCGGCAATGCCGATATGCGCATCACCAAGGACCGTGGTCAGTGGTTCAAAACTACGCAAGGATTTGACTGCATAGCTACTTTTCATCCAGCTTATCTGCTGCGTTTAAGCGGTCACGACCTAGTCACAGCCAAATGGGATGTCTTCCATGACCTGGAAGACGCGCGTGATAAAGTAATCGCTGCCGCTCCTGACTACCAGTTGGCAAGTGAAGCCCCTACGAATCTCTTTGCCCTTTTTGAAAAACGCAAAAAGTGAAGCGCAGGGACGTTGAAGAGCAGGGACGTTTATTTTGCTTCGATCAGAACATCTTTTGATAACCAGCCGGCGTCAAGCCGGTTATTTTTTTGAATTGCCGTGAGAAATGGCTTTGATCAGCGAAACCTGTTTCATAAGCAACCGCAGTCAAAACAGAACCTGCCGCCAGTAACGCTTTTGCTTTTTGTACCCGTAATTGCTGTTGGAACAAATGAGGTGGTATACCCACAGCATTTTTGAACACATGCAGCAAATAATACGGATTAAGCTTTGTCACTTCAGCCAGATCCTTCAAAGAAACACTATTGGCGTAATGCTGCTCCAAATATTCCTTGGTTATTTTTACGGCAGCATCTTCCTTGCCAAAATTCAGCGTTTTTTTCTTTTGACCTGCATAAACGCTGATAAAAGCTCCCACCCACTGGTACAACATGCTTTCCTGCTGCAAGAATGGTATTGCCTCATCCGAAAGAATTTCGTGAAGCTCTTGTAACCCTTTTGCAAAAATCTTATCAGAAATAACACCCGGCAAAAAGTATGGTAATGTATCCGTTTCCGTCAGGCTGAAATTAGCCTCGCGCACAATTGCTACCGGCAGATACAACATCTTGTAAGACCAGCCAAAATTACTGGCGCCGTGCCCATCATGAACTTCACCGGGAACAACAAGATTGATATCACCCTGGTTGGCCTGCCAATCCTTGTGCTGATAGGAAAAATCGAGTCGACCTGCGGTAATGAAACCAAACGCATAGCAATCATGAGTGTGACGGCTAAAGTTTTGTTTTCGATAAGAAGCCTCCAGCACCTGGACCGAACCAAGCTGCGGCAAGCGCTTGCAGTTTATTTTATCCTTGCAATTGATTTCTTGCAGACCCATCGCCTATTTTCCTTTCTTTTTCCGCCCTTGCCAGCACCAGTATAGCGATTACCGCAGTCAAAAGCGCAATAAGCTGCCAACCGGAAATGTCCTCTTTAAGCAAAAAGGTTGATAGTAAAGTTGCGGATAATGGCATTACTGCAGTAAAGGCACTCGCAACAGTTCCACTTGCACCAGCAATGCCGCGGAACCAACAAATGTAAGCTAAATCAGTATAAACAGCACCAAAATATAAAATAGCCAAGATATCCGAAGTCCCTAATACATTAAAGTTAAAACTGGCTGCCTCAATAACGGCTGGTGGCAAGCACAGCACAAAACCTAACAAGGACAAAATGGCAGTAATCTCAAGACCAGAAAGTTGTTGATCCAGTTTCTTTGCAAAGAGCAGGAAAACCGCTTCGCTGGCTACCGCAGCAAGAATCATCAGGTTACCCAGCCAGGAAACACCGTCGCCTTGGAGCATCAGTCGAAACGTATCTATACTCAGGAAAATTATACTACTAAAAGCTAATAAAAGGCCAAAAAACTGCCAGGCAGAAAACCTTTCGCCAAGAAAGGCATATGCGATAAGTGCCATAAATAAGGGTGTTGTGCTAGTCAATGTACCTGCACTTATACCCGAAGTATAGCGCAAACCCAGCAGAAGCAAAATAGTAAAAAGGATTTGCCCGCAAAAAGCCATTGTGGCAATGATCTGCCAATCATGACGCGGCATGGAAAAAAGCTTGCGTTTGTAAACGCCCATAGGTAACAATAACAAAGCTGCAACCAAAAACCGGAGAGCAGAAGCAAGGAACAGTGGAAAGTCGTAGGTAATTATCTTGCCAACAACCACAGAGCTACCGACGATAAACATTGCCGTGCTTAGATAGAAATATGTCATGGAAAAAATTCCTTTCATTTTTTCTCCATTATAAGGAACAAAGTCAACACAGTATTGTACAAAATTGCTTTTTATAAAAATAAAAAGAGCCATTTCAGTGTTCTCTTCTGAAACGGCTCCTTTTTATTTGCCTCTGTACGGGAGGCTATTCGCGTACAGAGGATAACACTCAAAGCAATCATCTTGCTTTTAAGTGGTGTTACTGAAATTATTTTACAACTGGTCCAATCATAGCAAGCATAGCGCCGGCAGCAACAGCTGTACCGATAACACCTGCTACGTTAGGTCCCATAGCATGCATCAGCAGGAAGTTAGCAGGATTAGCTTTCTGACCAACAATCTGGGATACACGAGCAGCCATAGGAACTGCAGATACACCAGCGGAACCAATCAAAGGATTGATCTTGCCGCCGGTAGCAACTTTCATGATTTGACCAAATACAACGCCGCCGACAGTACCGAAGGCAAATGCAACAAGGCCAAGCATGATGATCAAAATAGTTTGGTAATTCAGGAAGCTGTCAGCTTTCATAGTCAAACCAGTACCAGTTGCCAACATGATGGTTACAGTATTCATCAAAGCATTTTGTGCAGTATCGGAAAGACGATCCAGGCAGCCTGCTTCTCTGAAGAGGTTACCGAGCATCAGCATACCAATCAAGGAACAAACTGGTGGCAACAGTAAGCTGATTACGATAGTTGTTACAACCGGGAATACGATTCTTTCAAATTTAGATACAGGACGCAATTGTTCCATAACAATTTTGCGGTCAGCTTCAGAAGTCAAAAGTTTCATGATAGGTGGTTGAATCAACGGAACCAAGGACATATAGGAGTAAGCAGCAACAGCGATTGCACCGAGAAGGTTCGGAGCCATCTTTGCAGCCAGGTAAATAGCTGTCGGGCCGTCAGCACCACCGATAATACCGATAGCAGCTGCTTCCTGAACGGTGAAGCCCAGCATCATAGCGCCCAACAAAGAGATGAATACACCTAATTGTGCAGCAGCACCCAATAACAGGGTTTTCGGATTAGCAATCAGCGGACCGAAGTCGGTCATTGCGCCAACGCCGAGGAAAATCAACGGAGGAAATATTTCATTATTTATTCCGTAGAGGATTACTTGCATAACGCCAGGATCAGTTTCAAAACCGGTCTTAGGGATATTAGCCAACAGACAGCCAAAAGCAATCGGGGATAGCAACAATGGTTCAAAGCCTTTACCCAGGGCAAGGTACAACAAGATTATACCTACCAAAATCATGATAGCATTACCCACAGTAAAAGCTGCAAATCCACTATCATTCCAAATCGCCATAATGGCAGTTACAAATGCGTCCAAATTTCTCACCTCAATAATTATTTTAGAAAACATTTAATATTAGTAATACGAGCTTTTCTCAAGCTCCCTTTGTTGGGTCTAGTTTACGGATTACCGTCATCAACAATCCCAGGATGTACAACACTGCAAAAACAATCGTCATGTTAATTGCTGCTATCAGCCAAGGATTAGTCGTCACAGAATTCATTCTGCCGCCTCCTTAAAAACCATTAAACACTAAAAATATAAAAAGGTCGCAGCCGGTGGCTCCGACCTTTTCAGTATTATTTACCAGGGAAGAAAGGCCAAACCATTGGGATAATGATGATGGAGACTATGAAGCATACGACAACCAAACCAGTACCGGCTTTGACATAGTCGTTGAAGCGATAGCCGCCAGGTCCAAGAACCAAGGTGTTTGGAGGAGTACCAACAGGAGTTGCAAATGCGCAGGAAGCTGCAACTGCAATTGCCATCAAAACTGCTTGCGGAGAAGCACCCAATTGTTTTGCGATTGCAATACCGATCGGACACAAAAGCGCTGCGGAAGCAGTATTGGACATGAATTGAGTCAAACCGCAGGAAAGCAGGAACAAAACGATGGTAACAACCATAGGAGATGGTGATCCACCCATTAAACCTACTGCCCAATTGGCAATCAATTTGCCGGCGCCGGTTTTATCCAAAGCAGTTGAAACAGGCATCATGCCAGCAAACAAGAAGATAGTAACCCAGTCAATGGAAGCATAAGCTTGTTTTTCTGTCAGGCAGCCAGTCAATACAGCTACAATAGCGCCGGTAATCGCTGCCATTTCCAAGGTGAAACCTTTAAGGTCAAGAGCCATAACAACTACGACGACAAGAAGAATTGCGCCGGAAATAAGTTGTTTTGTTTTATTAATATTTCCCGTAGCTTCGATTTCTTGTTCAATTTCCTGATCAGCATCAAGAGCTTTTTTCGGCAAAAGATGTTTGCCGATGAACATCATATAGATAATGCCGACTATGCTAAGAGGAATACCGATATAAGCAAATTCAAAGAAACTGAAAGGTTTGAAGCCAGCTGCCTGCAAAGCACCGGCAGCAATGATATTAGGCGGTGTGCCTACAAGGGTAATAATACCGCCCAAACCAGCAGCAAAAGCCAAAGGCATCAACTGTCTGGAAGCAGGGATTTTTGCTGCAGAGCAGATACCAAGAACAACAGGAAGCAAGCAAGCTGTTGTACCAGTATTGGATAATACTGAGGAAAGTCCTGCACCTACAATCATGATACCAAGCATCAGGCCATTTTCGCTGGTACCGGAAAGTTTTACAACCGTGGTACCAATTTTTTGTGCCAGACCGGTATGGAACATCGATGCACCAACTATAAACATACCTGCAAAAAGTACAACTGTAGAATTGGCGAGACCGGAAAAAACAGTTTTAACAGGTATAAAACCGAGAACGCCGCAGGCAATAGCTCCCGCCATTGCTGTAACTGCTAAAGGTATAAGTTCTGTAACAAAGAATAACGCTACTACTGCCAACAAAATTAGACACTTTACATCTGCACCCACTATAAAGCCTCCTTTTCTTAAATAAGCATGATTTTTTACCGTCCTGCGTCATCTGGTCTTTTAGAACCAGCCAGCGACTTACGGCACTGCATATAAATGTCTCTCACCCCCTTTACCCACGGATAAAGGATACACTTTTTTTATCTCTGCGAGCATTGTACTAAAGATATATTATTTTGAACTATTTTTTTGTCTTCTTACTTATGGCCTAATACTTTCGGGTAGCAAATACCTTTTTGCATCTTAAGTACGTATTTTATGGATACATTCAATCGTTTTTAGTACTTTGGTACTAAAGCTAAAGTATTACTACCATAGGTGTAGCGGTGTTATTCATACCGCAAACTTATTGCTGGAATTCTTTGCAAGCTATATACTTAGCATATGAAATTATTTTGGTTTTCCTAACCCGTTTGTAATTGGCAGAATTATACATTATTTTTTATAACTGCTATTTAAGGGTCTAAAGACTGTAAATACACAATTATATGAGGTGCAAAATATGAGTAAATATTTTTCCCCACAGGAATGGTTAAAATTTATAGGCAAAGAGAAGCTTCAGACTTTTCAGGATGTATTTTCACAAAGTTATAATGTGAGCATGTCCTTTTTCGATGCCGAAGGCAAACCTTTAACGGTTTTTTCTAAATATCCTCTGTTTTGCACTGTCGTTCAAAAGGAAAATCTGCAGCGTTGCATTGAGGAAGGCAAAAACCACCTGGCAAGTATCCAGGAAAAAGACAGATCAAAATTTTTCACCTGCCCCTTCGGCCTCATAGGCTTCGTCTGCCCGATTTTTTTTGATGGTCAGATCATGGCATATGCTTATGTCGGCGGAGTGACTTATGAAGGCAGTAAAATTTCACCGGAAACACGTGAACGCTATCATTTACCGGTAATCAGCAAAGAGAGATTAAAAGAAATAAGTGAACTTCTGGAAGAAACCTTGAATTTGCTTAATGTTAATCTTTCCATATTTGAAAAATGTAAAATTAAAGAAAAAAGAGAGTTCAGGGAAGATGATTTAAAACGTAACTCGCGCATCAGCCTGCGGGAAAAGGAAATTGTCGAACTGGTCTGCAAGGGTTTAAGCAACAAACAAATTGCCGATGCACTGTTTATCAGCGAGCGAACGGTAAAAACGCATGTCAGCAATATTCTGGCCAAATTGAATCTGCACGACAGAATGCAATTATTAGTGCACTACTATGGCAGCAGCGGAGATAACGATGAGCATTAAAAAAAAGCTGGTTATTTTCATAACGGCACTGATTATTTTGCCAATGTCTCTGCTGATGTTGGTTTCGAATTTTTTTCTCAGCAGCCAGGTCAGAACCGAAGAGCAAAAATATCTCAATTCCAGTTTGGAAATTGTCTTCAGCGATATACAAAAAAGAAGAAGCGATATGCAGACAGTTTGTCACTTTTTCGCCGAAGACGAACATATCAAAGATTATTTACAACAAAAGGAAGTCGGGCAACTCAACAGCAATTTAAAAAGATTCAAAAATTATTATTATAAAAATACAGATTACGCTATTGTTGTAGATAAGAATAATGCCTTGCTTGCCTACGTCTCGCCAAATATCAGATATGAGCCCAATGGCAAAATTGCTGCTTTAGTGCAAAAAGCGATGCAGCAAAACAGGATAATTCAGACCACTGATATCGTTTCCTTAGATGAGTTATTTGCAACCAGCAGCAAGGAATATAATGATTACTCGGTTAAATTGGATGAAAGTTTTGCCGGTCAAAATCAATACCTGCGCAAGGCTTTGATTGAATTTACGATTGTTCCTATCAAAGAAAAAAACAATGCGGCTAATGTATCGGGAGCCTTGGTTGTCGCAGACATTGCCAACAGTGAATACTATTTTCCTGAATATATAAGTTCCCGCGCTACAGAAGGCTTTTTGGTTCTTTCCGTTGATGGTATCCGCGTTGCTACCAAAGCAACCGAGGGTGAAGAAATCCCTTATCTTATCGGTACCAAAGCAATTAAAGGAGAAAATTTAGATAATAAAGCTGGGCAGTTTTTCGGTAAAAACAATATTAAAGGAATCAACTATGTGTTTTTGGATAGAGAAATTAAGAACATTGATGGCAAAGTAGTTGGCTATTTGAGCATCGGCATTGAAGAGAGCCGTTTTGCTTCAATGGTTACGGACAATAGATCAATTGCTCTGGCCGTCATCTTTATTTGCCTGATCATCATGCTGATCCTGGGTCATGTTTTAGCAGAAAATATTAGTGCGCCTATCGTAGCTGTAACTCAAATGGTAAAAAAATACGGCCAGAAATATTTAGGAACAGCTCCCGCTGGTCCTACAGTCACAGATGATGAAAGCGTAATCTTGCTGGAATCCTTCCAGGAATTTATCAACAATCTCAAAAAAGCCGAAGAAGAAAGAACGGTCTACCTGAAACAGTTGGAAGAAGAACATTCCAAACAAAAGCAGCTGTCTGAAACTTTAAAAGAAACCAATGACAACCTGGAATTATTAGTAACTGAAAGAACTCAGCATCTGCAAGCCGTGGTTGCAGAATTGAAGAAACTTGACGTCACGAAGTCACAGTTTCTTGCTAACTTAAGCCATGAATTGCGGACTCCTTTAAGCGTCATTATCAATGCGGCAGACGTTTTAGGCGGTAATTATTTTGGCAAGCTCAACGACAAGCAGGATAAATATATTCACAGCATATCCTATTGCGGCAATCATCTGCTGCAGTTGATTAATGACTTGCTGGACATTTCCAAGTTAGCTTCAGGGAAAATGACCCTGAAAAGGCAGGAATTTTATATCGCTAACCTGGTTAAGGAAGTCGTAAAAAATGTAAAAAATTTAATTAAGAATAAAGAACTGTCAATCTCAGTAGATATTGAGCCTGAAGATTTTCTCATCTACGCTGATCTGCAACGCATGACCCAAATTTTTTATAATTTACTTTCAAATGCGATCAAATTTACGGATTCCGGCGGGAAAATCAGCATTAAAATCTTTCATCGGGCAGATAAGATGGAGGTCATTGTCCAGGATACCGGAATTGGCATCGCCGAAGAAGATCAAAAACGTATTTTTTGTGAGTTTGAGCAAGTGGAAGGTAATTATGACAAACGCTTTGGCGGCACAGGCCTGGGCTTGCCTATCGTCAAAAAGCTTGTTGAATTGCATGCTGGTCAGATTTTCTTAAAGAGCAAGTTGGGTGAGGGAACAGAAATCATTTTTGCTATCCCATTAACAGAAGAAAACGCATAATGAATCGAGGTAAAAAAGTGGGACGAATTTTAGTCGTTGACGATAATGAGCAAATATGTGAATTAGTCAAAGATGTTGTTGAAAGTTGGGGCCATACTGTCTATACTGCCGCAGAGGGCAGAAACTGTCTCGACATCGTCGCCAGAGAATTTCCTGATATAATTTTGTTGGATGTCATGCTTCCAGGCCTGAGTGGCTATGAAGTATGCAAAAAATTAAAGGAAAACTCCCTGACAAGAAATATCTTTGTCATAATGATGACAGCTCTGAGCGACATAGAAGACCGCATCCATGGTTTTAAAGTCGGCGCTGACAATTTTTTAGTTAAACCTATCAACTATGAAGAATTACAGGCAATTATCAATAAGCTGCTCAAAGACAAGCTGTGTGCCGATACCATGGAGCCACGCAAAGGTGTAGTCAATGTTTTAAATAAAATAATGTGTACGATTGGCGACAAACGTCTTAATTCTTTAGTTGGCAACGAATTGTTGTATGCTAAAAAATTGGCTGAAAATCTTTCTCTTAACGAAGAGGCGGAAGACCGTTTAATGGCGGCTATCATACTTCAGCACGCAGGCACAATTATGGCGGCAGATGAAAGCGACTTTCTTAATGCCGGCTTAAACCTGCTGGAAGATTTAAGATTAATAAAATGGCTGAAACCTGTTTTGCTTTACTCAGCGAATAGCACTACAAATATTGATTATGAAGAATTAAAAGTTAAAATCAGGCTTACCGGTTTGGAAATCGAAGCGGATATTCTCACTGTTGTCAACAGATTTTCCTGGCTCCTGTCAGAGAAAGACGATAACATTAACCTCGCTTTATCGCTGCTGAAAAGAGACGGCGCAACAAAAGGATATAATTCTGATATTCTTAAACGCCTGGAGCAAATAATTAGTGATGAGAAAATCCTTTCATCAATTAAATAAAAAAATCAGCTAGCGAAAGCTAGCTGATTTTTTAATGTAAAATAAACATAAAGTTTTCTTAATCCTTCAAATGCGACAAATATTTAACCGCGCTCAAAGCAGCAACTATGCCCTGACCAGTTGCCCTGCTGATTTGCCATGGTTGACCCGTGCAATCACCAGCTCCAAAAATTCCGTCTACACTGGTTTCCATCTCTTCGCCAACGGCAATTGCCTTGCCATGAAGCTGTAATTCCGGGAACAAAGAATCAATAGGGTCAGAATCTCTGAAAATGAATACTCCATGCACCGGATAATACTCATGCTTGGTTCTGACACCAGTCACCCTGTCGGTACCGGCAATTTCATCTATTTCTGCTGATGCAAGCTCAATGTTAGAATGTTTCAGGGGACCTTCCAGCTTGAAACGCGGCATCAAAACGACCTTCTCACAAATCTCTGCCAAAAAGTCGACTTCTTCCAAAGCACTTGGAACCGTTACAATGGCTGCAACCGTCTTACCTTTGAAGAAATGTCCGTCACAAGTAGCACAATAGCTCACGCCCCTGCCAATAAACTCTTTTTCTCCCGGTATGATTTCAGAAGAAGATGCCCCTACTGCCAAAATAATTGATCTTGTATTATAAAAACCATTAGCTGTGCCAAGAGTAAAAGTCTTGTCATCCTGACTAGCATACATGACTTTTTCCCTTACTATCGTAGGCTCGAAACTCTTTGCATGCTCAAGAAATTTGTCCATCAGATCCTGTCCGGAAATATTAGGCAAACCGAGGTAATTACTTACCATATGAGCTTTTCGCAAACGTGGACTGAAACCATTGGCGTCAAAAATAATAACTTTTTTATTACGAATGCTGGCAGTAACCGCAGCCGAAAGTCCGGCCGGACCACCACCGATGATGGCAATATCATAAATTTTTTCCATAACATCGACCGCCTTTACAAAAAATTATCATACTTAAGCAATTTCCTCTTACAGTTAATTCTAGTTTATTGAGCAAGACAAGTCAATTAATCAGGAAACTTATGTTGATTTTGAAATAAATTCAACGGATAATGGTTATTATTCAATATCTTTTAAAATTTTTATAGAAAAGCGAAAGGTTTTTTTGCTGCAATGGCGAATTAAAATATTTATAGACCCGAAAAGGTCTTATAACAAAGAAAGGATGTGTTAAACCTATTTTTCTGATATAAAATCAAAAATCCTGAAGTAATTAGATGTTAACAAGCGGAAATTTTACCGCAATAATAAAAAGAAGGAAGGTTTTTAAATGAGAGAAGTAAAATTTTTCATCTGCAAACATTGTGGAAATATTGTAGGAATGATTCATGACAGCGGTGCGCCTTTGTCTTGCTGTGGTGAAGAAATGACAGAATTGGTAGCTAATACAGTAGATGCCGCTAAAGAAAAACATGTTCCGGTTATCACAATCGAAGGCGATACTGTTACCGTAAAAGTCGGTAGCGTAGCTCACCCAATGCTACCGGAACACTACATCCAATGGATCTATTTGCTGACAGAACAGGGCGGCGAACGTAAGATTTTGAAACCTGGCGATGCTCCTGAAGCAGTTTTCGTTATGACTCCTGGCGACAAGTTTATTGCTGCCTATGAGTATTGCAACCTGCACGGTTTGTGGAAAGCTTAATAAACAAAAAATATGCGGCTGTGACCAAAAGTCACAGCCGCTTTTTTTATACCCACTCGTATTATTTTTTATAAACGATATCCCTGGTTATTTTACTTAAATCCTGCACCCCCGTCATAATCATGGCCGCTTCCAATTCTGCCTGTATGTATTTAAGCAAGAAGGCAATGCCTTGGGCGCCGCCGGCACCTGCCTGCGTTATCGGGCGTCCTAAAAGCACAGCATCAGCACCCAGCGCCAGCATTTTTAACACATCGAAACCTGTACGGATACCACCATCAACAAACACCGTCATTTTATTGCCGACAGCATCACTAATCCCTGGCAATACTTCAGCCGTTCCCGGTGTATGGTCAAGCACGCGTCCACCATGATTGGAAACAACAATGCCATCAATACCAGCCTCGGCACACATCAAAGCATCTTCTATATCCATTACACCTTTGATGATCAAAGGCAATTTTATGTTCTGCTTCAGTTCAACAAGTTCCGCAAAAGTCTTAGGACCAACAGGCTGTCCGGAAACCGTCATATTAATTAAAGCCGCAGCATCCACATCAATGGCAACGGCAACAGCTCCTGCCGCTTCAGCCTGATAAGCGAGCTCAATGATTTGCTCATTTGGTCTCGGCTTAATAGTAGGAATACCCCAACCACCCTCGAACAAAATTGCAGCAAGCCCGCTCGAATAGATTTCCTGGAGCTTCCCGTCGCCGACCATACCCATAGAACCAGCGTCTTTAGAACCGCTGATAACGGCTTTTGCATAATCACCTTCAGAAATATAGTTGTTCCAGTTAAAAGCAATTCCTCCGATAGGAGCTGCCAGAATAGGCATTGATAGTTCATTACCCCACAAAGTAAAAGCCGTTGAAGGTTTATGAACATTATGAATTATCCTTTGTCTCAGCTTAACATCGGCCAAAGCGCTGATATTATTACGAAAAGCCTGGCCGGTACCGACACCGCCGGCGCCGGGAATTTCTCCCGCACAAGCACGTCCATCACAAACAGGGCACATGCGGCAGACTTTGCCGAACTTTTGCCTGCCCAAATCCCTTAATTCTTTCATATCCATCAAAATTCACCCCATATGCTTTAAAATAATCATCTTTATTATACTATAGAATGAATTAAATTTAACAAAAAAGTGCCCTCAAGGTAGTATTTTCACTCACTTGAGGGCACTTTAGCCGTTACCTTTCCTTAAAACATCAGAAAGGTGTTGTTACCGGCGACTTCCTATGATGAGTTGCCTGTTCAAAAGCCTGCGCAATCATAATAAGACGTTTTTCTGACCAAGGCTCGCCGATTATTTCCATACCAATAGGCACACCCGTTACAGAGTCAGCATCCGGTTTGGAGAAACCTGCCGGCACCACTACCGATGGGAAGCCCGTTACCGAACAAAGAACGCCATTACGCTGTTTTTGAGAACTGCCAACCTTGCAGACAAGTTGCTGCTGATGCGGGTAAACAATCGCATCAAGTTCATAGTCGGCAATAATTTTCATAATCGAATTTCTGACTTGAGCCTGCCGCAGAATTTTTTTGTCATATTCCGGGGAATGCGTTGTCAGTTTAATTGCTGTTTCTATGTTTTCCTTATCAACAGGATGGTACAGTCCCTTTTCGTAAATTTCTTTAAGAGAGTGCACAGCTACTTTATCTGCCGGTATGGCCTGCAAATATGCGGTCAGATGATCGCTGAAATCATCCAAGTGCACGCTGACATCGGCAGTAAGCCATGCCGAGTTAATATCTTCTTTAATATCCATCACAATTGCGCCCGCCGCTTTCATCTGGTCAATAGCGGCATTTACAACTGCATTCACTTCTTGGTTAATTTCTTCTTTACCAAAAAAGCTCTTTAAAACACCTATACGTTTGCCGACAAGCGTAGCGCTTTCCAACCCAGCAGCATAATCAGTTCCTCTGTGTGGGAAATCCCAGGCAGTAATCTCATCTTCCGGGTCATAGCCGGCAATAACCGACAAAGTCCTTGCGGCATCCTCCACAGTACGACAAATGGCCCCTGCCGTATCCTGCGTCATAGAATATGGTACAATTCCTCCCCTACTGACGCAGCCGATGGTTGGTCTGATCCCAACAAGACTGTTGGCGGACGACGGTGAACGAACGGAGTTGATTGTGTCTGTACCAATGCCGACAATACCGAAGTCAGCCGCGATGGCTGCTCCGGTGCCGCCTGAAGAACCGCCAGGAGTTCTTGTCAGATCATAAGGATTAAGCGTTTGTCCCTGAATAGAGCTGATTGTTTCGCCCCAAATCGCAAATTCATGCAGATTAGATTTTGCCAATATTATTGCGCCGGCTTTTCTAAGCTGCTTAACAAGGAAAGCATCTTTCTTTGACTCAAACCCCTTTAAGGAAATCGCGCCGGCTGTCGTCGGCATATCGTAGGTTTCACAATTATCCTTGAGAATTACAGGTATGCCATGAAGAGGACCGACAAATCCATCCTTTGCCAATGTTTCATCCATTTTTTTAGCTTCCTGCAAAGCATTGGGATTAATTAGAATAATTGCATTCAGTTTTGGTCCCTTTTTGTCATATTTATCAATTCTATCAAGATAATAACTGGCAAGCTCAACAGCTGTTAATTTTTTCTCCTGCATCAACTTATGTACTTTAGCAATAGTTAGTTCTCTCATTTTTTCTCCTCCTTAAACCGGTAAGAAAGTTACGCCAATGATGAAGATAAAGCCGCTCATCAACATTATAGCGATAGAGTAACCCATGATTTCACGTGCTTTAAGACCTGTTACGCCGAGAAGTGCCAAAGCCCAGAACGGCTGTGCCATATTCGTCCAGGTATTGCCATAAGCTACTGCCAGACAGGTCTTAATGATATTAGCATTCATCATCATTGCCGAATTAATAGCTACAGGACCTTGTACTGCCCATTGACCGCCACCGGAAGGCACGAACATATTAATTACAGAAGCACTGAGGAAAGTCCATAGATAGAAAGTATCAGGTGTGCTGATGTTAACCATGAAATTAGCCAGCATATCAACTAAACCTGAATACTGAATCATACCCATGATGCCTGCATATAGCGGGAATTGGAAAATTATTCCGGCTACGCCAGGAGTTGCAGCTTTTACTGCCTTCAGATAGCTTGCAATGTTCTTGTGCATCAGTATGCCCAAAAACATGAAAATCGCATTAACCAGGTTGATATCAAGCACAAAACCTTTGGTTGCAAAATGCCATACGACATAGACCATACCCAATAAACCCAGCAAGCCTGCCAGAATCGTGCTGTGGTTCAGAATATCGCCGACTGAAGGGTCTTTCGGCATTTCCGAAACAGCGCTGCTCTCCAGTTCAATTGCTTTCAGGCTTTCCTCACTCAGCTCTGAGACGTTAGTAGGTTTCGGATGAACCATGGAGGCAAATAGCGGTGGGAAAATAAGCAATGCAAGCGTCACAAAAATGTTCATAGGGTTGAACATATAGTCATACATAGAGATAAGACCTATTTTGCTTTCCAGGAAATGTCCCGGGGTTGCAATCAAAAGACCAATTGATGCAGAAAGCATTCCGTGCCAGGTCATTTGTCCTACATAAGCACCTGCACCAATCAAGCCGTATTCGAACGGAATTTTTTTAATGCGCAATTCACGTGCCAGTTCTTTTGCCAACAGTGCCCCGACTATAAGGCTTAATCCCCAATGCAGGAAGGAAACTAATACTGATACGAAGGTTACCAGCCAGGCAGCCTGTTTACCGGTCTTAGCCATTCCTGCCAATTTCTGTATGCCTCTCTTTGTCAGAGGAGCTTCAGAAACTGCCGAGCCGGTTATAATGATCAATGCCATTTGCATCGCAAAAGTTAACAGGCTCCAGAGTCCTTTATACCAGTGTTGAACCATTTTCATTGGTGATACATCTGCCACTAATACTCCAAGCAGGAAGGATATAAGTGTTAAGACAACGGCAAAAATACTGGGGTCAGGCATGTACTTCATTGAAATCCGTGTCAAAGTCGAGCCTATTCTCATTACTGGATTTTCCGCTTCTACAATCTTATCCTTGTCAGGCATGAAATTTCCCCCTTTGTTTTTTGTTTGTACAAAGCACAGATGCTGTTTTTCTTTAGAAGTTCACTCCTTCCTCTTTCAGCGATTTTTCATGCAAATACAAAAACACCGGCTCGAAAACTTTCCCTGCGTTGGAAAAACATGCATCATACGGCAAATCAATAAGACCTTACACCTCCTCATTTTTGCCATAACTGAGACCAAAATCCGCCACCTTTTCCCCACAAGGAGCAAACACACAAAAAGAGCCCGCTCCATTCCAAGGCAACAAGCCCCTCTGTCTTTAAAAAGCCTTTACATTGTTCCGAACCAATGTTGCAGGCAAAACAACTTATCTTTATATTCCAAAAAAGCATTAATGCTTTTTTAAATTCCGATTTGCGTTAATAGTCTTTTCTACGAATACAAAGAAACTCCTCTTTTTATAAGAATATTTGTTTAACTCTTTTTTCAATTAAATATATCAAAAATAAAGAGCATGATTTCCGATTACGTCGAAAACCATGCTCTTTAAAATGACTAAAGAAAATATTTATTTTAGTAATTAAGAATCTTTAAGGGATTTACGGTCTGTCCATTAAGCAAAACTTCGAAATGCAGGTGAGGACCTGTACTGTAGCCACTGCTGCCTACATAACCAATAACATCACCCTTTTTGACACTTTCTCCGGAGCTCACAGCAATCGAGCTCATATGCCCATATGCCGTTTCATAGCCATTGCCATGAGAAATCTTGACATAACGACCATAGCCACCATTCCAGCCAGCCTGCTCTATATCACCGGCTGCGGAAGCATAAACTGGGTCACCATAATTGCCGGCAATATCAATACCAGGATGAAAATCGGAACCATAGCCGAAAGGATCATAACGATAGCCATAGCGGGAAGAAATTTCGCCGCTGTCCGTAGGCCAATAGTTAGGCGTAACACTCTTTTGTTCAAGCTGTTCCAGCATATTACTCAGATTTTCATATTTGTATGTGATACGTTCCTCAATAAGTTTATTCTGCTTACTAAGGAGATCCATATTACTAAGACCAATTTTACCCGGGCCGCCCTGACCCTTCATATCGGCATCATAAGAAGCACGGTCAACACCACCACGTGATGTGCCATTGCCATCCTGATCCAAAGTTCTGCGTACTTCTGCTTCCAGCGCAGCAACTTCCGCTAGGTTTTTTTGAATTTTTTCATTTTCAGCCAGCAGGGCCTGCAATTTTTCTTCCTGTCGGGCATATTGCGCACGATAGGTCATAAGTTCTTGCTGCTCCTGATCTGCCCTATTAACAGCATAAGCGCCTTTAACCAGGCTGCCAATACCGCAAATCATAGCTACGCAAACGAGAATGGCTACAGGTTTCTTGATGCGGAAAACCCTTGTACCCTTGCCCGGACGTGCGATTGCTACAACATAATCCCGATTTGGGGTATACTCTTTTTCTTGCTGTTCCATCAAAAATACCTCCTAAACACTTTCCCATTATCGCACAATTTGCAATATTAATCAAATTGCTCACAAAAAAGACACAAACGGAACAGCATTTATGTAAAGTTTTTAGCAGTTGAAATTCTATTTATAAAAGCCAAGTTTTTTGCCCAAAGACAAAATTCTATGCCCGATAAAAGGCAATTCTTCTGCTTCCTCACGGTGCATTCCACCTAGTGCAATAAGGCTAATAGCATAAATCGGGACTGCCACAATCAACGATGCCAAAATATTCCAGGCGCCCCAGGAAGGAGTTATTACAAGGACACCCCAAACGGCAGCACCCATTGCCAAAGAAGCAAGGAATGGTTTTAATACGCCACCAATTGATAAAGAAAAACCAGTATATTTATATATGAAGAACAAATTCATAATAGCCGCAACACCAATGTCAGAAACAGTTGCCCAGGCAGCACCTTTTATGCCCAATTCAGGAATTGCGGTCAAGACCCAGCTCAGGACCACTTTAGTCGTAGCAGCAATAATCATATTAATGACAGGGATAGTTGTCTTACCAAGTCCCTGCAAAATACCTGTGCTGACCTGATGCAGGCCAAGCATAAAGATGGCCGTACTCATCGTTTGAATGGCAGGTGCGGCATTCGGCGCGTTATAAATCATGGTGGCAATTTTCTCCGCCAGAATAAATAAACCAATTGTACAAGGTATGGTAATAATGCAAGTTACGCTAAAAGCAGTCTTCAATTTTGCTTTAATACCAGCATGATCCTTCATAACGCGTGATTCAGAAATAGCCGGCACGAGACTAATTGCCAGTGAAGCTGTAAGAATAGTAGAAAGATTAATCAAAGGAACTGCCATACCAGTAAGGTAGCCGAACATCTCAGTTGCCTCGCTGACATTAAAACCGGCTACTTCGAGCCTTGCCGGCACAATCAGCAAATCCAGATTGGCTACCACAGGCAGCATCAGACTAGACATAGAAACCGGCAGCGCAAGTCTGACCAGCCGCTTGACCACATCCCAAGACGATTCTTTGGCAAACTCAACCTTCTGGTTATTTATCTCATTATGAAATTGTTTTTTCAGTCGAGCGTAAAACCAACACAATACCAAGAGGCCGCAGAATGCCCCCACGCCGGCACCCATACTGGCGCCGCCGGCAGCATAAGCAAGCCCACGCGGCATAAACATATTAGCGAAGAAAATCATCGTAACAACACGTGTCAGTTGTTCAACTATTTCAGAGGCAGCAGTAGGTGTCATAATCTGCCAGCCTTGCAGATACCCGCGAAAGCTGGAAAGAAAAGTAACAAAAAATACAGCCGGTGCCAAGGCTATGATCGAATAGTAGGCACGGCCATCTCTGATCAGATGGTTATCGATCAGCCACCCTGCTCCGAACAACAATGCTCCGGAAAAAATAAGGCCGGTCAAAAGAAGCAGCCGCAGCGATATATGAAAGACTCTCTGTGCACCGAGATAGTCCTTCTGCGCAAGTTTTTCCGCCGTGATGATTGAGATTGCAACAGGAATACCGGCAGAAGAAACCGTAATTGCCATCAAGTAGATTGGAAAACCCATCTGGTAAAGGCCAATGCCTTCGCCACCCATAACACGTGACAAAATAATCCAGTTAAGTGAGCCAATCACTTTGACCACTATACTGGAAATAGTAAGAATCAGAGTACCTTTTAAAAATTTATGATTATTTGTCTTAGCTTCAGTCTTTTGCTCCATAGCTCTCCGTCCTGCTGCAAACAAAGCAGCGATAGTTAACACAATTATACATGATAATTATCTACTCATGTGGTAATTTTTACAAGTCTTTTTCGGCATTTTGCCTTCAATTATGTTGCTTTCCTTACAATCAGTTGCTACAATTAGTTTGATAATGTTTGATACTAGAAGGAGGTCCTTACATGAAAAAATTGTTTGCCCTTGCTCTTGCCTCCATCCTCGCTTTTTCAGCTCTTGCAGGATGCGGCAGCGATAAGAAGGGCGCAGACAAGAAGGCCGGTGAAAAAACCAAGGTTGCCTTTGTCTATGTCAGTTCTGCCAAAGATGGCGGATACTCCATGGCTCATGACCTCGGCCGCCAATACGTCGAGAAAAATATGCCCAACGTAGAAGCCACCTTTATGGAATCGGTACCTGAGGGTGCTGATGCTGAGCGTGTCATCAGCCAATTGGCGTCACAAGGCAATAAGATCATCTTCACTACCAGCTTCGGTTACATGGATCCAACCATTAATGTAGCTAAAAAATACCCTGATGTTACTTTCCTGCATTGCTCGGGCTACAAAACAGCCCCTAATGTTGGTAATTACTTCGGCCGTATGTATGAAGCGCGCTATCTGACCGGTATAGTTGCCGGCAAACAAACGAAAAGCAACGTGATAGGTTATGTTGCAGCTTTCCCAATTCCTGAAGTTGTCCGCGGCATCAATGCCTTCACGCTTGGTGCTAAATCTGTTAACCCTGATGTGAAAGTCAAAGTTCTCTGGACAAACACCTGGTACAATCCTGCCAGTGAAAAGCAAGCGGCTCTTACCTTGCTTGATGCCGGTGCTGACGTTATTGTCCAACACCAGAATACGCCTGGCCCACAGCAAGCTGCTGAAGAACGTGGTAAATTCGGCATTGGTTACAACGTAGATATGTCCGGTGCGGCTCCCAAAGCTGAACTCACTTCTGCCGTCTGGAACTGGGGTCCTTATTATGCAAGTGCCATTCAGCAAATCATTGATGGCAAATGGAAATCCGGTGCTTACTGGGGTTCTATGAAAGACAAGGTTGTTGACATCGCTCCTTACGGCCCTGCTGTCAGCGACGATACCAAGAAAATTACTGATGCTGCCAAAGCCAAAATTATTGACGGCAGTCTGAAAGTATTTGCCGGTCCAATCAAAGACCAAACCGGCAGTGTTAAAGTTGCCGAAGGCCAGACAATGTCAGATGAAGATCTGCTGAAATTTGACTGGTTTGTCGAAGGCGTTGAAGGAACAATTAAATAAAATAAATTTTAAGGGGATGTTTCGCATGAAAAAATTGCTTGCTCTCGCCCTTACGCTCACAGTAGCGTGCGCTGCTCTGGCAGGCTGCGGCGGTGACAAAAAGGCAGCTGACAAAAAAGCCGGCGAAAAAACAAAAGTAGCTTTTGTTTATATCGGTTCAGCTAACGACGGTGGTTATTCCATGACTCATGATTTAGGCCGTCAATATGTCGAAAAAAATATGCCTAATGTACAAACCAGCTTCGTTGAATCTGTACCAGCAGGTGCTGACGCTGAACGTGTTATCACCCAACTGGCTTCCCAAGGCAACAAAATCATCTTTACCACCAGCTTCGGTTTCATGGACCCAACAATCAACGTAGCAAAAAAATATCCGGATGTAACTTTCCTGCATTGCTCCGGCTACAAAACAGCTCCTAATGTAGGAACCTATTTCGGCCGTATGTACGAATCCCGCTATCTGACCGGTATGGTTGCCGGCAAACAAACCAAGAGCAACGTAATCGGTTATGTTGCAGCTTTCCCTATTCCTGAAGTTGTCCGCGGCATTAATGCTTTCACCCTTGGTGTTCGCTCCGTTAACCCGGATGCGAAAGTAAAAGTTGTCTGGACCAATACCTGGTATAATCCAGCCGGTGAAAAACAGGCCGCGCTTACCTTAATCGATTTCGGTGCCGACGTTATAGCACAACACCAAGACACCCCTGGCCCACAGCAAGCTGCTGAGGAAAGAGGCGTTTACGGCATCGGCTATGATATGGACATGTCCAAAGCAGCTCCTAAAGCTTCCTTGACAGCTGCTGTCTGGAACTGGGGTCCATATTACGTAAATGCTATTCAGCAAATTCTTGATGGCAAATGGAAATCCGGTGCTTATTGGGGCGGCATGAAAGATAAAGTTATTGATATCGCTCCTTACGGTCCTGCTGTCAGCGAAGATACCAAGAAAGTTACTGATGCAGCTAAAGCCAAGATTCTTGATGGCAGCCTGCAAGTATTTGCTGGTCCTATTAAAGACCAATCCGGCGAAGTGAAAGTCCCAGCCGGCAAAACAATATCTGATGAAGATCTCCTTAAATTCGACTGGTTTGTCGAAGGCGTTGACGGTACAATTAAATAAAATCACCCCAAAACTAAAAGAGCGTTTCGCAATTGCGAAACGCTCTTTTTTATTTTGATAGCTTAAAACTTAAACTTACTTTTAACCACGATTCCTTTAGGCACTGGTACTATGGCAATGAATTGCACGACATCAAGCACATTTTTGCCCATGAAACTTGTCCTGACAAGTTTGCTGCAATTGATAAGCTCTGTGAAATAGACCTCCAGCATGCCATTGGCATAAGAACAGACAAAATCTTCATGCTCAATCACTGTGTCATCAAAAATTCTGTTAACAATCGCCATGATAAGCTTAGTTCCCAAGGTCTGGGCAACAGCTTCCAAAAATTTGTTGTCGCCAACAGCAAAATCAACTAAGCGCAGTCTCACATAAGCCTGTTTTTTGTTAATGGTAAATTCTTCCGGAACAATAAAAAGTTTCAGGCTGCCATGTTCTTTATGTTCAACCTCTAAAGCCACACCCGAATCTTCAAAATAGCTGATACCCTTAAAAACCAAATCGCTTTTAGCTAAAGAATCTTTAAGATAAAGATTGATCTCTTCATAAGGGATGGTAAGACCGCCGTGCGAAATATCTTCCCACTTCTGAGCAGACAGCCAGTGGCTGCTTTTTTCTTTCAAAGGCTGGAACCAATCGAGCACGCCGCTGATTGCATCTTCAACTTTTTCTGCTGCCGTGTCAGCCTTCACCTTGATATTTTGAAAAACGGACTCGGCTTCCATCTTGAAGCTTTTGCTTTCATCGCCCAACGGTTTATCCTTGCATTCCATTCCTGCTATTTCTTTAAATTTACTCATGCCTTCATCGCGTGCTTCTTCAAATATTTCTCTGAACTGAGCAACATCCTGAGGCTGTCCAGCTTTCAGCCAGGCATTAGCTACCTTGCCAACACCATAAGTCACGGCGATACCGACAGGTACCTGGACAGGTGCCAGAGGAATAAGCGTCACCAAAGTCTGCCCGACAAAAGAACCACCTAATGAGTATAGCAGTCCCAAAACCGCACTTTCTTCCAGCTTCACGCCACGCAGTTCGCCCAGCCGCATAATCATATAGACTTCATTTGCCATCAGGGCCATCGTACCAACCAGCGGAGCTACAACTATGACGCCGGCACGTGCCGCACCCCACAGGCAGATCTTTTCGGCTTCCCGTTCTATATCTATTATCTTGTCCAATAGTCGTCCTCCTTATTTAAATCTTAACGTCGATCTGAGCGGAGACGCCAACGCCCTGAACACGGCTAAAATTAGTCGGATTCTTGGAATCAATCGGAATCAAAGCCTTGACCCTGAAAGTTTTGCTCATAAAATTACCTTCGAGCTGCAAAGCCGCCTTGCACTGGTCAACAAGCTCCTGCGGCCCTGAAACCTGTGCCGCGCCAACATAGCCTCCGCTGCCAAGAGTAATAATTGGCACAACCTTAGTAGCATATTCACTGCTGACACCATGTTTGGCCGTAAGCGCATTAATAAAATCATTCAGTTCATCCGCATATCTGTCGACCAGATAACCAATGCCGCCGACCTTGAGAACATCCCCAAGAATACTTGCATTGACGTTAGGCATAGTGTTAACCATGATAAAGCTTGCCATAGCAGCAACCACCACTGCCTTCTTTCCACTACGAAAATTCATGACATCACCTCCAATTGCTAATTCTATATAATTTCAACACCAAAAGATAAATTCCTTTTTTATCTTTATTGAATATTCTGTGAAGAAAAAGTTATGCACGCCGGCACTGTCTGGAGTGATATAATTAAACCAAATATTGATTTGCGGAGGGCTTACTATTGGCTGCTATCTTATTCAAAGCTAAACAACTTTGCTTTCATGACAAAATATGTTTCGCCGATCTCGAAATTCCTGCCGGCAAAACAACTTTCGTTACCGGGCCGAGCGGTGCCGGTAAATCTACTCTGCTGCGCCTGTTGAATGGCGTTTTATCTCCAACTCATGGACAGCTTTACTATTTGGGACATGACCTTGAAACTCTTGACACTATTGGGCTGCGCAAAGATGTTCTTTTGGTTAGTCAGGCTGTTTTTCTTTTTGACGGTTCCATCCGCGACAATTTTGCTGCCTTCTATGAGCACCGCGAGAAAAGTTTACCCAGTGATGAAACTATTAAAAAATTCCTGTCAATCTGCTGTCTGCCTTTTGGACCTGATGCCATAACCAATACCATGTCAGGTGGCGAGAAACAACGCCTCTATCTGGCAATCTTTCTGTCCTTCCACCCTGCTGTACTGATGCTTGATGAACCGACCTCGGCTTTGGACAGCGAAACAGCAAACAGCGTTATGGGAAATATTATCTCTTATTGCCATGAAGAAGGCATCACGGTTATTGCTGTCAGTCACGACAAAGCTTTAACCGCGAAATTCAGCGAAAACATTCTGGAACTGGAAAGGGTTGAAAACAATTATGCGTGAGATTGTCGAGCTGGGAATACTACAATTCAGTGCAGTCTATCTATTATTAATCGTCGTTCTGGCAATCATGAAACACGCTAAAATTAACCAGACCAAGCTGCTCATCGTTGCCAGCTTTCGCATGACTATACAGCTGATATTGGCAGGTCTCGTCCTGACTTATATTTTTGACAACCAAAATCCGCTGTTCACAACGCTTTATCTGCTGGCCATGCTGGGTTTCACTATCAAGCGTACTTTAGGAAAAACTCCCGGGCTGAACAAGCAGTTCAGAATTGTCGTGGCTGGTTCGATCGCTTTCTCAGGTCTAGCCACCTTAGCTTTTTTCGTTGTTGGCGTCGTTGGGCAGAATCTTTTCAACCCGCAGTATGCCATTCCAATCGCCGGCATGATCATGGGCAATACCATGACTGGTGTAACACTAGCGTTAAAATCTTTTTCAGATAGTTTAAAAAGTCAGCGTGCCAAAATCGATTCCCTGCTGAATCTCGGCGCAACACCGCAGAAAATCTTATTACCTTATGTAAATAATGCCCTGGAAACGGCGCTTCTCCCTACGTTAAACAGTATGGTCGGTATGGGTATCGTTTCCCTGCCGGGTATGATGACAGGTCAGATTCTTTCCGGCACACTGCCAATGACTGCCATCATGTACCAGATTGCCATTATGATTGTTATCTGTACCACCGTGTGCCTATCCTCCTTCTCTTCTCTGCATTTTGGCTACCAGACTTTAATCAATAACCGTAACCAGATCAAACTGATTGGTGAATAAACAAATAAAAAGTGGTACAAAGGGGACCGTCCCCTTTGTACCACTTTTTTTATTTGTTCTTGTTTTCTTTGACTATTTTTTCTGCCAGCCTCACTGCCTGTACACCATCGGCTGCATACATATCGGCATTAATCTCTTTGGCATATTCGGCAGTCAGCACTGCGCCTCCCACCATAATCTTCGCATCTGCACCTTCCTTGTGCAGCAGCTTGATTGTTTCTTCCATACTGCCAAGCGTTGTCGTCATCAAGGCACATAGTCCTACAATTTCAGGTTTTTCCTTCTGGACTGCAGCCAGGATAGTTTCAGGGTCAACGTCTTTGCCCAAATCAACTACAGCAAAACCACTGTTGCTGAGCAGAGCGCTGACGATATTCTTGCCCAAGTCGTGAATATCACCTTTCACCGTGGCCAGGATTACTTTGCCGGCATAAGGCATATCTTCCGCCTTAATCTTCGTGCGCAAAGCATCGAAAGAAGTTTTCATCGCTTCCGCCGCCAACATGACTTGCGGCAGGAAGGTTCTGGCCGCACCGAAGTCTTCGCCGACCAGATGCATGCCCTTCACCAAGGCATTGGCCGTTATCTCTGCCGCGGTATATCCTTGTTCAAAAGCTGCAAGCGCAAGGGTCGCCGCTCTTTCTTTTTCGCCAGTCATGACTGCCTGACAAAGTTCCGCAAGAACGTCGCCACTCGTTACTGTCGGTGCACTGCTGGTTTCAATGTTCTTTTCTACATAATTTTTACTATATTCTATGCCTTGACTGTCCGTGCCTCTGATAACTTTGGAAGCAGCAGTCATCGTTTTTATTTTTTCCGAACACGGATTAATGATTGGTGCATCAAGTCCGCTGGCCAGTGCCATAAGATAGAAGGCCGTATTGATGTCTTCACGTCCCGGCAAGCCAAAAGAAACGTTGCTGAGGCCCATCGTTGTCGGATAGCCGAGTTCTTTACGATATTGCTGCAAAGTACGCAAAGTTTCCCGCGGCGCCTGGCCGTCAGAAGCTGCTGTCAAGACCAAAGGATCCAGCATGAAATCGCTGTCGCTCAGTCCTGCTGCTTTGCCTTCTGCAACCAAACGTTTGGCTATGACAAGTCTTTCCTCAGCTGTCTTCGGCAAACCTTTTTCTTCCAAAGGCAAAACCAATACCGCTGCACCATATTTCTTCGCCAAAGCAAAAATCTGCTCTTTAACTCCCGGTTTGTCACTGACAGAATTAATCAGCGCCCTGCCCGGGAAATTGCGCAGACCTGCTTCAACAACTGCCGGATCAGTACTGTCAATGGAAAAAGGGGCCGCAACCAACATGGACAAAGTTTCTACGACTTCCTTCATCAAAGGCTTCTGGTCGACGCCAGGAACACCCATATTTATATCAAGTACTTGCGCACCAGCCTGCACCTGATTCAAAGCTTCCCTTTTGACAACAGTCAAGTCGCCGTTTTTAATATCAGCAGCCATCGCTTTGCGGCCGCTGGGGTTAATTCTTTCGCCAATCAAAACAGTCGAATGCTTTTCGCCAAGCCAAACTGTCTTGGTCCTGGATGCCAAGCGTACGCCCTGTGGCAAGGCTTCCCGCTTCGCAAAAGTAAGCCCTTGCGAAGCTTCCTTAATTGCTCTGATATGTTCTGTCGTTGTACCGCAGCAGCCACCAAGGATAGTTGCGCCTGCTTCCACTAACTTTGGTACCCATGCCGCCATCTCTGCAGGCGACAAAGGGAAGATAGTTTTGCCTTCACGCAGCACCGGTATGCCGGCATTAGGCTGCACGCTGATTGGCAAAGAAGTAGCCTCTCCTAATTCTTTTACTAACGGCAAAAGCTGTTCAGGTCCGAGAGAACAATTCATGCCGATAACGGAAATACCCATTGGTTCCAAGATAGCCGCTGCTGTCCGCGGATCGGTGCCAGTCACCGTTCTGCCCTGAGCATCATACGTCAGTTGGCATATAATTGGAAGATTGCTGACAGCTTTGGCCGCCAGAACACCTGCGCGCATCTCCTGAATGTCGATAATTGTTTCAAACAAAATATAGTCAACGCCCGCTGCCGCCAGAGCTTTTATCTGCCTTGCATATGCCTCACAAGCTTCTTCAAACCCCAAATCACCCAAAGGTGCTATCAAACGGCCGCTTGGTCCTATATTACCAGCAATCTGCATGCCAGGTTTCAAAGCTGCTCTCGACGCTTTTACGCCAGCCGTAATAATTTTTTCTGTTTCATCAGCTAAGCCAAAATAGCTAAGCTTCAGGGGATTGGCTCCGAATGTGTTAGACTCCAGAATATCGGCACCAGCCTCAGCATACTGCTTATGAATTTCTGTAACTGCCTCCGGGTGTGTTACTGAAGCATATTCCGGACAAGGTTTATCCGCAATACCCAAAGCCTGCAGCCTTGTGCCCATAGCACCTTCAAAAATCTTAATCATTCTCATCCATCCCTTCGCATTGAGCAGTCTAGTTTAGAGCATTTATTACAACCTTTGGAAGGTGTCTCTTCTATAATATCAGGGCAAAGCCCGATAACGGCGGTAATGCTTTTGCGCGGCATCAGCATCAATGATTCCGTCAGGGTAACCCCTATCGCCTCCGCATTAGCCAGCTTTGCTACTTTGTCCTGTTCGCTCAAGTCCCAGTCACCGTAACCGGGGCTGAAACGAAAAGTCATCTTGAAACCAAGTTTAGCGAATTTATTAGCCAATAATCTCTCCAGTTCATCAGCTGTCTGTTCAACAGCAGTCGTTGCTGCCGCATCAATCAGCATGCCCAAAGCATACTCGCCTCTGGCAAAGGCATTGGTGGCAGCTTGTTCCACCATTTCACCCACTGTTGCCGAAAGAAAAATTACCTGTGTGGCACCTGAAAGGTGCTTGCGTAAAGACTGTCCCGGAATATGATATTCTTCTGAAGCTTGCACGCAGGCATTGCAAAAGTCATAAGGATAGACTGCCCATACTGTCTGCGGCTCCTTCAACATCATGACTGTATTACACGCCTCATCAACCAGCTTTTCCGGGAAGTCCTGGTCCTTGCGCAAACCAGCATAACGCTTGGTTTCCTGGCGGTTTATGTAATTTAAAATTGGTCTGTAGATATTATTTTGCTTTTGCATAACATCAACCCATCTTACGGCATAAAAAAACCGCTTGTTGTAGTATCATTAATTCTACAACAAGCGATGAGTTTTAGCAATAATTCATACTAAACATATATGTTATTATTTTTGTGCTAAATATTCAGGATTTGCCCTTACCGGAATCACAAGTTTTTGCCCAGGCATCAGGTAGGCATTGTTTTCCAGTTGATTGGCTTCACAAATACGATAAATTACCGCGCGTACATCCTCGCCTTCCTCGGCCCAGCGACCTGCTATTGCCCAAAGAGTATCGCCGCCATGCACTACTACCTGCTGATTATGCCAATGAGTGGAAGCCTCCATCGTCACCATATTATAGCCAGAGTATATAGCTATGCTCATGCACAGCACTAACAATAATTTTTTCATTTTTTCGCCGCCTTTCATAAACACTTGTTCGTTATTTGCATATTATCACGAACATATGATTTTTGCAATACTAAAAGCGAACAAATTTTCGTTTTCATTTTACTTGTCCTGTTTAAATACCAACTTTGACGAAATTTTATTATTAATTATTAATAATAATTATCCTTTATTTGCATTATACCACAATGTTGTGGTATATAAAAGGTGGCACCACAATATATTGTGGTGCCACCTTAAGTTATTTTTAAATTTTTTGTAAAATTTTAATTGCTTTTTTCTTTGCTTTCTTCCAGTTTCCTTTTCATCCAGACAACCATCGCCAATTTCCCGAATTCGTGCCAGGTTGAACAATCAGTATTGCCTGCAATATATGCATTCCATTTATCCTGGTTGACGTTTTCTACTTCCAGCAAATTCATAATACCAAACCCGCTGCGCCAGATCATGTCATCCATAGAAGTGAACTTACTGTTCTCTTTCAAAAAATCAGGATTAAATAAGTTTTCAAAAGACACAAGATTCATAGCCTTGCCTAGTTCAGCATCATTTCTAAAAATATTCATATAATGCTGGAACTGCTCTTCAATTTCCGCACTTGTCATTATTTATAACCCTCCCGCAAAAATACATATAGCTATCCTAAGTAATTATACCTGCTGTATAGCTCAAAAACAAGATTTTGCCGTTATATTAAGATTCACAAAAGCATTACATAAAGTGTACGTCTGGCAAGGGATAAAGAGCTCCTCTGGCTGCTTCCACACGCGACGATTCGCCTGCAAGCAGTCGGTCGCTGATGTGCAGCAAGCCCGTCACTTCTTCATCCCTTGCCTTTCTTGGTTGTATCATTATCCTAGGTTCACTAAAAGTGGTCGTTCCGATCGTTATGCTATTTATTAGACTCTATTTATGCATTTTCTTAAAATAGGGTTTACATATTTATGTAAACGCAATAAGATTTAGATAAAAGTATTTCTCTCCCTGCACAACAAAGGCAAAAATGATTGCTTGAAACTGAAAGCGACTGTCAAACCGTGGCTCTTAATTCGCGTTTAGCCAGGGAAGAAAATATTAAAACTTATGAGCATGAAACTTATCATGATGCTGATTTAGGAATGAATTGGATATTGATGGGCTTTAAAAGATCAAGCATACATAATATTTAAGCATCGTTTTTTATTTTAGTTCTACTATAATGCTATGGGAAGAAGTGTTTATGATGTCAGAACAAGAAGATCAAGTTGTTGAAAGTAAATCTTTAACAAAAAGCAGTAACAAGAAACGCAATATTATTTTTATTGCAATAATAGCAATTGTCGCAGCTCTATCCTTCTATTTCTTTTACTGGATTAAAACGCCGCAATACTCTCTCGGCATTATAAAAGAATCTATACAAAAGCATGATTTAGTTAAATTTGAAAAGCACGTTGATTTAAACAATATGTATACCAGAGCCTTTGATGATCTAATTATGGCAACCCTGTCAGAAGACGATAAAAATAATCCTTTCATCTTTGGTATTGCTTCTATGATGAAGAATATTGTGGTTCCTGCTTTAACCGATGAAACCAAAAAATTTGTTGAAACTGGTTCATTTGAAGCAGATAAAAATGGCGATAAAAATAATGGACAACAAATAGCGGATAATATGAAAGATAAATCCGGCGTTGAAACCATAGAATATAATGGCGTTGAAAGTACCTCTAAAGAAGGCAAAATCGCAGTTGTAAATATTAAAATTACTGATAAGCAGGTTAAAAAGAGCTTTATTATTAAACTCAAAATGAGAGAATTAGACGATAGAACATGGCAGCTGACTGAAATTGCAAATCTTAAGGAGTACTTAAAAGAACACGAAGAAGCTGTAACTGCATATCTTGCTGAATTAAATAAACCTGTTCAAGATAAGATAGATGGTTATGTTAAATTAATTAACGATGATTCTAAATATAAAAACAGAATATACGTAACATCCGACGGTAATCCATTCTTTGCTTCACACTACTTGAATATGAGCTTTTTTGTTCAAATACCGGAACAAAATGTTCAAAGTTTTAGTGGCGTTATTAACATAGTTGATTCCAATAATAAGATACTTGCCTCCGGCACATTTTCATCTTTTGACTATGAATTGAATAACTCAATTGTTGCAATACATAGAAGTAAAAATTTAAATCCATTTATACCAGATGACAAGAAATTTGTTAATATGGATACCACTTCTTTGAAAGCTGACGTTAAGATTAGTAAGGTTATTTTAAAGGACGGAACTATCATCGAGCTTATGAAAGAATTGCCTCCGGTTAAATAGTTGGATTGCAATAGCTAGTTTATATTTACTTATTACTTGACTTGAAGTTCAGGACAATCATAACAAGGTGGTGTTTATGATGCGAAAAATTTTAGCAAGTTTATTCTTAGTTTGTATCATGATGTTTGGCTTTGCCAGCGTTTCTTCTGCAGCAAATTGGCAGTGGATAACTTCGACTGATGATACTACTGTTTCTTTTGATACCACTAGTATCATTGATAAATCTATTAGAATTTCAAATACCGAATATATCAATTGCATTTATTCTGTATGGATTAAATTTGAATTTACCGATACCGAAGGTGATACTATGGCACAAAAATACAATTTTGAAAAGTCTGTCGCACTTCAGCTTGTTGAAATGGAATTTGATTACAAAAATAGAGGTTCTCGTATAAAATCATCACATATTTATGCTAAAGATGGATCACTTTTAGACAGCATGCCAAGCTATATGGTTAAAACTTCGTTTGATTCCATAATACCAGGGTCAGGAGGCGAAGCCATTTTCCAAGCTACCTTTAAAGAGTACAAGTCCCAATACGGGAAAAAATGAAGAACTCCTCGGATTTCTTCCACACGCGACGATTCGCCTGCAAGCAGTCGGTCGCTGATGTGCAGCAAGCCCGTCACTTCTTCATCCCTTGCCTTTCTTGGTTGTATCAGCTTCTTATATTCATATTTTCTATGCTGTCATGTCGAGCATAGCCGACGCATGAGCCACCTAGCAGTTTATTGCGTGTGGCGCAGCGGTTCGCACTGATGCGAAGCGGAAGAAGAACATCCTTGATGGTGTCTTTTCAAGATTTCTCCGCTACGGTCGGAATGACAAACAAAAACGAAAAACTGTACTGCTAATAAATGATATTAGAAGTACAGTTTTTTATAATCATTTCTTTATGTCATTAGTCAAATATTTGGCACATTCAAGTGCAGCATCCCAGCCTTCATCAAAAGCCCACGCGACCATGCCGCCGCCTCTTCGAGCATCACCTGCTGCGAACACACCAGGTTCAGCTGCCAGGAAAGAACCGCTGACATTGGCAATGGTTCCCAAAGGTGTTTTCTTCACGCCAAACTTTTCGAAAACAACAGGCTCCGGTCCGCTGAAACCCAACGCCAATATTACCATCTGTACCGGTAAAACTAATGTTGTTCCTTCAATTTCCTTAGCAATAGGCATACCGCTGTCAGTACGTCCCCACTCTACCCGGCACAGCTCTGCACCGCTTACGTTACCTTTATCATCGCCAAGCAAACGTTTTACCTTGGTATTATATTGCAGAGAAACATCTCCTTTGACCAGTTCGCAGAAACCTTCTTGACTGATTCTTGCCATGTTGCAATCCTGCAGTTCCACCTGCAGAATTGAACGTGCGCCATGCGACAATGCCAACGCTGCACAATCGGCACCTGTATCACCGCCACCGATAATCAGGACGTCTTTGCCTTCTGAACTAAGAAAAGTACCCGGCACAAGCTGCCGTTCAAGCAGGCTTCTGGTAGTAGAGATTAAAAAGTCTTTGGCATAATAAATACCGGTCAATTCATTACCGGGCAATTTTAAAGGTCGTGGCTGCGAGCTGCCGGTGCAGATCACTACCGCCGCGTACTGCTTTCTAATATCTTCCCAGCTGATAGCAGTGCCAACAGCGGCGTTAAGGCGAAATTGAACGCCAGCTTCTTCTAAACTCTTTATTTTAGACAACAATATTTCTTTGGGCAGCTTGATATTCGGCACACCATACATCAAAAGGCCGCCAGGCCTGTCATCCCGTTCAAACACTGTCACTTTAAATCCCAATTGATTTAATACATCACTGCAGCCTAGCCCAGCAGATCCGGAACCAATTATGGCAACTTTTATTTCACCCTTAGCATGAGGAAACTTTGCTGTATTCACTTTATACGAAAATGCTTTTGTAAGAATATACTCCTCCAGCTCACGATCCTCTGCCCACACTTTCATACGTTCAGGCAAAGCCAGCTGTAAAAATGCTTCTCGCGTAACAGGAACAATATTATTTGCCATTTCAATGCCTCCTGAAAACTATTTTTAGCTGCTCCAATTACTAAATTCTATAGTACCTGTACTACTCCCAGATCCACTAGAGCCACCACCGCTATCATCATTTATCGTTATTGTAGTAGCAGAACCTAAATTAATATTACCATCAGCTGCAATAATAGAACCTGATATGCTTAAAGATCCCGAAGTTGTGATGTCATTGCCCTCACCTTTTGTATAAAGCAATGTGTTAGTTCCTAGCAAAGAATTGTTGCCAGAAAGACTAATATCTCCATTTGACACAATTTTTACCGATGAACCAGTAATATGCATCCCGCTATTGCTGGCTGTCAAATTTCCATTGGAATAAACATTTACAATACCAGTACTAGAATCAATGTTAATACCAGCACCGCTGCTTTCAAAAGTTGATCCAGTTAAAATATTCACAGTTCCCGTGCCATTACCTAGTATTTTTATTCCAGCTGCCGTATCTGTTATTTTCCCATTAACCAAAATATTTATATCCCCTGTTGCCGGTCTTGTGATGTTCAAACCTGAACTTGTAACAGCCAAATTTCCATCAACAACAAAGTTTATATTACCCGAACTGACCCCAGTAACTTTGATTATTTGGTTAACTAATAAATTGCCTCCGACATTAAAAGTGACATTGCCTCCAGCTGGGCCATTAACGGTAAGTCCTGAACCTGAAGTAGAAAGATTTCCAGTAACATTAATTACAATATTATCGGCATTAGGAGCATTGATTGTGAATGCTCTAGCTTCCATTTTGCCAATTACGTTAAACACAAGATTTCCAGTACCACTAAAATTAATTATCGTACCATTTCCGCTACTATTGGAATAATAATCACCATAAATAGAAATTACTACGTATCCGTTGTCAGGTTTGCTAAATTTAAGAGTTCCATTATAAATCGGTGAAGGCATACCACTTGATAAGTAATATTTTGTATTTGCAGATAGAGTATATGTCGTAAAACCATTATCACTGGTATATTGTGGAGAAGGCAAACTTATACCAGAAGAGTAATTCTGCGTGTAGCTGCTAATATTCGTCGCTGCACTAAAGGCAGGCAACGAAGTTATGGTAGTCGCGTCAGGAGTGAAAACATATTCGTTTCCAGACCAAGGTTTAAGCTTGTTTTTCAAAGGTCCATCATACCATTGGTTACCTATCATCCATACTGGAATATCCGTTCCAACTGTTGGTTTATTATAGTAATAAATATTTTTGTCATCATCTAAAGTTGGTAATGTAGATATTTTAATATTAGCTGCTAACACATCACCATTAATTACTTTAAGTGAATTACCAATATTAGCTGTGTTTCCAGCATAAATTGCCGGCGAAGAATCACTGCCAGTATTTATATATGCTATAACTTTAACAGTTTTTGAATAATTATTAACCTTACCGACCGACTGAATCAAATATTTACTGCCGCTTGTTAGCGCGATTCCGTCTTCAATTGGTGATGAACCTGCCTTACCGGAAGAATCTATCGGATAAATCGTAATTTTATAAGTTTCTCCGTCTGTAAACGTCAATTCTTGATTTCCTCGTGCCCAGCTCCAATCCGTATTGCTGGTATTGTTCAAAATCTGCGCAGCAGCATATTTAACCCCAGCTTCAGCAGCATATTGGGCTTCAACACCATCGTTATTAATAGAAGTAAAATTCAGTTCAGCCCCTACACGAGGTATTACTGCTCCCGTCAGAAGAAGCAAAAACGCCATTATAAGCAAGCTAATTGCACTAATATAACCACTGTTGTTTTTCTTCACAATAATCACCGGACTTTCTTAAGTAACATCAATCAGTTTGACAGATTAAGCAGCTTTACCCTGCTAGTAATATTAGTAGCAGGCCTGTCACTATACGCCACGTCATTAATTGTCAAGTCAATTAGAAGCATTGTAGCATCGTTCGCGTCACGAGAAAATATTATGCCACTATCTGCAATCATGCCATTTGCTATTTTTTTAATATTACTGCTATCTTTGTCAATAAAAATTGCGTTTTTTGCATTATCATCTTTTGCAATATATATATTATAAACCGTGCCATCTGAAGTTTCCAATTGCAGCTGATTACTAGGCGTGGATGTCGTTGGTAAATCAATTTTGCTGCCATACCTTGCAATCTCTTCAATCTGATTAACAGCATCTCTTGCCACTGATAAACTATTAGCCTTTGACAAATTATATTGTGAAGACATTAGTCCTGATGATAATAATCCAGCTACAGCTCCAAAAATTAACAATATTATCAACATGCCAATCATTATTTCCGGTAAGGTATAGCCGCAAGCAGCCTTGTTTTTCATGATGCTTTCCTCTTTATTTAGTATAGTAATAAGAGTTTAAAATTACACTTTGATCTTTGCCAGAATTGCTATCTTTCCAGGTAACAACAACATTCAGCTTTCTTAACTTAGCATTAGAGTTATTAGGTTGCGAAGCGGAAATAGTCCTGGAAAAACCACTGGTTGCTACAGGAAAATCAGTATTTGAAAGAGCTTGATCTACTATAGTTTGAGTAACAGGTATTGTGCTGCCGTCATATTTTTTGAAATACTCCAGCGACTCTTTCGCCAAATATGTTGCTTTAGTTTTATCAGAAGACATAATAGATACACCTGTGGCCTTAGTAAAAGTTAAAGCTAGTGCAACTAAACCGATTGCCACTATTAATACCGCCACCATGCCGTCAACCAGCATAAAACCTCTTTTATCAGTTAAACTTTTGAAGTTACGAACGCTTGGTCTCATTCCTTGTTCCCCGCAATCAATCTAGCATTATTCCAAGAAAATTCTAATATCTAATAAAATTATTATAACATAAAAAATACTGCAAAAAAGCGGTTCAAAATATAATGAACCGCTTAATTATCAATTATTTCTGTAAAGCCCAGTTCTGAAGTTTAGCCGCTACTGCTCCTGCGTAACTGCTGATGGAATCATAACCTGCCGCATCCTGCTCATATACTCTCAAAACATGGATATCATCATAATAGATATCCGAGAAATAGCTGTCATCAACTGTCAGGAAACGTGTTTCATCGACAGGTCCTCTCTTTTTGGCAAGATACAAAGCGCCAGCCATCATCTTCGCCCTATACGCAGGTTTGTCGCTGTTGTAGGTCTGACTGACTTTAAACTGCCAGCTGCCATCTTTTACGGTCGCCGTACCGTCTTCAGCAATAGCAACCGTCGGAGTGATATTCATCTTAGCCAGTGCCTTATTGACGCGCTCGATTCTTACTTCCGGTTCCGGGTGTGTGGAGAAGAGTCCAAAACCAGGATTGCCTTTGGCATCTGCCAGATCCTGTAGCTTGCTGACCGTAATCAGCATACTGTAAGGATTAAAACCAGCCTTATTGGTCAGCGCAAAACCTTGTTCATCAGCCTCGCGTTCATCAGAACGGCTATAGCCAGCCATCAGAGCCTGCATGGTCGCGTCAGCCAGAATAAACCCCTGGCCTTTCGTAAGTATCAATGTCAGGAGTGTCAAAGCCAGCTGCTTTTCTACTTGTTTGACAGAATGTCGTTTGACGATATGACCGACTTCATGGCCTAAAACACCGGCAAGTTCATCATCAGAAGGCATGAAATCAAGCAAACCTTTAAAAACATAAATAAACCCTCCTGGAACTGCCATAGCATTTACTTCGTCACTATTAAGAACTTTAAAAGAATACTCCAGGTCCTGTCTGCCGGAAACAGCTACAATGCGCTGCCCAATGTTGTTCACGCGTGCCTGCAAGTCATCATCCTGCACCACACCGTACTTGGCTTCCAGCTGGGCAGCTACATCTTTGCCCATGGCAATTTCCTGACTCTTGCTAATCAAACTAGCTTCTACTGGGGATTGCATGCCAAGCACACAACTGAAAATCATGAAAACTATCAATAATATCCTACGCAAAGGTTGTCACCTCCTATAACGTTTGTACGCACTTCTTCAAATTACGTGGTTTTCTTTTAGCCTGGTAATCTCTTCTGCAGTATAGCCGAGACTTTTCAAAATTTCTTCTCGGTGCTCACCTAATCTTGGTGCCCTCCGATCAATTGCTCCCGGCGTTGCGGAAAGTTTGATGGCCGGTTGTAGATACTTAATTTCACCTATATCCTCATCTCTTACGCCGATCATGCCACTTTCCGAAGTTAGCTCGCTATTTAGTGCTTCAGCAAGACTGCAGACCGGGGTAACGCAAAAATCTCTGTCGTCAATTAATGCAAGCCACTCCTGCTGTGTCTTCAGTAAGAAAACTTCTGCCAGCGCTTGTCCCAGTTCCTCGCCATGAGCAAAATCAAACTGCCTGTTTCCCAAGTCATCGCGGCCAATTAAACGGCAGAGTTCCTGCCAGAATTTCGGTTCAATCGTTCCCACCGTAAGATATTTGCCATCCTTAGTCTTATATATATTGTAGTAATGGGCAATTCTACCGAATGGTTCTGCACCCGTTTCCTGACAGCCCCACAAACTGCTGACAGCCGTAGCCTCCATGCTGAGGGCTGTGTTGTAAAGAGAAACATCAACGTATTGCCCCCGGCCCGTTCTTTCCCGTGCGAATAAAGCCAGTAAAATACCGCTGACCGCATTCATACTGCCGCCAAGAGCCGAAACTTGGATATCGGCAACGCACGCACTGCCTACATCGTCTAAAGAAGTAATGCCGGCAAGCCCCACGATATTCAGATCGTGAGCCGGTTTATGCTTATATTTTCCCGTCTGTCCAAAGCCTGTTATTGAGCAATAAACAAGGCGTGGATTTTCTTTGCTTATAGTTTCGTAATCAAGACCAAGTTTTGCCATGAAGCCTGGGCGAAAACCTTCAAGAACTACATCGGCCGTCAAAATTAATTTGTGCAGGATGCTTTTGCCTGCCTCCGTACGCAAATCAATTGCCATCCCTTTTTTATTACGATTGAGAGCCAGATGCCAATAACTCATATCCTTCTCTTTTTGGGGAATAAATTGTCTGGTACTATCGCCAGCTATATCGTCTATTTTAATTACATCCGCACCAAAATCACCGAGCACCATACCACAGTACTGGCCCGGCAGCCATTTGGAAAGATCTATCACTTTGATACCTTCTAATGCTTTCATCTGTTTCCTCCTGTCAAAACTCTGCCCTAAGAACAATTATTTTAGTAACCATTCTACACAAATCAGCTTTTCCCTTTTCGGTTGCAGGACATTTTTAAGCGTGTTATGATAGTTGTAATCTGAAAAAGTGAGGTCCTTGATATGTCCGTACAGCGTTTAACTTTAGCAGCTTTACTTATTGCCATTGGCACACTCAGTGCCCATATCTTTTATATTCCGGCCGGGGTTTCCAAATGTTTCCCTGTTCAGCACGCTATTAATGTGCTCGCCGCAGTTATTCTCGGGCCAAGCTATGGCGTAACCATCGCCTTTGTCATTTCACTCTTGCGTAACCTTCTGGGCTTTGGTTCTTTGCTGGCCTTCCCAGGCAGTATGATAGGTGCCTTTCTTGCCGGCGTAATGTACGCCCGTTTCGGTAACCTGAAAGCAGCGATGTTCGGTGAAATTGTCGGTACCGGTCTGATTGGCGCTCTGGTTTCCTTCCCGATTGCCTATTATATAATGGGTAAAGCAACTGTTGCCTGGTTCTTTATCCCGCCTTTTCTGGTCAGCACTATTGGCGGCAGTATCATTGCCGGACTCCTGATCAGAAGTGGTGTGCTCAGCGGCATTTCTTCCACGCTGTTACCATTAAATAAACATAAAAATAACATGTAAGCGAGGCTATTATGCTTGATGAAGTTGCATCACAAATACTTTATGGTCTGAGCGGTTTCTTGTTTGGCGTTTTTTCCTGCCGTTATGGCACTATTTCCACAAACAAAATGAAAGCAGCCTGGGCAGAAAAAGGGTTTTCGTCTTCCTTTCTGTTGACAGCGCTGCCAAGCTTTATCTTTCTCGTAATCGCCGTCTTCCTCTTTCCTATCTGGATGTCGACGCGCACCGAACTTGGTGCCTTTGTTTATCTGGCAACTTTTATTTATTATACTGCACGTAACAGACGCAAAAAATAACGGTACTTTTATAGTACCGTTATTTTTTGTTTATTTTAGAATTTCTCTATCATGCCTTATAGTTGTATAATTGAAGCATCAGGTAAAAAAGGAGTATTGCTATGACGAAGCTCGATAATATTGGTCTTGTTCTGGAAGGCGGCGGCATGCGTGGCATGTTTTCTGCCGGTGTTTTTGAGGCCTTCATGCAGGCAGATATTGAATTCCCCTATGCTACTGCTGTCTCTGCAGGAGCCTGCAATGTAGTTTCGTATCTTTCCAAACAGCCAATGCGCACAAGAAAAATTATTACTGACTATGTAGCTGACCATCGCTACTGCAGTGTTCGCAATCTGCTGCGTGATGGTTCGCTCTTTAATTTTGACTTCATTCTGAAAGAAATACCGCAAAAGCTGCTGCCCTTCGACTACGAGGCTTTCCGCCAATCCTCCTGCAATCTCTATGTCGGTGCCACTGACTGCAACACAGGCGAAGTCATCTGGTTCCCGAAAGAAACCATGGGTGATGATTTCGAACCTCTTCGCGCATCTTCTTCCTTGCCCTTTCTGGCACCTGTAGTACACTTTCAGGGTTATGAACTGATGGATGGTGGGCTTGCTGATCCGATACCGGTTGAAAAAGCGATGGCTGATGGTCACGAACGCAATGTCATCGTACTGACCCGTAATCCTGGTTATTACAGTACGGAAAATTATCCCATCTGGCTGCTGAAACTTTGGTATGCCAAATACCCGAAACTGATTGAAATCATCAGAACCCGTTCTGAAAACTACAATCGACAGATGGCCCTGGCGGAGCAATTGGAAAAAGATGGCAAAGCCGTTGTCATCCGACCGCTGGAACCCTTGACTATAGGAAGACTTGACCGTAAACCGCAGGAATTATTAAAACTGCACGACCATGGGATAGAATGCGGTTTGGCTTTGATTGAAAATATTCGCCGCCTGGCGCAAAAATAAAGGAGCCCACATTATGCGTTTTTTGCACACTTCTGATTGGCATTTAGGACGAATTTTTCACGGTCTGCACATGACAGAGGAACAAACCTCAGTCCTCAGACAGTTAGTTGAACTTGCGGTAGACCGTAAGGTTGATGCCGTCCTGATTGCCGGCGACATCTATGATAGGGCGGTCCCGCCAACACAAGCCGTTTCCTTACTTGATGAGACCCTTTCCTGCTTGATTAAAAAACACAAGATACCTGTAATCCTGATTGCAGGTAATCACGATAACCCTGAGCGTCTGGCCTTTGGGCAGTCCCTTTTGGCAGAACAAAATCTTTATATTTTTGGACCTGTGGCTAAAGATACCGCACCCGTTATCCTTCATGATGAATATGGGCCAGTCTATTTCGCTCCGCTTACCTATGCTGAACCACTTGTAGCCGCTGAAGCAGCCGAGACAGAAATAGCTACCCATGAAGAAGCGCTCCAGTGGCAGGTCAGCAGCATGTTGGCACAGATTCCGGATAATGGCCGCAAAGTTGCCCTCGCCCACGTTTTTTTGACAGGCGGTATGGAATCTCCGGACAGCGAGCGTCCTCTTTCCGTCGGCGGTGCCAGTACTGTCGGTATTGAAAACTTTGCAGCCTTCAATTATACTGCGCTCGGCCATCTCCACGCCTGCCAGACAGGCGACAACAAAGTTCGTTACAGTGGTTCGCTTTTGAAATATTCCTTTAATGAAGTTAACCAGACCAAAGGTGTACATATAGTTGATCTCGATGCTGCCGGCGCTGTTTCGGTAGAAACGGTAAGTTTTACGCCTACACACGATTTAGCCTGCCTGCGCGGGACTTTTGAAGATTTGCTGAAGAATCCCCGGCAGGAACTGGCCCCGCATTTTCTGCAGGTTACGCTCGAAGACGAGCACCCGGTTCTCGATGCCAAATATCGCTTGGAACAAGTTTATCCTCATATTCTTCACCTTGAATATGCCCGTCTGCAAAAAATAAGTACGGATAATATTGAGCCAGGTAAGCACCAAAAACTCGGTGTCAAAGAACTTTTCACCAGCTTTTTTGAGCAGGTTAATGACCGTTCCCTGACCGAAGTGGAAACAACGATACTAACCGCCGCCATCGATGAAGCAGCACAGACAGAAAGGCGGTCCTAGCGATGAAACCTCTGAAACTAATTATGAATGCCTTTGGTGCTTATGCTGAAGAACAAATTGTCGATTTCTCGCTTCTCGGCGACAAGACTTTCTTTTTGATTCACGGACCTACCGGTGCCGGCAAAACAACCATCCTGGACGCCATTTCTTTTGCGCTTTACGGAACGGCCAGCGGCGACTTACGTGAAAGTAAGAACCTCCGCAGCGACTATGCGCCTCCTTCTGCCAAAACGCAGGTAGACTTTACCTTTCGTTCCGGCAGTAAAAAATATGAGGTTGTCCGTTCCCCGGAACAAGAAGTTGCGAAACTGCGTGGCGAAGGTACCCGTAAAATACCGGCCGCCGCTGCCCTCTATGAAATTAGCGGCGATGAAAGAAACATTATCGCTTCCGGCATCAACGATGTAACTAAACAAGTGGAAACTATTCTTGGTTTCAAAGCCGAACAGTTTTGCCAAATTGTGCTTTTGCCGCAGGGAGAATTCAGACGTTTCCTGATTGCTGAATCCAAAGACCGCAAAAGCATCCTCGAAACTTTATTCAAAACAGGTATTTACCGCCAGATTGAAGCGTTGCTGGCAGACAAGAGCAAACAAATCGAGCGCGAATATGACGATTTGAAACGAGAACGCGATTATCTACTGGAAACCGCTGCCTGCGAAAATAAGGAAGCTCTGCTGGCTAAAAAAGAGAACTATCTGTCTGAGCAGAAAATTTTAGAAACTGATTTGATCTCTGCCCAAAAGACCTTGGAGCAAGCCAAAGCAGCTCACCAAGCTGCACAGACCTTAGCAGCAGCTTTTGCCGAAGTGGAAACGGCAGCGAAAGCGCATGCAATATTGGCAGGACAGGCAGAAGAGATTAAGAACAAAAGAACTGTTTTAGAAAATGCGGAACGTGCTTCTTTAGTTGAACCCTATCATTTTGCCTGCCAGAAAGCCTATCAGAAACAGACTGAAGCCACTGAACAGAATACGAAGAAACAAGCTTTGCTCACTGCGGCTCAAGAAAAAACCGGCTTATTGCAAGAAAGGCTCAACGCAGTTCTACCTGCTAATGTATCAAACATAGCTGACACCCTGCAAGAGCTGCTGACTGGAACCATAACAGATATCCAAAAAGCTAAAAATGCCAATGCTGTTTATGATAAATTTGCTAAAACAGAAGACGCTGTTAAAAAATCAGAAAAGAAACTCCTCGTTTGCGAGCAGGATTTAAAACTGGCTCAAGCAAAAGAAACAGCAGCAAAAGAAGAATTGAAAAAACTGCAGGATTTACAAATAAAGTCCCTTGCCAGCCATCTGGCTATTAATTTACACGAAGGTATGCCTTGTCCTGTCTGTGGTTCGACCACTCACCCACTACCGGCAGCCAGTGATGCCTTAGCGGAAGTGAATATGGAAGACAGCGAGAAAAATCTGTATGCCGCACAACAAGCTGTAATTGCTGTCAGCGGCACCTACAAAGCAGTCGAAGCACAACTTAAAGAACAGCAGGAACAACTAGTGGCTTTGCAACAAGAATGTAGCTCCTGTTCTTTCAGTACCAAAGAAGAATTACTGAAATTCCTGCAAACGCAGGAAAAGCAGCAAAACACTTTGCAAACCTTGCAAAAAGAGCATAATGAGCTACAGTTACTACTGACCCGTACAGCAGCCGATGCCGCAAGTGCAGGAAAATATTTAGCGGAAGCAGAAACTGCTTTTCAAGAAAGTCGCGAAGAATACAAAAATCGTCTTGGCGACAATGGTTTTACCGATCAATCCGCCTTCTTGGCTGCACGCCGACCAGTAGCGGAACAAACCAGCCTGAAGCAGGAAGTTTCTAGTTACGAACAGCGTCTGGTAGCTGCCAAAGACAGATTGAGCAGAGCCCAATCAGCAATTGACGGCAAAGAGCTGCCAAACCTGACTGAATTTGCCGCCGCTGAGAACAACGCTGCTGAAATGCAGCAAGAGCTCAGTAACCGTTTAGCTGTGCTGGCCAAAGACATTAAGCAGGTAACTGATCTTTTGGCTAAACTGGAAAAACTGGAAGAGCGCAGTAAAACGCTGGAAGAAATTTACAAAAACACCAGCAGCCTGGCACAATGCGCGCAAGGCAATAACGCCAGACGCCTGACCTTCTCTGGCTTTGTGCTGCAGTCAATCCTTGATGATGTCCTGCAAGCAGCCAATATGCGCTTAACACATATGAGCCGCGGTCGTTACAATCTTTCCCGCCTGGATGAAGTTACGGACGCCCGCCGCGAAAGCGGACTCAGTATTGAAGTCATGGATAGCTTCACCGGCATCTCTCGTCCGGTCAAAACGCTTTCCGGCGGTGAAATATTCCTGGCTTCCCTCTCGCTGGCTCTCGGTCTATCTGACGTTGTCCAGGCCTATGCCGGTGGCATCAGACTTGACACGATTTTGGTTGACGAAGGATTTGGCAGCCTCGACCCCGAATCTCTTGATATGGCAATCCGTACCCTGACTGATTTGCAAAAAGGCGGCCGCCTGGTCGGAATTATTTCCCACGTTGCCGAATTGAAAGAGCGTATCAGCACCAGACTGGAAATAACGCCTGGGCCACGTGGCAGCAGTGCAAGTTTCAGAATCTGAATCCGAAAGGAGCTTTAAAAATGGATACAAGTGCAATGTTTAATCTTACCTACGGCCTGTTTATCGCCTCTGTTGAGCTGGATGGCAGGAAGAACGCCTGCATAATCAACACAGCTATTCAGACAACCTCCGAACCCTGCTGTATGACGGTAACCATGCAAAAATCAAACCTGACAACCGAGATGATTCTCAAAAAATGGAACTTCTCCATTTCCATTATTGCCCAAACCTGCCCTTTGGAAATGATCAAAAATTTTGGTTTACGCAGCGGACGCGAATGTGATAAATTTGCCGGCGTAAAATGCGAAATTGACAACAATGGTAACCCATACTTCACTAAGGATATGCTCGCCTTTATGAGCGTTGACGTATCCTCAGTCATTGATCTTGGCACTCATTATCTTTTCGTCTGCAAAGTAGCTGAAGCCGAAAAGCTTGAAAGCGGCAAACCTATGACTTACGCTGATTACCGCACATTAAAAGCCGGCGGCTCCTTAGAACTAACCGCACCCCAGCCGGCAAAGAAAACTTATTTCTGTTCCGTCTGCCATTACGTTTATGACGGTGCCACTCCCTTTGAAGACCTGCCGGATGACTATGTCTGTCCAATCTGCGGTAAGCCAAAATCGTTCTTTATAACTGAATAAATTTGTAGACGTATGAAATTCGGCAATGCCAATCTTATACTCAACAGCTGGCATATACTCTTCTACTAGTTGGCACCAATAGTCAGCTTGTATCATTTCTGCACTTTGATAAATAGTGTCATAAACCACTTGACAAGTTTACGTATTTATATGACAATGTCACTAGGTTACAAGGTATGTTCTTGTCGAAAAGTATTTTTGGCAATTATATCTTTGCTTTTTTGAATTCCAGCTATTTAAAGATTTTTTCAAAAAATGAATGTTTTTATGTTTGTTTGATATAATACAAAATATTTACAAATATATTTTAGGCAAACTTGTTGAAAGACAAGGACGCAAAGCCGTGGGTCTAAAAGCCAGATTTAGCTTATGACTGCCAGGTTGCTGATGTAATAATCACTGCAGCCTGGTATTTTTTCGCATAAATGCTAATGGCAAAAGAAAAATAGATTAATCGCCTATTCCAGGACTTTTGTTCAAAAAATAAATGTTTTTTATGTTTGTGTGACAGAATACAAAATATTTATAAATAAATTTTAGGCAAACTTGTTGAAAGACAAGGACGCAAAGCCATGGGTCTAAAAGCCAGATTTAGCTTATGACTGCCAGGTTGCTGATGTAATAATCACTGCAGCCTGGTATTTTTTTGCATAAATGCTAATGGCAAAATAAAAAATTGATTAATCAATAAAACCATTAAATGTCTTTTTGAGAATGCAGCAAATGCCGTAGCATAACAGTTAAACTATTTGTGCCTGAAATATTGGCCTAGGCCTAGAAACTATTTTATTCAAAAAATTGTAATCATTAACAAAAAATGTTGGCAAGTAATTGTTATTATATGGTTACTCTTTTTTGGTAAAAATAATGCAAAATCAGTAATATTTATGTTTATCTTCTGTTTTTCTGATAATATTTACCATTATATATTGAGTATATGACTGATCGGTCAATCTTCATCTACACCATATTACTGTAATTGTTTAAAAATCATCTATAAATAGGAGTGGTTATTTTCATGAAAAAAAAAGGTGTTTTAAGTACTTGCATGTTAGCTTTAATAATCGGTGTTATGCCATCAACTGCTTTTGCTGACATCCCAACAACCGTAATTCCATCAGCTGGTTCACTGCTTAGCGAGCTTGAACCGGAGAGGCATATCACGCCCAGACCAACCAAACCACAAATCGATGTCAAGCTGCCTTCACCTGCTTCTTCTGTGCAGACTGGTAGTATACTGGTTAAACAAATTCTTTTTGTATGTCAGGAAATGGATATACAAAAAGAATTGGATTTTCTTGCTGCTGATAAATTGAACAACAAGTTATCTTTTGAAGATATGCAGGAACTGGCACTTGCCGCTACTAATCATCTGCGCAGCCAAGGTTATATGACAGCTATAGTTTATATTCCTGAGCAAAAATTTGATGATTCAGCTACATTGAAGCTCAATGTTATTCTAGGTCGTTTTGGCGATATTGTATTAACTAATAAATCAGAACTTACCGACCAGCGGGTTCTCGGCTATACCTACGAAATACGCCCCGGTCAGATCATAACTTCCAAAACACTCGATAAAACTCTTCTTGTTTTGAATGATATTCCCGGAATTATCGCACGTGCCTCTTTAGAACCTGGTAAACATCCAGGTACAGCCAACATTCACCTTGACGTTACAACTCTGGAAAAAGAAGGCGGCTATATTTCCTCTGACAATTACGGCAGTAAATCCACAGGCGACTGGCGCTTTGGTGGTAATTATCATTATAACAATCTTTCACACGTCGGCGATCAGTTGCAGTTTAATTATCTGACCAGCACACATGATATGGATAACTACAGCATCCAGTATACCTTACCGCTTGGGCGCGACGGAGCCACATCCCACATTGCCTATTCCCGCATGAACTATGGCTTAGGAGATAAATTTACTTATATGAATGCCGATGGTTACGCAGATACTTTTGAGCTAGGTTTCACCGTACCAATGTATCGTTCTCTAATGCAAAGTTCCTTTTATGATGTCGTTTACCGTAATCGTCAATTAACTGATAAGATGTTCAACGGTGTTTGGAATAGCGGCAAATCATCAGATGCGATAGATTTAGGTTTCCATGGTTATTTGCGCGGCGAAAATTCATCTTTTACCTATGGTTTGACCCATACAACCGGGAAAATGTATATGGATTCAGATATAGCCCAAGCCACAGACCTTCTGGATACAGCGGGCTGGTTCAACAAGACTTATCTCAGTACATCCTTTATCCGACGCCTCGACGAACGTTGGAATGCTACACTGGCTGTCATCGGTCAATATGCCTACAACAATCTTGATTCTTCAGAAGATTTTTATGGTACCGGGCCTAATGGTGTAAGAGCCTTCTCCCAAGGTGAATTAAGCGGTGACAGCGGGCTCTTAGGCACTTTGGAATTCACCTATACGACAGGCCAGCCAAAATTGCAGCTTGCCGCTTTTATTGACGCAGCAAGAATACGTTATAGCAAAGACCCCTTACCCAACAGCGGTGACAATTATCGTGACCTTGCCGGTGCAGGACTTAGTATTATTTGGAATGAATCGCGCGATCTCTATGCTCGTCTGGACTGGGCGACACCAATAGGCGATCATTGGTCCGAAACTGACAACGAACACACTAATAATACTTGGTGGTTCCGCATTGTCAAACAATTGTGATGAAAGGAGCAACAGATTATGCAAATAGCTAAAAAACGCAATAAATTAGCCCTGCGTGTGACATTATCATTGTTAATCGGCACAAGTCTTTACTTAGGTTCTGTTTCCACTACCTTTGCCGTTCCTGGCATCAATGAACTACCTACAGGCGAAACGGTTATAGTAGGCAACGCAACAATTACCAACCCTTCCACGGGGCTAATGAACATTAATCAAGGGGCAACCACCCCTTACGCTTTAATCAATTGGGAAAAATTCAATATTGGCTCCAATTCAACTGTGAATATAACCCAGCATCAATCGTCTGATGTCTTGGTAAATAACGTTGTCAGTAATAATTTGTCAGAAATATATGGCAAACTTAATGCCACAGGTAATGTTGTCCTGATCAATCCTAATGGTGTATTGTTCAGCGGCGCTAAAGTAAATGTTGGTGGCTTTGTAGCGTCAACGGCCAAACTTGCTGATGAAACCGCTACATCTTTCCCCGGATTCGCCGAAAATGGCATAGCGCAAGGCAACATTGACGTTACCAATTCTACAATTAAAGCCGGTATTGGTGCCGTAATCGCCAATACCTCCGCCCTGAGCCTTCCTTCTGATTATGCTATTGGTCTAGGTGTTTTCAATGATGAAATCAGACTTATCGCCAATGGCAATGTCAATATAAATGCCGGCACAACTCTGCAGGCGGTGGACCAGACTACGGTCACAACCGAAAACACTCTCGGTGTAGAAGAATACTCCGTAGCTGACAGTACCAGCACTTCACGTTCCCGTGTGCTCCTGAGATCAGATGCCAACGCTGATGATTACGGTACTGTAACTATGAACGGCAACCCGGTAATTAATACCAGTACACTTGCCATCTATTATAATCCTGAAATTAAGGAAATAGCCACGACACAAGATGGCGTTCAATACTCAAAAAAGGATTACACTAAAGAGCAAAATTTCTCCGGCCAATATACTTCAAATGCAACAACAGGCAAGCTTATCAGCGCTGATGCAGGACAAACTTATGCGCAGGCAACACAAAAAGCCAGATCGGTTGCTGCTGTAAATGCTGACGCTTATATGTTAGTAAACAATATTGCACAGCTGCAGGATATCAGCGACGCTAATACCGGCAACTTAAACGGCAAATATGCTCTTGGCAAAGACATCAATGCCACAGGCGATACTGCAGCCTTTTATGACCAAACGAACGGCATCTTATACCGTTCTGATAAAAATGGTAATATTGTCGCGGTGTCAACTTCTGATGGCGGTACTTTCACCGATGCCACGACCAAAGTTATTGCTGGCAAAACAATTACAAATACCGGCAGTACAGTTTCTGACGGCACGTACAATTATAATGGCAGTACAACATCTGACTCTACCTATACTCTGGCTACCGATGGTTCCATCACAAGTTCAGTCTATAACCGCGATGCGACAGGCAATGTTATTATTCGTAACAGTGATGGCACAACAATCAGCGGCAATACCGTGAATACTGCCGGCAACACTTACAGCATTAGCGGTAATAGTGTCACTACCAATGGTGAAATGTACAATATTACCGCATCCACGGTTACCACGGTTCAAGGCGGGATTACCTATACCATAACGGGTAGTACAGTTACCGGCGTTGATGCTTCCAATAACCCTGTTACGATTCCTTCAGATACACAAACTCAGCTTTTGGGTTTGGCTAGTTCGGTAAAGGATGCGCAATCAACCTACAACTCAGCCCAAACAGTCAACACGGCGATGAATACCTTTGCAACAGGTGCCAATGCCGCAAAGCCTGCTTTAGCTACAGCGCTGACCCAATTTAATGCTCTAAATACCACAGCAATCAATCAACCAGCAAAAAGCATTGATTCTTCCAAATGGAATGATAATAAAGGCTTTAATCCAATCGGAGATGCAGATACCGGCAAAGCATTTAAGGGTTCTTTTGACGGTTATGACGGTGACACAGTCCACGGCATCAGCAATTTGACCATTAAGCGTACCGACGAAGATAATGTAGGTTTGTTCGGTGTAACTGACGGCTCTTCTCTCAGGCGCGTCATTTTGAACAATGCCGTCATTGAAGGGCAAAGCAATGTCGGGGCTTTAGTCGGGCAAATGAAAGGAACCACTGTCAGCAGTTCCGCAACCTACGGCGGCTCAGTCACCAGCACTACTGCAGGATCAGCCAATATAGGCGGTCTGGTTGGCCTTGCAACCGACGCCAGCAACATTAATTCAGCTTACAATAGTGCTGCTGTCACCGGCAAAAATGATGACGGCAGTGTTAATATCTCCAATGTAGGCGGCATTGTTGGTCATTTGGACAATTCTAATGTGAGCAGCGTAATCAACGCTGGTACCATTTATGGTGAAAAAAGCACTGGTGGGTTAGTTGGTAATGTGAATAACGATACTATGCCGACTAATACAAAAACACTGGCAAATTCCTATAACAAGGGACAAGTCAGCGGCATCGACAATACGGGCGGTATTGCAGGCGAAGCTACTAATGCCTCTTTTGATACGGTTTATAACACGAATGAAGCTTCAACTTTAAGTGGCAATTTGGCGGCCTTAAATACTGGCAACGCAGCAATCAAAGCTTATTATGTTGGCAGCCAGAACCAAAGCAAATCCGGCAAGATAACCGGCACCGGTCAAAATACCGGCGGTTTAGTTGGCTTAGCAGAAAATACCACTATTGATAAAGCTTACAATGCCGGCAACGTAACTGGCACCACGAACACTGGTGGCTTGGTTGGTCAAATGACGGGTGCGTCCGGCAAAATTACAAATGCTTATAATGCCGATAACAATACGGTAATTCGTGAAACATTTGCGAGTGGCTTACCTGATGCCGTGAAAAATATAACCAGCAGCAGCAATGTAACAGAAGAAGATGTTCGCTACTATAGTTTCTATTCTGTAGACAGTTCAGGCAATCCAACCTATTATTATTTTATTCCTACCCTGGAAAACGGTACTGTCGGAAAAAGTGATACTCAAGGCGCCAAAGGCTATTATGTGCTGGCAGACGGAAGTATCGTTAATCCTGATAACTCAACTAATAACACCAATTACGTGCCCGCTGAAGATCGTTATTATATGAATCGCATGGGTTACCTGGATGCCAATGTAACAGGCATAGAAAATACCGGCGGTCTTGTTGGCAATATGACAAATGGTATGATCGACACCACGTATAACGCCGGCACAGTAACCGGTACAGCCGCCAGCAGCGGCGGTCTGGTGGGAACAATGTCAGGCGGCACGTTAAAAAATTCTTTTTACGTCACAGGCACTGATGCCAGTACAGGCAAAGAATTTTCTGGTCAAACAAAAGCTGTCGGCAATCAAATCAGCGGAACAGTTGCCTCGAATATCAAAAGCGAAGGCCAAGACATTAAACTGATGCGGCAAGGCACTAATGTTAAATCGCTCGGTGACAATGCTACCAACAATACCAATTGGATTGGAATTATACAAGATACTACTCAAGGCGGTTTGTATGTCTATACAACAACACCTACAGACGTTGATGCCACTATCAATGGAAGTACTGTTCGCTACTTCACCCCAGAAGAAGGTCTTTTTACTTTGGCTGCCAACGGCAATCACGTGGCAATCTTACAGCCTGTAGAAGGAACTACAGATAAGTTTAAGAGCTTGGAAAATGGCAAAACTTATACCTTAACGACTGATGGAAGCGGAACTAACACTTTTAAAGCTGACGGAGAAGCTGATATTACTATTTATAAACGAATGGTTTCCAGCAACCAGGGTGATAACTGGTTAATTTATGAAAACAGCTCGCTACCGCTTTTACAGGCTTACCTGAATAACACTGGTCTGGACCGAGTATTTGAATATGACGGCACTACGCATAATCTGGTTACACAGGATGTAGATCACCTCTACGGCCGAGCTGACTTTAATGACGGTGCCGGTAAGAATGTCTGGACTGATGGCTATACCGAATCAGGAGAACATCCGGGATCCAGTCAATATCGTTATGACCGCTCTTCTATCTGGTCTCCTCAGCATGCTTACCAAATTGATCCCAAAGCACAGATTGTTATTTTGCCGAAGGACATGACCGTCAAAGTAACAGGCAACAAAACTTACGGCAACTATGCACTTACCGGTTATTATGTAGCAGTCGGCAGCAATTACTACAAGGTAATAGATACCAACGATTTAGTCACCTATCCTGATGGTTATTATTATGAGAAAGTTATTTTGACAAACGGAGAAACAATTGCCGCCAAAGCGAATGCCGAAGGCAAATATCTAGTTACCATTAATGGATTCATGCAAGGTGAGGGAATCTTGACAGACGGTCAAACGAAAGACGTTATGTCCGGCCTCGTAACCATGATGAAAAATTCTACTGAAGGTAATAATTTTGTCTACGAAGATATCTCTAACGGTACGAAAGATACCCTCCAACTGGACGCCGGCAATTACAACTTCTCCTCAGGTTCCTTAGGCGGGCTCGAAGCTGACCACAGAAACTATAATATTAGTTATGCAGGTCAGGAAACCATTGGCAAAGCTAATCTCTACTACACTGTCGACGGCGTTCGCGATTATGGCAAAACCAATCTTGACCGCAACGGCGAATACAAGTTCACGTTGGTCGGAATTGATGACGCCGTTGGAACCAATGGGGCCTATACCAGTACCGAAGGCTATCTGAAAGCATGGGATCAGGACAAATTGGTCGGTATGACCGCCAACGACGTTACCGCCTTCCTTAATAAAAACGGCTTAACGTATTCTATCCAAGGCAAAGCCGATGGTGGCTCAGTCATAACAATTGACAATAAAACCCATGTAATCGTGGATAGCACAGGGAAAGTAACCAGCTATGATGTGACGTCATTTGGCCCCAACCCTGCATTTAACTCTGCCGCCCTAAGCAAAAACTACAACCTGGTGTGGAAAGCAGAAAATGCTAATACGACTCTAAAAACCAATACCGCTCAGAATACTTTCGGCACTACGGCAGCCCCTATTGACAATAGCACGATGACGTTGAAACCTATTGATTTAAATGTCACCATTAACGGCGAACGTAACTATGGCGACAACATGTCAACAAGTGACAGTATCATTTACGGTTCAACAGCCAGCGATGGCAAATGGGCAGTCAATGCCAACGGTTATGCCAGCAATGGCAGGGATAATTCGAACACAGTCCTTAACAAAACCGTATTGCAGACCTTATTAAATCTGGTTGAAGGTTTGCCGGAAAACATGCTTAATAAAATTGATGCAACAACCTTTGTTAAACGTGATGGGTCAGGCAACGTTACCGTCTATGACTTAAAAACCGGCACCGAGTATACGGGCAGCATAATCAACATTGCCACCTTGTTTACCAAAACAGAAGGCACCGACAATCGCACGGTTGTCTTTGATCCTTCTGCTACCAATAATCAGATACTCAATTCTGCTTATAAATATGATTATCTTGTCAAAAATGGCAACCATAGTTTAAAAATAAAACCGATAGATTTAACTATTTTGACAAACGGCTCCAAAATATATGGTCAAAATAATGATGACATTACTTATGGTTACACTTATAACGGGTTAAAAGATTTTGACACTGACGACCATGATACCTATCTCAAGAATAATACCACTTATACCAGTTCGCCTGATAGCCGTATCACTTCTACCAGCGATGCAGGTGTTTACGGTACTCAAAATGGTGACGGCCAAAAGGCAATTAACACAACAATACAAAATACCGGTTCAACAGAATACAACAATATAGCTAATAATTACAACATTAAATTCGCCGATACTTTAACCATCAACAAACGTGCTCTTGAACTCAACACCGAAGGCAGCAAAGTTTATGGTAATATTAATCCGACAACCGGATTTACGTATACCACTAATACCGGCACGGCTGACAACACTACAGGCCTGATGAACTGGGACAATGCTTCATTACAGAATGGCAGCAGCACTACAGTTGGCGGTGGCACCTCGCAGCAAACGGGAGCAGGTGAATATGGTACGCAAGCAACAAATGGCAGCAAGGTTTTGAACACTTCGGTTGCCGCCAATATTGCTAATAATTATGATATTACCTACACTGACAAGTTCACTATCAACAAACGACAGTTGACGGTAAACACTGAAGGCAGCAAGACCTATGGTTCCGTCAATCCCACCACAGGCTTCACCTATACCACCGATACCGGTACCGCTAACAGTGGACTGATGAGTTGGGACAGCAACATCTTCAGCGGTGCTTCCTCAACCGTTGACAGCAGTATCACGAATGAGTCCAATGCAGGCGTCTATGGCACCAAAGGCACGCAGTCTCCTAACACCGAAGTACTGCACACCACCCTTAATCAAAATGCGATTACCAATAATTATGATATTACTTATGCCGACAAATTTACCATTAATAAAGCCTCCTTGCAGATAATTACGGAAGGCAACAGAATTTACGGTCAAGGCAACGATAAGATCAACTACTCTTATTTAAACAAAGGTTTGACTGATTTCGACAAGCTGGCTTACGATACTTATCTTGCGAATACCGACACTTTCAGCAAAGATACAACGACAGGCATCACAACCCAGAGCGATGCAGGCAAATATGGCACTAAAGATGCTAACGGCACGCAAGCCTTGAATACTGATTTTGCCAATAAGGCAGGCACTGAATACTCCGATTTGTCTACCAACTACAACATCACTTTTGATGATACTTTAACCATCAACAAACGGCAGTTAACCGTCAACACCGAAGGCAGCAAGACATACGGCAGCGCTAATCCGACCACCGGTTTTACTTACACTTCCAATACGGGTACCGCTGACAATACAACCGGTTTGATGACCTGGGACAATACTTTGCTGCAAAATTCTACAACCGTTGTCGAAGGTCTTGATGAACGTTCCAATGCCGGCGTCTATGGCACGGAAGGCTCGCAAATACCTAACAACAAAGTCCTGAATACTACAACTGTCGCTAATTTAAACAAAAACTATGATATTACACACACTGATAAGTTTACAATTAACAAGAAGGACCTGACCTATGCTTACACCGGCACGCGCGAATATGGCCGAGACAACGCCACCGGCAGCTATAATAATCCAATTTTTAATGGTTTAACAGCTTGGGATTCAGCAACTTCAGCTGACTATACGCTAAGCAATGAAGCTGAACGTACTACAAACGTTGGCACCCATTCAGAGAAGTTGAAAGTAGAACTCACTGGCGATGTTTTCAAAAATTATAATATTTCCGGCACAACCGCTTTAGAAATTACTAAAGCAGATTTCACTTATGTGGCCGACCACACTGAATACTGGCAGGGGCAACAAATACCAGCACAAACCGGACGCGTCTTCAACAGTCATGGTGAAGATGTGAGTGACCTTGTTGGCTCTGTCGCCTGGATGACGTCTGCTACACGCTACTCATCTCCTGGTTATTATGAAATTATCGGCAGCGGCTCGGCTGACAACAGCGGCAATTATAATGTTTTTCAATATGGCAACACTGGTGCATATAGTGACTTCGAGCCAGCTTTTACCGACGCCCGTGATAATTTCACTGCACTGAAAATCAAAGCCAACCAAACCTTAAATTATGGTGAAATTTATGGTTCTTGGGGAAATTACCGTAAACCGCAATTAGATATTCGTTACTTAACTTCTAAATCTACTGAAGGCATCAACCGTGATTGGACTGATGGGGAACAAGATAAAGGTACGTTTACCTTTATCAGTAACTCGCAAAAGAAATAAGACTCAACTTGATCAACACAACTCAAAAAAGGGACTATCTCCAAATTGAAGTGACCCCAAAAAGTTAGACAAACATTTTTAATTAAGCAGCCGAGAGGGCTTGTTGCCTGTGAATAGCAGGTGATAAGCCCTTTAACTTTGCCTTGCTGCGGCGGTTATTGTAATAATCCATA